>Ga0207425_1000050_pt1 | contig 177008 bp, 159 predicted proteins | sample AraplaF_Col_mTSA_FD_184255 | JGI IMG/M metagenome (GOLD analysis project Ga0207425, IMG submission 184255) | Arabidopsis root microbial communities from the University of North Carolina, USA - plate scrape MF_Col_mTSA (SPAdes) (version 3) | ecosystem: Host-associated > Plants > Roots >...
TCGTGCCGGATTGCGTGAAGGCGCACGAGCCGAAGAACCAGAGCCTGCTGTCGGTGGTGAAGTTCAGCGGCCTGGCGCCGGAATGGCTGATCGACCAGCTGTCGCGCATCACACGCGTGGAGTCGGTAGAAGAAGGCGCAAAGCTGGGCAATATCGAAGAATGGATCACGCCTGAGGCCTACCACAAGGAACGCCGCGGCGGCCGTTCGCTGTTCGTGGAAGCGTCGCGCTACCGCTTCGGCTCCGCCGGCAAGACTTCGCGTATGGATGCGATCCAGAAGAACCTGCCGAACCTGGAAGCCGAGGAAGACAAGTACACGCTGCAGATTTCCAAGCTGGCTTCGGAAACGTCCGCACTGAAGGCCCGCCTGGCCGGCGTGGATGCGGTGAAGGAGCTGTCCGCCCGCACCGAGGAATTCGACGAAGCGGCACGCTCCGCCGTGCCGCTGCGCGCCGAACGCCTGGAAGTGGGCTCGCGCCTGGGTGAACTGCAAGGCCTGATGAAGAACGCCACCGTGGCCCGCACCAAGGCCGACACCGCATGGCAAAGCGCCCGCATGTCGCTGTCCGAAGCGGAAGCCGGCATGCGCCTGAATTTCAAGCGCCAGATGGAGCAGCGCTCCGACCACGCCCGTGCGATGCTGGCGCTGCGCCGCCAGTGGCGCCACCTGCCGGGTGCATGGCGCCGTCCTGCGCGCCGCCAGGCGCTGGTGCAGCAGCACCAGAACGCGCACCAGGTCGACCTGCGTATCGCAAGCTTGCAATCCTCGCTGGCGCGCGACGACTGGGAACTGGATGCGACCGTGATCGACCAGTACGCGCGCCTGAACGAGCAGCTCTCGAACCGCAAGACGGAAACCGAGGAACGCCGCTACCAGAACAACCGCGCGATCGAAGCGACCGCCAATGCGCGCGGCGCCTACATCGAGCGCCTGCGCTACACGATCAAGACCTATTCGTCGAACATCAAGGAACTGGGCGCGCTGGCCAACATCGACGTGCACGTCGAGCCGGTCAAGCTGGAGAACGACGACCTGCTGCTGTCGCAGGCGGGCCTGCAGGTACGCTTCAAGTTCGACGGCAAGGGTCCGATTGGCCTGAACGACGGCGAAGCGTCGGGCGGCCAGCAGGTGATGAAATCGCTGGTGCTGCTGATTGGCTTGCTGAAGTCGGAAGACGGCTCCGGCGGCTTCGTGTTCATCGACGAACCGTTCGCCCACCTGGATATCCGCAACATCCAGCTGGTCGGCGAGTTCCTGAAGAACACCGATGCGCAGTACCTGATGACGACGCCGCTGACCCACAACACCGACGTCTACGATCCTTCCGACCTCACGCTCATCACGAGCAAGAAAAAGAAGGACACCCAGTGGGCGCAGCCGATCTTCGTGCTGCAGCGCCGCCAGGCGGCAGCGGCCTAATCGCTGTTGGTCGTAACCCCGAGGGCACGATACAAGGGACAGAACTTGATCGTGCCCGTCAGCAGCGGCACTACGCCGATCCATCCCCACAGGCCGATCAGGCCGAACAGCGAGGCTACAATCAGGCCCAGGCCGACAGCAATGCGCAAGGCACGGTCCACCGTGCCGATATTTTCACTCATGGTCATGGCGTTCTCCCTTTAACTGGATACCAGTATGGGAAAGCCCGGCGCTGCCGGGAATGACCTGGATCAAATCCCTGCAAAAGCTTAGGCGGCTTCCTTGGAGCAGGCTCCGAGGATGGTGTCGAGCTCTTTCTTCAGCGCCAAAGCCACAGGCCGGCCGCGAATGCGGTTCACCATTTCGAAGAAGGTGATGCGCATCGCTTTCAAATCCTCCAGCGTCGCAGCGGCTTCCAGCTTCGCCTGCAGGACTTGCCCGCGCTGGCCAAGGGTCGGTTCGATGGTGCGTGCATAGAATGCGTGCGCTTGTGCATATTGCGCTGCAAGTTCCTCCTCGGTAGGAGGGATAGGCATGATCGTGATCGGCGGAGCTTCGCCTTCTTCAATGAAACCCTGTGCCAGCAGTTCTTGTACGGCGCTGGCGTCCAGCCCGAGTCCAGTCACTTTCGGCAGCAACTCTTCCATTGGATGGCGGCCGTCAATCATCACCAGCAGGGTACGCATACGGGATTGCAGCCCATAGGTGCGCGCCGAAATTTCCTCTCGCCCCTTTGCGGTCTTATTGTAAGTCGTCATAGAAATGTTTCCTCACAGCAATCATTTTGATGTGATTTTAGAATACACGACCTTTAAGGAATTGACATCGTTTGAAATATCGTCTTTAATTTCTGTAACGACAGAAATTAAAGAAAAATAACACAATTCAACAAATATTCATTCTGGAACCGGTGGAAATGCGTGAGTTTCCGTTTGTTAAACGTTGCTTTGTTAAATTTTACGTTTGTAGTTTTTGTGTCACAAAAGGAGTTGGATCATGGCCGCACTGACTTTGTATTTCGATAGCGCCTGTCCGTTTTGCCGGCGCGAAATGGCGCGCCTGCGGCGTTGGGACCGGCCCGGCAGGCTGGCCTTTGTCGATATCGCGGCACCGGGCTTCGATCCCGCCCCACTGGGTACGACCCTGGCTGCCATGAATGCCGAACTGCACGGCTTGCGCACCGATGGCGCCATGCTGGTTGGCACCGCCGCCATCCTGGAGGCTTATACCCTGGCGGGGCGTGCCTGGCTGGTATGGCCGCTGCGAGTGCCGGCGCTGCGGCCGATGCTGGCCTCGGCCTATCGCAGCTTCGCCCGCAACCGCTATCGCTTTTCGCGCTGGCTCAGGATCGATGGCGCCCCTCGCACCTGCGATGGCGACCGTTGCGCAATCTATTTCGGAGGCAAAGATGGAGCGTAAATGGCTGGTGCGCTGGATGTACGCCAGCGCCGTTGCACACTTGCTGGTCGGCCTGGCGCTGCCGTGGATCGCCAATGCCGCTGCCCTGGACTGGTATCTGATCTGGCTTGGCCCGGATTCGACGCGAGTGCAGCACCTGTGGTGGATGGCGCTATTCGGGCCGACCATCCAGTGCGTCGGGCTGTGGATGCTGGCATTGGTGTGGTTAGGCGACCGGCGCCGCGAGGCCTCGGCCTGGCTCTGGGTGGCGGCCGGCCTGCTGTTGTGGGGACCGCAGGACATCATGGTGTCGCTGCGCACCGATGTCTGGCCGAACGTCTGGCTGGACATTGCCACTTTGGCGCTCCTGCTGCCTGCCGCCTGGCGCCTGTACCGGATCGACGCGGCCGCGCGTGACGCCGCCGGCGCGGCGCCGCTGGTCGGCGAGGGAGAGCTGTTCCGCAAAATCCTGGGCAGCGAATGGAACAAGCTGCATCCCGACATCCAGCAGCGCTTCGCCAAGAATCCGGCGCCCGGCAAGCCGCTGCTGTACTACGGCACCTTGTCCGAGCTGCACGCTTCGCGCTTTGGCAAGCTGCTCGGTTTCATCAGCAAGCCTTTCATCCAGGGCGCGCTGATTCCCTACAGCGACAGCGACTTCCCGGTCGACATCCAGGTCTACGGCAAGCCCGGTTCGCAGAACATCTACAAGCAGCGCATCTACATGCTGAATGGGCGCAAGCCGATCAAGTTCACCTCCTACATGGCGGAGAGCGAACGCGGCGAAGTGCTGGAGTATGTGGGCCTGGGCCTCGGCATGAAACTCAAGCTGCATGTCGTCGACGGCAATTTGCACTTCACCAGCGACGGCTATTTCTGGGACCTCCTGGGTTGGCGCATTCCGCTGCCGGGCGTGCTCACGCCGGGCAAAACCTTCCTGCGCCACTGCAACGAAGCGCCCAACCGTTTCAACATCCGCATCGAAATCCGCCACGCCCTGTTTGGCACGACGTTTGTGCAGGCCGGCGTCTTCCACGAAAGGCGCGCGGAGGAAAAGGAGGCAGCATGAACACGCATTTACTCGCATTGCAGCTCATGGCCGCGCAAGGCTGCCTGGGCGCGTTCGACACGGTCTACCACCACGAATTGACGGAAGCCTTGCCGCAGCGCGCCACGGCCAGGCGTGAACTCGCCATCCACGCAGTGCGCGCCACCATTTATGGCGTGCTGTTTGTCGGGCTCTCGGCCTGGGTGTGGCAGGGCGCCTGGGCATGGGTACTGCTTGGGTTGTTCGGGGTCGAGATTGTCCTTACGCTGTGGGACTTCGTGGTGGAAGACCAGACCCGCCTGTTGCCTGCAACTGAGCGTGTGACGCACACCGTGCTGGCCATCAATGGCGGCGCTTTCATTACACTGCTGGTGCTGGGAATGCCGGCTGCCGCCAGTGCACCGACCGGATTCGCCTATGCGCCGCAAGGCTGGCTGAGCGTATTTCTCGCCTTGTGCGGCGTGGGCGTATTTGCGTCCGGCATGCGCGATGCATTTGCTGCGCGCGCCCTTTCCTCCAGTGCCACGGCGGACGTGCGCTTCGACGGCCCGGCACAGACGGTGCTGGTCACTGGCGCTACCGGATTTATTGGCCACTCGCTGGTGCCGGCCTTGCTGGCCAGCGGCCACCGGGTGATTGTCCTGTCGCGCGCACCACGCAAGGCGGCATGGGAATTCGGCGGCGCCGTGCGTGCGGTGGCCAGCATGAGCGACTTGTCCCCGGCGGAAAACATCGACGTCATCATCAACCTGGCCGGCGCCCGCGTCCTCGGCTGGCGCTGGAGTGCGCGCCGCAAGGCCGTGTTGCGTGCCAGCCGCGCCGGCCTCACTGCGCGCGTCGTGGACTGGATTGCACGCGCCGAGCGCAAGCCGCGCTTGATGATTAACGCATCCGCGGTCGGGTATTACGGCATCCAGCCGCAGGACAGCGACCAGGTATTGAACGAGGCCAGCCCGCCGCAGGCGATCTTCCTGTCGCAGCTATGCCAGGAATGGGAGGCGGCTGCCGGCCGTGCGCGGGAATATGGTGTACCGGTGGCGCTGGCGCGCTTGGGCGTGGTCTTCGGCCATGGCGGTGCGCTGCAGCCGATGCTGCTGCCGTTCAGGCTGGGTTTCGGCGGCCGCATGGGGAGCGGGCGCCAGCGCAATTCCTGGATCCATATTGCCGACGTGCTGGGCGCCATGGCCCACGTCTGGCGCCTCGGCGCCAATGCCGACGGCGCCTGGAACGTCACCGCACCGGAGCACCCGACGCAACTGGAATTCGCCAACGCGGCCGCTGCAGAGCTGCATCGCCCTTGCATGATTCCAACGCCGGGATGGCCGATGCGCCTGCTGCTGGGCGAACAGTCGGCACTATTGCTGGAGGGTTCTTCCGTCGCACCGACCCGCCTGCTGGCAACCGGCTTCCACTTCCGCTTCCCGACAGTGCGCCAAGCGCTGGCCGATCTGGCCTGACACAGCTACGGGCCCGGCTGTTGCTGATCAGGCCTCGTCGGCTTTTTTCTGGGCCATGCTCCAGCGCAGCAGGCCGATCGAGTAGGCGGCCAGGTAGCCGAGCATCAGGCCGAAGGGGATCACGGTCAGCGGGTGTTGCAGGACTTCGGCCTGGTTGATCACGCGCGGGTGTTCGGATTGGCGGTTGACGTAAAACTCGACGCCGATCTGCAGCACGCGGGCGGCAAACAGCATGCAGATCAAAATCGCGGTGCGGCTCGGCGGGGTGAAGTACAGCTTGGTGCCGGTATTTTCGAAGCGCGTCTTCTTGAGCCCGAAGAACGCCAGCCAGGCGCCGGCTATCACGGCGGCAGCCATCATCGCCAGCGCGGGCGGGTTGCGCAGCATGGACTGGGCGGCTGCCAGCAGCAGGATCGGCAAGCCAGCCGCGCCTACCCAGTGCCGCCACGCCACCGATTCCTGGCGGCGGAATACCAGCTTAAGGCGCGAGTAAATGCGCCAGATCAGCGTCGGAACGAGGATGAGCAGGACTACGGTGGTGACAGTCAGTTGCATTGGGGCGCCGGATTCGTGAAAAAAGAAGAATTTTACCCGCAGGCGTAAAATACCCCTTCGTGATCTCGCTTTCGGGAGTTCCAGCCATGGAAAAACACCGTATCCACGCCCACCGCGCACCGGACCTGCCGGTGCCAGTCGATGAGTCGCAGCCGCGCCCCGAGCCGGTGCATCCCCACAGTCCGCACAATCCCGTCCCGCAAGACGAGCCGGTGCCCAACCATAATCCCGAACTGCACCCGCCCGGTCAGTCGAAAGCCCAGTTGTAAAGCACGTCCAGTGCGTTGTTGGTGCCGGTCTGCACCTGCAGCGTCACGCGGTTATTGACCTTGTAGCGCAGCTTGACCAGGCTGGTCGCAGTGCCTGCGCCTTGCTCGAAACTGATGTAGGCGCGCGAGGACAGCTTTTTGCCGACTGTGACGACCGTGCTTTCCAGCCCTTTGGCCTGGCTGACTCCCAGCTCATCCAGCCCGACCCGGTTGGCCAGGCTTGGCCCGCCGCTGCCGCCCAGCAGGGCGCCGGCTGCGGTGCCGAGCAGGCTCATTTCATTGCCCGCCATGTCGGCGGTGCCGTGGCCGAGCACCATCCAGGCCAGCTTTTCACTGTCCGGCACGGATGGGTTGGAGACCAGCTTGGCCGATGGCGCCAGCGCGGTGCCGCGCACTTCGACGCCGGCTTCGACGTTGGTTTCGCTCAGTTCTTCGCCTTCGGGGCGCTTGCGCACGGCGCGAATGTTCAGGCCCGGATTGTCATAGGCGCCGGTGAAATTCAGCACGCCGCGTTCGATCGCCAGGCGCTGGCCGTAGGCCGCATACGTGCCGCTGACCACGCGGATGCTGCCATTGACGCGCGGCGCGCGGCGGTCGGCCATGCGCACGCGCACCGTTCCCGCCAGTTGTGCATCCAGGCCCTTGCCGCGCAAGGTGAAGTCGTCGCCCAGGTCGGCTTCCAGGTCGATGTTCAGGGGCAGCCCGGCTGTGGCGGCGGGCTTCGGCTTGTCGCGGCCGAGGATCACCACGTCTTCGCTGATGGTCGGCGTGTCGAGCGAAGGCAGTTCGATGACGGCGCGGTTGGCCCTGAACTTGCCGTCGAATTCGAAGCGCTTGGCGTCGCGTACCAGGGTGCTGCTGCCGCTCAGCACCAGGGTGCGGTCCGGGCGGTTGAAGACGGCCAGCTTGTCGGCGGCCAGCTTGAGGTCCATCGACATTTCGCCGCTGGCCAGCCGCAGCCAGCCGTCGGCCTGCACATTGCCGTCGGCGCCGTCAAAGCGCAGGCGCTGCAGCTGCAGCTGGTCGCCGCTTACCTTCGCTTGCAGGGCGCCGTTGCGCAGGCGGATGCCTTGCTCGGCCCAGTTGATCACCAGCTGTTCGCCCACTACCTCGCCATCCAGCAGCGGATTGGCGATGGTGCCGTGGCCGCTTGCATAGGCGCGCAGGGAGCCGCCCAGCTCCATGCCCTGCACGCCGAGCAGCGGCGACAGCCAGGCAATGGAAGGCAGGCTGGCGCTGGCGCCGAAGGTCAGGGGACTGTCGGATGGAATGCGGCCGTCGCGCAGCTGCGCACTGGCTTCCATGCGTGCGTTGCCGGCGCGGTCGCCGGCCAGTTCTGCCTGGGCGCGCAACTGGTCGCCGGCGACCGTGACGCGCGCGTCCAGCACTTTCAGGTCGAGCGGGATCGGGCGCTCGCCGCCGGTGATCGTGACGTCGCCTTTTTCGCGGAATATGTGCAGGGAGCCGTCCAGCGCAGGCGCGGCGCCTTTGGCGGCCGGCGCCGCCAGTTCCAGCGACCAGTCGCCGCCCAAGGTCATGGTGCTGGCGACGTTGCTGCGCCAGGTGTCGGACAGTTGGGCGAGGTAGCTGGCATTGACGCCGGTGGCGCTGCCTTTGCTGCGCCAGCGCAGGCCGTTCTTCTCCAGCGTTTCGATGCGCAGGCTGCCTTCGGGCATGGCGATGGTGGCGCTGCTTAACTCGAGCTGCTCCGGCTGCGCCAGGCCGGCAACGCCTTCGCCTTTGCGGCCGGTCACGCGCAGCGTGGCCGGCGCCTGCAGGGTGAGGGCGAAGCGGCCTTTGTTCTGCAAGGCGTCGATGCTGCCGCTCCAGCTATCCGGGGCGAAGCTGCCGTGCACTTTGGTGCTGGCGTCGAAGTCGGGATTGGCGGCAGCTACCTGCACCGTATGGTTGCCGGCGGTACCGCTGGCCTGCAGGCGCAGGCGGTCAAGCAGGAGGCCGGGCATGTTCAGGCCGGTGACCACCAGGTCGGCCTGCAGCGGATCGTCCGGTGCGAAAGAGGTGCCGATGGTGGCGCTGCCTTTAATCGAGGAGATCTCACGCTGTCCGGGCAGGCGCAGGTGGGCTCCGTCCAGCGTGGCGCTGAGCGTTGGCATGGTGTTGGGGCCGCGCCCGGCGACATTGCCGCCGCTGGCGTAGCCGCTGGCGCGCAGGTTGCCGGACCAGCCGCTGCCCAGTACCGCCAGTTGCGGTGCATCGAGCTTCCAGTCGATACGGTCTTGCGGCTTGCCGAAGGAGCCTTTGGCCTGCAGCAGGTTGGGGCCGAGGTGCAGGTCGATGTCGCTGTCCTGCTCGCGGCCGGGGGCGGCGGCGAACTTTGCATGGCCGCTCAGTGCCGCGTTGCCAAGGGTGGACGCCGGCTGCAGGCGGATATCGGCATTGGCCAGCCAGTCCGCCGAGGCGCGCAGCGTGGCGTCGAAATCGGCGTTGACGTTGCCTGCGACCGCAGCGCCAAAGCTGGCCGGATTGACGCGCATTGCGCTGCCGGCGAGCTTGACGTCCATGGCGCCGAAGAGTGCCGCTTCGCCGCTGGCACGGATCACGCTGTCGGCACGGGCCGGCGCCGGCGTGGCCGCAGCCGTGCGCTGGCCCGCCGGCGGCTGGTAGCCCAGGCCGCGCGCCTCCGCGCTGAAGCTGGTGCGCGGCGCCTTGTAGCCGCCGCCCAGGGTGCCGCTGGCAGTCGCGCTGCCTTGCAGTTGCGGGTCGAGCACGGAAAGCTGGGCGGCGTCGAGCTGCCATTCCAGCTTGTCGCCGGCGGCGCCGAATGCGCCGCGCGCGGTGGCGGTATTGCGGGCGTAAGCGAGGCGGGCGTCGATGCTGGCGATATGCTGCGCGTCGGCGGCCAGCTTGACGCTGCCCGAGAGCGGCTGCCCCATCAACTTGCTGGGCTGCAGGACGATGTCGGCGTTGGCGCGCCAGTCCGGCGCCAGCTTGCCGCTGGCCTGCAGTTCCGCATTCAGGTCGGCCGCAGGGAAGGAGCCCAGCGCGGCCGGATCGAAGCGCTTGACCGCCGCGTTGGCCTTGAAGGCCTTGTCGTCTTTCAGGCTGGCCTGGGCGGTGGCGGCGATGCTGCCCTGGCCGGCGCTGATGCGCGCCTGGTGCACGGTCAGCAGCAGGTCTTGCAGCGTGGCGTGGGCGTCCAGGCGCAGCTTGCCTTCGCCCAGCGCGGCGCGCAAGGTGTGCTGCTTGCCCTTGGTTTCGGCGCTGATGTCGCCGGCAATCGCCGTGCTGATGGCGGCGCCGTGCAGGCCGCGCAGGTCGAGGCGGTCGGTATGCAGGCGCACGCTGGCGGTGTCGATGCTGCCGTCTTTCGGCAGGCGGCGCAGGTTGCCGCTGCCGGTGAACTTGCCGGCGGCGCCCAGGTCGATCAGCAGGCCGCTCAGGCTGGCATTGTCCAGCGTGCCGCCCAGTTGTGCGGCGGCACTGTGCAGGGGCAGCTTTTGCTGGTCGAGCGGGCCGGGGGCGCTGCGGTTGGTAGCGGCCAGCTTGCCGGACAGCTTGTCGCCATTGATGGCGGCGTCCAGCGTCAGGTCGATGGCCGCCTTTGGCCAGGCCGGGTCGAAGCGGGCCGGGTCGACGTCGCGCGCCTGCAGGCGGACGCTGCGCAGGGGCAGGGCGTCGAACGGGGCCAGCACCAGGGTGCCGTCGCCGTTGGCGTAGTTCGACTTGCCTTTGACGTCCAGCTTCAGTTGCGCGAGGTCGCCGCTGGCGTACAGCTCGAGCCGCGTGGCGCTGCGCTCGACCATGCCGGGGTCGGGCGGCGTTGCCGCCGCAGCGCCGGGTGGCGTCACGGGATTGCCGGCTGGCCGGGCCGTGGGAGTTGCCGGCGGCAGCGGCGCCAGGGCGGCGGTGGCGCTCAGTTGATACGGGCGCGTGGTCGAAATCTCCGCGCTGGCGGCAAGGGCGCCGATGGGCGTCTCGGCGCTGGCGTCCTTCAGTTGCCAATGCTGGCCGTCGCCCTGGAGCTGCAGCTTGATGGCGCGCAGCTCGGTGCGGCTGCCGTCTTCGCTGACCAGGGCCAGCGTGCTGACGCGGCCGTCCGCAATGCTCAGGCGGAATGGCGGCGTGATCGATGCCGGCATCACGGCTGGTTTGGATGGCCCGGTGCTGCGCGATTCGGCGCGCGCCACATGCAACTCGCTGATCGCCACGCCCTCGCTGAAGTATTGCAGCGGCGACCAGTTGATGTCGATGTTGTCGAGCGTCAGGACGCTCGATTCGTCGCGGTAGACGATGCGGCCGATATGCATGCGGCCATACAGCGACCCGCTGACGCCGGTGACCACGATCTGGCCGCCGCTGGCGCGCGCTACCTGCGCGACGATCTGCTGCAGCGTGGTTTCGCGTCCCAGCAGCCATACCGCGCCGCCCAGCACGGCCAGCGTCACGCCGCTGCCGATCAAGGTGCGGCGCAGCCACTTGCGCCGAGGCGCTGCCGGAGGCGGCGTGTCGGGCACCGGAGGATGTTGTGGCGTATCCATCAGAACGTGAACCCCAGCGAGAAGTGCAGGCGCGCCTTTTTGGTGGCATGGCCATACGCGACGTCGACATTGATCGGCCCGACCGGGCTCTTGTAGCGCGCACCGACGCCGTAGCCGGACTTGGGACGCAAGCCGCCCAGCGAATTGGATGCATTGCCGGCGTCATAGAACACCGCCGCGCCCCAGGTCGGCTTGAACCAGTACTGGTATTCGGCGCTGCCGGTGACCAGGTAGCGCCCGCCGACCGTCGCTTCGCCCTGCTGCACGCCCAGTTCCTGGTAGGCATAGCCGCGCACCGAGTTGTCGCCGCCGGCGCGGAACAGGTAGGTGGTCGGCACGCCTTCCTGGTGCGCCGAACCGAGCGCGCCGAATTCGGCCCGCAGGATGACGGTGGATTTCGGGCTCAGGGGCCGGTAGGTGATGCCGCGCGCCGTGGCGCGGATGAATTTTTCGTCTGTCAGCACCGGCAGCAGCGCTCCGCCCAGCGTGGCGTTCAGCACATAGCCCTTGGTCGGGAATACCAGGTTATCGACCTTGCGCCAGGTGGCGGCGTAGGTGATCGGCAGCGACTGGCTGTGCGAGGACAGGACCCGGTTCACGGTCTTGCTCTCGTTCAGGTATTCGATCGAGATGCTGCGTTCCAACATCGGCGTGCCCCAGGCCCGCTTGGCAGCCACCGACGCGGTGCGCGTGATCTCGCCTTCGATATCCTTGCGTTCCACTGCCGCGCCGAAGCTGTCGTTGTAGCCATCCGCCGTGGTCGGGAAGTAGAAGTCGCTGCGCGCTTGCTGGCGCTTGGTTTCCAGCGTCAGCGCGCTTTTCATCTTCAGGCCGAAGACGTTCAGGTCATCGTAGGTGCCCGACATGCGCGAACCGGTATTGGTGCTGAAACCGATACCCACGCTGGCGTTCTTGCGCTTGTTCTCCACCACCCGCACCAGCAGGGGCAGCGGGGCCATGGAACGCGGCTGCGGCGCGCCTTCCGCCTTGTCCTCGGCGGCGGCGATCTGTTCGCCCAGCACGGACGACAGGTCGGCGCTGACGTCGACGTTGGAGAAGTAGCCGGTCTCCTGCAGCTTGCCCTGGTAGGCCTGCAGCGCCGCTTCGCTGTACACGTCGCCCGGCTTGATCGGGTTCAGGTTGCGCACCGCCGATTCCGGATAGCGCCGCAAGCCTTCGATTTTCAGTTCGCCGAAGCGCATTTCCGGCCCGCTGTCGAGCGCCACATGCAGCAGGGCGCGCCGGGTCTCGGGATCGACCACTGCCTCGCTGGAAACCAGTTGCGCGCGCGGATAGCGCGTCTGCACCACCGCGCGCAGGATGTCGCGCTTGGCCTTTTCCCATTCATCCTGGCGGAACACCGCGCCCGTTGGCAAGGTCCAGCCGGCCTTGAGCGCGTTCTTGTCGAACGGCGCGCCGGCAGACGATTCGAAGCCCTCCAGCACGATCTCGACTTCGCCGACCAGCACCGGATCGCCGGGCTGCACGTCGACCGTGACGGTGGGCGTGCCCTTTTCGTCCAGGCTGATGTTCACCGCCGGCGTGTAGTAACCGGCAGTCGCAACCAGGGTCTTGATCTGCTCAGGCGCGCCGCGCAGCATGCGCTGCAGCTGGTCGCGGTCCATGCGCTCGTTCGTGCGGTAGCGCACCAGGTCGAGGTTGTCTTCCAGGAGCGACTCCAGTTCGCGCGGGGCGTTGATGCGGACCTGGTAGGTCCAGCCCTGGGCAGCCGCCAGCAAGGGCAGCAGCAGGGCAGCGCAGCCCAGTACAAGGCCCTTCAATACTTTTATGCCGGTTTGTGCCAAAATTCGTGGTCTGTGATCTGGAAGTCGAAACCGAATGTTACCGGATCAGCAGCCAAATTGGCGTACCTCTAAGATTTTCAAAAAACCAAAAGAAAGTGAAGCGATGCTGACAAACGACGCCGCACTGGTCCTGTTCAGCGGCGGACAGGACTCGACAACTTGCCTGGCCTGGGCCCTGGAGCGCTACCCGCGCGTCGAAACCATCGGCTTCGACTACGGCCAGCGCCATGCGATTGAGCTGACGGTGCGCCCGCGCGTGTTGGAGCAGATGCGCGCCGTCAAGCCAGAATGGGCGGAACGCCTGGGCGAAGACCACATGGTCGACCTCGGCCTGATTTCGCAGTTGTCGAAGACGGCCATGACCGAAGACATCGAAATCGTGATGCAGGAAAACGGCCTGCCGAACACCTTCGTCCCCGGCCGCAACCTGCTGTTCATGACCGTGGCCGCCACCCTGGCCTACCGCCGCGGCCTGACCGTGCTGGTGGGCGGCATGTGCGAAACCGACTTCTCCGGCTATCCGGACTGCCGCGACGACACCATGAAGGCGCTGCAAGTGGCCCTGAACCTGGGCATGGATACCCGCAACAAGCTGGAAACCCCGCTGATGTGGCTGGACAAGGCGCAAACCTGGCAACTGGCCGAACGCCTCGGCGGCCAGCAACTGGTGGACCTGATCCGCGCCGAAACCCATACCTGCTACAAGGGCGAGCGCGGCGCGCTGCACGACTGGGGCTATGGCTGCGGCACCTGCCCGGCCTGCGAGCTGCGCGCACGCGGCTACCGCCTGTACCACACGGCACTGAGTGGCAATCACGAAGCTGGCCCTGATTGACTTTTTCTATAGGGCAATTATTTTGCCCTGAACAAACTAAGATGCTGGTATGCAGAGGCCTCCAGCCAGCCCGCCGCTCCAACGCCTGCTACAACCCCGCTTGCTGGCGGGGCTGGTGGCAGCGCTTTGCCTGACGGCGACCGGCAGCGTCTGGTGGGGCGCCCACCTCGATGCCGAACGCGACGCCCGCACCGGCTTTGACTACCGTACCCGTGAACTGGTCAACAATATCGCGGCGCGCATGCAAGCCTATGTGCAGGTGCTATACGGCGTGCAGGGCCTGTTTGCCAGTTCCGACTTTGTCGACCGCCAGGAATTCCACACCTATATCGAGCGCCTGGAGCTGGACCAGAATTTTCCCGGCATGCAGGGCATCGGCTTCATGCGCCTGGTGCCGGGGCCGCAGCTGGAAGCGCACGTAGCCACCGTGCGGGCCGAGGGCTTCCCAGACTATGCGGTGACGCCGCCCGGCCAGCGCAGCCAGTACGGGCCGGTGGTCTACCTCGAACCCTTCGCCGGCCGCAACCTGCAGGCTTTCGGTTATGACGGCCTGTCCGAGCCGGTGCGCCGCGCCGCGTTCGAACAGGCGCGCGATTCCGGGCTGCCGACCATGACGGGCAAGCTGCTGCTCAAGCAGGAATCCGCCGATCCGGTGCAGGCCGGCTTCATCATCGCGCTGCCGATCTACCAGAACGGGGTCGGCCGCTACACGCTGATCCAACGCCGCAGCGCCCTGAAAGGCTGGGTCTATGCACCGTTCCGCATGGGCGACGTGATGGCTGCGCTGGGCCACGATGCCTTGCGCGGCCTCGACGTGGAAGTCTACGACAGCGAAGAACCGAACGCCATGACGCGCATGTTCGACAGCGCGCCCACGGCCATGGCTGCGGAGGGGCGGCATCACGCGCTGCAGCGCATCAGCCTGGCCGGGCGGCGCTGGACCCTGCATATCAGCGCGCTGCCCAAAGCGAACGGCGTGCTGTCGGACAAGCCGCGCACCATCGCCATCGGCGGCCTGCTGATCAGCGCCTTGCTGGCGCTGCTGGCCTACGTGCTGGCGGAAAGCCGGCAACGGCTGCGCATCGCGCTCGAGCACAGCAGCCGCATGGGCGACGAACTGCGCGAAGGCCAGGAAACCCTGCTGGCGATGGCGGAGCATGCGCAGGGCAGCCAGGCGGTGCTGCGCTGCATCCTCGATTCCACCGTGGACGGCATCCTGGTCGACAACTACAGCGGCACCGTGCTGAACTCCAACCGGCGCTTCCGCCAGCTGTGGAATGTGCCGGAGCAGCTCGACTGGGAGAACGACGGCGCCATCCTGCTGGCCCATATGGCGAGCCAGCTGGAGCAGCCCGACGCCTTCCTGCAGGCTAGCGCCCGCCCCGTGCCGGATGATGAGGACAGCCACAGCCAGCTGCAGATGCGCGATGGCCGGGTGCTGGAAGTGACCACGCGCCCGCTGCGCCTGGGCAGCGAGCCGGCGCGGCTCTGGTCTTTCCGCGACATCACCGAACGCACCATGAACGAGCGGCGCGAAGAAGGGCGCCACCAGGTGCTGGAGCTGCTGGCCGCCGGCGCGCCGCAGCAGGACGTGCTGGACAGCCTGATGCGCGGCATCGAAGCGGTCAATCCCGGCATGATCTGCAGCCTGATGCTGCTCGACGAAGAAGCGAAGCACCTGATCCTGTCCGCCGGCCCCAGCCTGCCGGCCTTTTTCAGGCAAGCCATCGACGGCTTGCCGGTCGGCTTTGGCAACGGCTCCTGCGGCAAGGCGGTCACCAGCAACAGCCGCGTGATCGTGGAAGACATCGCCAGCGACCCGCTCTGGGCGCCCTACCGTGAAATGGCCTTGCGCGCCGGGCTGGGCGCCTGCTGGTCGGAACCGGTGCATGGCGCCAACGGCAAAGTGCTGGGCGCTTTCGCCATCTACCACCGGCAGCCGCAGCGCCCCAGCGTGGCGCAACTGGTCCTGATCGACCAGGCGGCCAGCCTGGCCGGCATCGCGGTGGAGCAGGCGCGCGCCGGCGAAGCGTTGCGCGCGGGCGAAGCGCGCTTCCGCAGCCTGTACGACCATGCGCCGGTGGCCCTGTGGCAGCAGGACTGGTCGGCCGTGCGCGCGGCCTTGCAGGAGCTGCTGGAATCGGGCGTGGAAGACGTGGCGCAATGGCTGCAGGTCAATCCCAGCCAGCTGCAGCGCCTGGCCGGCCTGGTGCGCATCACCGACGTCAACACCGCCGCGCTGGCCCAGGTGGGCGCCGATCCGGCCTGCAAACAGCCAGGACAGCTTAGCCTGGCGCAGAATTTTGCGCCGTCGGCCATGCAGGAATTCGGGCGCGCGCTGCTGGCGCTGGAGCAGGGCGCGCAACTGTTCCAGTGCGAGGGCAATTTCCTGCGCCTGGACGGGGTCGAGCGGCAGAACGAGCTGACGCTGCTGCTGATGCCGGGCCACGAGCACGCGCTGGACTTCGTGATCGTGTCCACCATCGACATCACGGAGCGCAAGCGCCTGAACGAAGAACTGGTGCAACTGGCCACCACCGACTTCCTGACCGGGCTGCCGAACCGGCGCGAATTCATGGCGCGCCTGGAAGACGAGCAGGCCCGCCTGCAGCGCGACGTCGGCGGCCGCGCCGCCGTGCTGATGCTGGACATCGACTACTTCAAGGACATCAACGACGCCCATGGCCACGACTGGGGCGATGCCGTGCTGCGCCACCTGGCGGAGCTGATGCGCGATTCCCAGCGCAAGATCGACATGCTGGGCCGCGTGGGCGGCGAGGAATTTGCCTTCCTGCTGCCGGGCGCCGACCTGGAAGCGGCCCGCTCGTTTGCCGAGCGCCTGCGCCAGCGCATTGCCGACACCCCGATGGGGCGCAACGGCAGCAGCATCGCGATCACGGTCAGCATCGGCATCGCCAGCATGGCGCCGGCCGACCGCAGCGGCGATGCGGCCCTGGTGCGCGCCGACCACGCCCTGTATCGCGCCAAGCGCGCCGGGCGCAACCGCGTGGAAGGCTGATCAGTCGGGGCGCATGCGCAGCTGCTCGACCTTGTCGCCCTTGCCCAGGCTGAGGTCGACCAGCAAGGCGCCGCTGGTGTAGTTCAGGCGGTAGCTGTATTTGCGCATCTCGCCATCGCTGCTGCGCGCCAGCGCTTCCACCTTGCGCAGCGGGCCCCATTCCTGCAGGTCCTCGGCCACCATGGCGAGGAATTCCGGCGGCAGGTTGCCGGCCACCTTGTCGCTCAGGCCTTCCGGCAGCTTGCGTTCGGCGATGCTGGCGAACATGGCGCGCACACGCTCGGCCACCGCTGGTTCGGTTTCCGCAATTGCCGGCTTGGGCTGGACGGCCAGCGCAGGCAGGTAATGCGCGGCGACGATGTCGCCCAGCTTGCCGGGGCGCGCACTGGCCGAATTGGCCAGCACCACCACCGACAGCTTGTCGTCCACGAAGCGGTACAACTGCGAACGGAAGCCTTGCCATGCGCCGCCATGGGCAATGGCGCGGTGGCCGTTGCGCTGGAACAGTTGCCAGCCGTAGCCGTACTCAGTGGCGCTGCCGTCGTTCAGCCTGGCCGGTGTCCAGCTGGCATTGCGCACGCTGGCCGGCAGCACTTTGTCGCCGTACAGCGCCAGGTCCCATTTCGCCAGGTCGCGCGCGGTCAGGTACAGGCTGCCGTCGGCCGTCGTGTTCAGGCGCGGCGCCACCCAGGACTGGTTCACCAGCTTGCCGCCCTTGCGTTCATAGCCGCGCGCCCGGTGCGGCACAATGTCGGCTTCGCTGATGATGCGGGTGCCCATGTCGAGCGGAGCGAAGATGCGCTCGCGCAGCTGGTCGCCATAGAACTTGCCGCCGGCCTTGTTGCAAATGAAGCCGAGCAGGTGATAGCCCATGTTCGAGTAAGACCATTTTTCGCCCGGTGCAAACAGCACGGGGATCTCCGCTTCCAGCGCGATCAGTTCTTCTTCCGTGTAATCCTTCGTGAGGTCCAGCTTGGCGTAGGGATCGCCCAGGCCCGAGGTATGCGACAGCAGGTGGCGGATGGTGATGCCTTCCCAGGACTTGGGCGTGTTGGCCAGGTGTTTCGAGATCGGGTCGTCCAGCGACAGCTTGCCGTCTTGCGCCAGCAGCATCACCAGCGCGGCGGTGAAGGTCTTGCCGATCGAGCCGGACTGGAACACGGTGGCAGGCGTGACCTTGACGTTGTTTTCCAGGTCGGCCAGGCCGTAGCCCTGTTCGCGGATGATCTTGCCGTCCTTCACGACAGCGATGGAAACGCCGGGGATATGGCTGCGTTTCATCTCCGCCAGGATGGCGTCGTCAAGTTTGTCGGCGAAGGCGGAAGCAGGGAAGGCGAAGGCGAGGGACAGCAGCAGGAGGGTCGGGCGCATGAATGCAATTCCTTGAGTTGCCAAAATTACATTCTAGCACCCGGCCCAGGCGAATCAGGCAGGGGAATGTTCCAGGGCCGGCGCAGCAGGTTCGGCAGGCTTGCGCTGGCGGCGTTTCACCAGCCAGTAGATGAAGAACGGGATCATCAGCGGCAGCAGCAGCGGCGACACGGCGGCCATGGTCACCACGGCAGCCAGTGCCAGGGACAGGATCACGATCACGCCGACACCGGCCATGACCACGGCGACAATGGCTGCCACGAAGACCATCACCACCGCCACCACGGCGAACACGCCGCCGGCCAGCACGGTACCGAACAAGGCGCCCAGCGGCCCGTCATAGTCCGTGTCGCCGATCGTGACGACCATGTCGCTGGCGTCGATGGAGATCCAGGCTGCCAGCATGCAGAAGAACAGCAGGACCAGGGACAGGGCAAATACCTTTTTCATGATGGGCCTCTTGGCGTTGAACATGGTCTCACTGTAGGCCTGGCGCCGTGCCCCGGCCATCGGATTGCGACGAACGGTGGAATTTGGATGATGAATGGAAAAAGTCCCGGATTGCGCCTTGAATTGATTAACTGTTTGCCTATACTGAATATCCGATCTCTGAGATGGAGGGGAATATGGCTTGGCTAGTAAGAGACGGGAGCCAATCGTTGCTCCTGGGAATCGACAGCGAACCGCGCCAGCGCAGCGCAACTTCATGGTTCGGCGGCGGCCCCAAAGGCCCGCCTTCCGCGCCACCGACGATTCCACCAATCATCATCAATCCCTTCAAATACCAGACGCCGGACCCGGCCATTGATCCGCGCATCACGCCGATCGGCCCGCCGGTCCTGCCGCCGCGACGGCCTGCCATGTCGCTGCATTGATCTGGCACAAACATCGCATTGCTGATACGGCCCGCGCACAACGCGGGCTTTGTTTTCCGCTGGCTAGCCCGGGCGCCTCCTGCTATATTTCCCAGACGCATCTAACCTTGGAAATGAGATGGAAAGCCGTCTGCGCCGCCTGGAGGCCGTCCAGGAAATCCTGCTGGAAATTGGCAAGCTGTCCAATAGCTGCACCGATATCACGGTTTTCCTGCAATCCGTGCACGCGGCCCTGGGCCGCATCATGTACGCCTCCAACTTCTATGTTGCCCTGAGCGACCGCGATGCGCCCGGCAATGCCGTGCGTTTCGTCTACTTTGTCGACGAGGTGGATGACCATCCTTACAAGGACCAGCTGGTGCAACTGGCCACGCCCGACCAGTCGCCCACCGCCTGGGTGATCCTGAACAAGCAGCGCCTGGTGATGACGGGCGACGAGCATCGCGCCCGCGAAGAAAACGAGGTATTCGGGGTCGGCACCATCGCCGAGCACTGGGTGGGCTGTCCGCTGCTGGACCAGGACCATGAGGTGCTCGGCGCCATGGTGATCCAGAGTTACGACAAGGAACATACCTACAGCGAGGAAGACCAGGCCCTGTTCGCGCAGATCGCCAACCACGTGTCGAGCGCCCTGCAAGGCTTGCAGAGCATGGACCGGCTGGAGCGCGCCGTGCGCGAGCGCACCCTGGAACTGGAGCGCGAAGTGGCCGAACGCAGCAAGGCCGAACGGCTGCAGCGCGCCCTGTACGAGATTGCCAGCCTGTCGGCGTCCGCTTCCGCCGAATCGGACGCCAAGGTGCTGTACGCCCGCCTGCACGAGATCGTCGGCAGCCTGATCACCGCCCGCAATTTCCTGATCGCGCTCTACCATCCCAAGCGCGACGAAATCTCGATCCCTTACTTCGTCGACGAGAAGGACCTGGAAGCGCCGGTCAAGCGCTTCGAATACGGCATCGGCATGAGCTCCTTCGTGCTGAAGAAGCGCCAGCCCATGCTGCTGGACGGCCCTGGCTTCGCGGCCCTGATGGCCAGTGGCGAAATCAACGAACCGCTGGGCAACCAGGGCATTGCTAGCTGGTTGGGCTGCCCGATGATGGTGGGCGAGCAGGCGCTGGGCGTGATCATCGTGCAAAGCTACGACGCATCGGTGGTGTACACCCAGGCCGAGCTGGATATCCTGGCCTACGTCGCCAATCACACGGCCGCCGCCATCGCGCGCACGCGCGCCGACCTGGCGATCCGCCGCGCCAAGGCAGAACTGGAAGAGCAGAATACCGCGCTGGCCACCGCGCTGACGCAATTGCAGACCGCGCAATCGGAACTGGTGCGGCAGGAAAAACTCGCCTCGCTGGGCCGCCTGGTGGCCGGCGTGGCGCACGAGATCAACACCCCGCTTGGCATCTGCGTTACCGCCACCAGCCACCTGGTGGAAGAACTGCGCCTGTGCCGCCTCGACCTGGCCGAAGGCACGCTCGATGAAGACGGCTTGAACCAGTTCTTCGACACCGTCGACCAGTCGCTCAAGATCATGACCACCAACACCCAACGCGCTGCCGCGCTGGTGCGCAGCTTCAAGCAGGTGGCGGTGGACCAGTCTTCCGACAATATCCGCCACTTCAACCTGCGCAAATACCTGGACGAAGTGCTGCTGTCGCTGCAGCCCAAGCTGAAAGGCAAGCCGATCGCCGTCAACGTCGAATGCCCGCCGGACATCCACTGCGAAAGCTTCCCCGGCGCCGTCTCGCAGATCGTCACCAATATGGTGGTGAACTCGCTGGTGCACGGCTTTGAAGAGGGGCAGAAAGGCACCATCCGCATCACCGGCAAGCTGGAAGGCGACCATGTGCTGTTCGACTACAGCGACGATGGCGTCGGCATGGATTCCACCACGCTGCAGCAGCTGTTCGATCCCTTCTTCACCACCAAGCGCGGCTCCGGCGGCAGCGGACTGGGCGCGCACATCCTGTACAACCTGGTGACCGGCCCGCTGGGCGGCACGGTGAAGGTGGTCAGCTCGCCCGGCATGGGCCTGCATTACCACCTGCGCTTCCCGCGCGACCAGCGCAAGCAGTCCGCATGAACGGCGTGCTTCGCACCTTGGCCGGCGCGGTGCTGGCAGCGAGCCTGTGTTCGTCCGCCTATGCTGCGTCGTTCTCCGACCAGCCGCGCAGCTATCCCTTTACTGGCAACGGCGGCGATGCGGCAATCGCACGCTTCCCCTGGATTGTGGGCGGGCCGCCGGGTGCGGCGGAGCGCATCAACAGCTATCTGCACGATGCATACTTCCAGACGTTGCCGACTCCTGACCCAAAGGAAACCAGGGTTAAAGTCTTCGACGGCATGGTTACGGTTGAATCGCAGGGCATCAAGCCGATGAACGGCGGGCGCATGGTGCGCGTCAGCGTGGAAGAGGAAGGGTGCGGGGCCTATTGCAGCACCGGTACCAGTACCTTCGACTTTGACGCCGCAAGCGGCCGCCCCATTTCCGCGCTGGACCTGACCGTGCCGGAGGCCAAACCCAGGCTGCAACCGAAGGCGCACAAGGCGCACATCGCGGAAATCGAAAAATTCGTCGCAGCGCTGAAGCGCGATTTGCGCAAGAGCGGCCCCGGCAAGGCGCGGCTGCAGGAGCAGCTTGAGTTGTACGAAATGTGCCTTGATCAGCGCGAGGAGGCAGACAAGGATTACAGCTCCCTCCTCGTCGCCGAGAACAGCCTGGTGGTATCGTTCGGCGAATGCGCCAGCCATTCGGCCCGCGCGCTTGATGATCTTGGAAGTTTCTCTTATGTCGTCAAAGGGGAGGCCATGCGCCCCTACCTGAACCCATACGGGCGCCGGGTTCTGCTCGGTGAAGGACAGGGCGAGGCGCCTCCAATCAACAAATCGGGCCAGCTGTTCAAGGGAACCATCAACGGCAAGCTTCCCGTCACGCTATTCCTTGGCGCCAGCAGCTACCTGGGGGAAAAGCCGTTTGAGAGAGCGCATTACTACTACGATAAATACCGCCAGCTGATTGACCTTGGCGTGCAGCGTCAAGGCGACACGTTCACGCTGACAGAGCGCGACAAGGACGGCAAGGAGACGGCGCAGATCACACTTAAACTGAATGGCGCGCGCCTGTCGGGCGAGTGGCGCTCCGGCGCCAAACGCATGCCGATGGAATTGACTGCCTATTGAGATGAAGACAGCGATCTACCTGCTGGCCGCGCTCGTACCGGCTTGCGCCCATGCGGAAATGCGCGGCGCATGGGAAGGCACGATTGGCCGCAACAAAGTCATGGCCTGCCTGGGCGGCGAAGATTTCGACGGCACCTACTATTATCGCCGCCATCTGGGCCTGATACGCTTGGCCCACGCCGGCAAACCCGGCGAGTGGAATGAGGAGTTGGACGGCAAGCGCTCAGGTTACTGGCGCCTGGAGCAGGCCGCGGATGGTACGTTGGCAGGGACCTGGAGCAAGCCGGGCGCCAAGGCTGCACCGATTCGGCTCGCGCGGCCGGCGGGCGGCGAGACTTCCTGTGATGGCGACGCCTTCAATTCGCCCCTGGAAAAAGAGCTCGTCATTGTCCGCGGCGAGGGTGAGTTTTCCGGGCGCCGTTACGCGGCCCTTTATACAGATGGCGGCAGCCCGGACATCGGTCCGTTCCACGCAATTCAACTGCTGGAAAAAGGCGGGGCAATGGATGTCATCAACTACGCGCTGAAGGGCGGCTTCCCATTCGATAAGGCCAGCCTGTACCAATGCCGGCGCAACGCCCTGGAGAGCTTTGGCAGCATCGGCAATACCTCCATGGAACAGAAGATCGTATTCTGGAACAGGCACCTGTTTTCAGTGGCGATCGATAGCAGCGACAACTGCGGCGGCGCGCACCCCAACGAAGGATCGGTCCACAGGACCTGGGATACGACAACAGGCAAGGAACTCGATACCAAATACTGGTTCAGGAATGCCGCGCAAGAAGGCTTGCCTGCGCAAGTAAAACGCATCGTGCTGGCAAAGGCGCAGGGAAGCGCCGATCAAAGCTGCGCCGAGGAGCTGGAAAACCACAACTACTTCCAGGTTTATCCGTCCGAAAAAGGGCTGATGTTTTTCACCGGATTCAACTTTGCCTCCAGGGCCTGCGATGAAGAGATCGCGGTCCCCTACGGCGAGATACTGAATTTCCTGACGCCCGAGGCCAGGTCGGCGCTCGGCAAATAGGCTCAGTCAGGGAAGCGCTCGTTGATCGCAAGCGCCTTGTCCATATTGGCGATCAGCAGTTCGACGAATTTCGGGTCGAGGTGCTTGCCCGCCACTTCGCGCATATGCGCCACCACCTGCTCGACCGGCCAGGCGTCCTTGTAGCAGCGCTTGTGCATCAGGGCGTCGAACACGTCGGCCACCGCCACGATGCGGGCGTATTCGTGGATATCGTGGCCCTTCAGGCCCTGCGGGTAGCCGCTGCCGTCGAACTTCTCGTGGTGCTGGTGGGCGATCACGGCAGCCGCCTTCAGGATCGGGCGCTGCGAGCCGTCCAGGATCGACAGGCCAACCGTCGGGTGCTGCTTCATGATTTCCCACTCGGCCGCATCGAGCTTGCCCGGTTTGAGCAGCACCGAATCGGGGGTGGCGATCTTGCCGATATCGTGCATCGGCGCCGCGTGTTTCAGCACGGCGGTTTCATCGTCCGGCATGCCGGACGCGCTGGCCAGCAGGTGGCAGAATTCGGCCATGCGGCGCACGTGGTTGCCCGCTTCGTTGGAGCGCGATTCGACCACGTCGCCCAGGCGCATGATCAGCTCCGCCTGGGTGTCGGTGATTTCCTGCGTCAGCAGGATATTATCGAAGGCGATCGCCACGCCGCTGCAGAAAATCTCCAGCAGCTTCTGGTCGATCTCGGAAATCTCCTCCACGCCTTTCAGCACCAGCAGCGAAGCCTTGCCGCTGCTGTTCGGGAAATAGCCGACGAAGGTGTCGCCCGTCATGCGCGAGATGCGGTTGCGCTCAGCGTCCTTGAGCTGGGCCAGCAACTCCGGCGTCAGCAGGCTGTCTTCGTCCTGGCCGATCTGGGCCAGCACTTCGTAATCGGTTTCGCCGCTGACGGCGCTGGCGCCGCGCAGGCGCACCAGCATGCTCTGCTCCAGGCGCAGCAGCGCCACCACCTGCTGCAGCAAGCCGTTGGCAAAGTCCTTCAGGTTGCGCGCCTGGAAGATGTGGGCCGAGGCGGCGATCACGCGTTCCAGGCCTTCGCGGTAATGCATCTGCTGCTGGCGCGCTTCCTCCACCTTCATGATGTCGCGGTAGGCGCGCAGGGCGGCAAAGGTGGTGGTAAACAGCTTGGTGCGATCGAGCTCGGTCTTTTCCTTGTAGTCGTTGATGTCGTAATTGACGATCACGCGTTCTTCCGGCGCCTGGCCCGGCTGGCCGGTGCGCAGCACGATGCGGGTGAACTGGTTGTCCAGGTCTTCGCGCATCCAGCGCGCCACTTCCAGGCCCGAGTCTTCGCGCTCCATCACCACGTCGAGGAAGACCAGGGCGATGTCCTTTTCTTTTGCCAGCACTTCCTTGGCTTCGGCGCCGCTGTAAGCGTGGAGGAAGGCCAAGCCGCGGCCTTCCAGGCGGAAGCGGCTCAGCGTGAGCTTGGTGATGTCGTGGATATCGGGCTCATCATCGACCAGCAGGATGCGCCACGGCGCGAGTTTTGGCGTAGCAGCAGACAAGAAAGACATATTGGCAGATTCCAAAATGTGACACACAGTCCTGGATGATGCGCAATTTTTAGGCGCATCAAAATGATTGTAGTCCTACCCATTGTTATTAACAACAGGCAATACTGGATGAGCTAGATCTTTACAACATCGACTGCGTCGCCGTAACGCTTTTGGCAGCGTTCGCACCAGAAAGTGCGGCGCTGGGTGAGCCCGAGATGGGCCCGCTGCAGCTGGATATGACAGCGCGGACATTCGCGGCGGTTGTGTACCTGCCAATGTTTCTTCAGTTCGAATGCCAGCTTCCAGGTTTTGAATTCAAAGCTGTACTGGCGCGCCTGCTTCACTAATTCCCGCAACTTTCCCTGCGGCAATTTATTTACCGTAGAGAGAGGATGCATGTGCAAACGAAACAATACTTCGTTTTTAATAATGTTGCCCACTCCAGCAAAGATACTCTGGTCGAGTAAAACATCGCACACGAATCGCTCGGGCTGTTCCCGCAGTTTTTTCAGGGCAAGGCGTGGGCTCCAGTGCTCCGACATGACGTCGCTGCGCCAGTCGTACGCCTGGTCCAGTTCGCCTTCCACCAGTTTGATCGAGCAGGTATAGAAGTTCAGTTCGCCGCCTTCTTCAAATTGCAGCGACAACCGCGGTTCAGCACCTTCCTTGCGCTCGTCGATGCGGTAGCTGCCGAACATCAGGAAATGTACGCGCAGCGTGTACAGCGGCAGTTCGATCAGGAAATGCTTGCCCCAGCTGCGCAGCGAGAGGACAGGCTGGCCTGGCAGCTCGTCGAAGGGAACGAGCTTGCTGTTGCCGCTGGCAGTGGCAATGGTGCGGCCTTCGAACGCGCGCACCTGTTCGCTGAGGATGACGATCGACGGGCCTTCGGGCATGGCACACCTCCTTTCCGCCAGCATCGCCGCAGCGGCGCCGAGCCGCCGTGCGCGCACGCACCAATTGCTATACTCGCTGGCATGCTGATACGACACACGACAGAACAAGACTGGACCATTCTCAAAGAACTGCGTCTTGCCGCGCTGCTCGATGCACCAACGGCCTTCGGTGTCACGCACGCCAGCGCCGCAGCGAACCCCGATGCCCAATGGCGCGACCGTGCCGCTGGACGCGGGCCGGCCACCTACCTGCTGGCCTTCGATGGCGACGCGCCGGTCGGCATGGTGGGCGGCGTGACCAATGCAGCGCAGGAATTCAACCTGATTGCCATGTGGGTCAAGCCGGCGCAGCGCGGCAGCGGCGCAGCGGCCGCGCTGGTAGAGGCGATGAAGGCGCATGCGCAAGCGCAGGGACACCAGCGTGTGGTGCTGGACGTGGCGCCGGAAAACCGGCGCGCTGCGGCCTTTTACACCAGGCGGGGCTTCCGCTTCCTGCCGCATTGGGAAGCGCTGGAGAGCCATCCCCATATCCAGCTGCAGAAGATGGAGTGGCGCGCCGGCGAAAGCTGACCCGGGAGCGCCTTTCGTTTGCAGCGCGCAATCGGATAGTCACAATGTTGTCATTTTCGCTTCCTAGAATGGCGGGCAGTTTCAACTCCCCCACTTTTGGAAAGCGTCATGGAAAACAAAATCGATCACGACGATATCGGCTACAACGATACCCCGAACGAGCACTTCAGCGAAATCCTCGACAAGCGCATCAGCCGCCGTAACCTGCTGCGCGGCTCGGTAGCGTCGGCCATCTCCGTGATGATGGGCTCGGCAACGCTGACCGCCTGCGGCGGCGGCGACGATGCGCCGGTGGTCACCAAGCCTGAGACCCCGGTGCCGGCTGAAAAGCTGCTGGGCTTTACCGCCGTGGGCAAGAGCCTGGCTGACCTGGTTACCGTGCCGGCCGGCTATACCGCGACCGTGATTTACGCGCTGGGCGATCCGCTGACCGCTTCCGCCACCGCCTTCAAGAACGATGGCAGCGATGCCGATTTCGACAACCGTGCCGGTGATCACCACGACGGCATGGAGTTCTTCGGCCTGGACAGCGCCGGCAAGCCTTCGGCCAGCGGCAACGACCGCGGCCTGCTGGCCATCAACCACGAAGCCACCACCAATGAAAAGCTGGCGTCCTTCTTCATCCACGCCAACGGCGGTACCAACACCCTGCCGCGCCCGGCTGCGGAAATCGACCGCGAAACCGCGCTGCACGGCATCTCCGTGGTGGAAGTGCGCAAGAACGCAGGCAAGTGGGAATACGTCAAGGATTCGGCGTTCAACCGCCGTGTCACCTGCCTCACCGACTGCGACCTCAGCGGCCCGGTGAAAGGCAATGCCCTGGTGAAGACCAAGTACTCGCCGGACGGAAGCAAGATCCGCGGCACCCTGAACAACTGCGGCACTGGCCGCACCCCATGGGGTTCCTTCGTCTCCGGTGAAGAGAACTGGAGCGGTTACTTCACCCGCAGCGCCACCGACGATGCAGCGCGCGGCAATGACAAGAGCGTCGCTGCTCTCAAGCGCTACGGCCGCAACCAGGGCGCCGCTTCGCGCCATGGCTGGGAATCGGGCGGCGCCGACGACAAGTACGCGCGCTGGAACAATTCCAAGCTGGGCGCTTCGCTGGATGGCAGCGACGACTACCGCAACGAAATGAACGGCATGGGCTATATCGTGGAAGCCGATCCGTACAACAAGGGCAAGAACTTGCGCAAGCGTACCGCGCTGGGCCGCTATGCGCACGAAAGCGCCGCCTTCGGCAAGACCGTGGCCGGCCAGCCGCTGGCCGTGTACATGGGCGACGATTCGCGCAACGAGTACATCTACAAATTCGTCTCCACCGCCACCTGGAGCGATGCCGATGCCAGCCCGGCCGACCTGCTGGCCACCGGCGACAAATACCTGGACTCGGGCAAGCTGTTCGTGGCCAAGTTTGCCGCTGACGGCACTGGTTCGTGGATCGAGCTGAACATCAGCAACGCTGCCATCGCCGCCTACGCGACCTACAAGTTCGCCGACCAGGCCGACGTGCTGGTCAATGCCCGCCTGGCGGCCGACGCCGTGGGCGCGACCAAGATGGACCGTCCGGAATGGTGCTCGGTCAACCCGGCCAATGGCGAGGTCTACTTCACCCTCACCAACAACAGCGCCCGCACCGCACCGGACGGCCCCAATCCGCGCACCTATGAGGACATGAAAGGCACGTCGAAGCAGACCGGCAACGTGAACGGCCACATCCTGCGCGTCAAGGAAAAAGACGGCAACGCTTCCGCCGCCTTTACCTGGGACGTTTACCTGTTCGGCGCCCAGTCCGATGCCAACCCGAGCCTGGTCAACCTGTCCAGCCTGACTGCCGACCAGGACTTCTCCAGCCCGGACGGCCTGGCCTTCTCGCGGTCCACCGGCATCTGCTGGATCCAGACCGACGACGGCGCCTATACCGATGTCACCAACTGCATGATGCTGGCCGGCCTGCCGGGCCAGGTGGGCGACGGCAAGAAAGTCACGCTGGCGTACGGCGCCACCAATGTCGACACCTTCGTCGGCAAGACCCCGACCGCCGACACACTGAAGCGCTTCCTGGTCGGCCCGGTCGATTGCGAACTGACCGGCATCACCGAAACGCCGGATGGCAAGACGCTGTTCGTCAACATCCAGCACCCGGGCGAGGGCACGGCCAACGCCAATATTGCCGACCCGACCAAATACACCAGCCAGTGGCCAAGCAATGCCGGCTACGGCGTGGGCAAGCGCCCGCGCTCGGCCACCATCGCCATCACCAAGAACGACGGCGGCCGCATCGGTAGCTGATTGTAAAAAGTTGTCTGAAAAATGGGGTACGTCCCCATTTAATCTGGGCCGGAGGTATCCGGCCCGTTTTTTTTGTCAGGAATTGTTTCAATGACAGCAGGAGCGGGGGCGAGGAGTATATTGAAGGTTATCTAGGAAAGGAAACCGATCATGAAACGCCAAACTCGCTTCTGGATTGCCGCCGCTCTGCTGCTGGCGGCGGCCGGCGCCGCTTCGGCGGGCGGGGTGACCGTCAAGTACCAGGACCCGGACAAATTTACCGACGTGCCGTTCTGGGAACAGGACCGTGACCAGGTGCTGAAGGAATTGACCACCCATTTCGAATCCCTGGCCAGGCAATTGCCTGCCAACCAGCAACTGTCGATTACCGTCACCGACATCGACCTGGCCGGCCGCGTTGAACCGCGCCGCCGCTCCCTGCATGACTTGCGCATCCTGCGCGGCGGGGCGGACTGGCCGATGATGGAGTTGCACTATACGCTGGAACAGGATGGCAAGGTGATTGCCAGCGGTACCGACCGCCTCAGCAATATGATGTACCTGGAGCGCCTGAACCGTTATGCCGGCGGGGATTCGCTGCGTTATGAAAAGCCGATGGTCGACGAGTGGTTCAAGAAAAACTTTGGTGCGCCGACCCAGCTCAGCAGCAAGTGATTCGCTGCTTCAGTAATCCAGCTCAGTCGATCCAGTTCACGCGGCTGAACTTGGCGCGGAAGTCGTCCGGCATCGGCACCACCTGGCTGTGGCTGTAGTTGTAAAACACGAAGCCTTGCTTGGCCATGGCCACCAGCGTGCCATCGGCCGGGCGGGTGATGCGGAAGATGACGTCGCCGCCATATTTGTTGAAATCCATCACGCCCACCTCGAACAGCAGCTGGTCGCGCGCATGCGCTTCGGCGCGGTAGGTGGTGGCCAGGTCGGTGACGATGATGCCGGTGCCGTCGGCTTCGGTTTCCTGCACGCCGAACTCGAACAGGAAGCGCGCCCGCGCTTCCGAGATCATGGAGATCATCGAATCGTTGCCGAGGTGGTTGGCGGCGTTGATGTCGGTGACGCGTACCGTCAGCTGGGTCGAAAAGCAGAATTGATCTTCGGGAAACGCAAGCGTCAGTCTGGCCATGTCTTTCGCGGGCAAGTGGGAAAGCGCACATTGTAGCGCGCCTTCGCCACGCGCAGCGGGCCGCTACGGTTTGCGGATGATCTGGTACACCTTGCCGGACTCGCTCAGCATGTACAGTTCGCCCGCCGCATCCTGGCCGAAGCCCGGAACCTGGCCGATGTCGCCCACCGCCCAGTCCTTGCTTTCGCTGACCGCGCCGTTGGCATACAGGAAGCTCTTCAGGAAGCCCTTGCAATAATCCGAATACAGGTAGCGCCCGGCAAGCTCGGGCAAGGCCGTGCCGCGGTAGACAAAGCCGCCGGTGATGGAACAGCCGTTGGCATTGTTGCTGCCGTGGTCGTACTCGAACACGGGCAGGGTCAGTCCTTGCTGGGAGCAGGTGGCAGCGTTGTAGCAGCTGCTGCCTTCCATCGTGTTCCAGCCGTAATTGATCGGCTTGGCGCCAGTTGCCACCACGTCGACTTCTTCCTTCAAGGCCTGGCCGACGTCGGCAATGTAGAGCGCGGACGTGGTGTTGTCGAAGGCGAAGCGCCACGGGTTGCGCAAGCCGTAGGCCCAGATTTCGCCGCGCTTGCCGGCCTGGCCGACGAATGGGTTGTCGGCCGGCACGTTGTACAGCGGCGCCACGACGTTATCGACCTTCAGGCGCAGCAGCTTGCCCAGCAGCGAATCGAGGTTTTGCGCATTGCCGCCGGGGTCGCCGATCCCGCCGCCGTCGCCGGTGCCGGCATACAGGTAGCCGTCGGCGCCGAAGGCCAGCATGCCGCCGTAATGGTTGGTGTAGGTCGGATGCGGGATGGTGATGATGCGCTTGAGCGAGTTGGCATCGGCCACGTTGGCGTCGGCCGACACCTTCACCTCGTCGATGGCGATATTGCTGAACTTGTCCGTGTAGTAGATGTAGAAGCGGCCGTTCTGGGCATAGCCCGGATGGAAGGCCATCGACAGCAGGCCGCCTTCGCCATCGGTGCTGATCAGGCCGGACAAGTCGAGGAAGGCAGTGCTGCGCAGGGTGCCGTCGCTGGACAGGATGCGGATGCGGCCCGGGCGCTCGACAATGAAGCGGCGCGTGTCGCCGGCTGGGGCGGTCAGCAAGACTGGAGTGCTGAGGCCGCTGGCCACTTCCTTCACCGCCAGCGCGAAGGCGGGCTTGGGCGGTTCCGGCGCTGGCGGCTCGGGTTGCGTGACAGGCGGGGAACTGCCGCCACCGCCGCCGCCGCAGGCTGCCAGCACTGCGGCCATCAGGGTTGCAGCCAGCGTGCTGGCTGGGGACAGGGCGGGGGCCGCAGTTGCGGGCCGGGAATTCAGGTCATCAGCCATCATTTCCTCCGGTTGGGTTAGCAGCCAACTGTAGGACTGCCCAACCGCGCCATCTGTGCGGGAACGCACTTACTGGTTTTCACTTAAAAACAGCAGGGTGTGGCCGTGCGCCTCGGCCGCGCTGCGCTGGTGGTAGCTGCTGCGGTGGTTGCAGTTGAAGCCGTGTTCGGCGTCCGGATACAGGTGGATGTCTACCTGTTCGTGTGCGCCGAAACGTTCGGCAACCTGGCGCACTGCCGCACGCGGGATGTGGGTGTCGCGCCCGCCAAGTGCAGCAGCAGCGGGGCCCGGATGTCGTCGGCGCGCGCGAGGCAATCCTGGATGCCGCCGCCGTAATACGCTACCGCGTGCTCGGCGTGGCCGTTGGCCAGGGCCAGGTAAGCCATGCGGCCGCCCCAGCAATAGCCCAGCGCCGCCAGGCGGCCTTCGGCGCCGGGCATGGCGCGCAGCGCGGCGGCGGCGGCGCCGATATCGGCCTGGGCCTGCGCCACGTCGGCGCGCTGCATGCACTGGGCGGCGCGGCCCCAGTCCGCTTCGTCATAGCCGAACTCGAGGCGCTTGCCCTGGCGCCAGAACAGGTCGGGCGCCAGCACCACGTAGCCGTCGGCGGCATATTGCTCGGCCACGGCGCGGATGTGGGCGTTGACGCCGAAAATTTCCTGCAGCAAGAGCAGGGCGGGGCCGTGGCCGCTGCGCGGCAGGGCCAGGAAGGCGTCGAAGGCGCCGTCCGGACCCTGCACCGTGCTCCACTGGGTGCTGAGGTCCATCGCCTCAGCCGCCTTGCCGCGGCCGGGCCAGCGCCTGCAGGCAGGCGTCGAGGTCCTGGCGGGCGAAGGCCGACACGTTCTTGGCCACTTCGGCGCTGACCAGCTTGCGGGTCTGCTTGTCCAGGCTGTCGCGCAGCAAGCCCAGGAAGCGCGGCGCCGCCACCAGGGCCAGGTGCTGGAAGCGGTTCTGGGCGGCGGCAGTGTCGAGCCGGTGCCCGATCTCGCGCGCGAACTGGCGCACCTCGTGCTGCACCGGTTCTTCCACCCGCGGCGCGGTGTGGCCGCGGCCTTCGGGGCCGAAATACTGGCCGTGGCCGTCGGAGGCCAGTTGGCGGTTGTCGGCGCGCCCCAGCGGGTTGGCCAGGTCTTCGATTTCTTCGGCCGGCAGCTGGCCGTCGCGCAGTAGGAAGATGCGGGCGTGGCTGCTGTCAGCCACGACGATCCAGGTGTGCTCCATGGTCGCCTCCTCGTGGTGTGGACGGCCCAGTATAGGCCGCTGCCCGGGCGCCCGGCGCGCGTGAGCCGGGCGGAAAATGTTGCCCTATAGCATTAAGCGGCCGACCGTGCGAAAATGGTAAGCTCGCACGGCAGGGGGCCCGATGGACGATCCGATCACCGCAACGCAGCAACCGTTCCGCACCCGCACGGCGGTGCTGGCGCTGCTGTGCGGCTTTGGCCTGACCGGCGTCCTGTTTGCCGGCGTCAGCCGGCTGGAGGCGCAGCGCGCCCAGCTCGCGTTCGAGCAGCGGGTGCAGGCGCGTGCTTTCGTGCTGCGCGAAGGCATCGGCGGCGCCCTGGCCAGCCTGCATGCGGTCAACCAGCTGTTCGTGGCGCGCCCCGGCGCCAGCCGCGAAGAATTCCACCGTTTCGTCACGCCGCTGCTGGCGCGCCGGCCTTATGTGCTGGGCATCAGCTACCTGCGCTACATCGGGCACGGCGAGCGGCCCGCTTTCGAGGCGGCGCTGCAGGCGGTGCAGCCCGGCGCCACGGTGCGCGAGCTGCGCGAGGGCGTGGCCGTGCCGGCGGCCGTGCGGCCGCGCTACCGGGTCATCGATTACATTGAGCCGCTGGCCGGCAACGAGGCGGCGCTGGGCCTCGATACCCTGTTCCCCCTGCATGACGAAGCGGCGCGCCAGCGCGCCTATGCCAGCGGCCAGCCGGCGGCCGGGCCGCTGGTGCGGCTGGCGCAGCGCGGCGGCGGGCGCACGCGCCAGGGCGTGGTGGTGGCGATGCCCTTGTACGACGGCGCCGCGGCGGGCGCCTCGGTGATCGGCGAAACGGCATTGACCCTGCAGCCGGGCGAGATGATCGAAAAGATCTTTGCCAGCGCGGGACCGGACGCCGCTGCGCTGGACTTGCAGGTGTACGCCAGTGCCAGCGCCGATCCGGCCGCCCTGGTGTACGACGCGCGGCCGGCGCCGTCGCAGGGCGGACTGGCCGTGCCGGCCTGGCTGTACCCGGCGCGCACGGCGCCGCTGCAGCAGACGCTGGACGTGGCCGGCACACGCTGGCTGATGGTGGCCACGCCCGCTGCGCGCGTCCTGGCCGGCGAGCACCTGGCGTCGCTGGCGGCGCTGGTGCTGGGCCTGTTGACCACCGTGATCGGCTCGGCCTTCATCGATTCGCTCAAGCGCCGCAAGCTGGTGATCCAGCAGCGCGTGGCCACGCGCACGGCGGAACTGAAGGCTGCCAACCAGGCCTTGCTGCTGCGCCAGCGCGCCATCGAGTCGAGCACCAATGCGGTGATGATCACGGCGGCCGAAGCGCACAACCCGATCGTGTACGTGAACCCGGCCTACGAGCGCATCACCGGCTACCGCGCGGACGAAGCGCTGGGCAGCAGCCCGAGCGTGCTGTTTGGCGACGATCTCGACCAGCCCGGCATCGACGAGCTGCGCGCCGCCATCCGCGAGCAGCGCGACGGCCACGCCGTGCTGCGCTGCTACCGCAAGGACGGCACGCTGTACTGGAACGACGTGGTGATGTCGCCGGTGCGCGACGAGCAGGGCGTGGTGGTCAATTTCATCTCGATCCAGCACGACATCACGGCCATCAAGGCCTATGAATCGGAGCTCGAGCACAAGTCGACGCACGACGCGCTGACCGGCCTGCCCAACCGCGTGCTGCTGCAGGACCGGCTGGCGCAAACCATCCAGCACTCCGGGCGCAAGGGGCATGAACTGTGGCTGGTATCGATCGACCTCGACCGCTTCAAGTTCACCAACAGCCGCCTCGGCCACCAGGGCGGCGACCGCCTGCTGCAGATCGTGGCGGCGCGGCTGCAGGCGGCCGTGCGGCCGGTCGACACGGTGGCGCGCCTGGGCGGCGACGAATTTGCGCTGCTGCTGTTGCCGGAACGGGGCGGCCAGGCGCCGCGCGCCGAGCAGCTGCAGCGCGTGCTGGACAGCCTGGCGGCGCCGCTGGTGCTCGATGGCACGGAGCTGTTCCTGACTGCCAGCGCCGGCATTGCCGTGTTCCCGACCGACAGCAAGGAGCCGGGCGTATTGGCCGAGCGGGCCGACATCGCCATGTTCCGCGCCAAGGAGATGGGCGGCAACCAGTACCAGTTCTACACCGCGGCCCTGAACGAGCGCCTGGGCGAGCGGCTGCGCATCGAGAGCGCGCTGCGCACGGCGCTGGAGCGGCGCGAATTCGAGCTGCACTACCAGCCCCAGGTCGACAGCAGCAGCGGCCGCATCGTGGGCATGGAAGCGCTGATCCGCTGGCGCCATCCGGAGATGGGCATGGTGGCGCCCAACCGCTTCATTCCGCTGGCCGAGGAAACCGGCCAGATCCTGGCTGTCGGCCACTGGGTGCTGCGCACCGCCTGCCGCCAGCTGCGCGACTGGCAGCGCGAGGGGCGCAAGCAGTTACGCATCGCGGTCAACGTTTCGGCGCGCCAGCTGGCCGAACCGGACTTCGTGCAGGGCGTTGCGGACGTGCTGGCCGACACCGGCCTGGCGCCGCACTGCCTGGAGCTGGAACTGACCGAGAGCGCGGTGATGAACGACGTGGCGCATGCCATGGCCGTCATGCATGCCCTGAAGAAGCTTGGGGTGAAGCTGGCGATCGACGATTTCGGCACCGGCTATTCCTCGCTGGCGCACCTGAAGCGCTTCGAGATCGACGTGCTGAAGATCGACCAGACTTTCGTGCGCGACCTGACGGTCGATCCGGACGATGCCGCCATCGTCACCACCATCATCGCGCTGGCCGGCAACCTGGGGCTGGAAGTGATTTCGGAAGGGGTGGAAACGCAGGAACAGCTGGACTTCCTGCGCCGCCATGGCTGCCGCCAGATGCAGGGCTACCTGTTCGGCCGGCCGCTGCCGGCGGCAGGCTTCCTCGCCCTGCTGGAGCAGGACGAGGCGGCGGCTAGCGCTTCACAAAGCTGAACGGGTCGCCTTTCTTCCAGGCCGGCATGGCCTTGCCGTTGGCTACTTCATAGCCCAGGTTCAGGGTGAACTGGGCTTGCTGCACCATGCCCGACAAGTCCCAGCTGGCGTGGTATTCGTCCTTGACGCTGTGGTAGTCGCCCTTGAACGCCACGATGCTGGCGGCCGAGGCATCGTGCGCGTGTTCGAACTCGAAGTGGCCGTCGCCGGAGAACACGGCGGAACCGACGTTAAAGGCCGGTACGCCCGCCTTGGCGAACTGGAAGTGGTCGGCGCGGAAGTAGGCGCCCGACAGGTCGGGAATCGGCGGCGCCAGTTTCAGGCCCATCTGCCTGGCCACCTTGGCCGCGCTGTCGGCCAGGGTGCTGCGCTCGGCGCCGGCGATGCCGATGTCCCTGGTGCGGCCGGCAAAATTCATCGAATCGAGGTTCAGGTCGGCCAGTGTGCGCTGGAGCGGGAAGGCCGGGTTGGCGACGTAGGCCTGCGCGCCATGCATGCCCACTTCCTCGGCGGCCGGCCACAGGAAGACCTGCGAGCGCTTGGCCGGCTTCTGCACGGCGGCGGCAGCCATCGCCAGCAGGGCGGCGGCGCCGGAACCGTTGTCGATGGCGCCGTTGTAGATGCGGTCGGTGCCGTCGGCCGGGCCATCGGCCTTGCCCAGGTGGTCCCAGTGCGCCGAGTAGACCACCGCCTCCTCCTTCAGCTTCGGGTCGCTGCCGGGCACGATGCCGACCACGTTGAACTGCTCGACCTGGCGCACGCTGGAGCGGATCTCGCTGTGGGCGCTGATGTTCAGGGCCACCGGGCGGAAGTCGCGCCGTTCGGCGGCGGCGCGCAAGGCGTCCAGCTCGAAGCCGGCGGCCTTGAACAGGGTGCGCGTATAGTCCTCGGACAGCCAGCCTTCGACCAGGTTGCCGCCGCCGGGCGCGTGGAAGCGCTCCAGCGAGAAGCTGGTGGCAGGCACGTTCCAGCCGTAGGCGGCGGACGGCGTGGTGTGGATCAGCAGCGCGCCGGCGGCGCCGCGGCGCACGGCTTCCTCGTACTTGTACATCCAGCGGCCGTAATAGGTGTAGCCTTTGCCGGCAAAGCGGTTCGGTTCTTCGGCGGTGGGCTGCGGGTCGTTGACCATCATGACCAGGATCTTGCCCTTGACGTCGGCGTCCTTGTAGTCGTTCCAGTTTTCTTCCGGCGCGATGGCGCCGTAGCCGACGAACACCAGCGGCGCATCGAATATCACTTCGGCACGGCCGCTGCCGGTGCCGATCAGCACGTCCTCGCCCAGGCGCGGGGTAAGGGTGCTGGCGCCGGCGGCGAATGTGATCGAGCTGCCGGGCTGCAGGCGGGTGCCCTGGAATTTCACAGCTTGGCGGTAGGAGCCGTCGGCCAGCGGCTTCAGGCCGATGGCTGCGGCCTGGGTTTCCAGGTAGCGCACGGCCAGGTCGCCGCCGCGCTGACCGGTGCCGCGGCCCTCGAGCAGGTCGTCGGCGAGGAAGGAAAGGTGGGCGCGCAGGGGCGCTTCCTTGACGGTGGGCGCTTGCTGCGCTGCGGCAGAAGCGGCCGCCAGCAGCAGGCTGGCCGGGATCAGGTACTTGGTATTCATGGCGGCGATCTTACCCCATAATGGAGCGCATTCTGGGCGTCGAAACAAAGGAGATACATGGAAGTCATTATCATCACCGGCGCATCCGACGGCATCGGAGCAGAAATGGCCCGCCGGCTGGCGCGCGCCCGGGGCAAGGACGTGGCGCTGGTGCTGGCCGCACGCAACGAGGCAGCCCTGCAGGCGGTGGCGGCGGACTGCGGCGGCGCCGGCGCGGCAACGCTGGTGGTGGCCACCGACGTGGCGCAGCAGGACCAGTGCCGCCACCTGGTGGCAGCCACGGTGGAACGCTTTGGCCGCATCGACGCTCTGGTCAACAACGCCGGCCGCTCGGCCCACGCCCTGTTCGAGGAAGTGACGGACCTGGGCTGGTATGAAGACCTGATGAAAGTGAACCTGTGGGGCGCCATCTGGTGCACCCACGCCGCGTTGCCTTACCTGAAGTCGTCGCAGGGCAGGATCGTGGCCGTGTCGTCGCTGGCCGGGCTGGTTGGCGTGCCGGGGCGCACGGCCTACGGCGCCACCAAATTCGCCATGGCGGGCTTCTTCGAGGCGCTGCGGGCGGAAATGAAGCCGCATGGCGTGAGCGTGACCACCGCCTATCCGGGCGTGGTCGATACCCAGATCCGTTATCGGGGTTATAACGCTGACGGCGGGGAACTGGGCAAGAGCAGCCTGCGCGAGGATGCGGCGATGCCGGTGGCGGAATGCGCGCAGCTGATTATCGATGGCATGGCGGGGCGCAAGCGCGAGGTGGTGATGACGGCCAAGGGCAAGCTGGGGCGCTGGCTCAAGCTGCTGGCGCCGGGGTTGATCGAGAAAATGGCGCTGAATGCGCTGAAGGATGATGTGAAGCCGCACACTTAAAACCGGTAAAGCGGTGTCTGACCCGCAGGGTCAGACACCTGGCCTGCGGCGGCCGCTTGTTGGTGTCTGACCCCGTGGGTCGGACAACGGGGTGCCGGTTTAAAAGGGTAAAATAGCGCTTTCCGTCGCATCAGGCGATACAACAATAACCTCACGAGTGCCGCCATGTCTGACACCCTGTTTACCGATTTGAACCTCAGCGCCCCCATTTTGAAGGCGCTGAAAGAAGTGGGTTACGAAACCCCGTCCCCGATCCAGGCTTCCACCATCCCGCACCTGCTGGAAAACCGCGACGTGCTAGGCACCGCGCAAACCGGCACCGGCAAGACCGCCGCTTTTGCCCTGCCTATCCTGTCGCGCATCGACATCAAGCAGGCCGCGCCGCAGGCGCTGGTACTGGCGCCGACCCGCGAACTGGCGATCCAGGTAGCCGAAGCCTTCCAGCGCTACGCCACCCACATCCCGAAATTCCACGTGCTGCCGATCTACGGCGGCCAGTCCTACGGCCCGCAGCTGCAGGCGCTGCGCCGCGGCGTGCACGTGGTGGTCGGCACCCCGGGCCGCGTCATCGACCACCTGGAAAAGGGCTCGCTCGACCTGTCGCAGCTGAAAACCCTGGTGCTGGACGAAGCGGACGAGATGCTGCGCATGGGCTTCATTGAGGACGTCGAGCGCATCCTGCAGGAAACCCCTGAATCGCGCCAGACCGCCCTGTTCTCGGCCACCATGCCGGCCCAGGTCAAGCGCATCGCCACCACCTACCTGAACGACCCGGCCGAAGTGATGGTGGCGGCCAAGACCACCACCAATACCAATATCCGCCAGCGCTATTGGCTGGTGTCCGGCATGCACAAGCTGGACGCGCTGACCCGTATCCTGGAAGCGGAGCCGTTCGACGGCATGATCATCTTCTCGCGCACCAAGATCGGCACCGAGGAACTGGCGGAGCGCCTGCAGGCGCGCGGCTTCTCGGCCGGCGCCATCAACGGCGACATGCAGCAGGCGGCGCGCGAACGCATCATCGGCCAGCTCAAGGACGGCAAGATCGACATCCTGGTCGCCACCGACGTGGCCGCGCGCGGCCTGGACGTCGAGCGCATCTCGCACGTTGTGAACTACGACGTGCCGTATGACCCGGAAAGCTACACCCACCGCATCGGCCGCACCGGCCGCGCGGGCCGCAGCGGCGAAGCGATCCTGTTCATCACGCCGCGCGAACGCAACCTGCTGAAACTGATCGAGCGCACCACGCGCCAGCCGGTCACGCCGATGACGTTGCCGACGCTGCAGGCGGTCAACGACGTTCGCATCAGCAAGTTCAAGGACCAGATCACCGACACCCTGGCGCAGGAAGGCCTGTCCTTCTTCGAAAACCTGGTGCGCGAATACGAAGCAGAGCACAATATCCCGGCGGTGGAAGTGGCTGCCGCGCTGGCAATGATGGCCTGCGGCGGCAAGCCGCTGCTGCTGGATAAGTCGCGCGAAAAAGGCTGGCATGAAGACGGCGCGCCGCGCCAGGAAGGCCAGGGCCAGGGTCGTGACGGCCGCGAGCCGCGTGAACCGCGTGAGCCACGCGAGCCGCGCCCGAAGAAGGAGCGCATCGAGCGCGAGCCGGAGCAGGGCATGGCGACCTACCGCGTGGAAGTGGGCTACCAGCACGGCGTCAAGCCGGGCAACATCGTCGGCGCCATCGCCAACGAGGGCGGCATCGATTCCAAGTTCATCGGCCGCATCGAAATCTACGACGACTACTCGCTGCTGGACATGCCGGCCGACCTGCTGCCGGGCGACATCGACGCGATTGCCGCGCTGCGCGTCGCAGGCCAGGCATTGCGCATTCACCGCGACGGCGAAACGCCGCCACCGGCGCCAGCCGCCAAGGCGCCACGCGCAGCCAAGCCTGAGCGCGCCGAGCGCCCGGAACGCGCCGCGCCACCGCTGTCCGAACGCGCCGATGACGACGAGCCAATGTTCGAGGAGGCTCCGAAGCGCAAGAAGAAGGATAAGGCCGCAGCCGGCGAGGGCGCGCCAATGCCGATGCGCGCCTACCGCGTGGAAGTTGGCTCGGGGGACGGCGTCAATGCGGGCAACCTGGTGGGCGCCATCGCCAACGAGAGCGGCCTCGAATCGCGCTTCATCGGCCGCATCGAAATCCTCGAAGACCATGCCTTCGTCGAGATGCCGGACGGTATGCCGGACGACATCTTCAAGCACCTGCGCAAAGTCTGGGTCGGCGGCAAGCAGCTGAAAATGTCGCTGGCCGACGCCATGCCGCCGATGTCCGGCAAGCACACCCCGCCGAAAAAGCCGGTTCCCGGCAAGAAGGGCAAGTAAGCCCCTTTCCTGGCATGCCGCGCCTCCCGCCTGACGGGATGGCGCGGCGCCGCCAGCGCGGCAAGGAATTGTTGCTGGAATAGCCATCCCCACGCTATGCTGCTGGCTGTTCCGGACTTCACCGAGATAGCCATGTACAAACTGTTCCGCCATTCGCTATGCGCCGCCGCCGGCGCTGCTGCCGTGGGTGCGTTCGCCGCGCCGGCGGACGCCGTGGTCACCAAGCCGATGGATTTGCAGGACTATCTCGCGCTGAAAGGCCCCGCTCCCGACAAGCGGATCATGTACGGTGCGGCGCCAAGCCAATTCGTCGAGCTGTTCAAGCCCGCCGGCCCGGGCCCGCATCCGGTCGTCGTACTGATCCACGGTGGCTGCTGGACTGTGCACTTCGGCGGCATCGAGCAGATGCGCAATATGGCCGGCGCGCTGACCCGGCAAGGCATCGCGGTCTGGAACGTGGAATACCGCCGCTACGACGAAGATGGCGGCGGCTATCCCGGCATGTACCAGGACGTGGCCACCGCTGTGGACTTGCTGAAGCACGAATCCAAATCCAGTGCCCTGGACCTGAGCCGCATCGTCGCAGTCGGCCATTCCGCCGGGGGGCACCTTGCGCAGTGGGCGGTCTCACGCCACAAGCTGCCCGAGTGGAGCCCTGCCTGGGCGCCGCAGCCGCTGAAGATCAACACCGTCATCAGCCTCGGCGGCCTGGCCGACCTGCGCAACGAAGCCGCCCTGATCCGACGCACCTGCGATCGCGAGACCGCTCAGATTGCCGGCCTGCCGAGCGCTTCGCGCCCCAACGTTTTCGCCGACACCTCGCCGGCTGAAATGCTGCCGGCCGGCGTGCACACGATCCTGATCCACGGTGAACATGACGATATTTCGCCAACCGTTACCGGAGAAAACTATGCCCGTCGCGCCAAGGCTGCGGGCGACCGGGCGGAGGTTCTGGTTCTGCCGGGCGGCAGCCACTACGACGAAGTCTCGGCCGAGTCGAAAGCCTGGGGAATCGTCAATACGCAGATCCGCAAGGCGCTGGGCTTCTAATGGAAGCGATCATGTTTGTCGGTATCCAGGCTTCCGGCAAATCGACCTTCTATAAAGAGCACTTCTTCAATTCCCACGTCCGCATCAGTAACGATTTGCTGAAAACGAAGAACAGGGAAAAGCTGATGTTCGCGCTTTGCTTCGATACTGGAATGCCGCTGGTGATCGACAACACGAATGTCAGCAGGGAAGTGCGAGAGCGCTATGTCGCGATGCTGAAGGAGCACGGCTATCGCATCAGGTGCTTATACTTCAAGAGCGACCTTGAACGGTCCCTTGAATGGAACGGCCAGCGGCAAGGGGCCGAATGCATACCGCAGGTCGGCATCTTCAGCACTCACAAGCGGCTGGAAATCCCGGCGCGCGAGGAGGGCTTTGATGAACTGTTCTACGTCGACTGGATTGATGGAGAACGTGTTGTAAAGGAATGGATTAGTGAAGTTTGATGAACTGGACGAATCGATGCGGGTGTTTGAAACCGCGCATGACCAGTGCGTCCTGCCGGGCATCTATATGGTTGCGAGGATCGATGGCCGCAGTTTTACGCGCCTGACCAAGGAGCTGGCCGGTTTCGAAGCACCGTTTGACATTCGCTTCCGCGACTTGATGATCGAAACCACCAGGCATTTGATGAACTGCGGTTTCAAGGTCATCTACGGTTACACCGAGAGCGACGAAATCTCCTTGCTGTTCGACCCGGACATCAATGTCTTTGGCCGCAAGACCCGGAAATACAATTCCATCCTTGCCGGTGAAGCGTCCGCCAAATTCAGCCTGATGCTGGGACAGTTGGGTGCTTTCGATTGCAGGATTTCGGAACTGCCCACCAAGCGCCTGGTGGTCGACTACTTCCGCTGGCGTAACGAAGACGCACACCGCAATGCATTGAATGCGCACTGCTACTGGATGCTGCGCAAGGAAGGCGTGGAGCCGAACAGCGCCGCCGCAACGATTGCCGGCAAATCGCTCGCAGACAAGAACGAATTGCTGTTTAGCCGCGGGATCAATTTCAACGAACTGCCTAACTGGCAGAAGCGCGGCGTGGGCCTGTATTGGGGCGTCGAAGAGAAAGCGGGTTTCAACCCCAAGGACAATGTGCCGGTCGTGTCGCACCGCCGCGCGATTGTGACGGACCTTGAACTCCCGATGCGCGACGAGTACAGCGCCTTCGTCGCAAACCTGATTGAAGGCGCTTGATCCGCTAGCCTGGCATTTTTTGAACTCAGGCGGAACTTCCGCCGACCCCTCGGTTCTAAGCCATTGCGAACAATCGGACGACTCTGAGGGCTCCTCTCAATTCCGAGGCCGGTGAAATCTGTTCGCAAAGCAGCTCAATGCTGCTTATCCCTGCTCATTCATTGCTCATAGTTGCTCGTTCAGTGCACGTTTTAGCTCGTTCGTTGCACTTTATTGCTCGTTTGCTGCTCGTTTTTGCTCCCGGTACCTTCGAGCAAAAACGAGCAGCAAACGAGCAAAATAATGCAGTAAACGAGCAAAAAAAGGAGCAGCATATGAGCAATTTCGAGCAGCGAATGAGCATGAATAAGCCGCCTTGAGCACGATTAAGCGGCATTTTTCGAGCATGCGAGGAAGGAGAGAAAAAAATGGAACCCACCATCGGTGTCCCGGTCACCTTCACTGTGTTCCAGGAACTTTGCAAATTCTTGGATGGTTCAACCGTGAGTGAAGAACTCGCGGCGGTCGCAAGCAAAGCAATCACTGCCTGGATAGAGCAGCAAAGCGCTCCACCGAAAGAAGACTCGCCTGCTCTTCTGGGCGGGTATCAGTGGAAGCAAGTGTTCCTGCCGGAGGGAACCAAACTCAGGGTGGTCGTCAGGCGTCGGACGTTCCATGCTGACGTGGTCGGAGACCAAATCGTCTTCAATGGCCAAGCGACCTCGCCAGCATGCCTCGTGAATCAGCTTGCCTCGACCACGCGAAACGCCTGGAAACATGTATGGGTTTTATTTCCAGGGGAAGCAAGATGGCAGCTCGCGCAGTCATTGCGCGAGTAGCCGTTGCCGCGGTCAGGCCTTCGGTGTTGGGTATTTGACGGCATTGAGCTGGATTTTTTCCAGCGCCGCCGCGTGCAGGTCGACATCGAGCTTGTCGGCGATCTGCACCAGGTAAAGCAGCACGTCGGCCAGTTCGTGGCGGATCGCTTCATGCTGGCCGGCTGCCAGCTCGCCGGCGCGGCCGGTGGGCAGCCACTGGAAATGCTCGGCCAGTTCGGCCACTTCCACCGACAGCGCCATCGCCAGGTTCTTCGGCGTGTGGTACTGCTCCCAGTCGCGGGCAGCGGCAAAGGCGCGGGTGCGCTCGCGCAGGTCGTGCAGGGCGTCCGTCATGCCGACTTCTCCATGAATACGCTCAAGGGATCGTCGCGGTAATTGCCATACGGTCCGCGCACGCGGTAGCCCAGGCGCTCATACAAACCGATCGCTTCCGGCTGCGACGGCCCGGTCTCCAGCATGAACTGGCGGCAGCCGCGCGCCAGCGCTTCCGTTTCCAGCATGCCGAGCAGGCGCTGCGCCACGCCCTGGCCGCGCGCGGACGGATGCACGAACATGCGCTTCACTTCCCCGTGTTCCGGCGTCACCACGATGGCGCCGCAGCCCACCGCCGCTCCGTCGATATTGCGCGCCACGGCAAACAGCACATTCGGCTGCAGCAGCGAATTCATGTCGAGCGCATATACGCTCTCCGGTGGATACAGCGACAGCTGGTAAGCATCCAGCAGGTCGATCAGGGCCACGACTTCGGGCTGGTTGGGAGTCTCGAGTTTGATGTCCATCGCTCAATGGTATCATCCCTGCGCCACCTGACCGGGGCCGGTCCGGGGCGAGACATGTATAAGGATAACCATGAAATCGCTAGTTCCTCATGCCATTACACTGGCAGTCAGTGCACTTGTCGCCACCAGCGGCATTGCGGCCGACAATAGCGCCCTTACCCCGCGCGCTGAAAACCCTTACCTGAGCCAGACCGATGCCGCCGCCCGCTCGGCGCGCGTGTCCAACGTCGCTTATGTCCTCGACTTCACGCTGACCGGCCAGGAAAGCTTCAGCAACACCACCACTGTCGCCTTCGACCTCAAAGACAACGCGCAGCCGCTGACGCTGGACCTGGACAAGGCCACCATCAAGCGCCTGGTGGTCAACGGCAAGCTGGTCGCCGCGCCGCAGTACAACAACTGGTTCATCACGCTGGCCGCCGCCGACCTGAAGGCAGGCCGCAACAGCGTCACCGTGGAATTCGAGCGCAAGCACAGCACCAATGGCGAAGGCCTGCACCGCATGGTCGACCCGGTCGATGGCCGCGTCTACACCTACTCGCACTTCGAACCGGCCGCCGCGCACCAGATGTTCGCGCTGTTCGACCAGCCGGACCTGAAGGCCACTTACCAGGTCAACGTCACCGCGCCTGCCGACTGGACCGTGGTATCCACCACGCGCGAATCCAAAGTGGAAGACGTGGCCAACGGCAAGCGCTGGACCTTCCCCGTGTCCAAGATCCTCAGCCCTTACAACTTCTCCATGCACGCCGGCCCGTACAAGGTGTGGGAGGACGCCACCAGCGCCAAGTACCCGATGCGCCTGTTCGCGCGTCAGTCGGTGGCCGACCAGGTCGATCCGGCGCCGTGGTTCGAATACACCAGGCAAGGACTGGCCTGGTTCGACGACTACTTCGGCATTCCTTACCAGTACGGCAAATACGACCAGCTGCTGGTGCCGGACTTCCTGTACGGCGCGATGGAAAACGCCGGCGCGGTGACCTTCGCCGAACACTCCTTCCTGCACAAGGACAAGATGACCAGTGCCGAGAAGCACGACCTGGCCAGCGTCATCATGCACGAAATGGCGCACCAGTGGTTCGGCGACCTGGTCACCATGCAATGGTGGAACGGCCTGTGGCTGAACGAGAGCTTCGCCTCCTTCATGGGTACCCTGGCCACCGCCGAAGCGACTGAATTCAAGGACTCCGCCTGGCAGTACTTCTATTCGCAGGGCAAGTCGGGCGCCTACGTGCAGGACCAGCGCGTCACCACCCACCCGATCGAAACCCCGGTGCCGTCCACCGCCAACGCTTTCGACAATATCGACGCCATCACCTACTCGAAAGGCGCTTCCACGCTGAAGCAGTTGCGCCACCTGCTGGGCGAGGAGACCTTCCGCAAGGGCGTGCACAACTACCTGGTCAAGTACCAGTTCAGTAACGCGAAACTGGATGACTTCATCGGCAGCCTGGCCGAAGCGGCCGGCCGCGACCTGGGCCAGTGGACCCAGGACTGGCTGTACCAGCCGGGCGTGAATACCATCACCGCCAACTACAGCTGCAAGGCCGGCAAGATCGACGCCTTCAGCCTGCAGCAGACGGCCGTGGCGCAATTCCCGACCCTGCGCGAGCAGCGCGTGCAACTGGCGCTGATGCAGAAGCAGGGCAAGCAGCTGAATATCGCCAAGGTGCTGCCGGTGACCTACAAGGGCGCCACTACCGAGGTGGCGGAACTCAAAGGCGCGGACTGCCCGGACCTGGTCTACCCGAATTACCAGGACTGGGGCTTCGTCAAAGCCAAGCTTGATACGCGCTCCTTCGCCACCGCGCGCCAGGACGTCAGCAAGGTGGAAGACAAGCTGCTGCGCACCATGCTGTGGCACAGCATGTGGGACAACGTGCGCGACGGCGCGCTGCCGCTCAACGAGTTCCTCGACACCGTGCTGGTCAACGCCCCGCAGGAAAAGGACTACGTGCTGCTGGGCGACGTGCTGGGCAAGATGGCCCAGTCGATCCGCTACCTGCGCACCATGTCGGCCGACGGCGCCTACACCCGCACCGTGGTGGGCCGCCTGGAAAAAATGGCCTGGACCCAGGCCAAGGCCAGCAAGGGCGACTTCCAGCGCCGCTGGTTCGGCGCCTACCTTGGCACGGCCGGCAGCAAGGAATCGCTGCAGCGCATTGCTGCCATGCTGGACGGCCGCGACAAGCTGGCCGGCCTGACCCTGAGCCAGGACCTGCGCTGGGACATGATCGCTGTCCTGAACCGCAAGGATTATCCGGGTGCCGAGGCGCGCATCGCCGCCGAACAGGCCAAGGATAAATCCGACAGCGGCGAACTGGCTGCCGTGGCAGCCCAGGCCGCGCGCCCGGATGCGAAGGTGAAGCAGGAATGGCTGGCCAGGATCGGCGACACGCAAACCAAGCTGCCGTTCTCGCGCATCCGCACCGCGATGCATGCGCTGTACCCGTCCTCGCAAGTAGCGCTCAACGAACAGAGTGCTGCGGCGCGCCTGGCCCAGTTGCCGGTGCTGGACAAGTCGGCCGGCCCGGTCTTCATGCGCGATTATGCCGGCGCCATGATTCCGGCCACCTGCACCGTGCAAAGCGTGCAGCGCCTGGCCGATACGGCTGCCGCCAACCCGGGCCTGAGCGCCGGCACCCGCCGTTCGCTGCTGGTGGCGCACCAGGAAGACCAGCGCTGCGTGGCGATCCGCAAGGCCCTGACGGTGAAGCTGAACTAAACGGAAGCCCGGGTGGAGAGCGCGGCCTGCGCGGTCAGCAGGTCGAGCAGCGCCGGCAGCGGCGCCGGGCGGCCCAGCAGGTAGCCTTGCAGGGCATGGCAACCGTGGGCCGCCAGGAAGTCCGCCTGGGCCTGCGTCTCCACCCCTTCCGCCACCACGCGCAAGCCCATCTGGCCGGCCATGGCCAGGATGGTCTGCACGATCACCACGTCGTTGGCGTCGTCCGGCATGTCCATGATGAAGCTGCGGTCGATCTTCAGCTCGTACAGCGGCATGCGCTTCAGGTAGGCCAGGCTGGAATAGCCGGTGCCGAAATCGTCGATCGAAAAGCGCACGCCCAGCGCAGCCAGCTCGTTCATGCGCGCCACGATTTCATCCATCTTCTCCACCAGCAGGCCTTCCGTCACTTCCAGGATCAGCAGCGCCGGCTCCACGCCGTGCTCCAGCAAGATGCTGCGCACCTGCTGCACGAAGTCGGCCTGGCGGAATTGCTGCGGGCTGACGTTGACCGACAGCGGCAGGGACAGGCCCAGCACCGACATGCGCTGCTGCGCCAGGCAAGCCTGCTTCAAGGCCCATAAGCCAAGCGGCACGATCAGGCCCGCTTCTTCGGCCAGCGGGATGAAGATGGCCGGCGATACCATGCCGCCCTCGTCGCGCTCCCAGCGCATCAGCAATTCGGCGCCGTGCAGCCGGCCCTGGCAATCGAACTGCGGCTGGTAGGCCATGTGCAGCCGCTCCTGCTCGATGGCCTGGCCCAGTTCGCGCTCCAGCGTCAGGCGCCGCTCGACTTCGGCCTGCATGGCCGCTTCGAAGAAGGCGATGCCGTTGCGGCCGGCGCCCTTGGCGCGGTACATCGCGGTATCGGCTTCGCGCAGCAGGTCGTCGGCTTGCTGGCCGTACCTGGGCAGCAGGGTGACGCCGATGCTGGCCGAGCAGCCGTAGCCCTGGCCGGCGATCTCGAATTCCTGCGCCAGCGCCGTGCGGATCTTTTCCGCCACTCCTTGCGCCGCATTGCCGGCCGCCGCCAGGTCCGGCGCCAGGTGCGCCAGCAGCACCACGAATTCATCGCCGCCGATGCGCGCCACGGTGTCGCTCTTGCGCACCAGGTCTTCCAGCCGCTGCGCCGCCAGCCGCAGCAGGTGGTCGCCGGTGGCGTGGCCGCGCGCGTCGTTGATGGTCTTGAAGCGGTCGAGGTCGACGAACATGACGGCGCTGAACATGTGCTGGCGCTCGGAGCTGGCCAGCAGGCCGGCCAGCCGGTCCAGCAGCAGGCGCCGGTTCGGCAGCCCGGTCAGCGGGTCGTAGAAGGCCAGCTGCTCGCCCTCGGCCAGCGAGCGCGCCAGGTGGCGCAGCAGCACGCCGCAGCTCATGGTGAGAATGCCGGCAATGAACAGGTAATTGAGCGCCACGATCGCGGCGCGCAAGGCGGCGTCGCCGGACAGGCCCATGGCCGCCGGATCGGGCGGCGGCGCAAAGCCGGTCAGCACGATGGCCACCGCGCCGGCCAGCAGCAGCCAGATGGCCGGCTTCAACCCCACCAGCAGCGCGGCAAGGCAGGGCACCGCCAGCAGGTAGGTGTGGGCCACCGGTCCGACCTGCAGCATCAGCGCCACGCCGACGGCAAAGGTAATCAGCAGGAATTGCATGGCGCGCACCGGGTAGGACACCACTTCCTGCAGCCGCCACAAGGCGGCCAGCCAGGCCAGCGCCACCAAATCCACCGCCACCACGCCCCACAGCCCCTCGCGCAGCGACTGCGCGATGCTGGGGATGGCCGTGGCCAGGCCCAGTACCAGCACGACCTGGACCAGGCGGGCAAAGATTTTTTCACGCCAGTGGGTGATCTGGTCGGGGGCAGCCATGGGCCAGCTTCCTTGCTCTAAGGAACCTTGATAGTACGCCCAATGGCGCCCTGTGTCACGGCAGCCTCAGCGTGACTATTTGATAGTATTTTTGATATGTCTTTCTTATAAAATCGGCCGTTTCATCCAAAAACTAGGGGATCTCCGTATGAAGACCAAACTGTTCGCGGCCGTGGCGGCCCTGGCGCTGGCCGGTTGTGCCGGCACCCAACCAACCCTGGGCGGCGGCAGTACCGTGGCCACCGGCAGCGCCGGCGGCGCCACCGCTGCCAATGCCAACAGCCAGCTGGAAAAATGCGACCGGCCGCTGGGCACCCTGTCGGTGGTGGAAGACCGCAGCATGCCGTGGTTCCAGCAACTGAGCCAGTACAAGCTGGGCTCCACCACGCCGGTGCTGCGCATGATGATCCAGCAATCGAACTGCTTCGTGGTGGTGGAGCGCGGCGCGGCCATGGACCATATGATGGGTGAGCGCGCGCTGGAAAAATCCGGCGAGATGCGCGCCAACAGCAACTACGGCAAGGGCCAGATCGCCGCTGCCGACTACACCATGAGCCCGACCATCACCTTCAGCCAGAAGGGCACTTCGGGCGTGGGCGGCGCGCTGGGCGGCCTGGGCCTGATCGGCAGCGTGGCCGGCATGGTGGCCGGCAATATGAAGACCAATGAAGCGTCGACCATGCTGCTGATGATCGACAACCGTTCCGGCGTGCAGCTGGCGGCAGCCGAAGGCAGCGCCAAGAACACCGACTTCGGCGCCTTCGGCGCCCTGTTCGGCGGCGGCGCCGCGGCCGGCGCCAGCGGCTACACCAACACCCCGGAAGGCAAGATCCTGGTGGCAGCCTTCATGGATTCGTACAACAACGTGGTGCGCGCCGTGCGCAACTACAAGCAGCAGGAAGTAGCGGGCGGCCTGGGCACTGGCGGCGCGCTAGGCGTGCAGGGCGGCAGCACCCCTGCTTCGCAGCAGCCGGTCGCCACGCAGTCGCAATCGGCCAAGACCAAGGCCAAGAAGAAGTAATTTCCCCCTTTTGCCGGGCGTCCCGTACGCCCGGCAAATTGCCAGCACCGGCTTCCGTTGTTATAGTTCCCCGTTGCAGCATTGCGCGGAGCTTTCCTTGAACACCCAAACTCATCCAGACACCGCCGCGCCAATCCGGGTGCTGCTGGTGGACGACCATCCCATGCTGCGCGCCGGCCTGGCCGATGCGATTGCCAGCCAGCCCGACATGCAGGTCGCGGGCGAAGCGGGCGACGGCCACCAGGCGCTGGCCGCCTGGGCCGCATTGCGCCCCGACCTGGCCATCATGGACCTGGCCATGCCCGGCATGTGCGGCATCGAGGCGTTGCAGGCGATCCGCAGCCAGTTCCCGGCCGCGCGCATCGTCATGCTGACCACCTTTGGCGGCGATGCCCAGGTGCGGCGCGCGCTGGAAGCCGGCGCCAGCGGCTTCCTGCTCAAGAGCAGCTTGCGCAAGGAGCTGGTCTGCATGATCCGCGCCGTGCACGGCGGCCAGCGCTATATTTCGCCGGAGATCGCGCAGCAGCTGGCCAGCCACCTGGGCGCTTCCCTGCTCAGCGAGCGCGAAATCGAAGTACTGCAATGCGCGGCGGCCGGCAACGCCAACAAGCGCATCGCCAGCCAACTGGCGATTTCGGAGGAAACGGTGAAGGCGCACATGCGCAGCATCCTGGCCAAGCTCGATGCCAACGACCGCACGCACGCCGTCACCATTGCTTTAAAGCGCGGGATTATCGGGCTTTGATGCGTCGGGCTTCGATACGTCGGGCTTGGACAGCGCCGCCATCGCCAGCAGCATTGCCACCGCCGGCAGCAAGCCGACGCCCATGCCCCAGCGCGAAGCCAGCGCGCCCATGACGCAGCCGGCCGCAAAGGCCAGCACGCCGCCGCCGAGGGCCGCCAGCGCGGGACGCTCGGCGCCGCCAGCCCGGTCCAGGCAATCGATCACCAGCTGCGTGACGTTGCCGGTCATGACGGTGCTGGCCGGCAGTTTCGCCAGCAGCAGCTTGCCGTAGCCATTCTGCGCGCCCATGGCTGCCGCGCACAGCAGGCCCACGGCCATGTCCCAGCGCGCGCTGGCTGCCGCAGCCAGCATCAGCGCCGCCTGCAGCAGGTGGGCCGGCCGCAGCGCTTCGCGGCCGCCGGCCTGGCAGCGCCGCACCAGGGCGCGCACCGCCACCACGCCGCCGATGAAGGCCGGGAAGGCCAGCAGCTTGAGCAGCACGTCATTGCCCGGCGCCACCACCTCCCGCCCCAGCAGCACGAAGTTGCCCGTCACGTGGGCCGTGAACAGCCCGTGCAAGGCGACGAAGCCAAGGGTGTCGACATACCCGGCCAGGAAACTCAGGCTCGTGCCGCGTGCCATACGCCCCCCTTTCGCGCCAGGTCATGCCAGGCCACCAGCAGGAAGCCGCCGGCCAGGCCCAGGTGTTCGTAGAAGCTGTTGGCGGCCATGAAGCGCTGCATGCCCGTCATTTCCCAATAGCGGTTGGCGATGAAGCTGGCCGCCACCGTGAACAGGGCCAGCCAGGCTGCGCCCAGCCAGCGCAGGCGGCCGCTCAGCACCATGGCCGCCGCCCCCAGTTCGCCGCCGATCACCAGCAGCGCCAGCGGCGCCGCCGGCTGCAGCCCGAAGTGCTGCATTTCGCCGACCGCGCTGCCGAAGTCCAGCAGCTTGTTCAAGCCGCCCTGCAGGTAGGCTGCGCACAGCAGGAGCAGGGCCAGCCAGTGCAGGGCGCGGATGCCGGCGCTGGCGCGGCTGGTGCGCAGGCGCGCCGCGCCGGGAGTGTGCGGCGCCACGTCACACCGCCCAGCAGGAGCAGCCCAGCGCGCCCCAGAACGACTTCAGGTCCGCGATCGGCAGGGAGCGGGTCCAGGCCGTCGCGTGCTGGTGGCCGTGCATGCCGCACTGGCTGGAGCAGCCGCAGGCCGCCGCCGCTGCCATGGCAGCTGTCCTGGCATGCCCGGCGTCGCCGGCCCCGCGTGCCACGGCGCCCGGCATGGCGCCCCATGCGCCGTAGCCGCCATACTGGCGCACCGGCGACCAGTCCGGCATGGCCGGCGGCATAGGCGGATCGTACTGGCCGAACGGGCCGGCGCCATACACCACCTTGCCGCCCACCACGGTGAGCAGGGACGTGGTGTCGGCAATCTCGTCTTCCGGGCAGCGCAGGAAATCGCGGTCCGGCACCATCAGGTCGGCCAGCTGGCCGGCGGCGATGCGGCCCTTCTTGCCTTCCTCGTTGGAGAACCAGGTCACGTTCTCGGTCCACATGCGCAGCGCCGCTTCGCGGTCCAGCAGGTTGCGCTGCGGGTAGAGCCGCATGCCGCCCACCGTGCGGCCGGTGGTCAGCCAGGACAGCGAGACCCACGGGTTGTAGGAGGCCACGCGCGTGGCGTCGGTGCCGGCCGACACCTTGACGCCCGATTCCAACAGGTATTTCACCGGCGGCGTCGCTTCCGCCGCCGCCGCGCCGTAGCGCTCGACGAAATACTCGCCCTGGTAGGCCATGCGGTGCTGCACCGCCACCCCGCCGCCCAGCGCCGCGATGCGGTCGATCGATTGCGGCGAAATGGTTTCCGCGTGGTCGAAGAACCAGTGCAGGCCGTCGAGCGGCATGTCGCGGTTCACTTTTTCGAACACGTCCAGCGCGCGCGAAATGGTTTCGTCATAGGTCGCGTGCATGCGCCACGGCCAGCGGTTCTGCACCAGGATGCGGATCACGCCTTCCAGGTCGTCTTCCATATTGGCCGGCATGTCGGGGCGCGGCTGGCGGAAGTCTTCGAAGTCGGCGGCCGAGAAAGTCAGCATTTCGCCCGCGCCGTTGTGGCGGAAGTAGTCGTCGCCCTGCTGGTACTTGCTGCTGGCGGCCCAGTTCAGGAAATCGTCCTTCTCCTGCTTCGGCTTTTGCGTGAACAGGTTGTAGGCCAGGCGGATGGTCAGCTCGCCGGCGTCGGCCAGTTGCTGGATCACCTGGTAATCCTCGGGGTAGTTCTGGTTGCCGCCGCCCGCATCCAGCGCGCCGGTCACGCCCAGGCGATTCAGTTCGCGCATGAAATGGCGGGTCGAGTTGAGCTGGTATTCCGGCGGCAGCTTGGGGCCCTTGGCCAGCGTGGCGTACAGGATCGAGGCGTTCGGCTTGGCCAGCAGCAGCCCGCTCGGGTTGCCGGCGCTGTCGCGCAGGATCTGGCCGCCCGGCGGCTCCGGCGTGTTGCGGTCATAGCCCACGGCGCGCAGCGCGGCGCCGTTCAGCAGGGCGCGGTCGTACAGGTGCAGGATGAATACCGGCGTGTCCGGCGCCACGGCATTCAGTTCCTCGATGGTCGGCAGGCGCTTTTCCACGAACTGGTGTTCGGTGAAGCCGCCCACCACGCGCACCCATTGCGGCGCCGGGGTGATGGCCACCTGGGCGCGCAGCATGGCCATGGCGTCGGCCAGCGAGCGCACGCCGTCCCAGCGCAATTCCATATTGAAGTTCAGGCCGCCGCGGATCAGGTGCAGGTGGTTGTCGATCAGGCCGGGCAGCACGCGCCGGCCCTGCAGGTCGATCACGCGCGTTTGCGCTCCCGCCAGCGGCAGGATCTCGCGCGCCTCGCCCACATGGGAAAAACGGCCGCCGGTGACGGCGACCGCGTCGGCCTCGGGCTGGCTCTTGTCCAGCGTCGTGAAGCGGCCGTTGTGGAGTATCAGCTCCGGAGCAGTCATTGCTTCTCCTCGTTCTTTGCGGCGCAAGGCAGTTCGCCGAAACAGTGCGGCTTAACGTGTTCTTGCAGCCATGATACCTGCTGTTCCTTCGGCGCCAGCCACTGGCGGACCAGCGGCGGCACCTGTTCTCCCAGCAGGATGCCGAGCAGCCCCACCAGCGCCACCACGGGCGGCGCCGGCGAGCGCACGTTCAGCACGCCGTACAGGATGCCGGCCAGCAGGCCGGCACCCAGCGAGAGAAGATAAATCTTCACTGGCCTTCCTTGGCGTGGAACATGGTCTGGGCGTAGATGATGCCCAGGCCGTAGGCGCCGCCGAATTTCTTGGCGATGCCGGTGGTCAGTTCATAGCTATCGGTACGGGCCCAGTCGCGCTGCAGTTCCAGCAGGTATTGCAGCGAGGTCATTGGACGGGCGCCGGCCTGCACCATGCGGTCCATGGCGCGCTCGTGCGCTTCGGTGGACACGTCGCCGCAGGCGTCGGCAATCACGTACACCTCGAAGCCCTGGTCCAGCGCCGACAGTGCCGGGCCGACGATGCAGACGCCGGTCCACAGGCCGGCCAGCACGATGCGCTTCTTGCCGATGGCGTTGACGCGGCGGATCACGTTTTCGTCTTCCCAGGTGTTCATCGAGGTGCGGTCGGTGATTTCGGCGCCCGGGAAGGCGTCCTTGATCTCGTCGAAGACCGGGCCGGAGAAGCTCTTCTCGGCCACGGTGGTGACGATGGTCGACACGTCGAAACCGGCAGCGGCGTGCGCCACCAGGGCCGCGTTGTTGCGCAGCTGTACGGCGTCGATCGAATGGGTGGCAAACGCCATCTGCGACTGGTGGTCGATCATGATCAGGGTGTGGTCGCGCGGCGTGAGCAGCAGGGAACCCGGGGTGGCTTTGGCGGTGATGGTCATGTTGTTTCCTTTTAAGTGAGTTACCAGAGTGGGCGCAACTTGTCGAGCGCGGCAGAGACGCCGGCGCCGTAGGCTTCATCGGCCTTGTTGCAGTTTTCAATGTGGCGCTGCTGGATAGGCAGCGGCACGCCGGCCAGCGAACGCGCGGTGTTGTCGAACAGGGCCTGGCGCTGCTGCTCGTCCATCAGGCGGAACAGGGCGCGCGGCTGGCTGTAGTAGTCGTCGTCGGCGCGGTGGTCCCAGCGCGCGGCGGCGCCGTCCAGCGCCAGCGGCGGCTCGGCGTAGGCGGCCTGTTGCTGCCATTCGCCTTTCGAGTTCGGCTCGTAGCCGATCGTGCCGCCCTGGTTGCCGTCGACGCGCATGGCGCCGTCGCGGTGGTAGCTGTGGAACGGACAGCGCGGGGTATTGACCGGGATCGCATGGTGGTTGACGCCCAGGCGGTAGCGCTGGGCGTCGCCATAGGCGAACAGGCGCGATTGCAGCATGCGGTCGGGCGAAAAACCGATGCCCGGCACCACATTGGCCGGCGTGAACGCGGCCTGCTCGACGTCGGCGTGGTAGTTGTCCGGGTTGCGGTTCAACTCCAGCACGCCCACTTCATGCAGCGGGTAGTCCTTGTGCGGCCAGACCTTGGTCAGGTCGAAGGGATTGAAGGATGCCTGCGCGGCCTGTTGCTCCGTCATCAGCTGCACCTTCAGCGTCCAGCGCGGGTATTCGCCGCGTTCGATCGCTTCGAACAGGTCGCGCTGCGACGATTCGCGGTCCTTGGCGATCAGGGCCGCCGCTTCCTCGTCGCTCAGGTTGACGATGCCTTGCTGGGTAATGAAGTGGAACTTGACCCAGTGCCGCTCGCCCGCGGCGTTGATGAAGCTGAAGGTGTGGCTGCCGAAGCCGTGCATGTGGCGGTACGAGGCAGGGATGCCGCGCTCGCTCATCACGATGGTCACCTGGTGCAGCGCTTCCGGCAGCAGGGTCCAGTAGTCCCAGTTGTTTTCGGCGCTGCGCAGGTTCGTGCGCGGGTCGCGCTTGACGGCGTGGTTCAGGTCCGGGAACTTCAGCGGGTCGCGCATGAAGAACACCGGGGTGTTGTTGCCCACCACGTCCCAGTTGCCTTGCTCGGTGTAGAACTTGACGGCGAAGCCGCGGATGTCGCGTTCCGCGTCGGCCGCGCCGCGCTCGCCGGCCACGGTGGAAAAGCGCGCGAACACTTCGGTCTTCTTGCCGACGGCACCGAACAGCGCGGCCTTGGTGTAGCGGCCGATATCGTGGGTCACGGTGAAGGTGCCGAAGGCGCCCGAGCCCTTGGCGTGCATGCGGCGCTCAGGGATCACTTCGCGGTGGAAGTGGGCCAGCTTTTCCAGGTGCCACACGTCCTGCAGCAGCATGGGGCCGCGCGGGCCCGCCGTTTCCACGTTCTGGTTGTCCGCAACCGGCGCGCCGGCCGCGGTCGTCAGCTTGCGTTCCATGACTTAGCCCTTGATGAAGGCCAGCAAGTCGGCGTTCAGCTTGTCCTTGTGGGTGTCGGTCAGGCCATGCGGCGCGCCAGGGTAGACCACCAGTTTAGCATTCTTCAGGATCTTCGCCGCGGCCTTGGCGGAAGCGTCGATCGGCACGATCTGGTCGTCGTCGCCGTGCAGCACCAGCATCGGGATGTCGATCTTCTTCAGGTCTTCGGTGAAGTCGGTTTCCGAGAAAGCCTTGATGCAGTCGTAGGTGTTCTTGTGGCCGGCCATCATGCCTGCCATCCACCAGGCGTTGACCAGGCCTTGCGAAACCTTGGCGCCTGGGCGGTTGAAGTTGTAGAACGGGCCCGAAGCGAGGTCCAGGTAGAACTGCGAACGGTCTTTCAGGGACGCGGCGCGGATGCCGTCGAACACTTCCATCGGCAGGCCGTTCGGGTTGGCCGCGGTCTTCAGCATCTGCGGCGGCACGGCGGAAATCAGGCCGGCCTTGGCCACGCGCTTGCTGCCATGGCGGGCCAGGTAGCGCGCCACTTCGCCGCCGCCGGTCGAGAAGCCGAACAGCGCCGCGTTCTTCACGTCCAGCTTGTCCAGCAGTTGCGCCAGGTCGTCGGCGTAGTGGTCCATGTCGTTGCCATCCCACGGCTGGCTGGAACGGCCATGGCCGCGGCGGTCGTGGGCGATGGTGCGGTAGCCCTGGCTCGACAGGAACAGCATCTGCGATTCCCAGCTATCGGAATTGAGCGGCCAGCCGTGGCTGAACACGACGACCGGGCCGTTGCGCGGGCCCCAGTCCTTGTAATAGATTTCCACGCCGTCGCGGGTGGTGAACGTGGCGGAGCCGTGGCCCGCAGCGCCTTTGGCTGCAGCCGGCGCGGCGGAGGCGGAGAACGAAGCGCCGGCGGCGACGGCGGCAGTGGCAGCGCCCAGCAGGACGTTGCGGCGGCGGTTGCTGATAGGGGATGGCATGGTTTTTTCTTTCTTTCTTCAAGTGGTTAAATCGCACTTGAAAGAATAGCCATGCACCGCCAGCTTGAAATCGCCCATCCGGGGGCGCGCAGCCTACCTCTTTCGGGGGATGCCGGCGCGTCTTCCGCTTACAAGCGGGCCAGTTCCGGACCCTCTTTCGGGCCCAGCCAGGTGGCGCCGAAGCGCTTGCGCGTTGCCGCCGCAGCCGCCTTGTCGCCGCGTTTTTCGTACACTTCGACCAGCCCGCGCAGTGCCCAGCCATTGCTTGGCGTCTTCGCGAACGAAGCGCGGAAGGCCGCTTCCGCCTCATCCAGCTTGCCCGCCTTCAGCAACGCCGCGCCCAGTGACTGGCGCACCGGGTAGTACCAGTAAGGCGGCTCGGTATAGGGCAGCGCGTCCTGCGCTGCCACAGCCTGCGTGAACAGCGCGATCGCGCCGGGCAGTTCGCCTTTCGCTTCGGCCAGCTTGCCCGCCGCGACCAGGCGTGCGGTGCGCACGATATCGGCGCCAGGCACGCCCCAGTCCAGCAGCGGCTTGAAGTCCGCCTTCTGCTCGATGGCGGCAATGCTGTCGACCTCGCGCTGGCTGTCGTCCCACATGCCCTTGCGGGCGAAGCCGACGGCGCGCGCGTAATGCCACATCGCGCGCAGCAGCACGAATTCTTCGGCCGGAGCCGGCAGGGCCAACAGCGTTTCCGGGCTGCTGAACTGCACATGGGCGAAGTAGGGCGCGGCGCGCACCGGCTGCATCGGCGGAATCGCGCGCAGCAGCTCGGGGCTGATCGACTGCTCCAGCCGCTGCGTCGCTTGCAGCGTGGCCTTGCCGTCGCCGCCCATGAGGGCGGATACCATGGCGAAGTGGATGTTGTGCGGATAGTAGGCGCCCTTGTACACCGCATCGCTGGCGGCGCCACGGAAGTATTTTTCGTCGACGGCAATGGCATCAATATTGGCCTGTAGCGCGTCCTTGTACAGTCCCACGCGATAGTAGATATGCGAGGGCATGTGCACGATATGGCCGGCGCCGGGGATCTGCTTGGCCAGCTGGCGCGCATAGGGCAGGGCTTTGTCGGGATGGGTCGATGCTTCCATCGCGTGGATGTAGTAGTGAATGGCGCCGGGGTGGCTGGGGTTGCGTTCCAGCACGCGCTCCAGCGCATCGACCAGTTCCTGCGTGCGGCCTTTCGGGCTGGCGCCGCCGGCTTCCCAGTAGTCCCACGGCGACAGGTCCATCAGCGCTTCGGCGAACAGCACCTGCACCGTGTCGTCGTTGGGGAAGCTGCGCGCGGCGTCGGCCATGGCGGCAGCATAAGCCTGGTCCAGCGGTGCGCGGTCGGCTGGCGGCTGCGCGGCATAGCGCTTGTTGACGGCGCGCACCAGCGCGTGCTCCACCGGGCTGGCGGTGTTGGCCGCCGCCGCTGCACGTTCTGCCGCCGCGAAGGCCGGAGCCATCATTTCGGGGAACATTGGCGCGTTGATGTTCGGGCCCAGCACCAGTGCCTCGCCCCAGTGGCACATGGCGCATTGCGGGTCGGCCTTTTGCGCGGCGCGGAAGGCGCGCGCAGCTTCGGCGTGGTTGAAGGAGAACAGCAATCGCAGGCCCTGGTCGAAATAGGCCTGGGCGCGCGGGCTGCGCGTGGTGATGGAAAGATGGAGCTTGCCCAGGTCTTTGTACAAAGGCGGCGCGGCGTCGTCGCCTGCCTTGCGCGCCTGCTGCACCGGCTTGAAGGGCGCTGTTTCGGTGGGCGCCAGCATGGCCAGCAGCAGCGGCCGGCCGCCGGCCGGATTGGCGCACAGCGCGCCATCCAGCAGCGGATCGAAGACCGGCTCGCGCACTGCCTGCGAGCCGGCGGGGAGGGCGCCGGCCGCCAGGCACAGCACGAAGGGCAGGGCACGGGCGGTCGGCATATTCGTTCTCCTGGTTAGTGGTGCAGCGGTTTTCCGGCAGCCTGGCCCGTGGTGGCTGGATGCAGGGCATGTTCCAGCTTGCTGGTGTCATAGTACGCGCGCATCGAAGCGACCTTATCGCCGCTCATCTTGAAAACATGGACAAAGGGATTGTCGTAGGCGATGCCGGTACTGCGGGCAACCCAGCTTGAATCGCCGGTGACCACCACGGTGTCGCCTTCCTGCACCATGGTCTTGGGTTCGAGGTAGGTGCACTGTGTGGTTTCATTCAACTTCATGAAGAATTCGGCTATCTGTTGTTTGCCTTGATAGCTGCCACCTATGGGCAGGTAGTCAGAGTCGGGATTGATCATCTCCGCATCGTCGTTATAGCGTTCAAGCAGGCCTTTCAGGTCGCCTGCCGCATAGAGCTTGTAGCCTTCAATGATGAACTTCTTGGTGTCCATGACATCCCCCAAACACCGGCACCTGCAGCGGCATGCCGCAGGCTGCCGATCAGATAAGCCTAGTACGCAGGGGGCAGATGTCAAGCTCAGCGCGGGGCGCCGAACACCTGGGTCCAGTAGGCAGCCGGGCGCTTGCCCTGGCGGATGGCGACGCCGGCGCCGAACTCGGTGAAACGCGGGTTCATCAGGTTGTGGCAGTGGCCCGGACTGTTGATCCAGCCCGTCACGGCCTCCTGTGCGCTGGTCTGGCCGCGCGAGATGTTTTCGCCGATATGGCGCCAGCGGTAGCCTTGCGCTTCGGCGCGCTGAGACACTTCATTGCCCTGCTTGTTCTTATGGGCGAAGTAGCTTTGCTGCGCCATGTCCTGGCTGTGGGCCAGGGCGGCCGCGGCCAGGTCCTTGTTCCAGGCCAGGGGCGGCGCCGCCTCCATCCAGGTGTCGCCGCACTGGCGGGCTTCGGCGCGGGCCGCGTTGGTGGCGTTGAAGACTTCGCGCGCCGCTTCCGCAGTGTCGGGAACCAGCGTGACCGGGTTCGGCGCCGGCGCTGCCAGCACGATGGTCCATTCATTGCCTGCGCGATGGGCGCCGATATCGCGGTAGCGCGTGCTGCCCAGCGTGGCGCAATACGACTCGCGCAGCGCTTCGAAGGCGCTGCGCGCATCGCCAGGACCTTCCACGCTGACCGCGTCCGCTACTTCGGGATCGTAGTCGGCGCTGTCCAGCGCGGCCAGCAGGATCGTGCCGGGCCGCAGCGCGATGCGCGACAATACCGGCCTAGGCGTCAACACAGCTACCGCGGGGCGTTGCTTGCCCTGGCAAGCGGCGGGGGCGGCGCGCCAGGCGTTGACCATGGCCGCAAGTTGATCCGCTTCGCCGGCATGGGCGGCGGGGAATTGCGCCGCGCATGCGCTTGCGAGAATGATAAGCCTCTTCATGTGGGGCACTATACCTGCTCTGGTAAACTGCGGGCAACAAAGGAGTTAGACATGGTTTCGTTACAAGAACAATTGATGAAGGCTGGCCTGGTCGACAAGAAGAAGGTCAACAAGGTGCAGCAGGAAAAATCCAAGCAGCACAAGGAAGAACTGCGCAGCGGCACCAAGGCCGTCGACCAGACGCGCGAGGCGGCGCTGGAACAGCAGCGCAAGGCCGCCGAGCGAGCGCGCGAGCTCAACGCGGCGCGCGATGCGGCCGCCGGCCAGAAAGCCGTCATGGCCCAGGTGGTCCAGATGGTGCAGCAGCACCGCCAGCCGAAGGGCAATGGCGACGTGGCCTACAACTTCACCATCGGCAGCAAGATCGAGCGCATCTACGTGTCGGACAAGGTGCAGCAGCACCTGGTCAACGGCCGCCTGGTGATCGTGGTGCTGGACGGCGTGGCCGAACTGGTGCCGAAAGTGGTGGGCGAAAAGATCGCCGAACGCGCGCCGGAAGTCGTGGTCGCGGTCAAGAAGGCCGCCAGCGAGCAGCCGGCGGAAGACGATCCTTACGCCGACTACAAGATCCCGGACGACTTTACCTGGTAAGCAGCACCCCGGCTTCGGCCGAGACGGTAAACGGCACGGTCGCCCCGCCATAGCCGGCCCAGTTGCGCAAATCGAAGCTGCCGCCGCCCGACATGCGCTGTCCCTGCAGGTTCAGGTAGGTCAAGGGCTGCTTCGGCTTGCACACCTGGGGGATGCCGACCGATTGCAGGAAGGTGACCGAGCCCGCGCCCACGCGCGTGCCTTTGCCGTCCTCCACCAGCAGCGCCGTCTCCACATCCACCCCGATGCCGCGCGCCATGCCGGCCCAGCCATCATTGACGATGCGGGCGATGAAGGCCACCAGGCGCCCCAGCCGGTCGCGCGTGTCGAAGTGCGCATCGGTAATCACGCTGCCCAGGTCGGGCAGCAGCAGGAAGTCGCGCTCCAGCGTCATGCGCTTGTCGAAAGGATCGGCCAGCGCTTCAGCCGAGGTGATGCTGCCGTTCAGCGCCGCAAAGCCGAAGCGCCCCATCAGGGCCAGGCCGGCGCTGGTGCCGCCGATCGGGATCTTGCGGCTGGCCAGTTCCTGGATTGCCGCCTGCACCGGCGTGCCCTGCCAGAAATTGATGTAGTCCGACTGGTCGCCGCCGGCGATGAACAGCTCTTCCGCGTTGCGGATGCGTTCGGCCACGAAAGGATCGTTGGCGGCGTCGCGGCTCGGGATCACCAGTGTTTCCACAGACTGGGCGCCGCCCATGGCGAAGATATAGGGGTTGTAGGCGTCGGTGCCGCGGCTGCGGATCACCACGAAGTTGCCGCCGCCGCCTTTCTGGATCATCCAGGCGAAGGCGGCGTCGACGTCGGGGCCGCCGCCCATCAGCACCAGGCTGGTTTTCTTCGGCTGCGGCAGGATGACATTGGTGGGATCGCCCACCGCGTAATACTGGTAAGGCTTGCCGGCGTGGGCGGGTGCTGCCAGCGCGGCGGCCAGCAGCAGGAAGACGGCAAACAAGCGGTGGAGGCGTAGCATGGCGATGCTCCCGGGCTGGTTGAATCCTGCCCGGCCATTGTACGCCCGTCACTTGCAGGTATTTAGCCGCGGGCCGGAATATTCAGGCCGCGCGCCACAGCCGGGCGGTCAAGGAAGGCCCCCAGCACGCGCCGCACGTTGGCGAATTTCTCGAAGCCAACCAGTTCGCCGGCGCCGTAGTATTCCACCAGGTTGCGCACCCACGGGAAGATCGCGATATCGGCGATGGTGAACTGCTCGCCCATGATCCACTTGCGGCCTTGCAGGCGCTGCTCCAGCACGCCCAGCAGGCGCGCCGACTCGTTGATGTAGCGGTCGCGCGGGCGCTTGTCTTCGTATTCCTTGCCGGCGAACTTGTGGAAGAAGCCCACCTGGCCGAACATCGGGCCGATACCGCCCATCTGGAACATCACCCACTGGATGGTTTCGTAGCGCGCCGCCGCATCCTGCGGGATCAGCTTGCCGGTTTTCTCGGCCAGGTAGAGCAGGATCGCGCCCGATTCGAACAGCGGCAGAGGTTTGCCGCCCGGGCCGTCAGGATCGATGATGGCCGGGATCTTGTTGTTCGGGTTCAGCGACAGGAACTCCGGCGACATCTGGTCGTTGGTCTCGAAGCTGACCAGGTGCGGCTCGTAAGCGAGGCCGGTTTCTTCCAGCATGATCGATACCTTGACGCCGTTTGGCGTAGGCAGGGAGTACAGCTGCAGGCGTTCAGGATGTTGGGCGGGCCATTTGGCGTTGATAGGGAAGTCGGTAATGCCAGTCATGCTCAATCTCTCGCGGTTGGACAATGAACCGCGATTATGGGCCATTCCGGTTTTTCATGCCCAAGGCAGGTTATTATTGCCAAGCAATTAACTTTGCCAATACCGAAAAACTAGGAGACAAGATGAGACAGCATGTTTTATCCCGTATTCTGACGTTGATTCCTTTCGCGCTGCTGGCGGCCTGCGGCAGCAGCAGCGACGATCCGCCGGCGGCGCCCGCCACCACGCCAATCACCGGCACCACGTATGTCGCCTCGATCCGCTACACCTCCTACGGCGTGCCGCACGTCAAAGCGGAGACTTTCAAGGGCGCCGGCTATGGCTACGGCTATGCTTTCGCCAAGGAGAACATCTGCCTGTATGCGGAAGAGCTGGTAACCCTGCACGGCGAGCGCGCGAAATATTTCGGCGGCGCCAGCGGCTACCTGGGCCAGTTGGGCGATACGTTCGGCAATATCGATTCCGATTTCTTCTACAAGCTGCTGTTTACGCCGGCGCTGGCTGCCAAGATCAAGGCTGCGTCCAGCCAGGATGCGCAAGACCTCACCTCCGGCTTCGTGGCCGGCTACAACCGCTACCTGAAAGAGACCCCGCTCGCCAGCTTGCCGGCGTCCTGCAACAACGCCGCCTGGGTGCAGCCGATGACCGAGGACGACGCTTACCTGCGCTTCGCCCAGGCCGCGATGGCGGGCAGTTCGCTGGCCTTCATCAGGCAGATCGGCTCGGCGCAGCCGCCAAAGACCGCCACGGCCGCGCTGCTCAAGCGCAGCAAGCAGCGCTTGCTGGCCGCTTCCGATTATGCCAACTCCTCGATCGCCAGGGGCTTGCAGACGATCCAGGAACATACCATCGGCTCCAACGGCTTTGGCCTGGGCAAGGACGTGACCCAGTCCGGCAAGGGCATGGTGTTCGGCAATCCGCACTTTCCATGGTGGGGCGCGCTGCGCCTGAACCAGTTGCACCTGACGGTCACCGGCAAGGGCTATGACGTGTATGGGGCAACGCTGCTGGGGGTGCCGCTGCCGCTGATCGGCTTTAACGACAAGGTGGCGTGGACCCACACCTTCTCCACCGACAACCGCTTCACGCTGCGCTACCTGGCGCTCGACCCGGCCAACCCGACGCGCTACATCAAGGATGGCAAGCCGGTGGCGATGACGGCCGTGCCGCTGACAATCAGCGTCAAGGGCGCCGACGGCGCGCTCACCTCGCTGTCGCGCACCCTGTATACCAGCGAGTTCGGTCCGATGCTGATGGACAGCTCCTTCGCCTGGGGCACTTCGTCTGCGTTCGCGATCCAGGATGCCAACCTGTCCAACTACAAGCTGATCGACCAGGTGCTCCTGAACGGCAAGTCCACCAGCGTGGACAGCTTGCGCACGGCGGCGGCAACCTATGTCGCCATGCCGTGGGTGAATACCATGGCTGCCGACAGCGCGGGCGACACCTTGTACGGCAACTTCTCGGTGGCAGCCAATGTGCAGGATCCGCAGCTGGCAGCGTGCGTTCCGGGCGCAGCGCAAGGCGCCCCATTCCAGGACATCCTCGCCACCACCGGCGTGGTGGTGATGACGGGTACCACGTCTGCCTGCGACTGGTCGGGCGCGATCGGCGCCGCCCAGCGGCCGTGGGTCAAGCGCAGCGACTACATCCTGAATGCCAACGACAGCCACTGGTGGCCGTCCGCCAACACCTTCCTCACCGGCTATCCGAAGATCATCGCAACCGGTCCGAACCTGGAAGGCGCCCCGCAGAACAACCGCACCCGTACCGGCCACGCCATCGTGCGCGACCGCCTGGCCAGCACCGATGGCGTGGCGGGCAACCGCTTCACCATGGCCAACCTGCAGCAGATCTACTTGCAGGCGCGCTTCTTCAAGGCGCAGAAATGGCTGCCGGAGTTCACCGCCGCCTGCCTCGCTTCCAGCACCGCAACGGCTGCGGCCAAGGACGCCTGCGCGGTGCTGCAGGCCTGGGACAAGACCCATGCGCCGGGCAGTGCGGGCGCCATCTTGTTCTACGAGCTGTATGCAGCGCTGGGTGAATTGAATGCGGCATCGTGGTGGAGCGTGCCGTACAACCCGGCCGATCCGCTGGAAACGCCGCGCGGCGCCGCCGGCATTCCTGCCGCCATGGCGAAGCTGGAAGCCCTGGTTGCCACCAGCCAGTTCGATACTGATGCCAAACGCAGGACCCGCCCGGAAGAAGTGCAGACCATCTCGCGCCCGGACGGCAGCCTGGCCGTGCCGGGCGGGCGCTATACCTTCATGAACTGGCGCGGGGTGAAGAACCAGATCTATCCCGGCATCTGGATCTATACCGCGGATTCGAAAACCAACGCCGGCGCCTACGGCAACAGCTATATCCAGTTCGTGACCTGGGACAGCAGCGGACCGGTGGCGGAGGGCATCCTGACCTACAGCCAGTCTTCGAATCCGGACAGCCCGCATTTCAACGACCAGACCAAGCTGTATGCCAAGGGCCAGTGGATCAAGCTGCCTTACACGGAAGCCCAGATCACCTCCGACCCGGGCTACAAGCTGGTCGAGATCTCGGAGTAAGCGGCGCGGTTCAGCCGGCGCGGCGCGCGGCGCGGCAGGCTTCGAGCTGGCTGCGCAGCTCCGACGCTTCGGCCAGGTAATTGTCGCGCGCCGTGGTGGCGCCGACCAGTTCCATTTCCGCCGTCAGCTTGGCGTCGGACAGCGTGGCGGCGATGGCCACGCTGCGTTCGAGCTGGCCGCGCAGGTCGGCGATCTGGGCGTCCTTGCCCTCGATCGCCAGCTGGTCCTTGGCCTTGCCGACCAGGGCGTCGGCCGCGATATTGCGCGCGTTGCGCAGTTCGCCGTTCAGGCGCGTGATCTGGTCTTCGTTTTCTTCCAGCGTGGCGTGCGCGGTGGCCAGCTGCGCGCGCAGTTCCTCGATCTCGCTGCGCAGCGGGCTGCCCACTTCCTGGGCCGCTTGCTGCACCCAGCTGCCCAACGCAGCCTTGACCGCTTCGGGGATTTCCAAGTGGGGGATGTCGTGTTCTGCCATGTCCGGCTCCGGTAAGGTTTGCGCAATCCAGACACGATACCCCTCGATTTGCCGTAGGGCAATGGATGAAAGGAAACTGAAAGCACGTTTTTGTCACCCTCAAATTTGCTTCTTGGTAACAAGCCAGGGACGACCAAATAACAGGGAGACAATCATGAGTTGGTTCTACCACCTGAAGATCGGGAAGAAATTGCTATGCGCGTTCAGCCTGGTCATCGCATTCACCTGCGTGATGGGGCTGTTTTCCATCGCCGAGCTGGTCAAGGTCAGCAAGTCTTCAACCGATATCGCCACCAATTGGCTGCCGGCAGTGCGCTATGTGGGACAGGTGCAAACCTCGCTGGCCCGCTACCGCATTTCCGAGGCCAGCCACCTCCTGGTGGATGAGGGCGAGGAGATGAGCACTATCGAAAAAGCCCTGGCCAGCCGCCTGGAAACCATGCGCAAGCAGCAGGCTGCGCTGGCCGCGCTGGTGACCGATGCCGAAGAATCACGTCTCTACGCCGGCCTGGCACAGGACGTAGAAGCTTACCTGGCGCAGAGCGCCAAGCTGGTGGCCCTGTCGCGCGCCGGCAACAAGGAAGAGGCGCGCCTGCTGTTCCGTGGTGCTTCCAACAAGATTTACCGCAAGCTCAATGAGCAGTTCGAAGCGCTGTCGACATATAACGACGAGGGCAGCAGCGGCGCCGAACAAGCGGCGGCGGAGCGCTTCGAGATGTCGCGCAAGCTGATCATCGGCATGCTGGCCGCGCTGGTGGTGGTCGGCGTGCTGCTGGCGCTGTGGGTGGCGCGCATCGTGGCCACGCCGTTGAACGAGGCGGTGGCGGTGGCGCAGCGCGTGGCCGGCGGCGACCTGACTGCCAGCATCGAGGTCAGTTCGCGCGATGAGACGGGCAAGCTGATGCACTCGCTGCGCGAGATGAACGACAGCCTGGCGCATGTGGTGGGCCAGGTGCGCGGCGGCACCGATGCCATCGCCACCGCTTCGGCGCAAATTGCCAGCGGCAACCTGGACCTGTCGGCCCGCACCGAAAGCCAGGCCAGCTCGCTGGAAGAAACGGCGTCGGCTATGGAACAACTAACCTCCACCGTACGGCAGAACGCCGACAATGCGCGCGAGGCGAACCAGCTGGCGCAGTCGGCCTGGAATGTGGCCAGCGACGGCGGCCAGGTGGTGCAGCAGGTGATCCTGACGATGGAGAACATCCGCGCGGCCTCGGGCAAGATTGTCGACATCATCGCGGTGATCGACGGCATTGCGTTCCAGACCAATATCCTGGCTTTGAATGCGGCGGTGGAAGCGGCGCGTGCCGGCGAGCAGGGCCGCGGCTTTGCCGTCGTCGCGTCGGAAGTGCGCAACCTGGCCCAGCGCAGCGCCTCGGCGGCCAAGGAAATCAAGCAGTTGATCGACGACTCGGCGCTGCAGGTGAATTCCGGCACCCAACTGGTACAGCAAGCCGGCAGCACCATGGAGCAGGTGCTGGCCAGCGTGCGCCGCGTCAGCGACGTGGTGGCGGAAATCTCGGTCGCCAGCGCCGAGCAAAGCACCGGCATCGATGAAGTCAACCGGGCCATCGGCCAGATGGACGAAGTAACCCAGCAGAACGCCGCCCTGGTCGAACAGGCGGCCGCCGCAGCCGGCGCGCTGCAGGACCAGGCCGCGCAGCTGGCGGGCGTGGTCAGCACGTTCCGGCTGGCCGGTGTGGCGGGCCGCCAGCTGGCGCTGCGCTAGCACGCCCCCGGCATAATACAAGCCACCTTCGGGTGGCTTTTTTTTGTTTTTCGGGAACGCGCAAGCAGCTGGTGGCATCCAATGTCACGAAAACAGTCAAAACGGGGAAAGCAGATGAACGACCAGGCAGCATTCGAACAGCTCATGCGCCGCCACAACCGCGCGCTTTACCGCACGGCGCGCAGCATCGTGAAAGACGACGCCGAAGCCGAAGATGTGCTGCAGGAAGCCTACCTGCTTGCCTTCCGCGGCATGCAGGGCTTCCGTGGCGAATCCAGCATGTCGACCTGGCTGACCCGCATCGTCATCAACGAAGCAATAGGCCGCACCCGCCGCCGCGGCGCTGAAATCATCCAGCTGGACGGAGATGCACTCATGGACGAACACAAGGAACAACCGGACCAGGCGCTGTTGCGCAGCGAGGCGCGGCGCCTGATCGAGCAGAAGATCGACGGCCTGCCCGACGCCTTCCGCACGGTGTTCGTGCTGCGCGCCCTGGAAGAGATGACGGTGGAGGAAACCGCCGCCTGTCTCGATATCCCGGAGGCGACCGTGCGCACGCGCTATTTCCGCGCCCGCGGCCTGCTGCGTGAAGCCTTGTCGCGCGAACTCGATGTCGCGCTGGAGGACGCGTTTGCCTTCGACGGCGCGCGCTGCGACCGCATCGTTGCCAACGTCCTCGAACGCCTGAAAAACTAGCCACCCACCAAGGAGAAAATCATGTCCTTCCTGAATCGCCGCTTCTTCCTCTCCCAATCCGGTCTGCTGTTGTCCGGCGCCGCCGTCGCGCTGCTGGCGGGCGAGGATGCGCTGGCCGCCCAAGGCGGCCCATCGACCGAGGATGACGTGCGCATCCTGAACACGGCGCTGGGCGCCGAACTGGAAGCCATCGCCGCCTATCAGTTGGGCGCGGAAAGCGGCCTGCTGCAAAAGCCGGCGCTCGACCTGGCCGTGACCTTCCAGGGCCACCACAAGGAGCACGCCGACATCCTGGCCAAGACCATCGGCAAGCTTGGCGGCAAGGCAGTCGGCGCCAAGGCGAAATACAGCTTCCCGACCGAGAACCTGAAATCGCAGGCGGACGTGCTGCGCTTTGCCGCCGCGCTGGAGAAGGGCGCCGTCAGCGCCTACCTGGGCGCCGTGCCGCTGTTCGGCAACCGCGAGCTGGCCAAGGCGGCCGCCAGTATCCTGGGCGACGAGGCGATGCATTGGGCTGTGCTGCGCAACGCCCTCGGCGAAGCGCCGGTGCCGTCGGCCTTCATGTCATGAGAAGCATGCTTGCCGCGCTGGCGCTGGCGGCCTGCAGCAACCCGCTGCTGGCCGCGCCGGCTGCCAGCGTGGTGGCCGGCAAGGTGGTCTACGAGCGCTGCCTGGCCTGCCACGCGCTCGCTTACGACCGCACCGGCCCGCGCCACTGCGGCCTGTTCGGACGGCGTGCAGGCAGCGTGCCGGGCTTTGCCTATTCCGCTGCGATGCGGCGCTCGGCCATCGTATGGGATGAGAAAACGCTCAACCTGTTCCTGGCCGATCCGCTGCAAGCCGTGCCTGGTACCAGCATGGGCTATGCCGGCGTCAAGGACAAGGCCGAGCGCGCCGACCTGATCGCTTACCTGAAGCAGGCCTGCCAATAAATTCGTTGGCGGCTTGTTTTGCGGTATCCTCACCGCATGACCGATGCATTAGCGCGCCTGCCTGAGCTGTTACTGGATGCCGTCTTCATGGTGGACGAGGGCGGACGCATCGTGTTCGTCAACCCGGCCTGCCGCGCGATCTTCGGCTATGCGCCGGAAGAAATGACCGGCCGCATCATCCTCGATTTCATCCACCCCGACGACAAGGCCCGCACCGTGGCCGAAATGGGGCATGTGCTGAACGGCCGCCCCGGACTCGGGTTCGAGAACCGCTACCTGCGCAAGGACGGCAGCGTCGCCCACATCATGTGGACCGCGCGCTGGTCGCCGGAAGAACGCTTGCGCATCGGCGTGGCGCGCGATATCAGCGAGCGCAAGCTGGCCGAGCAGCGCCAGGCCGGCATGCTGGCGCTGGCCACCGCCGCCCACGGCGCGGAAGCGCTGCCCGAGCTGTTCCGCGCCTTTGAGCAGATCCTGCAAGGCTTGCTGCCCTTGCGCGGTATGGTGGCCGTGCTGCAGCCGGGCGAACGGCTGGCTTACGCCAGCTCGCCCGAAGGCGCGCCGTTGCCGGACGCGACGGGCTGGCACCACGTCACCTTGTCGGCTTCCGGCATCGCGTTCGGCGAATTGCGGCTGGACCTCGGGCGCCACGGCACGCTGCCGGCCAGGGATATCGATCTGCTGGAATTTACCGCCGGCCAGGCCGGCGCCGTGATTGAAAGGCTGGCGCTGCACGCCGACCTGGCCCACGCGGCGCGCTACGACGAGCTGACCGGCTTGCCAAACCGGCGCCTGTTCCAGGACCGTATCCTGTCCGCCATCGCGCGCTGCCGGCGCGGCCAGTCGCGCGGCGCCTTGCTGTTCATCGACCTGGACGACTTCAAGCAGGTCAACGACGAGCATGGGCATGTGGTGGGCGACCAGCTGCTGCATGCCATCGCGCGCCGCATCACCTCCTGCGTGCGCGAGGCCGACACGGTGGCGCGCATCGGCGGCGACGAGTTTGTCGCCCTGCTGGAAAACGTGGCCGACCAGGCGCAGGCCGAGGCGCTGGCCGGCAAGATCCAGCAAGTGATCGCCACCCCGCTGGTGCTGGCTGGCTGCAGCCTGCAGCCGCACGCCAGCATCGGCATTGCCCTCTATCCCGAGCATGGGGAGGTCATCGACCAGCTCATGCGCCATGCCGACCAGGCCATGTACGCATCAAAAGCAGCGCGCAAGGCAGCGGCAAGCAGGTGACCGACAGTGCGCGACTCGGCCAACGATGCCAACGGCAACAGGCTGGCCAACAACTGCGGCAGCGGCAGCGGCAACGGCAAAGCGGTGCCACCCCTGCGGAAACGGGCCAAGGTCAAGGGCTGGTCGTGGCATATTCAACTCGGTCCAGATGAATTACGGCCTGGAGCGCGATCCGGCCAATAAGCCGAGCCTAGCTGAGATGTTGCGTGTCCAGCACTACAGCAAAGCCATCACCGCGGAAGGCGTGTCGCGCGAAGTACGCTACGAAGAAACCATGCTGCGCCGACCCTGCCACGTATGGGGCACGCGCTTGCCGCCGCCCGTCGTTACTGCGGACCGTGCCGCCAAGCGCGAACACAGCGTCCACAAGTAGATCAACCCGGTGCTGTTGCCGTGCCATGGATCCGAGGAATGGCTCGGAAGGGCGGCGGTGGCCGGAGCACTCCAGCCCTGGGCCCCGCCGAACTTAGGTAAGTCAGGTGATGGCAGGCGTTCGCGACGCGCTCCCGTTCTGGGAGGCAGCTCTGCAACGGGCTGGAACGGCGGCCAAGGCCATCATGGTGGCGAGTATAGCGCGTTATGGGCGTCTGTTTGATGCATGCGATGTCTTGCCGGACCGCCGCGAAGATGTTCCAGTCGGTCGAGTTTCCTGGGGCGGAATACCCAATGTTAGAATATCGGCTTGTTTTAACGCCTTCACAATACTTCTTGCGCCGAATTGCGCTTCGGGAATTTTCTAGAAATGAGTCCAATAAGAAAAGCTGTATTTCCAATCGCGGGACTGGGGACCCGCTTTCTCCCGGCTACTAAGGCTTCGGCGAAAGAAATGCTGTCGGTCGTGGATAAACCGCTTATTCAATACGCGGTTGAAGAAGCTTATGCTGCCGGGATTCGCCATATGATTTTCGTGACTGGCCGTACCAAACGCAGTGTGGAAGACCACTTTGATACTGCCTATGAACTGGAAAACGAGCTTGAGCTGGCTGGCAAGACCGATTTGCTGAAGATTGCACGTAGCATCGCTCCGGAAGATATGGTGTGTACTTATGTGCGCCAGTCCCGTGCGTTAGGCTTGGGCCATGCAGTCCTATGCTCAAAAGAGTTGGTTGGCAATGAGCCATTTGCGGTGTTGCTTGCCGATGACCTGATGGTGGGAGATCCGTCAGCCATGGCACAGATGGTCGAACAGTTTTCCGAATGGCGGGCCAGCATACTCGCCGTGCAAAATGTGCCGCTTGAAGACACCAGGCGCTACGGTATCGTAAGTGCCGAAAATATTACACAGGATCTGGTGAACGTGACTGGCATTGTGGAAAAACCAACCCCTGAACTGGCGCCGTCTACGCTCGCCGTTGTCGGACGTTATGTCTTGACGCCAGGAATTTTCAAGGAACTGGAAAACCTGCCGCGCGGGGTTGGTGGCGAAATCCAGCTGACGGACGGCATCGCGAATCTTTTGCGCCGCGAGAAAGTGTTTGGCTATCGTTACAAGGGGGCGCGCTACGACTGCGGCAGTAAGTTGGGATTCTTGCAAGCTACTGTGGATTTGGGGGTGCAGCACGAGGAAATTGGGGCCGAGTTTTCCGCATGGCTCGATCAACGTCGTGAAACTCCGGCGATGGCCCGTTAAGCAATCGCTTTGCATGGCTGGGCTTTGGCGATGGCTGCTGGCCTGCGTCAGAGCGTCCGCTCTCCCTTGGCATCCTGCGCGAACCGCTCCAGCCACCGCTTTCCGATTCATTCAGGCTAGCCTAATTTCCATGGTGGAATCGCTCTAGCTTCAAAGTGGCAGTAGATGTGTCAGGATGTTAGAATATTGGCCAACTTACGGGGCGAAAGGCAGAATACTTGGGCCGGCATGATGGTTCCGTACAGGACATTCTGCGTTGGCCAGGCTTATATTGTAGTTAAAGTGACATGGTTGGCACGCTGGCCGCCAGAAGCGGAGGCGTATTAAATATGCAAGATGACGATGCCTTGCCCAAGGTGGCGATTCTGCTTTGTACCTATCACGGGCAGCATTTTCTGGCCGATCAGTTGGACTCGATCGAACGACAGACTCATCCAAAGTGGGAATTATGGGTGTCGGACGACGGTTCGGAAGACGATACTCATGCAATCCTGGAGCGCTACCGCGCGCGATGGGGCGCGCAGCGCATGTCCATCCATAACGGGCCGGCGGAAGGATTCGTCTGTAATTTCCTGTCTCTGACTTGCAAGGCTGATATCCAGGCCGATTGTTACGCCTATTCTGACCAGGATGATATTTGGGAAGTTGACAAGTTACAGCGGGCATTGGACTGGCTGCGTAGTATTCCCAGCGATGTGCCGGCCTTGTATTGCTCGCGTACCCGGTTGGTTGATGCAGAAAATCGCGACATCGGCCTGTCGCCGCTGTTTTCCCGGCCGCCAAGCTTTGGTAATGCGCTGGTCCAGAACATTGGCGGCGCCAACACCATGGTCTTCAACGAAGCCGCGCGTCGCCTGTTGCGCGAAGCTGGCGAAAACATCGAAGTGGTTTCGCATGATAGCTGGGCCTATATGGTCGTGACCGGCTGCGGCGGCAGGGTCATGTACGATGCGTATCCCTCGCTGCGCTACCGGCAGCACGGCAGCAATGCGGTGGGCACCAATTCGACGTGGGCGGCACGTCGACTGCGCATGCGCATGCTGTGGCGCGGTCATTTGCGCACCTGGAATGAGCGCCATTTGGTAGCATTGCAGCGGCTGCAACGCAGGCTCACGCCCGAGAGCCGCGAGACGCTTGAACTGCTTGCCGGGGCGCGGAAACGCTCGCTGATACCGCGACTGGTATATTTGAAGAAGTCGGGTATTCATCGTCAGACCCTGATGGGTAATCTTGGTCTGTTGGCGGCGGCAATTTTTAAGAAAATTTGACAAAATGACAATTCTTGTAACTGGCGGCGCAGGATTTATTGGCGGCAATTTTGTGCTCGACTGGCTGGCACAATCCGACGAGAAAGTAATCAATCTTGACAAGCTGACCTATGCCGGCAACCTCGACAGTCTGCGTAGCCTCGAGGGCGATGCGCGCCATGTCTTCGTGCACGCAGATATTGGCGACCGTGAGAAGCTTGCAGCCCTGTTGGCTGAGCACCAGCCACGCGCCATCCTGAACTTTGCGGCCGAAAGCCATGTGGATCGTTCGATTCATGGCCCGGGGGAATTCATTCAGACCAATATTGTTGGCACTTTCAACCTGCTGGAAGCCGTGCGCGCCTACTGGGGGGATCTTACAAGCGAAGCCAAGGCGGCATTCCGCTTCCTCCACGTGTCGACTGATGAAGTCTATGGTTCGCTGGAACCGCAGGCGCCTGCCTTCACCGAGCAGCACCGCTACGAACCAAACAGCCCCTATTCGGCCAGCAAGGCAGCCAGTGACCACCTGGTGCGCGCTTATCATCACACCTATGGTTTGCCGGTGCTAACCACCAATTGCTCGAATAACTACGGGCCTTACCATTTCCCGGAAAAGCTGATACCCCTTGTGATCCACAATGCGCTGTCGGGCAAGGCTCTGCCGATTTATGGCGACGGCCAGCAGGTCCGCGACTGGCTATACGTCAAAGACCACTGCAGCGCAATCCGCCGCGTGCTGGAGTCCGGCGTGCTGGGCTCGACCTACAACGTCGGCGGCTGCAACGAGAAAGCCAACCTCGAGGTGGTGCACACCCTGTGCGACATTCTCGACGAACTGCAGCCGCGTGCCGATGGGGAGTCGTACAAGACCCAGATCACGTTCGTCAAGGACCGCCCTGGCCACGATAAGCGGTATGCGATCGATGCTAGCAAATTGGAGCGTGAGCTGGGCTGGAAGCCGGCCGAGACCTTTGAAACTGGAATCCGTAAAACGGTGCAGTGGTATCTGGCCAACCAGGACTGGGTCGAAAACGTCACCAGCGGCAACTACCGCAACTGGGTGGAAAAACAATACGCATGAAGATTCTGCTGATTGGCAAGAACGGCCAAGTCGGGCACGAGCTGCAGCGCACTTTGCTGCCATTGGGCGAGTTGGTGGTGCTCGGGCGCGACGCTCTTGACCTGAGCGATCCCGCTGCTTTGAAGCAGGTGCTTGAGAGCCAGGCCGCCGACGTCATCGTTAATGCATCTGCCTATACGGCCGTGGACCGCGCCGAAGCTGATGAGGCTGGTGCAATGGCCGTTAACGCCGCTGCAGTGTCTGCGATGGCCGCATATGCACGGTCGCATGACGCCTTGCTGGTGCATTATTCGACCGACTACGTCTTCGACGGCGACAAGCAGGCCCCCTATATTGAGGACGATGTCACCGCGCCGCAAAGCGCCTATGGCCGCAGCAAGCGCGCCGGCGAGGAAGCCATTCTCGCCAGCGCCTGCAAAGCGCTGGTGTTCCGCACCAGTTGGGTATTCTCGGCCCATGGCGGCAACTTCATCAAAACCATGCTGCGCCTGGCCGGCGAGCGCGACAGCTTGAATGTGGTTGCGGACCAGTTCGGCGCGCCGACCTCGGCCGAGCTAATTGCCGATGTCACGGCACTGGCCATCGCGGCTTATCGCCGTGGCGCGCTGGCCGATGGCATTTATCATCTGACCGCTGCCGGCGAAACCAGTTGGCATGGCCTGGCCAGCTATGCGATCGAGCGCGCGCAAGCTCGCGGCTTGGCGCTGAAGGTCGCCGCAGCGCAGATCAAGCCAATCCCGACCGAGGCTTATCCGCTGCCGGCCAGACGGCCGCGCAATTCGCGTCTCGACACCAGCAAGCTGAGCAGCGCACTCGGCCTGCAAATGCCAGCCTGGCAAGTATATGTCGATCGTCTGATCGATCAACTCTCTTGAACGGAAAAACCGCATGAAACGCAAAGGCATTATCCTCGCTGGCGGCTCCGGTACCCGGCTCCACCCGGCCACGCTGGCAATCAGCAAGCAATTGCTGCCAGTATTCGACAAGCCGATGATTTACTACCCGCTCAGCACCCTCATGCTGGCCGGCATCCGCGACATCCTAATTATTTCCACGCCACAGGACACGCCACGCTTCCAGCAACTGCTAGGCAATGGTGAACAATGGGGCCTCAACCTGGAATACGCTGTACAAGAGTCACCCGATGGTTTGGCGCAAGCCTTCATTATCGGCGAGAAATTTATCGGCAACGAACCGTCGGCGCTGGTGCTGGGCGACAACATATTCTATGGCCACGAGTTCCAGGACCTGCTCGGCAATGCCATGGCGCGCACCGACGGCGCCAGCGTATTCGCCTATCATGTGCAAGATCCGGAGCGTTACGGCGTTGCTGAGTTCGACGAGCAGCGCCACGTGCTGTCGCTGGAGGAAAAACCAGCCAAGCCGAAATCGAACTATGCCGTGACCGGCCTGTATTTCTACGATAGCCAGGTGGCCGAGTTGGCCAAGAGCCTGAAGCCGTCGCCGCGTGGCGAACTGGAAATCACTGACCTGAACCGCCTGTATCTGGAACAGGACAAGCTCAATGTTGAAATCATGGGCCGCGGCTATGCCTGGCTCGACACCGGCACCCACGAGTCGCTGCTGGAGGCCGGTCAGTTCATTGCAACCCTGGAAAACCGCCAAGGCCTGAAAGTCGCCTGCCCGGAAGAAATTGCCTTCCGCCAGCAATGGATTGGCGCAGGGCAGCTGGAAAAACTGGCCCGACCGTTGGCTAAGAATGGCTACGGGCAATACCTGCTGCGCATCCTGGAAGAAAAGGTGTACTAATGAAGGCGACCCGTCTGAATATTCCCGATGTGTTGCTGATCGAGCCTACGGTGTTCGGTGACGATCGTGGCTTCTTTTACGAGAGCTTTAACCAAGCGCGTTTCGAAGAAGAGATAAACCGCAGCGTCAAGTTTGTGCAGGACAACCACTCGCGCTCGGCGCAGGGCGTGCTGCGCGGCCTGCATTACCAGATCCAGCAGGCGCAGGGTAAGCTGGTGCGCGTAGCAGCCGGAACCGTGTTCGATGTCGCTGTCGACCTGCGCAAGAGCTCGCCAACCTTCGGACAATGGGTCGGCGAAATCCTGAGCGCCGAGAACAAGCGCCAACTGTGGGTGCCGGAAGGGTTTGGCCATGGCTTCGTCGTGCTCAGCGACAGCGCCGAGTTCCTGTACAAGACTACCGACTACTACGCCCCGCAATATGAGCGCAGCATCGCCTGGAATGACCCCGAGCTGGCGATTGACTGGCGCTTCCACGGCACGCCATCGCTCTCGGCCAAGGATGCCAAGGGCACGCCTTTCCGCAGCGCCGAGGTATTTGCGTGACGATCCTGGTGACCGGTGGTGCCGGCTATATTGGTTCCCATACCTGCCTCGAGCTGCTGCAGGCCGGGCATCAGGTGCTTGTTTTCGATAATTTCAGCAACGGCCACCCGGAAGCGCTCAAGCGGATCGAACAGCTAGCCGGCCGCCGATTGACCCTGGTGCGCGGCGATATCCGCGACCAGGACGCTGTCGAGGCGGCTTTGCGCCAGCATGGCTGCACGGCCGTCGTTCACTTTGCCGGCCTGAAAGCGGTCGGCGAGTCGGTTGAGCAGCCGCTACGCTATTACGATAACAATGTGGTCGGCACCCAGCGCTTGCTGACGGCAATGTATAACTGCGGCGTCAACACGATCGTTTTTAGCTCTTCTGCCACGGTGTACGGCGACCCGCAGCGCCTGCCGTTGGCCGAGGATCATCCGCTCTCGGCCACGAATCCCTACGGGCGTAGCAAGCTTTTCATCGAAGATATGCTGCGCGACCTGTATCGGGCCAACCCGGACTGGCGCATCGCCATCTTGCGCTACTTTAACCCGGTAGGTGCCCATGCCAGCGGGCGCATCGGGGAAAATCCGCTAGGTACGCCGAACAACCTGATGCCGTTTGTAGCACAAGTTGCGATCGGCCGTCGCGACTTCCTGAATGTGTGGGGCGGCGACTATGCCACCGCCGATGGTACCGGTGTGCGCGACTATATCCACGTTGTCGACTTGGCCTTGGGGCACCTGAAAGCCCTGCAGCGGCTCGACGTACCGCAATGCACGGAAATCAACCTCGGCACCGGCAATGGCTACAGCGTGCTGGAGGTGGTCAAGGCTTTCGAGGTCGCTAGCGGGCGTGCGGTGCCCTACCGAATCTCGCCGCGCCGTGCGGGAGATGTCGCCGCATGCTATGCGGACCCGTCCTATGCCGAGCGCTTCCTGGGCTGGAAAGCACAGCGCGGCTTGGCCGACATGTGCCGTGATCACTGGAACTGGCAAGAACAAAATCCTGAAGGATATGTATGAAGTGTAAGAAGCAGTTGTTGGAGATGCTTGACTGATGCAGAGTTTCTCCTTATCTCCGGCGGAGATTGGCGCCAGCCTGTGGCGCAACCGTACCCTGGTCAAGGCCTTGATCCAACGCGAAGTGGTTGGCCGCTACCGTGGTTCCCTGATGGGGATCCTGTGGTCGTTCTTCAATCCGGTGCTGATGCTGGTGATCTACACCTTTGTCTTCAGCGTGGTGTTCAAGGCGCGCTGGCATTCCGGTAGCGATTCCAAGACCGAGTTCGCGCTGGTGCTGTTCGCCGGCTTGATCATGTTCAACCTGTTCGCCGAGTGCTTCAACCGCGCACCAAGCATGATCCTGTCCAACGCGAACTATGTGAAAAAAGTGGTCTTTCCACTGGAGATCCTGCCCTGGGTCAGCTTGGGTTCGGCCTTGTTCCATACCCTGATCAGCCTGCTTGTCTGGCTGCTGGCCTATGCGATCCTGTTCGGCACGCCGCATGCGACCGTGCTGCTGTGGCCACTGGTTGCGCTGCCGTTGCTGCTGTTCATCATGGGGCTCTCCTGGTGCCTGGCCGCCCTTGGCGTCTACCTGCGCGACGTGGCGCAGGTGATTGGCGTGCTGACGACCGTCCTGATGTTTCTTTCGCCGATCTTCTATTCGGCCGAATCCCTGCCGCAGGAGTACCGTCTGTTCCTGCAGGTCAATCCGCTGACGCCTGCGATCGAGCAGGCGCGCGAAGTGCTGTTCTGGGGGCGGGTGCCGGACCTGGCCAATTACTTGCTCTATCTGCTGGGTGCCGCAGTGGTGGCATGGCTGGGTTTTGCCTGGTTCCAAAAGACGCGAAAGGGTTTTGCTGATGTCCTCTGAAATTGCGATCAAGGTCGAGAACCTCAGCAAATGTTACCAAGTCTATGCACAACCTCATGATCGACTGAAAGAGTCGATCTATCCGCGCGTGCAGCGCCTGCTGGGGCAGCAAGCCCAACGGTATTACCAGGAGTTCTGGGCCCTCAGGGACGTTTCGTTCGAAATCAAAAAAGGGGAAACCGTCGGTATCATCGGCCGCAACGGCAGCGGCAAGTCGACGCTGCTGCAGATGATCTGCGGCACACTCAATCCGACCCATGGCAGCATCACGACGCACGGGCGCATTGCCGCGCTGCTGGAACTGGGGTCGGGCTTCAACCCTGAGTTTACGGGGCGTGAAAATGTCTACATGAACGCCGCTGTGCTCGGGTTGACCCGCGCAGAAACCGAAGCACGCTTTGCCGACATCGTCGCCTTTGCCGATATCGGCGATTTCATTGAGCAACCGGTCAAGACCTATTCCAGCGGCATGATGGTGCGCCTGGCCTTCGCCGTGATTGCCCATGTCGATGCCGACATCCTGGTCGTGGATGAGGCGCTGGCGGTCGGCGACGCATTCTTCACGCAGAAATGCATGCGCTTCCTGCGCGAGTTCATGAGAAATGGCACGGTGCTGTTTGTCAGCCACGACACGGCCGCGGTCAAGAATTTTTGCAGCTTCGCCGTCTGGCTGGAAAAAGGCAAGGTAGTGCAAGAAGGCGCGCCGAAGGAGGTCTGCGAGCGGTACTTGGAAGCGTTCTATGAGGCCCAGCAAGGCGACCGCGCCACCGCAGCCGTGCCGCGCAGCCGGGAACGCCGTGCGTCGGTCCGGAAAGACCAACGCCAGCAATTCGTCAATCACAGCAATTTGCGGAACGACTTGCAGGTATTCCAGTTCGACCCGGCTTCCGCTTCGTTTGGCAAGGGCGGCGCGCAGATCACCAACGTGGAATTCCTGGATGCGGACGGCGCGCCGCTGGCCTGGGTGGTTGGCGGCGAAGAGGTGACCCTGCGCGTGGTGGCAAGTGCGCTGGAACAGCTGGACGCGCCGATCATCGGTTTCGTCGTGAAAGACCGGCTCGGGCAGGCGCTGTTTGGCGACAATACTTACCTGAGCTACGCGACCGATCCCAAGGCGTGCTGCAGCGGGGAAGAAATCCAGGCTGACTTCCGCTTTGCGATGCCGATCCTGCCGGTCGGCGATTACAGCATCAACGTGGCCATCGCCAGCGGGACCCAGGAGCAGCATGTCCAGCACCACTGGATGCACGATGCGGTGCTGTTCAAGTCCGAATCCACCAGCGCATCGACCGGGCTGGTCGGCATTCCGATGCTCGATATCGCGCTGACAGCGTACCAGCCACACACAAAACTGAGCAATAACTGAGCCAATAAGGAAAAAGAGTACATGGCCCATCCGCAACAAAAGGCGTTCTGCAGCGCGGTCAAAGCGCGTTTCCCGCATTATTTCAACGGCGTGCTCGCGCTTGATATCGGTTCGCTCGACCTGAACGGCAATAACCAATACCTGTTCGATGCCAGCTGCCAATACCTCGGCATTGATGTGGCAGAAGGACGCAACGTCGACATCGTCTCGCCCGGCCACCTGCTGGGCATGCCTGCCGAAACCTTCGACGTCATCGTTTCGACCGAGTGCCTGGAGCACGACCGTCATTGGGAGCTGACCTTGCAGGAGGCGGTGCGCATGTTGCGCCCCGGCGGCATGCTGCTGATGACCTGCGCGACCACGGGCCGCCCGGAACACGGCACGCGCCGCACCACGCCGCACGACGCTCCCTTGCTGTCCTCGGTCGATGACGAATGGGCCGACTACTACCGCAATCTGGACGAGCAGGATGTCCGCAGCGCGCTGGACGTGCCCAAGCTGTTCCAGATGATCGAATTTTCGGTCGGCGAAGAAACGCACGACCTGTATTGCGTGGCGATCAAACAGGGGGTGTTCCAGCGCCGCACCGACCGTTCGATGCAGACCGCATCGCATCCGGTGCGCTTGCTCGAGGAGGATTTGAAGGCGCAATTGCAGCGCGCGTTCGAGGCCCTGCACCGGTCCCAGGACGATGCATCGCGCCTCATCCAAAGCATGACGCAGCAGCAGGACGAGCGGATGGCAATGGCCGACAAGCTGGCCGCCGTGCAAGACAATGAGCGCGTGCTGCTCGAACAACTGAACTTGTCACAAAGCCGCGAGCGCGACCTAAACGATCAGCTTAACTCCGCGCACGCCCGCGAGAGCGCGCTACGCGAGCAGAACGCCAGCGAGCACACGGCCCAGGCCGCCCTGCAAAAGGAGCTGACCGCCGTCGGCGCCTTGATGGCGCAGGCCCAGACCGAACGGGCAAGGGCGGCCGACGAGCTGTCGCGCCTGTACCGCTCCAAATCGTGGCGCATCACGCATCCGCTGCGGGTACTGATGACAGGCGTGGCCGCTGCCGGACGCACCGCCCGTCGTGCACGCAACGCGCTGCGCTATGTCGCGCGCGGCGATCTGGCCGGTTTGCGCCACCGTCTCCAGGCGCGGCGCGCGGACCAGGCTCTGCAATCCGTGGCGGTGGCCGGGCCACCGCAGCGCTGGGGGGTGATGGCCACCGCGCACACGCTGTTCATCGGCCACCTGATCGCCTCGCGTTTGCGGGCCCACGGCTGGGAAGCCGATGTCATGACCAGCGAACCGGCCGGCTTCCCTCACGATATGTATGTGGTAATTTGCCCGCAGATGTTCAAGAAGCTGCCGCCGGGCGAGAAGCGGATTGCGTACCAGATGGAACAGTCGGTCAGTTCGCGCTGGTTTACGGCTGACTACCTGCACATGCTGGAGAATTCGCTGGCAGTGCTCGAGTACGCTCTCGTGAATGTCGAGTTCATGGCAGGCAAAGGCATCGTCTATCCGCATGTGCACTATTTGCCGGTCGGCGCCGATGCCAGCTATATGCAGCATTTGCCGGCCCCGGAAAAATCGTATGACGTGCTGTTCTACGGCGACCCGAACAGCTCGCCGCGCAGGCGCGCCATGCTTGACACCCTGCGCCAGCATTTTGATGTGCGCGTGTGTAGCGAAGTGTTCGGACTGGAGATGATCGAGGAGATCCGCCGCGCCCGGGTGGTGATCAACCTGCATTATTATGAAAATGCGCTGCTGGAAATGCCGCGCATCCAGGAATGCCTGTCGCTGGGGGTCCCGGTGGTGTCGGAGTCATCGCAGGACCAGGCCGAATACCCGGACCTGGCCGGGGCAGTGTCGTTCTTTGACGAGGGCGACGAGGCGGGCATGGTGGATACCGTACGCGCCGCCTTGCAGCAGGGCTTCGCGCCAGCGGCGGTCAGCCAGGCTGCGTTGCTTGGCGCAACGCGCTTCACCTTCATGTTCGACCGCTTCCTGACCGCGATGAATTTTTTGTCGCCGAACAAGATTGCGGGCGACGGCTTGCCGCTGCCGGCCGATGCCGCCCGCATCGCGCTGTCGATGCCTGAAACCATTGCGCGCCGCCGCATCTTCGAGGCCAACCGTCCTGACGGCTGTGTCGTATTCGATGGCGTGCGGCTGCGTCCAAGCTGGGTCGGTTGCGGCCTGTCCTATGCCAACCTGGCACGGCATGCGCTCAAGAGTGACATCGAGCGCCTGACCGTGCTGGAAGATGACGTCTTGTTGCCCCCCGATTTCGAAGACAAAATGCGCACCGTGCATGCGTACCTCGATGCCAAGGGCGATCAATGGGATGTCTTTGCCGGCGTCATTGCCAGTTTGCACCCCGACGTCAGGGTGTTGAACGTGGAAACTTTCCAGGGCATGCGTTTTGTCACCATCGACAGGATGATCAGCATGGTCTGCAACGTGTACAGCCGCAAGGCACTCGGCGTTCTGGCTGCATGGAATCCGGAGCACCGGGATGACCAGACCAATACCATCGACAAGTACCTGGAACGCCAGACCAGCTTGCGGGTGGTGGTCGCGCTGCCCTTCCTGGTCGGGCACAGGGAGGAAGTCTTTTCGACCTTGTGGGGGATCCAGAACACGCAGTATTCGGACATGATCGCCGCCAGTGAAGCCGGACTGGTTGACCTGGCAGCCAGCAGCATGGCGCCGCACGGCTTGTGACGCCGTGCCATGTTGAAACTAAACCTCAGGGTTCGCTCAAATAAGAACAAGGTCTCTTTGAATGGTTATTCGCTATGACTATAAATAACGCCGCCTGCTCCGGGACGGATGGGAAATCAGGTGCTGCATCCTGGCTGCAGGAGGGCCGGATGCTTGCCATCCTGAGCGCAGCCGGCATTGGGCTGTTGCTGGTGCTGCTTTTGATCAGGGGCGCATGTGCCACGCCTTTTTCGGATGAATTTTATTTCTACAAGCTGTACGCGTCGGCGCAACAGGGCGCGATCGATTTCAATGAAATTTTCCGGCCGCATTTTGGCCACGTCTATGTCTTGCTGAAATCATGGCTGTGGCTGGTCGTACATTACAAGCTCGACTGGCGTGTCAGCATGTATTTGCAGGCGGGTTTCATTGCCTTGACCGCCCTGTTGCTGTCCCGTTACAGCATGCCGCGCATCGCACCCAAGTTGCGGGTGTACGTGGCAGTCGCGATCGCGCTGGCGCTTGGCAGCCCGCGCCAGTTTGAAAATCTGTACATGGCGATGCAAGTCAGCGCCGCAGTAATGGTCTTCTTCGCATGCGCGGCGTTCTACGCGGTTGCCAAGTATTCTGAAACCGAAAAGGATCGCTATGCAATGCTGGCAATTGCATGCGCCTTCCTGTCATTTATTTCGACCGGCGGCGGCTTGATGGCCTTCGTGCTGGTGCTGGCGTCGCTGCTGCTGATTGCTAAAACCAATAAGCTGAGGATTGTCATTGTCGCCGCCGGTGCCGCTTTCCTGCTGATCGTGGCCAGCTATATGCGCTCCGCGCTGGAAGCCGGCCCCATGCCATCCTTGCTCAATGCAAAGAACTTTCTGATTTACTTTCCGGCCTTCTTTGCCAACGCCCTCTATTGCTTCACTGAGCGCGGCGATGATGTCCGTTCAATCTGCTTTGGCGTGGCCATCCTGGCGGGCGCCGCCTACGCTGTGCAAGCGACCTGGCAGGAAAAAGAAAAGCATGTTCTGGGCTATCTGCTCATCGGTTTCGGCCTGGCCTCATGCCTGGCTATTGCCTATGCCCGACTGAAGTCGGGCATCTGGCAGCCCAATGCTCCCCGTTATTATCCGTCGGCGGTCACCTTGGTGATCGGGGCCTTGCTGCTATTTGCCAGGAAACAGAATAAAGACCATTCCAGGCTGGCGCTCCTGATTGTCGTCCTGATCGTCGTTTCCTTCAGCAAAAGCTATCGCAAGGAATGGCGCAGTGCGCCGGACCGCTATGCTTACTTTAACAGCTCGCACGCCAACCTGTGTAGTGGAAAAGACGAGGGCCTGGCATTCATGGGCAATGTGAAGACCGATAGCGACCTCAAGGTGTTGCGCGACGTGTTTTGCACCGATGAGCAGAAGCGCATGCTCGAATCGCAGCCGGTTTTACTGGAAATTGGCCCGACCCAGACCAGCAAAGGCATGTCGTTCAACCAGCAGCCAGACGGCCAGAGCGCTTTATGGGCCAGGACCGAACACTGCGAACATTCTTGCACCTTGGTGTTTGCCGACGTTGAACTCCCGGTCCTGGCCAACGCAACCGGCACCGTGGTAACGACCAACGTGCCGCCGGAACTTTATAATTCGTCCGGCGAAAAAGTTGTTTATATTAAAAATACACGCAGCAATAAAAAGTCTCGTACTGTTGTGTTTCAGGTCAATTAAGAATATCTGATGATTAACGCCCATTCCATTTCCCAGCCGTATCGGGTCGCGCAATGAATACCTTGCCGCTGATTATTGACCTTGACGGTACCCTGATCCACACCGACATGTTGCACGAGTCGGCGTTGCGGACCTTGCGCGACAAGCCGGCCGAGGTATTGCGCATTCCGTTCCTGCTTGCGCGCGGCAAGGCTGTATTAAAACGCCGCCTGGCCCAGCACGGCGAGTTCGACGCTGCCTCGCTGCCATACAATACGGCCTTGCTGGAATGGCTGCGCCAGGAACGCAGCAGCGGCCGCAAGCTGATCCTGTGCACCGCATCCGACCAGTCGATCGCCAACGCCATCGCCGACCACCTGGGTGTGTTTGACGAGGTCATGGCCAGCGACGGTAAGGTCAACCTAGCAGGCAAAAACAAGGCCGATGCATTGGTCCAGCGCTTCGGCCAGGCCGGCTATGATTATGCCGGCAACTCGCATGCCGATCTGCCGGTGTGGCGCGCTGCGCGCCGCGCCGTGGTGGTCAACGCGCCGCCCGAGCTGGCCCGGCGGGCTGCCAATTGTTGCGAGGTGGAGCGTTCTTTCGCTGCACCGGGAGCCGGTTTCGCGGCGTGGCGCCGCGTGTTGCGCGTGCACCAGTGGCTGAAGAATCTGCTCCTGTTCGTGCCGCTGTTCGCCGCCCACCAGTTCACGGACCCGGCAAACTGGATGGCGTTGCTGCTAGCCTTTATCGCGTTCAGCCTGTGCGCTTCTTCGGTGTACATCGCCAATGACTTGCTTGACCTCGAGAGCGACCGCCAGCACCCGCGCAAGCGTAACCGTCCATTCGCCAGCGGCCAGGTGCCGGCCTGGCAGGGCGTGCTGTGCGCGCCCTTGCTGCTGGCGGCAAGCGCGGCGGTGGCATGGCAGGTCGGCGGCAGTTTCTTTGCCTGGCTGTCCGGGTATTTCCTGCTGACTTGCGCCTATTCGTGGCTGCTCAAGCGCCTGATGCTGGTCGATTGCGTCACGCTGGCGCTGCTGTATACGCTACGCATCATCGCCGGTGCAGCCGCGCTGAGCATGCCATTGTCGTTCTGGCTGCTGGCCTTCTCGGTGTTCCTGTTCTTGTCGCTGGCCTTCGTCAAGCGCTATGCGGAGCTACAGGTTCAGGTCTTGCACGGCAAGAAAAAGGCACATGGCCGCGGTTACTACACGACCGACGCGCCGCTGATACAGATGCTGGGCGTCTGCGCCGGCTATGCTGCATTGGTGGTGTTGGCGTTGTACCTTAACAGCGAAGCGGTGGTGATGCTGTACCGAACTCCCGAAATCGTTTGGGGGGCGGTGCCCGTCATGCTGTTCTGGGTCAGCTGGATGTGGATGCAGGCGCATCGCGGCCACATGCACGACGACCCGCTGGTGTTCGCGGTCAAGGACAAAGCCAGCCTGTTTGCCGGCGCCTGCTTCGCGGCAGTGCTGGCAGTAGGGACGGCAGGGTGGCCGTGGTAATGGTGTCTTCCTGGGGGCGGCTGGGGCAGTGGGAGCACGAGGTGCGCCCGTTGACGGAGCGCGGGCAGGTAGCGCGCCAATTGCAGCCTGGCGTACCCGGCCTGGCGCACGGCATGGGGCGCAGCTACGGCGACGTCTGCCTTAACCCGGGTGGACTGCTGTGGCGTACCACGGGGCTTGATCGTTTCATCAGCTTCGACCAGGACTCTGGCCTGCTGCGCTGCGAGGCTGGGGTCTTGCTGCGCGATATACAGCGCATGGCCATCCCGCGCGGCTGGATGCTGCCCGTCACGCCGGGCACCCAGCTGGTCACGGTCGGCGGCGCGATTGCCAACGATGTGCATGGCAAGAACCATCACGCGGTCGGCTCCTTCGGCGACCATGTGCGCCGCATCGAATTGCTGCGCACTGACGGCAGCCACATCGTTTGCGGGCCGGAGCTGAGCCCGGAATGGTTTGCTGCCACCGTCGGTGGGCTGGGACTGACCGGTGTGATCAGCACGGCGGAACTCCAGTTGCGCCGCGTGGCCGGCCCATGGCTGGAAACGGAAACCCTGCCGTATACCAGTCTCGAGGAATTCTTCCGCCTCGCCGACGAGTCGGAGGCAGGCTGGGAGCACACGGTATCGTGGATCGACTGCCTGTCGGGGAACGGGCGCGGGATTTTCTTGCGCGCCAATCATTGCGCCATCGAGGGGCGCGAAGTGCCGCGTGCCAAAGCGCGCACCATGCCCTTCGTGCCGCCGGTGTCGCTGGTGAACCAATTGTCGCTGGCGCCGTTCAACTTTGCCTACTACAACTTGCAGAAGAGCCGTGCCGGCAAAGGCGTGGCGCATTACGAGAGCTACTTCTATCCGCTCGACAACCTGCATGAGTGGAACCGGATGTATGGCCCCAAAGGCTTCTATCAGTACCAGAGCGTAGTGCCGCGCGCCACTGGCCACGCGGCGGTAAAAGCCATGCTGGAAGCGATCAGCGACAGCGGCGAAGGATCCTTCCTGGCCGTGCTGAAGACTTTTGGCAAACGGCGGGCGCTTGGCATGCTGAGCTTCCCGCAACCGGGCGTGACGCTGGCGCTGGACTTCCCGAACCGTGGCGAGCGCACGCTGCGCCTGTTCGAGCGGCTGGACGCCATCGTCGCCGAGGCCGGCGGCCGTATTTATATGGCCAAAGACGCGCGCATGCCGCGCGCGTTGTTCGAGGCTGGCTACCCGCGCCACGCCGAATTTTTGCAATACCGCGATCCGGGCATCAGTTCCGCGATGTCGCGCCGCTTAATGGGGAACTAAGTGTCTGAGAACAAGAAAAGCATTGTCATCGTCGGGGCAACCTCGGCCATGGCTGAACACTGCGCCCGCCTGTGGGCGACCGGACAGGCGGTGCACCTGACCCTGTTGGGCCGCAACCGCGAGAAAACCGAAGCCGTGGCGTCCGACCTGCGCGTGCGCAGCCCGCAGTCGACGGTGACGGTGGTGCAAGCGAATTTCAGCGAACCGCAGCAGATCCGCGCGACGGTGGAGGACATCGTGGCCGGCGGCGTGCCCGACGTGGTGCTGGTGGCGCACGGCTCACTGCCCGACCAGCAAGCCTGCCAGGACGACTTGGCGCTGGCAGCCGAGGCGATGGAAGTAAACGGCATCTCGCCGGCCTTGTTTGCCGAAGCCTTTGCCGGTCACATGCAGCGCGCCAATCGCGGCACCCTGACCATCATCGGTTCGGTGGCAGGCGAGCGCGGCCGCAAATCGAATTACGTCTACGGTGCGGCCAAGGGACTGGTCACGCGCTATGCGGAAGGCTTGCAGCACCGCCTAGCCGGGACGGCTGTCAAGGTCGTGCTGGTCAAGCCGGGCCCAACGGCAACGCCGATGACGGCGCACATGCCGCAGCGCGGCATGGCAAGCGTGGAGTCGGTCGCGCGCCAGATCGTGGCCGCGAGCGCCAAAGGCCAACCGGTCCTGTACACGCCAGGCAAGTGGGCGCTGATCATGCTGGTCATCGCCAACCTGCCGCGCGCCATCTTCAACAAGATGGACATCTGAGTGGCCAGCGCCCAATATTATCAGTGAGGAAAGAAATGAAGAAGAAAATCCTGCTTCCTGGCGGGGCTGGCCTGGTGGGCCAGAACTTAGTAGCGCGCCTGAAGGCCAAGGGCTATACCAATATCGTGGTGCTGGACAAGCATCGCCCGAATCTGGAAGTGCTGAAACGGGTGCAGCCCGACATCACCGTGGAATATGCCGATCTGGCCAAGCCGGGTGAGTGGCTGCGCCATTTTGTCGGTGCCGACGTGGTGGTCATGCTGCAGGCACAGATCGGTGGCATTGATTACCAGGAGTTTGTCGACAACAACGTCACGTCCACCAGCCTGATCCTCGATGCCGTCAAGGCGAATCATGTGCCGCAACTGGTGCACATCAGCTCGTCTGTGGTGATGTCGGTGGCCGACGACTTCTACACCAACTCTAAGAAGGACCAAGAGAAGTTGGTGCTTGAGAGCGGCATTCCCTGCCCGATCCTGCGCCCGACTCTGATGTTCGGCTGGTTCGACCGCAAGCACCTGGGCTGGCTGTCACGCTTCATGAAAAAAGTGCCGGTGTTCCCGATCCCCGGCCATGGCCGCTACATGCGCCAGCCCTTGTACGTAGGCGATTTCTGCAACGTGATCATCAGCTGCATCGAGAACAGGATCGACCACGGCATCTACAATATTTCCGGCCATGAGGAGGTCGACTACATCGACATCATCCGCCAGATCAAGCGTGTCACAGGTGCCAGCGCCATCATCGCCAAGATCCCGTACCGGCTGTTCTATGCGTTGATCTGGACCTGGAGCCTGTTCGACAAAAACCCGCCGTTCACGACCCAGCAGCTAACCGCCCTCAGCGCCAAGGATTCCTTTGAAGTGATCGACTGGCCGGGCATGTTCGGCGTGCCTTGCACTCCGTTTGCCAAGGCGATTGACGAAACCTTCAACCATCCTCAATACAGCAAAGTCGTTCTGGAGTTCTGATATGGGTCAACGTATTGCAGTGCTTGGCGCCGGGCCGATGGGTCTGGCTGTCGCCTACCAGCTGGCGCGTGACGGCCACCACCCCGTTGTGTTCGAGGCCGATGACCGCGTGGGAGGCATGGCAGCGGCTTTCGATTTTTCGGGCTTGTCGATCGAGCGCTACTACCACTTCCACTGCATCTCCGATACCGGCTTCCTGCAGGTGCTGGATGAGCTGGGTCTGCAGTCGAAGATGCACTGGGTCGCCACCAAGATGGGCTACTGGTACCAGAACCGCTTGCAGCCATGGGGCAACCCGCTTGCGCTGCTGAAGTTCCGCGGCCTGAGCCCGCTGGCCAAATTCCGCTACGGCCTGCACGCCTTCCTGTCCACCAAGCGCAAGCGGGAAGAATGGCGTCCGCTCGACAAGGTCGAGGCAACCGGCTGGGTGCGCCGCTGGGTCGGCGAGGAGGCCTGGGAAGTGCTGTGGCGGCGCCTGTTCGACTACAAGTTCTACGATTTCAGCAATAACCTGTCGGCGGCCTGGATCTGGAGCCGCATCCGCCGAATCGGCACTTCGCGCGCCAGCTTGTTCGAGGAAAAGCTTGGCTACCTCGATGGCGGCTCCGAAACGCTGCTCAATGCCATGCGCGACAACATCGTCAAGCACGGCGGCGAGGTGTGCCTGTCGACCCCGGTCAGCAAGGTCGTGATGGAGCAGGGCAGGGTGCGCGGGGTCGAGGCCGGCGGTCAGTTCCAGGCTTTCGACAAGGTGGTCAGCACCATCCCGTTGCCCTACGTGCCGCGCGTGATGCCCGACCTGCCGCAGGACGTGCTGGGCAAGTTCCATGCTGTGAAGAATATCGCGGTCGTGTGTGTGATCGTCAAACTGCGCAAGGCGCTGACGGAAAACTTCTGGCTCAACACCAATGACCCGGACATGGATATTCCGGGCCTAGTTGAATATTCGAACCTGCGTCCTCTCGAAGAACACATCGTCTATGTGCCGTTCTACATGCCGGGCGAGCATTCGAAGTTTGCTGATGCGGACCAGGTGTTCCTGGACAAGGTGCGCAGCTACCTGAAGAAGATCAATCCGACGCTGAGCGACGATGATTTCCTCGACATGCGCGCCAGCCGCTACCGCTACGCGCAGCCAATTTGCGACCCGGGCTACCTGGATAAATTGCCGCCAGTGGCCTTGCCGGTTAAGGGCTTGTGGGTGGCCGACACTTCTTATTACTACCCTGAAGATCGCGGCATCTCGGAGAGTATCGATTTCGGACGCAATATGGCGAAGATGGCTGCCCATGCTGAATAAAGAATTCCTGAGATTCCTGGTTGCTGGCGGGATCGCAGCGGGGGCCAATTTCGGTTCACGCTTCGTGTTCAGCACTTTCCTCGATTATGCGCCAGCAGTGTTTTTCGCCTACCTGGTGGGCATGGCAGTCGCATTTACCCTGATGCGTGGCCATGTTTTCAACGCGCAGGGGGGAGCACTGGCCTCGCAAGTCGGCAAGTTTGTTGGCGTGAATGTGCTGGCCATGTTGCAGACGCTGGCGATCAGTCTGCTCCTGGCGCGCTGGGTGCTGCCCTCGCTTGGCATCGTTCAGCATGCAGAGGCGATGGCCCACCTGGCCGGTGTGCTGGTCCCGGTAGTGACCAGCTATTTCGGCCATAAGTTCCTGACCTTCCGATGAACCGGGCCGCTGCGCGAGTTCAATCCATCCTTGGTCACCCGCGCGTTTTCCGGACGATTATTCTGTTGGTTGGCGCCGCCGTCCTGCTGTACCTCGCCGCTAGCTTGTGGTTCGGCTGGCGGCAGGCCGTCGCCGCCCTCCGCGCACTCGGGCTGGACACCTTGCTTGGCGGCGCCGTGCTTGCTTCGACATCCTATCTCTGGCGTTTTCTTCGCTGGGAAGTTGCGCTGCGCTACCTCGGATACCAAGTGCCGCGCTGGCACCATTTGCTGGTCTATCTTGCCGGCCTCGCCCTGACAGCCACGCCGGGGAAATCAGGCGAAACCTTTCGCACTGCACTTCTCTTGCAGTACGGCGTCCGGGCGCCGCACAGCCTGGCTGCCTTTCTGGTGGACCGGGCGACAGACGTGCTGGGCATGTGCCTGCTGGGCTGCCTGGCTTCGTGTCTGGTAGGCCAGGCGCTGTCCTGGGCCTGGCTGCTGGCATTTGCGGCCGCATTGACCGGCAGCCGCGCATTCGCCTGGTTGCTTCAGCACCAGGGCACCGGGAATTGGTGGGGACGGCTTGCAGGAGCCTGGCAAAACTTGCCGATCAAGGGCGGCCAAGCTGTCCTTGAGAGCTGGGCCAGTTTATGGAAGCTTCCCAGGGTGGTCGCATTTTCGGGCCTGGCCATGGCCGCCTACGGCTCGCAGGCACTAGTGTTCGCATTGTTCTGCCAAGTGGCGGGTACTGGCCTGACGGCTGCCACATGCGTCTTGATCTTTGTGCAGGCAACTCTGTTCGGCGCTGCAAGCATGGTTCCGGCCGGACTCGGGGCGATGGAAGCCGCGCTGGTGTTCCAGCTAGCCGAGCGCGGCGTGGGAAATGGTGTCGCCGTGTCACTGGCGATCGCCATCCGTCTGGTGACGCTCTGGATGGGGATGGCGATCGGTTTCCTGTCTTTGCTGGCGGCATCGCGCGAGCCCGTGCGAAACTAAACTGGGTCGAAACATATGCTTTGAAAGATCTGGAGTGGGCGTTCCAGAATTTCATTGCCAAGCGCGCCGGTCATCCGCGCATTTGAAAATGTGGCGTGTACGCAAATAGAAGCTAATTTAATAGGCTGAGCCTGTACAGGTAATTGGGGAAGATCTTTAGATTCTCGTAATAATCATGAGTATTCAGTTTGGAGCATGCCCCCACTTCACGAGAAAAGGCAAACGACGGCAAGTCGACGCCAACAAAAATCTCATCAAATAAGCTGGGTAGACAATAGAAAGGCGCATTGGCAGCTTTTTTCGCAAACTCAATAGCTTTGGCTTTATCGGGGTGATAGAAATATGCGGGCATCTCCCCTAGAATTTCGCGCGGAGGACGTGAGACGAATTTAAAGTCTTCGTTGCGGTCGCCGGTCTCAAAGAAAAGGCTTTTTGGCAATATTTTGTTCTCAAAGAAAAATCTCGTGAGTGCCGGCTTGTGGTCGCCAATTATTAGTATTGCTGAATCCGGTTCGATTTCCAGTGTTTTCTCAATAAAATCACTAATTCTTCTTATCGAGACCTCCAGCCTCTGCGAGTAATCGCTTTGCCCAAAATCGTTAATAAATCGATAACTGCCATGAGTCGAGACGGTGGTCAAATAGTAAAATCCCGGTTTTTTTGACTTTTTTATCTCATCGAGCGCTTTTGAGAAAAGGATGTCTTCGTCTGCCCAGATCGGGCCGGTGTAATTCATATCTTCGAGGCCAATAAAACGGTCGAACCCGAGTTTTGGATTAATGATGTCGCGGTTCCAAAATTTCCTATAGTGGTTGTGCGCTGCAATTGTGGTGTAGCCCCTCGCACGCAAGGCTCGAGGGAATGCTGCAGCATCGTCTTTTAGAATTGAGGCATATTCTTGATAAATAATGCCAGTCAGGTGCCCCTGTGATGGGAGTCCTGTTAAAAGTTCAAATGATGAATTTACAGTGCCACCACCATAGACGGGGGAAATCGCAGGAAATTTCTCAAAAGAGAATTTGTCAAGTGGCGCAAATTCTTTCTTGAAATAAATGTCGTCGTGCCAACATGCTTCGCAGAGTATAAAAATGACGTTCTTGGGCGGATGGGCGACTGGTTTTTCGCGGCTTTTTAGAGCGGAAAAATGAGAGATTTCTTCACTTGTCGGCGGGGGCGGGATATCCCTCCTGCTGGTCTGAATTAAGTGTAATGGTAACCCTGACATCCTTACATTGTCGGGCCAATTCCATAAAATGTAGTCCACACCGAGCTCCGCTAGTTTGTATTTTACTTTTTGGCTCAGTGGATCATTTATTTTTTCAAGATATGGATAGAATGTGACCGGTGCCAATATTACTAAGCATGAGAATGAAATCAATGCTTTTGATTTGGTTGGCGCACAAAATTGATTTACCTTGATCATTAACGCAATAACGGAAAAGAAAAGCGCAATCAGGAACAGGTGCTCTCCTGAAATATAATGCCGCATAACTGAAATATTTGACGCGGAGGAGATATCGTTCCATCCAAGAGGTTCTCCGGTGAGCGCTTGTTTGACCCGGTTCGTTTCCGCGAGGATGAAGAATATTAAAACAGTGAAAATTGATGCCGCGAAGGGGCGTAAAAGCTGCCTGGCTATGATGTAGAAAAATAGAATCGGCAGGAAACATATAATTATCGCTTGGGTTCTCCATTTTTCATTAAGAAAAAGTAAAAAATCTTGAACGTACTTGGCGATTAATCCAGAAGCAATTGCCAAAAATAGAATGGCTGAAAGCTCGATGCAAACGTTCCTTAGGTTTTGTGATTTCATTTGATTCGTTTTTGTAATTCCAGTCAAGGTGAAGAGGGGCTGGCCCTACCCGACCTGCGCGGACACTTCCGTGCAGTGTGATGTCATTATCAGAGGTGATCCATGGTACAGCAACGTAGAACATTTACTGAAGACTTCAAACGAAAAGCGGTCAATCTGGCCAAGGAGTCCGGAAAGAAACCAGCCCATCTGGGCCACTCGTATCATGTGCCGTGTGCTCGGGGTTCTTGCAGTGGCTTCTATGAGTGGCAAGGCCGCCGCCAAGCGAGCGACAGCTTGAAAATGATCGGCAGCTCAAGGCGATTCGGCAAGCCATGAATGCACTGCACCTATGGGGCGCCACAGGTATTTCCGATCGCCTTGCGGCCATTGGAAAGCAGGAATGCCGCGGTCACGATTAACACGTAGGGAACCCACGTGTAGCGGTTACCGTCGCCTACTGCAGCAATGGCATTCGGGCTGTCCTTATGCGAATACAGGCCCGCTGCAAACATCAGAAATGCAGTCAGCAGCATCAGCATGGCCGGGTGTGCCAGCACGCTGCGGTAATTTTGCTTTGCGAATCGCGTGCAGGCAAGGTGGGCGCGCAGCAGCCAAAGCAGCACGGCCGCCGCCGCAGTTGCCATGCTCCCGGCACCCCGGATGGCGAGCTTCAGGAAGGTGGTCACCCATTCCCAGGTATCCTGCTTAATCGACCCGGTCGACGCCCGACCGCTGTGGGACAGGACCAGGCCCGGGACCAGTGCAGCCGAGAAAACCGACAGTTAGGTATATTTTTCGCTGGCCCAGTCTTTTTTCAGCAGGGCGCGCAACAGTAACACTGGGCTCAGAATAATGGAAAAGGGGCCGGTCAGTGAGAGAGGAAGGAGCAGCATTGCTTCGCGTCGTTTTTGCCACGCCGTTCCTTCCGAGCCCGCAGCCGCGATGCCGGCTCCGGCCCTGGCCGCAGTGCGGGCCAAGCGTATGCGATGACCAGATATGCAAGGAGCCATCCGAGCAGCAGGATGGCCGGCTGGAAGTAAAGGCGACCAATTGGGCCAGTTCAGCCGCCAGCCTTGGGTAAAGGTGGAGGTAGCCCGCATAAGGCTGGGTGAACGCGGCAAGCTCCATTTCCTGGGCACTGTTGATAAAGATGTGGCCATCTTGGGCCCACAGGGATTGTCCATGGAAGTACTTGAATCCATCCAGCCTGGGCAAAAGCGCCAACACGGCGATGCCGTAGGCTGCCGTGTAGTATTTTCCACAAACTCTGCAGCACCACCTTAAAGCCTGCGTCATGCATAACATGCTCATCTGTAAGCGGAAGCTTGGATTTTAAGCCGGTGCCTGCCCTCAATGCCTGCCTATCTGAGTACCTTGATCTCATTTATCCCGCCACCCACGCCTGTCCAGGAAAGCACGGACAGGCGCATCGCATCCGAAGTTACTGGCTCGTCAAGCGAAATTGCCGTCCACTGCGGGTAAGGGTTGAGCACGGCTTCCATCCGCTTGACTACCGTGTCTTTGTCGAGCAGGGCAATTTCGACTTTGGAAGTGCTGTGATTCATGAACTGGGCATTTCCCGTATTAAGAATCAGAACTTTACGCACGGGTTCTGGCCGATTGAACTTGATATCCACATAGCCTGGGCTGTTATCGGGAGGTAACCAGAAGTCTCGACACGTATCTTCGGTCACACTGAAATCGTCAATATTCTCTGGGCCGTACTCTTTTGACCACGACGCTGGCGCGCTGACAGATTTAAAGCCAATGATGCTGGATTTGAATTGCGCAATACGCTCATTCCGCATATAGGTTCGTGCGCAAGCCGGGTTGCTGTGAATGCCCTGGATGCGCTGGTACTGGGAGTTCACGAGCTTTGACAAGCCGTCAAACGACTGTATGCCCTGATTCATTTCATCAGAAAAACCGAAGCTCTTTCCAGCCACCGAATCGATGATCAGCGCAGGCCTCGATGCTTGCACATCGCTAAGCAAGCGTTCCCGGAAATAGCCCTGCAACTTTGAGCCCACAATCTGGTTGTTATTCATCGACTCCCGAGCCGCCGGTGCCAGCCCGGAAATCAGATGCCATTGGGGCATCCAGCCCCACACCAGTACGCTGTCAGTCTCCTTGGTATCCAAGTAGTCGAACAGCCTGGGCGACCTGGCCTGGAATTTCTGGTCAGTAGCGATCACGACCCCCGACAGCATGGGAGTCACCGAATACAACAGGAACGCGATTCCTGCGAAATAGCAGGAATAATACACTCCAGTAATTTCTTTTTGCGGTGTTATATTGTTTAATGCGTAAGCAGCCAACAGAAGAAAAGGCGCCGGCAAGAACATTAAATAATGCTGAAACATATTTCCTGGCCGAATGATCGAAAACCAGGATGCAACCAAAATGGATGCCAGGAATACGCCCCAAACGACGGTGTTGGATCTGCGGGCTTCCTGGCGGTTAAAGCATGCCAGTAAGATCATCACGAGCACCGGGAGAGCAAAGATAAATGATAGTAAAGGCTCCCAAGTCAGGAGTTCACGAAACTTTGCAAACGACAATGGCGCTTTAACGTAGAGAGTCGGCCAAACGATATAGCTGTTCCAAAAATGCGTAAATTCACCCTTAATAAGTAGCGGGCCAAGAATAACAGCAGTCGGAAGCAGTCCTGAGAAAACGAAAAAAGCAAGCCGTTTCGGCTTGGCAAGGCCATGTTTTTCGTTATAAACAAAACACAAGGCAAACAGGGCAATTGTCAGTGCAATTGGAGTCGCCTGAATCTTTGCGTATGGCACCGCTCCAAGCAACAGGCCGATGGCACCGATGAAAACCGGCTTGGTTGCCGGACCGGCTACGGCATTATGGAAACAACGGAAGCATAGATATATGGAGCCGGAGATAAAAAGATTGGAAACCAGTTCACTGCTAAAATGCTGATAGTCAGGGTTGGTATTCAAAGCATAAAAGGCCATGAGAAACAGAACCAGGCTCATCGCATACGACTTGTTACCAAACTGCCTCATGGTGAAGTAGGTTATGCACAATAGCAGGCACAAAATGATGAGTGCCGTTAGCCTTACCGTGCTGAGGGTCACATCCATGCCTAGCAAGTAAGGCCAGGCAAGAATTGCAGTATTGAGCGGACCTACTGTGGTCCCATCGAGCGAATCCCATCCCAAACCATATTTGGCGAAGCGCAGCACATTGGCGCCAACTTGCGCCTCATCAGGATTAAGGGTCCAAGGAAAAACTACAGATTTCCATCGGTATAACGCTGTGAATACGCAAATGCAAATCAGGAAAGCTATCTCAAAAATACGCTCGAAGCGCCTTTCAGGTGTGCTAAGAAATTCTTTCATTCGGGTCTCAAATCAGGAAAAACATAATTCTTGTTCAGGTAATAAAATACAAGCGTATAGCTCACCATTGCCGGAATTTGAGATACTTCAGCAGGCCATTTCAGTAGACGCAAAAAAAGCACCAGAACCAACTGGTTAATCAGGAAGGATAGGCAAAAAGCAGCAATGAATCTCGGCAATGCCTTTGAATTTTGAACCGTGCTTTTGAAAACAAACATTCGATTCAGGCTGAACGCAACTATAAGAGCAAGCGCATAGCCTATCGCATTGGCGATCTCAGGGTAGATTTTCGAATACTGTACCAGTAAAAAAAACACACCGTATCCCACCAGTGTGTTCACCAATCCCACTGTCAGGTATTTTATAAACTGCATGGTGAGCCCATTAAAGCGATTGGTTTCATCGGAACATCTCGTTGAGGTAGCGCTGTCCTGCAGGCGATTTCGCGGAATGCTCCAGCCGCTTCCAATAATCGATTGTATCGACAAGTTGTTTCACGTTTCGCGGACCAATGATTACGCCTGCCAGCGATGCATTACCATAAGCAAACGCCAGGGATAACTCGTTCAAAGTCGTGGGTCGCGGCTCGATTCCATGATCGGAGCCGAGGATGGATTGAAGCCGCTCCAAGAAAGCTGATTCGACTTCAATTCCTCTTAAATTGACGGAGCTGTCTTTATTCAGCGCGTCGCTTTTTACGCCGCCCATATTGATTCCATATGCCAGATACCTGGCATATGGAAAATGTTCTTCATATGACTGGCGAGCCTGGTCGGTAAGAAAATTCTCCTTCACCTGAATGATCCAGTCACCTGACAGATCAGGATTGGCGAGACGGTAGTGCAGCGGACTCTTTATCCCGGAGAGCCCAATGTCAAGGCCGCTCTCGCGTATTCTCGACATGGCCGCAACGGTTTGGTCAATTCCAGCTTGCTCGTGGCTCCCAAGCCGGTTGTCCCAGTGAATGGAAACACAGGAAAGGGAGTCTTCGAAAACATCGCGCAACCTCGCGTAGCTTTCAATAATACTATCATGGCTGAGGTCGGTTTCCGGGCCGCCCATATTGTCTTTTGAGCCGATCTTGGCGATCAGCGCCAACTTCGCCCGAGGATGCAACGCCTTCCATTCTCCCAGCCATTTAATTGCAAGGCCAAAGTCATCTTTGCATTTATTGATGGGGTAATTGGTTGCCGTATCAACAATGCCCCCCCCGCTTTGAAGATAATTTTCAAGCAGGGCAAAGGCTTCTTCGCGCGTCACCCCCCATCCCCACAGGGCAGTGCCAAGCACGAGTTTTTTATTTGCCGGGGCGATGTCAATCATCTTGTGCCGATCTGATTCTGCTTCAGAGTCTTCTTTAATTGGATAATCTGCTTAATGTATTCGGTTGCCAGCTTGATGATTTTTACTTTCGAGTTCGGATCATCAGTCCAGACCACTGGCAGATCGTAAATCCTGTACTTCAGGAACTCGCCAACAACCAGCAGTTCAGTCGCAAAAAACCATCCATCGCTCTTGGCGCCGTGCGCCATGATGTCATCAAGGATTCTGCGCTGCAGGAATTTGAATCCGCACATTCCGTCGCTAAAGGATGTCTTAAAAACATTCTTCACGATCAGATTAAAAGAGACGCTGGTGAAATTTCGAAGCCGGGATCGTCCGATAACTTTCGCACCTTTCTTAAGACGCGAACCGGTGACGATGTCTGCGCCATTCGAAGTCAGCTTTTCGAGCATGGGCCGCAGATGTTTGAGATCGGTCGCGAGATCAAGGTCCATGTAGCCAACGATATCAGCATCGGACGTGGTCCACGATGCTTTTAGCGCAAGGCCAACTCCGCGTTTCTCCAAACGTAGATATTTAACCCGATCCAGTTCACTTGCGAGCGCCTCCGCTTTGGCCTTGGTGCCATCCGTCGAGCCGTTATCTGCAATGACGATTTTAATATCCCCGAAACTCCGGAGATTGCTTTCAATAAAACTGTCAACCTCGCGGACCTTTTCATCGATTGACGCATCTTCATTTAAGACCGGAATCGTGATTTCAATCTTCATTGTTATCCTTGAACATTGCATGCAAATTGTTTAAAAGAACTCTGCATCAAGTTTTTCCAACACATCATAGATGTTGTCAATTTTTCCGCCGAGCACTGAATAGCAGCCAGGCAGATCAACATGTTTCTCAAACAGGATCGGGCGGCCATCATCGCCTTCGTTCTTGACCAGGATAGTTTTTACCTCGAAAAGCGAATCGACATGTTTGGCCTTCAATACGGCGGGAAGGTAGCGCCCGACATCCCTTACCATGCGATCAACACGTGTCGCACGATCGTATTCGTCGAGTTTGCGGTAAGGGTCAATTGCACGTTCATCCTGCCAGCTAAAATGTGGGGTGTAACGAACATGCGAAAGCGTATGCAGGCCACGAGAGGGGAATGGCATCATTGAAAAGAATGGCCCGTCCATGACGGTGACCCCGACATCGTTAAGCTCGTCGGGGACCTGCATCAACGCCATCTCAGTCACCTCCTGCTTGAGGCCAGTCTTGGTGCCCGGGAAGTCGCCTGAAAACTGGTTCAATCCGCTGTAAGTGCAATTGAAGACGTTGCGGCAGCTGATAGTCGAAGTATCTCCGGACTTGGACTGGGCAGTCACCACGAGGTTATTGTCCGCCCGTGAACGGGAGATCGCGATCGCGCGAGTTGAGCAATGGACTGCGACGCCCGATTCCTGAAGCTCTTTAATGGCCCATTCTGCAAGTCGCGTTGAGTTGAAGGCGTATTCTTCGACGAGAAAAACATCTTCAATCAAGCGCGGCTCAAACAGCCGCCTCAACCCGGCGTCTGCGGGCCTGATCTTTGCGCCGATTTCATGACAAAAGCGTTCAAACTGCTTGGCGGTTACTTTGGAGTTGTTTCTTGCAATCGCGTAGAGCTTCTCAAAGTCCTGTTTAACCGCTTGCGGCCAGTCTTGAACAAAGCGGGGCAAATTGATTCGGCTGCGGAAGGCCGTGGTAAAACTTCTTGGGTAGTGATATCCGTTGTGTACGCGCGCCTGGTTGTTGTACGAAGCACGAGTCAGAAGTTTCGGCTCCCGTTCCAGCAATATGACCCGCCGTAAGCCACGGGTTTTGGCAAGATAGATTGCGATTGCGGACCCGTAGAAGCCACCGCCAATGATCACTGCATCTGCAGTTCCACCGTGATCCGTCATGCAGCGGCCTGGTCTGTGCTGCGCGAAGCACGAGGAGCAGCTGACGACACATCCTCGATATTCAATTTCTCTTTCCGGGTCATGCGCGCACTGGTGAATTCCTGGGCAACGTGATACAGCGGGCCTTCATTACTGAGACTGGCCATATGCAAGATGTACTCGCCCAGAACCAGCAGCACGAGTGAGATCAGAAAAAACATGCCTGATTGCTGGAGCGACATGCTCACCCAACCAGGCGCCACGTCAGTCTTAAATATTCCCACTCCCAAAACATAAGCTGAATAAACCAGGTTCGCAACGGCTCCGAACAGGGAGAGCGATGTCACCAGGCGCATAGGAGCTTGGGTCGTTGACACGAGGAGGCGAACTCCCCGATCGATGCTTTCGCCTAGCCTTTTAGTATGTTTTGCACGTGGTTTGGCATCGTATTCCATATTGACGCGCGCAAAGCCACCGGTAGCCGGCAGGTGCCGGTAGGTGATTGCAGGCTGGGGATGCTGGAGAATGAAGTTAACTATTCGCTTGCTCAACAGCCTGTACTGAGGCGCCTCTTTGGCCAAATAAATCCCGTTAAAGGACTTGTACAAGAAATTGAAGGCCGCATGTGCCGCACGGTAAGCAAAGCTTTGACGAGGTTTTTGCTGATTGCTTGCGAAAACAACGTCGGCTCCGGTAACCGCTTTGTCGAGCATCTGAGGCAAAAAGGCGATATCGTCGAGCAAAGGGTCAATTACGGCTACGAAATCACCTAGTGCGTTTTCGAGTCCGACCCATGAGGCGGTGTCGTCATCGACTGCCTTTGTAAGAGCATAAACTTGCAGATTGGGGTAGCCCGATTGTCCCGCCAAATTTTTGAGTGTGCTGATGCTTTCGTCATCGGACGCATTGTCTATGATGATCAACTCGTAATCGGAGACGAGCGACGTCAACTTTGCAGATGCGTCCTGAATGAAGCTTTCTAGCTGGTGACCTTGGTTGCGAACAACGTACACAACAGACAGGAATATCGGGAAAAATGCCATTCTTTGCTCCCTGCAATACGCATTGGGGTGCGACTGCAATTATTTTGAAAATCTTGCAATTTTAGACTGCACTGGAGGGGAGCGTCTAGCGCTTCCGTGCTCAGTCTTGCCTGGCTGATTGAGCCATCCACCAGATTATGCCCACCTTCATTACGGGATTCGCCCAAACTTGCTGTTGCCTGAAGGAAATCCAACTTCTGGCACGCTGGATCAGTTTGTCTACTGGTAAGATTGGCACAGAATTAAATGCGGTCGATAAAAAGCAGGCCAGAAAGTAAAAACGCCGACCAGCAGGGACGGCGTTTTCATTTTTATTCTTGGTGGCCCGGGGCGGAATCGAACCACCGACACAAGGATTTTCAGTCCTCTGCTCTACCAACTGAGCTACCAGGCCAAGGCGCGCAATTATAGCAGACCGATTTTCCTTTTGCCAAGGGTTCGGCAGCTTCAGTTAGAATGTTGTCATGAGTGCAGCAAATCTCGATTCCGGCCAGATTGCGTTCATGCGCGGGGGCGTCTCGATCAGCGTGGCCAGTTGCGACCGCAACGGCATGCCCCAGCTTGTGCGCGCCATCGGCTGCCGCGTCAGCGACGACGGCCGCCGCGTCACGGTCTTTGTGCCGGAAGCCAAGTCGCAAGCGGTGCAGCGCGATATCTTTGCCAGCGGCGCCATCGCCGTGGCCTTCACCCAGCCATCCACTCACCGCACCATGCAGTTGAAGAGCCGTGATGCACGCGTGGCGGCGCTGCAGCCCGACGATGTGCAACTGGTCGAGGCTTACCGCGATGCTTTCGTGGCGGAGGTTGGGGCGATCGGCTTCCACGAAAAAATGGTGCGCACCCTGCTGTCCTGCCCGCCGGAAGAACTGGTGGCGCTGAGCTTTTGTCCCAGCGAGGCATACAGCCAGACACCCGGCCCCAACGCCGGCAAGAAGCTGGAGGCCGGCGAATGAACACGATCATGCTCGACACCATCCGCGAGTGTTTCGAAGGCGTGATCCCGGCGGTGCTGGGCACGGCCGACCTGGCCGGCATGCCAAATGCCTCCTACCTGTCGCAAGTGCAGTACATGGACCGCGACCACGTGGCGCTGTCCTACCAGTTCTTCAACAAGACACGCGCCAACATCCTGGCCAACCCGAATGCGCGCCTGACCGTGGTCAATCCTTACACGGGCGCCCAGTATTCACTGGCGCTGCAATACCTGCGCACTGAAACTTCCGGCCAGCTGTTCGAAAGCATGAAGGCCAAGCTGGCGGGCCTGGCTTCGCATGTCGGCATGACGGGCGTCTTCAGGCTTCTTGGCTCCGATGTGTTCCGGGTGACGGAGATCATCTGCGTGGACCGCGACGTGGCGCCGCCGCCACCGCCGCCGCGCAATACGCTGGCCGCGCTGCGCCTGTGCTCCGAGCGCCTGCTGGCTTGCCGCGACCTGGCGCAACTGTTCGACGAAACCATGGCTTGCCTGAACGAGAAGATGGGCATCAGCCATGCCATGCTGCTGCTGCACGATCCTCAGGCGGCCTGCCTTTACACGGTGGCCAGCCACGGTTACCAGCAATCGGGCGTGGGGTCGGAAATTCCTTTGGGGCAGGGCGTGATAGGCGTCGCCGCGCGCGAAGGCACTGCAATCCGCATCAGCCACATGACGGCCGAATACAGCTACAGCCGCGCGATCCGGCAGCAGGCGCAGGACACCGGGCTGGGACATGCCCTGCAGACCGAGATTCCCTTTCCTGGCCTGGCCGAATCGCGCAGCCAGCTGGCGGTGCCGATCCAGGGCTGCGAGCGGCTGATTGGCGTGTTGTACGTGGAAAGCCCGCTGGACCTGCGCTTCACCTACGACGATGAGGATGCGCTGGTGACCTTGTGCGGCCAACTGGCGATGGCGATGCACATTATGCAGAACGTGCCGGTGCCCGAGCCGGAGCCCGAAGTGGAGGCGGTGCCAGATGTACAAGGCGTGCCGTTGGCGGTACGCCACTTCGCCGACAACGATTCTGTCTTCTTCGGCAACGATTACATGATCAAGGGCGTGGCTGGAGCGGTGCTGTGGTCACTGCTGCAGGATTTTGTCGCACATGGCAAGACTGCCTTCAGCAATCGCGAACTGCGGCTGGACCAGCGCGTGCGGCTGCCGGACGTCAGCGACAACCTGGAGGCGCGCCTGGTGCTGCTGGCGCGGCGCCTGTGCGAGCGCGAGGCGCCAGTGCGGATCGAGAAAACGGGGCGCGGACATTTCCGCCTGTGCGTCAAGCGCCCCTTGCAGTTGAACGAAGCCTGACCAGGCCATGCCTCATGCCGCGATGGGCTGCGGGGCTTCCAGTGCCGCCTCCAGCTTTTGCATATCGCGTGCGCTGATCAAGCTGCGCGTCAAGGCCAGTACGCCTTCGAACACTGGCGCCGGCATGCCTGCGCGCATGCCCAGCAACATGCCTGCACGTTCGGCCGGGCTCACGGCGGGAATCATCCAGCGCATGGTGGCCTGCATTTCCTGCGGCGGAATGGCGGCGACGATGCGCTCGTGGATCTGGTGCAGCTCCTCGTCGGAGTAGCAGGCCCACAGCACGGCATTGTGCTCGGTTTCTTCCAGGTTCATGTGCACCAGGTTCTCGCCGATGAAGACCGACAGTTGAAGGTGAAGGTGATCCAGGTGCTGGAAGCGCGCGCCGCCCACAGCGGTGGCGCAGTGGTCGCACAATGCCAGCAGCTTGTCGATGGCCCAGTCGTGGTGGTCGTGGTCGCCCTCCGCCACCTGTGCGGAACCGGGGCGGCGCGCATTCATTGCCGGGTGCACGAAGTCCCGCTCGTGCTGCAGGTGCTTGCGCATCATGGCCAGCAGTTCGCGCACTTGCGCCAGGGCGCCTTGCAGGTCTTCGTTATCGGCGGCATCGGTGCGCGACAGGCGGCTTTCGGTATCGGCCATGAAGTGGCGCAACGCCTTGTGGATGCCAGCGTACATATTGATTCGTGGTTTGCTCATTTCATTCATCCTCAGTTGGTACGAGGGGAATGGTAGTCATTAAGACATTATCGCGTTCTTAAAAACTCCTTCAGCAAACCTTAAAAACTTCTTAATCAAGGGGAACGCTGGCGCGACTTGAGGATGCTGCCGTCGGCGGCGAACAGCAGTACATGCTCGCCCATGCGCGGGCGGCCGTCGGGGCCGGCAGCCAGGTGGCCGGGCGCTGCCGACTGGTATAGCCAGACTTCGCGCCCGCTGTCGAAACGCCTGCTGAGCTGGGGCGGGCCATGCGCTGCCAGTGCAGACGCGCGGTCGCGCGGGGCTGCCGCACTGGCGGGCGGCGGGTCGTCCATGTATTCGAAACCCAGCAGCGTGTCGTCGGGCCAGCTGCGGTCCCATACCGGCGCGAAGTAGCTACGGTCCAGCAACACCTGGCAATCGCAGTAGGGCATTTCGGCAGCGGGCGGATTGCCGGCATATAAGGCGTGGAAGGGCAGGGTGGCGCGCCGTTCGCCGGCCTGCAGGGTAATCGAGAACAGCGGCTTTTCCGTGAAGAACAGATAGTTGCCGTTCGGGTCGTTGCATACCTTGTCGGGACTGCGCAGGAATTCGTCGAGCCAGGCGAACAGGTGGGCGTTGTTCGATACCAGCCCGGCTTCCATGCCGACCAGGCATTCCAGCCGCAGGTCGCCCAGGCGGCGCATGCCCTCCGGCACGCCCGGGCTGCGCACCTCGGCGCGCCATGTCATGGACAAGGTCTTGCGGTTGGCGAGTACGGCGGCGTCTTCGCGCCACAGCAGCTCGTTGTATTCCAGCGTGAAGCTGTTATCGGCGCCGATCGGTACCGCCATGCTGCTGGTGTCGCCCACCACTTTCAGCTTGATGCCTTGCATGTCCGTGCCCGGTTGGCGCGGCAGCAGGCGGAAGCGCAAGCTGGCCTGTGGCGCCAGCGCGTGCTCGCGCTTGAATCGCTCCGCGCCTTGCAGCATCTTGCGGTAGGACTTGTCCACCGGCGAGCGGGTATTGGGGACTTCCACCGTGGGTACCGACAGGGCCAGGGCCAGCAACAAAGTCGTTTTCCACATAATTGCAGATTGTGGCATTCTCATGAAATCCTTGCACAATCCACGCGCGCAGCAGTGCGCTTAGCTACTGATGATCAATGAAGCCCCAGCGCTTGAGAGTCTGTCAACCAGGTATGAACTCCTGGTGGCCAGCATCAGCGATTACGCGATCTACATGATGGACACCGAAGGCCGCATCAGTAGCTGGAATACGGGCGCCCAGCGTTTCAACGGCTTCAGCGAACGGGAAGTACTCGGCACGCACTTCTCCCGCTTCCATACGCCGGAAGACAGGGAGGCCGGCCTGGCAAAACGCGCGCTGGCAACCGCCTTGCGCGAGGGCCGCTTTGAATGCGAAGGCTGGCGCTTGCGCAAGGATGGCTCGCAGTTCTGGGCCAGTGTGGTGATCGATCCGATCTACACGCCGGATGGCGAGCACGTCGGCTTCGCCAACGTCACGCGCGACATCACCGAGCGCAAGCGCGTGATGGAAGCGCTGCGCGAGAGCGAGCAGCGTTTCCGCCTGCTGGTGCAAGGCGTGATCGACTATGCGATCTACATGCTGTCGCCGCAAGGCTTGATCACCAACTGGAATCTTGGCGCGGAACGCATCAAGGGCTACGCGCCGGAGGAAGTGCTCGGCACCCACTACCGCCGCTTCTTTACGGAAGAAGACAAAGCGGCAGGCGTGCCGGAACGGGCACTGGAAGTGGCAGCGCGCGAAGGCCGCTATGAAAGCGAAGGCTGGCGCGTGCGCAAGGACGGCACGCGCTTCTGGGCCCATGCGGTGGTCGATGCGCTGTACGACGATGACGGCGAATTGATCGGCTTTGCCAAAGTCACGCGCGACAACACCGAGCAGCGCGAAGCGCAGCAATCGCTGGAGCAGGCGCGTGCCGCCTTGTTCCAGGCGCAGAAAATGGAATCGATCGGCCAGTTGACCGGCGGCGTGGCGCATGACTTCAACAACCTGCTGGCTGTGGTCTCGAACGGCATCGACATCCTGCGTACGGCGCCGCCGGAAGCCTCGGCCGTGCGCGTGCTGGACAGTATGCGGCGCGCCGTCGACCGCGGCGCCGCGCTGACGCAGCAACTGCTGGCCTTTGCGCGCCAGCAGCCGCTGGCGCCCAGCGTGCAGCAGCTGAACCGTCTGGTGCTCGGCTTCGAGGGCGTGCTGCGGCGCGCTGCCGGTCCGCTGATGCGCTTTGAAATGGACCTCGATCCCAAGCTGCGCCAGGCGTCGATTGACGAGGCGCGCTTCGAGGCAGCCCTGCTCAACCTGGTAGTGAATGCGCGCGATGCCATGCCTGGCGGCGGCACGCTCGAAGTCGCGACGCGCAACGTTGTGCTTGCGGCCAACCAGGCGGGTTCGCTGCCGGCCGGCGACTATGTGCGGGTGAGCGTGGCCGATACCGGCACCGGCATGAGCGAAGAAGTGCGCCAGCGTGCGTTTGAACCGTTCTACACAACGAAGGAAGTCGGCAAGGGTTCCGGTCTTGGCCTGAGCCAGGTGTATGGCTTCATCGTGCAATCCGGCGGGGCGGTGACGATCGATACGGAACAAGGCAAGGGAACTACCATCAATCTCTTCCTGCCGGCGCTGGAAGAGTCTTTGACGGAGGCGCCGGCGCCGCGCAGCATACGCGAGGAGCGCGTGCTGATCGTGGAGGACGACCCGCTGGTGATGGAAGCGGCGCGCGAGCTGTTCCAGTCGATGGGCTACAGCACCCTGCATGCCAATGATGCGGCAGCTGCCTTGCGCGCATTGCAACGCGACAGCGAAGTCGACGTGCTGTTCAGCGACGTGATGATGCCCAACGGGATGACGGGACTGGAGCTGGCGCGCGAAGTGCGCCAGCGCTACCCGCACATCAAGATCATCCTGTCTTCCGGTTTCCCGCAGCCGGAAGAAGAGTTTTCCATCGTCGGCAAGCCGTATCGCCTGGCCGACCTGGCCCGCCAGCTGCGCAGCCGGTGATCATAGGCTGCGCAGGTAGCTCCAGGAGTAGATGCCGCGCCCATGGCCGTCGTTGAAGGCGAGCTGCACGCCGTAAGAGCCGACCGGCACTATGCGTGATATCTGCAGTGCGCGGGCCGGCAGCGCCTGCGTCCCTGCCCGGGCGGCTGACAGGCAATCGGCGCAACGGCAACTTCGGCGCAGCATGGCGGTGTCGAGCTTTTGTACCCGGGCGTCCGGCCAATGGATGGACAACTGCCCGGCATCGGTGTCGAGCTCGATAGCCAGCGGCGTCATGCCTCCTCCAGTTGCTGCAGCGCCAGGCGCACCGCCTTGCGTACTTCGGGATCCGGGTCCTGCGACGCTGCCAGCAGCGCAGGTACGGCGGCGCGTTCGCCGATCTCGCCCAGTGCCAGCGCGGTTTCGCGGCGCAGGTTGGCGATGTCGTGCGCCAGCAGCGGCAGCAGGGCGGGCAGGGCGCTCCCCTGGCGCAGGCGGCCCAGGCTGCGCGCTGCGCGCAATTGCACTTGCCAGTAGTCGTCCTGTAGCGCCGCCGCCAAAGCTTCGCCGGCAGCGGGCTGCCGCAGCTTGCCCAGCGTGGTGGCGGCTTCTTCCCGCACCTGCCAGGCAGGATCGGCCAGCGCGGAAAACAGCGCCGGCAGGACACCGGTACCGCTGGCCAGCCCGAGTGCGCCGGCGGCGGCACGGCGCACTTCGGCATCGACGTCGCCGGTTGCCAGGCGCGCCAGTTCGGGCAGCGCCGCAGCATGCTTCAGGTAGCCCAGTACCGCCACCGCTTCGCGCCGCACGGTCGCGGCTGCGTCGTCCAATGCCGCCAGGGCGGCGGCGGCGCTGCCTGCCGCGCGCAATTCGCGCAGCGCTCGCAGGATGGCGGCGCGCACGAATGCGTTCGGGTGCGCGACGTGCGGCAGCAGCAGGCGCGCTGACTGCGGCCGTTTCAGCTCGGCCAGGCTGTGCGCGGCTGCGGTGCGTACCGCTTCATCCTCATCGTCCAGCAGCAAGGCCAGGCCTGCCACGGTGTCGTCGCTTTCAAAAGCCGATAGCGCTTCGGCGGCTGCCGCGCGCACCGCCCCGTCCTGGTCGTCCAGCGCAGCCAGCAGCAGCGGGACGTCGTGGTCGGAGGCTTCGTCGGCCAGTTCCAGCACGGCAATGCGGCGTACGGTGCTATCGGCATGGCGCAGGCGTTCCTGTAATGCGGTATGTGTCAAGCTTCCTCCTTAAGTGGCATAGCGCAGCACCAGTGCGGCGGCCTGCGGGTGCAGCAGTTCCAGGCAGCGCCGCTTCAGGCGCACGAAATCCAGCGTTGTCACCAGGTCGGCCCGCCGGGGGCGCGGGAAATCAAGCCGGATTTCCTCGACGATGCGTCCGGGACGCTCGCTCATGACCAGGATGCGGTCGGCCAGGAACAGCGCTTCGTCGATGTCGTGGGTGATGAACACCACCGTGGTGCGGATGCGTGCCCAGACCTCCAGCAGCAACTGCTGCATTTTCAGGCGGGTTTGCGCATCCAGCGCGGCAAACGGCTCGTCCATCAGCAGCACGCGCGGGTCGTTGATCAGTACGCGGGCAATCTCGACGCGCTGCTGCATCCCGCCCGAAAGCTGGGCCGGATAGCTGGCTGCATGGCTGTCCAGTCCCACCAGGCGCAGCAGCTGCTGCGCGCGAGCCTCCCGTTCCGCACGCGGCACGCCGCGCACCTTGAGACCGAAGGCTACGTTCTCCAGCACCGTTTTCCACGGGAACAGCGTGTGCTGCTGGAACACCAGGCCGCGTTCCGGGCTTGGCCCGCGCACCGCTGCGCCGTCCACCCGGACGCTGCCGGCACTGGGCTGCAGGTGGCCGGCCAGAGCGCCCAGCAGGGTAGATTTGCCGCAGCCGGAGGGGCCCAGCACGCACAGGAATTCGCCTGGGCTGGCGGCCAGCGACAGGCCGTGCACGGCGTCCAGCGCTGACTTGCCTTCGCCCAGCCGGATGTGCAGCCCGGCGATCTCGATCGCGCCATGTTTCATATTGCCTTCCTCCCTATGAAGTACCACGGCATCAGTGCATTGCCGGCTTGCCTGACCAGCAGGCTGCTGCCCATGCCGAAGATGCCGATGGCGAGCATGCCGACGATGATGTCGGGGTAGTCCTGCACGATGTAGGACGACCAGGTGTAATAGCCGATGCCGAACTGGCCTGAAATCATTTCGGCCGTGACCAGGCAGAACCAGGCCGTGCCCATGCCGATCGACAGGCCGGTCACGATGCTGGGCGCAGCGCCCGGCAGGATCACATTGGCAAATACTGCCGCGCCGCGCCCGCCCAGGCTGCGGGCCGAGGCAATCAGCCTGGCGTCGATGCCTTCCACGCCGTGGATGGTGTTGAGCAGGATCGGGAACAAGGCGCCGATGAAGGTGATGAACACCATCGACAGCTCGGATGAGGGGAACATCAGGATCGCCAGCGGTATCCAGGCCACGGCGGGAATCGGGCGCAGCACCTCCAGCGGCGGCAGCAGCGCCGCTGCCAGCAGGCGCGACCTGCCGATGGCCAGCCCGAGCCCGATGCCCAGCAGCGCGGCCACGGCATAGCCGGCGAACACGCGGCCGATGCTGGCCGACAGGTGGGTGCCCAGCTTGGGCGACTGCAGCAGCGCCGCGCCAGCCTGCAGCGTCTCCTGCGGCGAGGGCACGTTGCGGAAGCTGGCCACGCCGAAGTCGACATGGCGGGTCGATGCCCAATGCCAGGCCAGCACGCAGGCCGCGAGCGAAAGGCTACGGACCAGGGCTCGTAACAGGCGGGATTTCAGGGCGGCCATGGTCCGCTCACCCGGCTATGGCGGCCTTGGCGCCGTTGAAGTCCAGCACCTTGCCCTTGACCTTGCGCGCCCACGCTTCGGCCGATTCCTTGAGCAGGAAGGCGTTGATCTCGTTCTTGCCGCTGCTGACGAACCAGGCGTCGCCGGCAAGCAGCTTGATGCCGCTGTCGCGATCTTGTGCATACACGGCGCGCACCTTGCGGCCCGCTTTCTCCAGTTTCGCCAGGTCGGCCAGCGCCGACTCCGGCGAGGCGTAGTGGCGCACCAGCGCTTCACCGCTGACCCAGATTTGCGCGACGCGCTGGACGTCGCTGATCGGCTTGCCGGTCGCGGCATCCTTGCCCACCAGGGGCAGCCTGGCGTAATTTTTCAGCTGCGCGTCGTAATCGAGGCCCGCCTGCTGGAAGGCGGCGCGCACGTAGCGGTCGTCGATAAAGGCATCGGCGTCGATGTCGTTGTCGGTGCGTTTCAGCAGTCGCAGCGTCGCCAGCGAGGTGCGTACCGCCTGGCGGTATTCCGGTTTCCAGCTCAGGTCGCGCGTCTGCAGGCCGAGCGGGCCGTGGAACAGGTAGTTCACCTCGGCCTCGATGCCGGTGACCCTGGCTACCAGCTCGCTGTATTTTTCCGGCTCGGCGGCGAACAGGCGGTCGGCCTCAATGGCGGCGCGCACGAACGCCACCACGACTTCCGGATATTTGCGGGCGTAGGCGGCATCGACCAGGCTGCCGTGCAGGGTCGGCGCGTTCGCTTGAGAGCCATCGTAGATCTTGCGCGCAAAGCCGCGGTGCGGGAACAGTTCGGCGAACGGCACGAAATCGGCATGGGCGTCGACCTTGTTGCTCTGCAGGGCGGAGCCGGCGATTTCCGGTGCCTGGGTGGTGATGTTGACGTCCTTGTCCGGGTCCCAGCCCTGGGCGCGCACGGCGCGCAGCAGCATGCCATGCGCGGTGGAGGCAAACGGCACGGATATCGTCTTGCCCTTCAATTCGGCCAGCGACTGCACCGGGGACGCCTTGGGCACCACGATTCCGTTGCCGCTGCCGGTGGTGCTGCCCGACAGCACGTTGATGAACAGGCTTTGGCGGCCGGCCTTGGCAAAGGCGGCGCCGTTGAAGGAGCCGGGGAAGTCGGCCATCGATCCCAGGTCCAGCTTGCCGGCCACCATTTCGTTGGTCAGCGGCGCGCCGGAGGTGAAGTTCTTCCACTGGATGTCGTACTGCACGTTCTTGTACTTGCCGTCGTGCGGCAGGTATTTCTCCAGCAACTTGAGTTCGCGGATCAGGATGCCGCCGGTCGCGCAGTTGATGGTGGTGTCCTGGGTGCCGATGGCAACGCGGATGGTTTCGGCGTGGGACACGCCGGACAGAAGGGCGAGGGCAAGTCCGAAGACGGTCAATCTCATTGTGGTTCTCCTGTAGTGTTTAACGCAGCAGATATGGAATGTCGACGTGGATGGCGCCTGTCGGGCAGTCCTTTTCGCATGGCATGCAATACCAGCACTCGTCGAACTGCATGTAGGCCTTGCCTTTGACGAAGTCGATGGCCAGCACGTCGAGAGGACAGACGTCGACGCATACCGTGCAGCCCTTGTGGGCGATGCATTTTTCTTCGTCGACGCTGACCGGAACGCTAGTGATGTGCGAGCTCGTTGGCATGATGTGCTTCCTCCTTGTTGATGCGCAGGCGCTGGTAAGCGGTTTTTTCGTCCTCATCCAGGGCCACGATGTAAGGTTCGATCGGGCGCTTGAAGCAGCTCATGACGCCGTTCTTCTTCTGCAGCTGCACGTGCACCAGCCAGTCGGCGTCGTTGCTGTGCGGATGGTCGAGGCGGTAGTGATACAGGCCCCAGCGGCTCTCGGTGCGGTATAGCGAAGCGCGCGCCGCCATTTCGGCGCAATCGCGGATCGCGTGCACTTCCATGGCGCGCATCAATTCGTGCGGGTTGCGCGCCTGCATCCGGTCCAGGTCCTGACGGATGGCTTCGAAGCGTTGCAATCCGATCTCCATCTTGCGCGTTACCTTGGGCGGTTGCAGATAGTCGTTCACCATACGGCGCAGCTTGTATTCGACCTGGCTGGGCGGCAGGCCGTCGGTGCGTGACAACGGCGCCCACACGCGCTGGCGCTCGGCCGCGACCTGCTGCTCGTCGACAGCGGGCAGTTCGTTGCCGGCGCAGTAGCGCGCAGCGCTTTCGCCGGCCAGCTTGCCGTAGACGAAGGCGCCGAGCATGTAGTTATGCGGCACGCAGGCCAGGTCGCCCGCAGCGTGCAGGCCGCGCACCGTGGTTTCGGCATGCTCATTGACCCAGACGCCGGAGGCGGAGTGCCCGCTGCACAAGCCGATCTCGGAGATGTGCATTTCCACCATCTGCTGGCGATAGTCGGTGCCGCGCCCGGCGTGGAAACGCCCGCGGCTTGGCCGCTCGTTGGTGTGCAGGATGGTCTCGATAGTGCCGATGGTTTCTTCGGCCAAGTGGTCCAGCTTCAGGAACACCGGGCCGTCGCCACCCTGCAGCTCGCGATAGAACTCCATCATCATCTGGCCGCTCCAGTAATCGCACTCGATGAAGCGTTCGCCCTTGTTATTGGTGGTGTAGCCGCCGAAGGGGCCGGTAACGTAGGCGCAGGCCGGGCCGTTGTAGTCCTTGATCAAGGGGTTGATCTGGAAGCACTCGATGCCCGACAGCTCGGCGCCCGCGTGGTAGGCCATGCTGTAGCCGTCGCCGGCGTTGGTCGGATTCTCGTAAGTGCCGAACAGGTAGCCGGAGGCGGGCAAGCCAAGCCGCCCGGCGGCGCCGGTCGCCAGCACAATGGCCTTGGCGCGGATCACGTGGAAGTCGCCGCTGCGGCAGTCGAAGGCCATGGCGCCGGCGATACTGCCGTCCGCGGCAGTGAGCAGGCGCGTCGCCACCAGGCGATTGGTGATTTCGACACGGGTGCGCTTCAGGCGGCGGTACAGCACTTTCTTGATATCGTGGCCTTCGGGCATCGGCAGCACGTAGGTGCCCATGTGGTGCACCTTGCGCATCGCATAGTCGCCGGTTTCATCCTTCTCGAAGCGCACACCCCAGTCGTTCAGCTCCTCGATCATGGCGTAGCTGTTGCGGGCATAGGCCATCACCGTCTTCTGGTTGACGATGCCATCGTTGGCGGTAGTGATTTCCTTCACATACTGCTCGGGCGTCGCGAAGCCCGGAACGACGGCATTGTTCAAGCCGTCCATGCCCATCGAAATCGCACCGCTGCGCTTGACGTTGGCTTTTTCCAGCAGAAGGACGCGCAGTGCCGGGTTGGCTTCTTTCGCTTTCACGGCGGCCATCGGGCCGGCGGTGCCGCCGCCGATGACCAGGACGTCGACAGTCTGGATATGGGTTTCCATTGCTTACTCCCGGGAGGTTGTGCGGCGCGCCAGCTGCAGCCGGTACTGGAAGGCGTCGCCGCGGAAATAGAGGTACTCGAAATCAAGCGGGCGGCCTTCGGCCGTATGGGTCAGGCGTTCGATGCGCAGCACGGGCATGCCGGCGCTGATATGCAGTGCCGAGGCCAGTTCCAGGTCGGCCGCCACGGCGTCGACCGTGAGGGTGGCATGGCCCAGTGCGATGCCGTAGTCGTTTTCCAGGATCAGGAAGATGTCGCGCGTGGCCAGGTCTTCGCGGCGCAGGCGGTCGCCGAGCGCCTCGGCCACATAGGTCAGTTCAAGCGACAGCGGCTCGCGGTTCAGCAGGCGAATGCGCCGGATTTCCGCCAGCGGCGTGCCTTCCGCCACCTGGAGATGCTGCGCAAGCTTGGGCGTGGCGGAGAGTATGCGGATACCGGTCACCCGGTTGTAGATTTCATGTCCCTGGCGCGACATGGCCTCGGCGAACCCTTCGAGCTGGGTCAGTTCCTGGCATGCCTTCGGCTTGCTGACGAAAGTGCCTTTGCCTGGCAGCTTGAAGATGAGGCCTTCCTTCTGCAGGTCGTTCAGCGCTTGCCGTACGGTGATGCGGCTGACATCGAAGATGCTGCAGATTTCGCTTTCCGGCGGCAGTTGTGCATGCGGCGAGTAGGTGCCGTCGAGGATGCGTTCGCGCAGGCTCTCCTTGACCTGCGTGTAGAGCGGAACCGGAGATAATGCAAGCGGGCGTGAATTCATCGGCTTTTACTGACTTGTCATAACAAGTCATGATGGATTTGATGAGCCCATCTTATCGATGGTGTCCCGGCGCGGGAACGAATCGATTTGCGCTTGCTTATGCGTGCAGCAAATGGCGGTTTTTCGGCATAAGGACATGCGTAAAGCGAATGCCTCGGCCTTGCTGCGCTACACTTATGTGCTTCAACCCATTCGATGAGGAAGCATGAAAAAACTGGTATTGGGAGGATTGGCCATGCTGATCGCAGGGAGCGCCATGGCGGCGTCGGTGCAGGATGTGGCGGAGCGCTACCGCAAGCTGGTCCTGGCCATCGGCCAGCACGACACCAGCTATGTGGATGCCTATTACGGACCGCCGGAGCTGGAGCAGCAGGCGGCGAAGGACAAGCAAAGCCTGGCCTCGATCAAGGCGGGTGTCGTGGCAGCCCAGCGCGACATCGCGCAGCAGAAGGCTGGCGGTGCCGATGAAGCGCTGCGCATCGAGTTCCTGTCGAAGCAGCTGAAAGCCATGCAGGCGCGGGTTGAGATGCTGGAAGGCCGAAAATTCAGCTTCGATGAAGAAACCGCGCTGCTGTACGACGCCGTGACGCCGCACCATGACCGCGCTTACTACATGGCGCTGGTGGCGCAGGTCGACAAGCTCCTGCCGGGCGAGGGCTCCCTGCCCGAGCGCCTGAAGGCCTTCCGCGCCCGGTTCGTCATCCCGAAGGACAAGCTCAAACCGGTGTTCGACGCTTCCATTGCCGCTTGCCGCGAACGCACCGCTGCCTTCATGGCGCTGCCGCAAAAGGAGAGCTTCGTGCTGGAGTTTGTCTCCAATAAGCCGTGGTCCGGCTACAACTGGTACAAAGGCAATGCGCACAGCCTGATCCAGATTAATACCGAGTTCCCGATCTATATCGAGCGCGCGGTGGACCTGGGCTGCCATGAAGGCTATCCGGGCCACCACGTCTACAACGCCTTGCTGGAACAGTCGCTGGTGAAACAGCGCAACTGGGTCGAGTTCAGCGTGTATCCGCTGTATTCGCCGATGTCGCTGATTGCCGAGGGCAGCGCGAACTATGGCATCGAAATGGCGTTCACCGATGAAGAGCGCCTGGCGTTCGAGCAGAAAGTGCTCTATCCGTTGGCGGGGCTGGATCCGGCACTGGCGCCGCAATATGCACAACTCATGAAACTGCTTGGCAAGCTGAGCTATGCGGACAACGACGCGGCACAGGCTTACCTGGAAGGGAAGTGGACGCGCGAGCAGACCATCGAATGGCTGGTGAATGTGGCGCTGTACCCGCCGGAGAAGTCGGCGCAGCGCCTGTCATTCTATGATGCGAATCGCGGTTACGTCATCAACTACAACCTGGGCAAGGACATGGTCAAAGCCTGGGTGGAAAAGCATGTGACGGCCACCGAGCCGGTGGCCGCCCGCAAGCAGCGCTGGGAAGCGTTCAAGACCTTACTGTCGTCGCCGCGCCTCGCCAGCGGCCTGCGCTGATCAGGCTGCCTTTTTCGAGCTCAGGCATTCTTTCATGAATGCCTTGCGCTCATCGCCTTTTTTGCCTGCGGCGTCGGCATTGCAGGTCTTCATCTTGTCCTGCTGCGTTGCCGGCGCGGCGGGTTTTTTGCTCAGGCATTCCTTCATGAATGCCTTGCGTTCATCCCCCTTCTTGCCCTCGGCTTCCTTGTTGCAGGTCGTCATCTTGGATTGCTGGGAGTTCTTTGCCGGCGCCGGATCCGCGGCGAAAGCGGCGGAACAAGACAGGGCCAGGGCGGCAATGATCAGTTTTTTCATGAGGGTTCCTTCAAACAGTTGAGTTGGTCTTGCGGTAGTAACTATACATAGATTTTTTGTCGATGTGGCCTATTCTCAAAGGACGCCGATGAGATCAAACGGTCGTTTCTACTGGGGAGTGAACATGGACAAATACTTCAAAACAGGCCCTGCCGGCCTGGCGCTGCTGTTGCTGTCTGCCTGCGCGGGCACCGATCCCAAGCTGGGCGGTGCGCCGACCATGGCCACCGGTTCCGCTGGCGGCGCCACCGCGTCGAATGCCAACCAGCAGTTGGAAAAATGTGACAAGCCGCTCGGCACCCTCGGGGTGGTGGAGGATACGGCTGCGCCCTGGTATCACCACCTGTCGCAATACAAGCTCGGCTCGACCGTGCCCGTGCTGCGCATGATGATCCAGCAGTCGAACTGCTTTGTCGTCGTGGAGCGCGGCGCCGCGATGGGCAAGCTGATGCAGGAGCGGGCGCTGGCTTCGTCGGGTGAAATGCGGGCCGGCAGCAATTACGGCAAGGGCCAGATGGTGGCGGCTGACTACACCATGAGCCCGAGCATCACATTCAGCCAGAAAGGCACGCAGGGTGTCGGCGGCGCCCTCGGCGGTCTGGGTTTGCTGGGCAGCGTGGCTGGTGTCGTTGCTGGCGGGCTGAAGGCCAACGAGGCTTCCACTACCTTGCTGATGGTGGATAACCGTTCGGGCATCCAGCTGGCTGCGGCGGAAGGCAGTGCCAAGAATTATGACTTCAATGTGGGCGGCGCCTTGTTTGGCGGCGGCGGCTTCGGCGCGGCGGGCGGCTATTCCAACACGCCGGAAGGCAAGATCCTGATCGCTTCCTTCATGGATTCGTATAACCAGCTCGTCAAGGCTGTGCGGAATTACAAGGCGCAGGAAGTTGCCGGCGGCATGGGGACCGGTGGCGCGCTTGGGGTGCAGGGCGGCTCCACACCAGCGTCCAAAGAGCTCGAGAAAAAGTCCACCAAGAAGAAAAACTGAATCACATCCAGCGCAGGAAAGCGCCGATCACGGGGGCATTCGCCAGGTCAATCAGGAAGCCTCCGGTCGGCGGGACGATGGTCGTGGCGCGCGGTGCGGCGCCATGTTGTCGCGTTATGGCGTCCATTGCCGCGACAGCTGTCGCGGTTGAACCCACGCCGTAGCCAGTCAGCCCGGCCGTCGCCACCGCTGCCTCCCTGTCGCTCCCCAGCAGGGGATAGATCACGAAGGCAGCGAAGGCAAGCGTCATCGCCGTGTTGACGGCGAGGATGGCCATCATGGGGCCGGCGACAGAAGCCAACTCAGCCAGATTCAGCGGGGCCAGCGTGATGACCAGGAACAGCGGTAGCAGCACGGCAGCGATCTGGTTTATGACGTCGCTGCGCAGCCAGCGTGCGCCTGCGGCATCGTGGGCGGCGCGCAAGGCGAAGCCAAACAGGAGCGCGCCCATGTAGGCGGGCATGGGCGCGTCCAGCTTGTCGAGGCCGAAGCTGAGCCAGGCGCCGGCCTTGACGCTGAGTGCGACAAGCAGCAGGTGGCCTGCTGCCGCCCGGCCGTGGGCAGCAAGCGTCCGTACGTCTTGCAGGAAGTCGGCCACGACAGGCTTGCCGGCGGGGCTGGGTGGCGGCGTGCCGACTTCGGCGCGGTTGTCTGCCCTATGGCGGCGCAAGAGCCATGTGCCGAGGGGACCGGAGAGCAGGGCGCCGGCGACCAGGCCAAAGGTTGCCGCGGAGGCGCCAATGGCTGCTGCCGATGCCATCCCGGCCTGTTCGAAGCGCGACGCAAATCCCAGCGCGGTGCCGTGGCCGCCGACCAGCGTCAGCGAACCGCACATGACGCCCAGCAGGGCTGGGGCGCCGAGCGCCGCCGCGACCGTCGCCCCGATCGCGTTCTGCAGTACAGCCAGTACCGTAGTCCCGAGCAGCAGGACCACCAGCATGCGGCCGCCGGTGGCGAGCAAGCGCAGCGGAGCCGCCAGGCCGACGCAGGTGAAGAAACCGATCAGCAAAGGCAGGTTGATGTTTTTTGCCGGCCGTGCCAGCCATTCGGAATCGGCTGTGACGAGCCAGGTCCACCATGGTGCGTCGACCTTGGTGGCAAACGCAAACTCAAGGCCGGCCAAGCGCAGCGCCAGGATGGCGAGCGCGAACAGCAGGCCGCCGACAACCGGCACGGGGATGCTGAAGCGCGCCAGCATCGGCGCGCGGTGCAGCACCCACCGGCCGAGCTGCAAGAGCGGCAAGGCCAGCAGCAACAGCAGCCACGGCGACAGCGTCATCCAGCAGCCTTCAAGGCGACTTCGCTGCCGCCTGTGCTTGCGCTAGGCTGTCGCGCGCGTTGCTCGACTGCGGGAACAGGCGCGTATTCAATTCGAATACCTTGATGGCGGCGCTGCTGCCGCGCGTTTCGAGCATGGCGTATCCGGTTTCGTTGATGCGCCGCTCCAGCGCCGCGCCGTCGCGTAGCGCCAGCGTTTGCAGTTGCTGCAACAGTGCCTGGAACTGCGCCGGCGTGCTTGCGGGCCGGCCGGCGTAGTCGATCAGCTGCTCGGAAACTGCTTCCATCGAGAACCGCGCCGGATCGATTGCCGCCATCAGGCTTTCGACCAGGGTGCGCGACCAGACGTTCTGCGCGCTGCCGTTGGTCAGGTAGACGATGGTGTAGCTGTCGCCGCCATCGCGTTCCGGCCACAGCAGGCGCACGCGCACCTTGGCGCCGCCATCGTGCCCGACGAACTCGTAGCCGCCGCTCTTGCCGTACTCCCAGCCTGAAGCGAACCAGCTGTCCTGGCCATTGGCCAGCTTCTGCGGCTGCCACAGCTTGCGCAGTGTTTCCTTTCCTACCAGCTCGCCGCGTGCGACGGCGTTGAGGAAGGCTGCAAGGTCGTCGACCGTGGTGAACAGCTCGGCATGGACGTTGGCATATTCCGGCCATTGGACTACCGGATCGGCCTGCAGCTTGCCGTTCTTGCCGACGTAGTTGCGCACCATGCCGCGGCGGCTGGCGTTGGCGAGGCCAAGATAAGTGTTCGTCAATCCCAGCCTGCTGATGATGCGCTCGCTGGCCAACTGGGTGTACGGCTTGCCGTAGTGCGCCTCCAGCACGGCCTCCAGCAGCAGGAAGTTGGTCTGCGTGTAACGGGTAGCGGTACCTGGTTCAAACAACAGCGGCTTGTCGGCCAGTGCGGCAAATACCGCCTGCAGGTTCGGCGGGAAGCTGGGACTGGACAGGTTTCCCGGATCGAAATATTCCGGCAGTCCCGAGCTATGGTTCAGGATGAGGCGCAGCGGAATCTGTTGCCAGCGCAGGGGCAGCCCTGCCAGATAGGCGCTGGCCGGCTTGTCCAGGTCCAGTTGGCCGGCTTCCACCAGTTGCATCAGCAGCACGCTGGCCAGCAGTTTGCTGACCGAATAGGCGGGGAACAGCTCGTCGCGTCGTGCGCCGGCGACATTGCGGAAGATCACTTCGCCGTTGCGCGCCACCAGCACTGCCTGGCTGGCAATCACGTAGCGCTGGGCATTGGCTTCCATCTTCTGTTCGAGCGCGCGATCGAGCGGCGCCGCGTGGGCAGTGCTTGCGAACAGGGCAAAGGCCAGGGCGATTGAACGAACCAGCATTGCACCTCCATGCTTAGTTAACAGGCAGGCAAATGTAGCATGGAATTGCGGGCCAAACGTCCTATAGTGTAAGTAGCTCTTCGGAAGGGAGGTCGCCATGACCCGCAAATACATCGACTGCCGCGAATTTCCCAGCGAGGCTCAATGCAGCGTCGCAATATCGGCAGACAATGAAGACGAGCTGCTGGAAGTCGCTGTCCAGCACGCCGTCTCGGTCCACAAGCATACGGATAGTCCTGAACTGCGCAGCGCCATTCGTGGCTTGATCCATGAAGGCATGCCACCCGAGCATGTGATGCCGCCGGGGGCATCGACGGCCACGCCGGAAGGCGTCAGGCCGCACTAGGCGGCTCGCTCTGCCGGCTGGGTATCGAGATAGCGCACCAGGTCGCGCCCCAGCACCCGCAGGCGCGCGGTTTCGACCTGGCGCTTCTTGTAGGCGTCGTGGCTGGCTGGGCCTTCCAGCGTGCGGCCGTGGCTGGCCTTGTCCATCAGCTGGATCTCGTACTCGAAGAAGAAGCCGACGTCATAGTCGGGACCGCTGGCTGCCGGGTCGTCCGGCGGCAGGTGGATCATCTTGCGCACCGTGACCTGGATGCTGTTGAAGCCGGCGCCGCTGTGCGGGTTGTCGGCCTGCGTCTGGGGTGACGAAATTTCCATCAGTTCCGCATCCATCTTTTCCAGCAGGTCGGCCGGGTAGCCTTCGGCGGCCTCCAGCATGCAGCGGTATTGGGTGAATATTTCCTTTGCCGCTTCCATGTCGAGCAGGGTGTTGCGGGTGCGTTGGGAGTCGACGTTGGTCACCGAGATCAGGTGGGCCCGCTGCAGTGTGCGCAAGGCGAGCAGGCATTCGAAGCGGGTATTGAAGATCAGCCGCACGCCAAGGTGGTCGAAGATGTCGGCCGCCAGGTAGGCTGCCTTTTGCAACAGCTTCAGCAGGATACTGCCACGGCTTTTATTGTTCTTGCGGTCAAAGTGCAGCAAGGGCAGGCAAATTTCACCATCGCTCAAATAGAACTGGCCGTCTTCTTCATGGATCACTTCATCCAGGCTGGCAAACACTTGCTGGCGGATGGTGTTGAAGTAGCGCAGCTTGAGGTTGTTATCGATGTAGAAGATGCCGTGCATGACTTTCAGCACAGCGCAGGACCACATGCGGCGCAGCTCCACCGGTTCATTGCCGTGCAGCGAGGCGTAGACCAGCAAGTCCAGCGGATCTTCCGGCTGGCGTACTTCAAGCGGGATCATGGCCGCCTGGGCTGGCGTCAGGAAGCTGCTGCTGACAAAGTCCAGCGCTTCGCCATGGGCACGCGCGATCACTTCGCGCGCATGCGGGTTGTCGATGTCGAAACCGTATTCGCGCACAAACTGGTGGGCGTCATGCTTGTTGCGCAGGGCCAGTCCGCCGAGGTCGATTGCCGACACACCGGAGGCGATGGCATTCAGGTAAGTCCAGTTCAGGGAAAACTTGCCCTGGCACTTGAGTGAGGGATGCATGGCGGTGTTCGTGAATTTGTGCAACCGTCCAGTCTTTGAAGAAAGTATCGCAGTCGCGCGTGCAAGCCGCAAGCCGGGTGTTGTATTGAAATCGGCCTTGTATCTTAGTAAAAAAATAATGTAATATTTTCTCGGTGGTAACTTTAATAACGATACATCCTCTTCTGGAGCAACCGTGAGTAATCCTTATTCGATGCCGCAGGCCGAACTGCGCGAACCAGCCAGCAATGAAACGTATGAGCCAAAGTTTTTTGCCGTCAGTGGACGCATTGGCCGCGTGCGCTATCTTGCCTATAGCGCCGCCCTGAGCTTGATACTGACGCCGGTATTTTTCATCTTCGCGATCGTGATGGGCGTGTCGGCCCTGGCAGCCGGACGGGGAATTGAAGCCATCGGCGCCACGTTCATTTTCGGCTTGCTCGCCTTGACTGTTGTGACACTGGCTGCCGCCGTCATCATTGGTCGCCGCCGCTTGAATGACCTCGGCAAATCGGGCTGGTACCTGCTGCTGTCGCTGGTGCCCATCGTCGGCTTCCTGTTCGCCTTGTACCTGATCTTCGCTCCGGGCGAGTCCGAGGGCAACGATTATGGCCCGCCGCCTGGCCCGAACACCATCGGCGTGATCATCCTGGCCTCGCTCATGCCAATCATGTTCGCGGCGGGTATGGTGCTTGCCATCTCAATGCCGGGCTATGCCGACTACAAAGCCAGGGCCGAAGCCGCGCAGATCGACAACAGCCAGTAAGCGATGCAAAGCCCCTACGCCGCGCCCCAGGCAGGGCTGGAACTGCCGTTTGCACCATCGAATGAGGCGCGGCTGTTTTGCTGGAATGGGCGTATCGGGCGCGTGCGTTTTGTTGCGTACAGCCTCGCAGGTATTCCGCTGGCCATCCTGTTTGGCCTGCTTTCAGGGATCGCGGTCGGCGTTTTCGGGCTGCAGTCCTACTTTGCCAGCGAGGCGCGCGTCATGACGATGGGCACGGTGATCTTCATGATTCCGCTGCTGGTACTGGCGGTGATGACGCGCCGCCGGCTGCACGATTTCGATGTCGGGGGCTGGTGGACGCTTATGCTGCTGTTCCCGATCTTGCAGTTCATTTTCCTGATCTACATGGTGGTCGCACCCGGCACGGCGGACACCAACCGTTTCGGCGCAGTGCCGGCACCAGCCGACTTCGGCGTGAAGCTTGGCGCGGCATTGGGCTGCATCCTGGTTGCCGCCTTTACAGCGCTCCGCTTTCTTTGATATCGAGGTAGCGGTTCAGCAGGGCGCCGGCCAGGTGCTCCGGCGCGACATCGACCAGGTGGCCTGAGCGCAGGCCGAGGCGGCGGATGGCTTCCTGGCGCTGCTGCAGGTAATGTTCGCTGGCTGCCAGGCGCAGCGCATCGTTGAAGTCTTGCACCTGTGCCGAGCTGGCGGCGTCCAGTGCGCGCTCGCGCAAGCTGGCGCACATCACCAGGTGGCGCGAGGACAGCAGGTCGACGGCCTGGCGCAACGCCACATCGTCCTCATCGCGCACATTGGTCACCAGTACCACGAAGGCGCGCCGGTTCAGGCGGTTCAGCAAGTCGTTGGCGGCGCGCATGTAGTCGGGCGCGGCTTCGCCCGGCTGCAGGTCATAGACGCCGGCCAGCATGCGGTCCAGTCCAATGCGGCCCTTGGCCGGCGCCAGCCAGCGGTTGTCGATGCCAAAACTCATCAAACCTACCGCGTCGCCCTGTTTGCCGGCCACGAAGGCCAGCGTCAGCACCGCGTACAGCGCATGGTCGAAATGGCTGGTGTCGTCGTCGCGCGCCAGCATGCGGCGCCCGGTATCGAGCAGGAATACGACCTGCTGGTCGCGTTCGAGCTGGTATTCGCGGGTGATCGGCTTGCGGTGGCGGGCCGTGGCCTTCCAGTCGATCGAGCGCAGGCTGTCACCGCGGCGGTACTCGCGCAGCTGGCGGAAATCGGTGCCTTCGCCGCGCTGGCGCTTGATCAGCGAACCGGCGGTCGGCGCCTGGCGGTCGGTGGCGCGCAGGGCCTGGCCCAGCAGGCGCGCCACGTCGGGGAATACTTTTGCAGTCTGTTGCGGGCCGATGCGGTGGGTGGCCTGCCACAGGCCGAGCGGGCCGGCCACCCGCAGCCATGGCGTGCCGAAGTCGCCGTCGCCCCGCTCCAGCGGGCGCACGCGGTAAGTCATGGTGGAAAACGCGCCGGGCGCCAGGCGGGTGGCGTGCGGCATGCCTTCCAGTTCCCAGGCGGGCGGGTAATCGTCGAACACGTCGAGCTGCAGCGCGGCTTTGCCTTCATTGTGCAGGGTCAGGCGCACGTCGTGCCAGGCGCCGACCGGCAGCACGCCCGCCATGCTGCGTTCCGCGCGCAGGGCAGGGCGGCGCCGCGCCAGCAGGGCATCGGCGCCGGCAGCCAGCAGCAGGGTGCCGGCCAGCGCCTGCCACGGCGCCTGCAGCATCGGCCATGCGCTGGCCGGCACGCCCAGCGCGGTCAGGCCGAGCAGGGCCAGGAACATTCGGCGGGTTGGTTTCATCAGTTGCGCGGCGCGGCGACCGAGTCGATCAGTGCGGCCAGCACGTCGTCCGCGCCCAGGCCATCCAGCTCGCTTTCCGGCGACAGGGCAATGCGATGGCGCAGCACCGGCAGGCTGGCTTGCTTGATATCGTCAGGGGTGGCGTAATCGCGGCCCGCCATCAGGGCCATGGCGCGTGCCAGGCGGATCAGTGCAATGCTGCCGCGCGGGCCGGCGCCGACCGCCACGCCGGGCCACTGGCGCGTGGCGCGCGCCATGCGCACGGCGTAGTTGGCGACCGCCTCGTCCACCCGGATGTGGGCCACCAGTTGCTGCAGGGCGACCAGGATTTCCGGCTTGATCAGGGTGCGCACCTGCGCCACTTCCAGCGCGTCGCCGACGCGGCCTTCGGTCACGGCCAGCAGCATAGCGGTTTCCTCCGACTCGCTTGGATAGGCGATGCGCGCCTTGATCAGGAAGCGGTCAAGCTGGGCTTCCGGCAGCGGGTAGGTGCCTTCGCTTTCCAGCGGATTCTGGGTGGCCAGCACCATGAAGGGCGCTTCCAGCGTGTGCGCTTCGCCTTCGATGGTGACCTGGCGCTCCTGCATGGCTTCCAGCAGGGCGGACTGGGTCTTGGCCGGCGCGCGATTGATTTCGTCGGCCAGCAGCAGGTGGGTGAACACCGGGCCTTTGCGGATGCTGAAGGTTTGCTGGCGCTGGTCGAAAACGGCGTGGCCCATCACGTCGGCCGGCATCAGGTCGGGCGTGAACTGGATGCGTGAGAACTCGCCGGCGAAAGTCTTGGCCAGCGCCTTGACCAGCAGGGTCTTGCCCAGCCCGGGCACGCCTTCCAGCAACACATGGCCGCCCGCCAGGCAACAGGCCAGCACCTGCTCGACCACCGTTTTCTGGCCGACGATGGCGCGGCCGATTTCCTCGCGCACGCGCTGCACGATGTCGATCGCCTGCGCCAGGCGGTCGGCCGGAATGGCGTTGTTGGATGGGATGGACATGCTATCGCTCATGATGGGCTCGCAATTGTTGGAGTATGGAGATTTGTCGTGTGAAATCGGCGGCACGGCTGGCCGGCGCGCCAAGCAGGGCGTCGCTGACATGCGCTTCCGGCAGCTTGGTCAAACGCGCCAGGCGGCGTGCGCGTTCGGCGGGACCCAGGGCGTGCAGTTCCGGCAGGCGCCGCAGCAGCTGTTTTTCCGTGCGCTTGCGCACGGCGTCCAGCAGCAAGGCGCGGCCCTGCGGCAAGCGCCACAGCCAGCGGCCGCTGGCTTCAATATGTTCGATCAGCGCGCGGCGCGGGGCGGCCGCTTCCGGCAGCATTGGGCCGAAGCGGCGCGAGGCGCTCCAGGTCCACAACAGCAGCACGGCGGCCAGGCCGAGGACGGCCAGGCGGCCGTGCTGCCACAGCCAGGCGGCCCAACTGACCGGCTCGTTGTGCTGCACCAGCATGACCGGCGCCTTGGGACCGCTCTGCCCGGCCAGCAACAGCAGCAGCTCGCCGTGGTCGAACTGGCGCAGCGCATCGTTGTCGAAGTAGCTGTCGCCGGCGTCGACGGCCACCATGGCGACCTTGCCGCGGCCTTCGCCGTAGACCAGCACGGCCAGCTCGTACGTGTCGCCCCATAGCGGTTGCGGGCCCTTGCCTTCGAAGCGCTGCAGGGTGTCGGATGGGCGGGCCAGCTCGATGGTGTTGGCGGCGCCGGGCGCGTTCAGGCACACCAGGTGGGCCGGGCCGGCCGGTTCTTGCTCGCTTGCCTGGTCCTCGTCGTCCGCCTCCTCCTCGGCCGGCTGCGCTTTGGCTTGCGCCGCCTCGGCGGCGCGCTTTTCGCGGCGCGCAGTTTCCAGCGGGTCGATGCGGCAGGTATCGTCCATGCGGGTACGGCCCGACATTGCCACGCCAAAGTGTTTGCCCAGCGGGTCGGTCAACTGTTCCGCGCCGCTCTCCTGGCTGCCTTCCTCGTCGTCGCTGTCGCCGATCCAGTCCGGTGTCATGATCAGCGTGTTGCCGCGGCGCACCCAGTCCAGCAGCAGCTTGGCCTGGCGCTCGTCCGGCGGGCGCGCATAGCGCGACAGCATCATCACGCCGTCCGGCAGCTGGTTCAGCAACTGGTAGCTGAGCACGGGCTCGATGCGCACCTTGTGGCCGCGCGCCTCCAGCAGCCGGGTGGCGGCCAGCATCGGGTTCTTGGCCTGCGCCGCGGAGACATATGGCTGGCCGCGCCACACCTTGTGGAAGTAGATGGGCCACAGTTCGGCAACGGCGAAGGCCAGCAGCGCGGCGACCACGGCGATGGCCGTGATAATGGAAGTGCTGCGCTTCATGCTGCCTCGCGGTCGAAGTGGGCTTGCCAGCGCGTGCACAGCGCCGCCACGGTTTCCGCGGCGGGCCAGCGCGCACCGTAGGCGGCATTCAGCCACAGCGTGGTGGCCTGGTCGGCCAGTGCCAGGCTGTTGCCGTCAAGGGTGCCGGCGGCATTGGCACTGCGCGCTTGCGCCAGGCATTCGCCTTCCGTGGCGCCGTGGTGCAGCTTGAGCGACTGGCGGCTGACCAGGCGCGACAGCGTGGCGCGGTACAGCAGCGCCAGCGCAGCGCGCTGCTGCCCTTGCTGCCACAGGGCGCGAACGGCGCCGGCCACGTCGGACGGCAAGCTCTCTTCGCGGATATCGAGTCCGCCGATTTCGGTTGCCAGGCGGGGCTCGGGGGCCGCGCCCATGTTGAAGCGCAGCGGTGCGCCATAGCGCCACAGCAGCCACGCCACCAGGGCGATGGCGCCGCCGATCAGGGCCGCTTTGAAGAGGCCAGCCAGGATGGCCGCCACCCAGCGCGGCACCAGCGGCGGGGCTTTCTGCTCTTGTTTGGGCTTTTCCTGTTCCGCTTGCTCACGCAATTCCCATTGCTCGCTGCAGCGATAACCGCGCAAGTCTTCGTGGGCGAATACCTGGTCGAGCTGGCGGCGCACGGCAGCTTGTTCCGGCGACTGGTCGGGACCGCGCCCGCTGTCTTGCTTCTTGAATCCTTCCGGCGGTTCGCAATCGCGGGCGGCGGCTGTCGCGCTGGCGGCTGTCGCGCTGGCGGCCGGGGCGGCTTGCACAGGCGGCGGCATGCCGAGCAAGGCCATGGCCAGCAGCGGTGCCGCCATCAGCACGGCGGCAACGTGACGCGCCGCTACCGGCCGGGCTGGCGGGCGCAGCTGGCGCAGCACGATTTCGATGTCCCATGCCTCCAGCGTGGCGCGGCGGTTCAGGTATAGCGTGAAAGTGCAGGCCGTATAAATCGGGCCGACAATGGCCAGCGCCGCGCAGCAGGCGGCGTTGATGATGGCCGACCGTAAAGCCGCATCGTCGATACGGAACACCGCTGCCGGGTTCGGCGATGTGCTGGACATGAACAGTCCCACCAGGCCCAGGATGCCCAGGGCCAGCACCAGGAATTCGAGGACAAAGAAGCTGGCGCCGAACAGGAAGGCGGCAACGCCGGTGCCATTGCGCGCGATGGTGGCGCGGCGCGCCGTGGCGGTCTTGCCGCGCGCCCGCTCCAGCACCCAGACCGGCTGGTGCAGGCCGCGCCCGGCCATGAAGGGACGCCACCAGGTCAGCATGCGGATCCAGCCACCGCCCAGTTCGCGCGGCCAGGCGCGCAAGGCAGCGCGCCAGCCGGTCTGCTCGCCGAACACCTGGCGCGCCAGCACGTGCAGTGGCGCCCGTTCCAGCAGGGGCAGCAGCCACCAGGGCAGCAGCCAGCCAAACGCTGTTTCCCAATGCCAGCCGATCAGGATGGCCAGTGCCGACAGCGGCAGCCACAGGGCGAGCCAGGCGCGCCAGACGTCGGCGCCGCCGGCGTGCAGCAGGGCGAAACCAAGGTCCAGGCCTTGCGCATTGCTGCGCGGGCGCAAGTCCAGGCGCAGCTTATCGAGTTGCATGCGCGCCTTTCCCGCGGCCGGCGAAACCAAAGAACAGGAATACCAGGGCCCAGCACACGGCGCCGACGCTGTATTTGACGGCCGGCGCAAACGCGCTGGCCGACCAGAAGGCCTCGAAGAAGGCGGCCAGCACGGTGAGCAGGGCGGCGCCCGCCACTACCGGGTACATCTGGACACTGGCTTCCTGCAGCGCACGGCGGCGGCTCAGGCGGCCCGGCTTGACCAGCGCCAGGCCAAGGCGCAGGCCGGCCAGGCCGGACAGCACCAGGCCCGCCAGCTCAAAGCTGGAGTGGGTCACCACGAAAGACCAGAAGTTGCTGCGGGTGGCCGGATCGAGGCTGAGCCAGGCCGCCACCACGCCCATCTTCATGCCGTTAAACAGCACGCTCACCAGGGCCGGCACGCCGCCGAAAATGCCGCTGGCGAACGTACGGAAGCCGATCGAGACATTGTTCCAGATATAGTGGCCGAACATCTGCAGGTCGCCCTCGCTGCCGCCACGCCCGGTCTTGAAGCTGGACGGCGCATACATCTGGTGCATGTGCGTCAGTTCTTGCGGCGAGGCGAACATGAAGGCGTTGTGTGCGTCGTGCCACACCAGTACGCCGATGGCAATGGCCGGACCCAGAAGGCACAGCAGCACCACCAGCAACAGCTTCCATTCGGCGCGCACGCGGCATGGCAAGTCAACGCGCAGCCATTGCAGCAGCACGGCTGGGCGTTCAGCCGCAACGCCATACAAGGCGTGGTGGCAGCGCGCCACCAGGCCGTGCAGGTAGGTCACCAGCTGCGGCGAGTAGCCGCGCTGGCTTGCCAGGGCCAGGCACTGGCACAGGCGACGGTATTGTTCGGGCAAGGCTTCGCGGCCTTCGGCACGTTTGCCCAGCAAGGTGTCGATCTCGTTCCACAGCGGGGTGTAGGCTGCTTCAAACTGCGCTTGCTTCATCGGACCAGTCCTGCGGCCATGCCGCGCAAGCGTTCCAGCGAAGCCTCGCCTTCGCGGCCGGTCAGCGGCGCGGCGATATCGGCCAGTTCCAGCATGCGGCCGTGCGGCAGCCGGTTTTCACGCGCGAACAGGTCGGCCAGGGCGCGCTGCTGTTCCGCCGTCAGCGGGAAGGGCAGCGGCAGCGGCGCCGCATTGGGCACTTCGACGCGCTTGGGCGGCTTGTCGCGGTACACCACCTGGGTGCCGGCCACGATATCGCCGAGGCGGCGGAAGTGACGGTCGCACAGCATGGACACCAGGCCGGAGGCATAAAACAGCGGCAGGAAATCGGCCACCAGCAGCAGGTTGCGCAGCACCGATTCGCGCCAGCGCACCGGCAGTCCGTCGGCGCGCAGCACCTGCAGGCCGACCGCGCGCTTGCCCAGCGTGCGGCCGCCGGCGTAAATCTCGCAAAACACCGGATAGGACCAGTAGGCGAGGAAGTACAGTACCGCGGCCACGCCACTGAACATTTTTTCGGAAGGGATGAGAACGCCAAGCATCCCGATCAGGACGCTCGATGCCGTGCCCCACGCAATCGCATCGATAGCCCATGCGTAGGCGCGCACCACCGGACCGGCAGGAACCAGCTGCAAACGCACGCCTTCGGGAGTGGTCAGGGACAGGCGCCCATCGAGGAGGAAATTCATGCCATTTATTTAACCATAAAATTTCCCTAATGAAAATATTAATGGGAATGTTTTATGCCTGCCGCCTGCTCGACTTGCTGGTAGTCATGAGACTGGCGCACGTTGCCGATGGCTTGCCAGATGGCTTCGACCCGCAGCGGATCGCGCTGGTAGATGCCGCGCCCCACCATCAGGTGCAGGTTGACGACGGAGTAAGGCAGCGCGGCCTGCCGGACCTTGCCCTTGAAGCGCGGATCTTCATGCACCAGTTTGCTTGCTTCCAGCCCTTGCAGGATGGCGACGTCAAAGCTGCCCGTGACCAGCATGCGCAGGGCATCGGCAGCCGACTTCACGGTGTCGTGGGGGATATAACCCTTTTCGCGCAACTGCTGCCCCACCAGGTAGCCGGTCTGCACGACCACCACCTTGCCGGGCGCCACCAGCGTGTGCCCGTCCCAGCCGCCGTTGCCGCCCACGCGCAGGAAAACCAGGGCTGCATCTTCGAATAATGCGCGGCCCGGATCTTCACGCCCATCGGGTAATTGGGGAATGCGCGACCAGGCACGCCGGTCAATTGCATCTGCTGCACCGACTACAGCATCCACTTGGCCAAGTTTTAATTCACTAAGGCAACGCTTCCAGGGTTTCGCTGAATAAATAAATTGTTCATTCAGGAGTAATTCAACCCGTTTTAATAATTCGAAATTCAAGCCTTTTCCGTCGGGTGTGCTCCATGGCCGTTGCTCCACATCTTCAAAGCACAGGCGCAACGGCGGCTCTTTCGCGGCATGGGCAGCCGTGCCGGTCATGAATGCCAGCAACACGCAGAGGCTTTTATAGCTCATGGCATAAAGATTATCACGCCGTTTTTCTGTTCCGGACGACTTCAATAAAAAGAGCCATACATGTTGTATTTGCGCATGAAAAACTGGAAATAATAGACGGATGAAAATGTTGCATATAAATTCTTCCCTAGTTTTTTTAAAATCTGTATGGAAGAGAGAAATACATGAATAAACATTTTCCGATTGCAGCATTAATGTTGTCCGCCAGCCCGTTCGTGCTGCTGGGCCAAGCCCACGCACAAGCACAGGATGCTGCTCCTATCCAGGCGCAGCAGGCTGCCGACAGCACCACCGACGAGATCCAGAAGGTGGTCATTGTTTCGACCGGTAGCCGCGGTTCGCAACGCACCATGGTGGACACGCCCGTCCCGGTTGACGTCCTGAGCTCGCGCGAGCTGACCAAGACCGGCCAGACCACCCTCGACAAGTCGATGCAGTTCCGCGTCCCTTCTTTCAACACCGTGCAGACCCCGGTCAACGACGCCACTTCCCTGCTGGACCCTTACGAAATCCGTAATATGGGCCCGAGCCGCGTGCTGATCCTGATCAACGGCAAGCGCAAGAACATGAGCTCGCTGGTTTACACCCAGACCTCGCCCGGCCGCGGCGAATCCGGCGCCGATATTTCCGCCATCCCTTCCGATGCGATCAAGCGCATCGAAGTGCTGCGCGATGGCGCCTCCGCGCAATACGGCTCGGATGCGATTGCCGGCGTGGTCAACATCATCCTGAAGGACAATGCCGAAGGCGGCTCTGTCACGGCGCGTACCGGCATCACCCACGAACACGATGGCGGCATGGGCGGCGTGAGCCTGAACCAGGGCTTCGCACTGGGCGGCGACCGCGGCTTCTTCAACTACACCATCGATGCCTCGCGCGTGAACCTGGCCAGCCGCTCCGGCGCGGTTAGCGCAGCCGGCGAAGCGAGCGACTTCGGCGCCTCGTTGGCCGAAGTACAGGCCTTCCTGTCCAAATACCCTGACGCGCGCAACGTCAACGGCTCGCCGAAAACCAAGGCCTACAAGGGCTTGTTCAATACCCGCTACGACCTGGGCGAGGGCATCGCGGTGTACGCCAACGCGGCGTACGTGAACAAGAAGATCAACTCCTTCGCCAACTACCGCACCCCATACTGGCGCCCGACCGACTACGGCCTGCTGCACCCGGCCGGCACGACGTACGAGGGGTACCAGCCAACCTTCGACGGCACCCTGGATGACTATAACGCCACCGGCGGCGTGAAGATGGACCTGGCCGGCTGGACCACCGACTTCAGCCTGACCTACGGCGGCAACAAGCAGAAGTACAATGTGAACCATTCCGTCAACCGCAGCATGGAAGACGCAATCCTGGACGGCACCGGTACCGAGCATTCGCCAACCAGCTTCTATGCCGGCGCCGTGAAGTTCGAGCACTATGTCTTCAACGGCGACATTTCCAGGCAGCTGACCGATACCGTCAACTTCTATGCCGGCACCGAGCTGCGCCATGAGAAGTTCGAAGTGATCGCAGGCGACCGCTTCTCCTGGCAGGGCACCGGCGCGGACTCCTTCGCCGGCAACCATCCTGACAATTCCTTCCCGTCGTCGCGCTCCAACTACGGCGTATACGGCGGCGCAACCTGGGACATCAGCAAGGAATGGCTGGTTGACGGCACCGGCCGCTGGGAAAAATACACCGACTTTGGTTCGGCGTTCGTGTGGAAACTGTCCACCCGCTGGAAGGCCAACGACTGGGTGACGTTGCGCGCCTCCGCTTCGAAGGGCTTCCGCGCGCCTTCGCTGGCGCAGATCTACACGCAAAAGGCGCAGTACTCCTTCGTGCCGGGGTCCGGCATCCAGGTTTCCGGCCTGGTCAACAACGTGTCACCACAGGCGGCCGCGCTGGGCGTGCCGAAGCTGAAGGCGGAGAAGTCCGACAACATCACCCTGGGCCTGGGCCTGAAGCCTGATGAAAATACCAGCATGACGCTGGACTACTACAACATCAAGGTCAAGGACCGTATCGTGCTGGGCAAGGAAATCAAGCCGATCTGCGTGCAGCCGACGGTGGACCCAACCGATCCGGCATATGCTGTCCAACTGGCGGCGTATAACACTTGCTTCGCTGCCAGCCCGCTGGACCAGGAGCTGGCAAAGGCCAAGATCGTCTCGGTCAGCTTCTTCATCAATGCCATCACCAGCCGCACCGAGGGCCTCGATTACGTCCTGTCGCGCAAGAACATCCCGCTGGCTGACGGCAAGCTGACCCTGAACCTGTCCGGTAACTACACCCACAAGAACGAACGTGATGGGGCAGTGAAGAATCCGGCGCTGGTGGCGAATGCCGGCCAGTCCGTGATGGATGCAACCCAGGAAGCGCTGATGTTCACCTCGCGTCCGAAGTTCAAGACCATCCTCGGCGCCGACTGGGACTACAAAAAGCTGAACCTGTCGCTCAACAACACCGTGTTCGGCCCGACCCGCTTCCGCCAGGCCGGCCTGGACAGCAACCTCGAGACCAAGTTCAAGACCAAGAACGTCACCGACTTCGCCCTCAACTACAACCTGATGCCGAATGTGACCCTGTCGTTCAACGTCAACAACGTGTTCAACACCACGCCTGAGTGGGAGTTCAAGGCCCTGAATGCCGATGGCCAGGCGATCATTAACGATCCAAACCTGAAAGCCATCCAGCGCAACCTGATCACCTTCAACGGCCGCTACGATATGGTGACCTACGACGGCTCGCATTTCAGCCAGCTTGGCCGCACCTACGCCGCATCGCTGAACTACCGCTTCTAAAGCGCTATCCGGCCGACGCGAAAACCGCCCCTCGGGGCGGTTTTTTATTGTAAAGTGGATAATCAACCGGTGATGGAGATAACCATGCGCTCGATGCGTCGGGCAATCACGAACGGGGCGCAGCACGTAAGGCCCGTTATCGACGATGCAGTGCTGGCCCGTTACGTCGAAATCGGCCTGGCGGTGCGCGAAGCATTCCGCCAGCCGGCGTTGCGCGATGTCTTCATCGCGCGGCTGAAGCCGCACCGGCGCCTGATCGCGGGCAGCGTACCGGCAGGCATCCAGCAGCACGGCATGCTGCCCGAGCGCGCACCGGCGCAGGGCCTGGCCGAGATTTCCGATGCCGACCTGGCGCAATGGCTGGTCGACGACGGCCGCCTGATCTACGGCGAATTCACGCAGCAGGAGCTTGACAACTACTTCGAGGCGGTTGCGCCCTGGCTGCCCCTGCGTGGCCATTTCATCGATCTTGGCAGCGGCCTTGGCAAGGTCGTAATGAGCGCAGCACTAGCCTTGCCCGGCATGCGTTGCACCGGTGTCGAGCTGCTAGGCTATCGCAATGACATGGCGCAAATGCGGCTGGCGCAGATGCTGGCGGCCGGCGTGGCCGAGGATGCCGCCGCAGCCGCCCGCGTTGCCGCCCGCGTGCGCCTGCTGCACCAGGATATGTTTGCCACCGATGTCTCCGACGCCAGCATGGTGTACATCTACAGCACCTGTTTCGCGCCGATGATGGACAGGTTGGCCGAAAAGCTGGCCGGGGAACTGCCCGAAGGCGCCCTGGTCACAACCGTCACTTTCCCCCTGTTGCACCCGGCCTTCGAACTGGTGAAGCAATTCGCGCCGCCCAGTGTGGCGTGGACGACTGTGTTCCTGTATCGCCGGCGTGCTGCGCTGGAAGCGGGGGCGCCGCCCGCAGCGCACCACCTTTACGAACAGGATGGCGCCGCCTGGGAATATGCGGTGCGAGCCGCCTTCGCCGCCTATGATTCGGCGCAGGAGGTCTGACATGGATATCCGCGCGATGACCTTGCCCGAGCTGGAAGTGGTGCTGGACTGGGCAGCCATGGAGGGCTGGAATCCGGGCCTGCAGGATGCCGCCAGTTTTTACGCCGCGGATCCGGACGGCTTCCTTCTTGGGCTGCTCGATGGCGAGCCGGTGGCCAGCATTTTCGCAGTGCGTTACGGGGCCGGATTCGGCTTCATCGGCGGCTATATCGTGCGGCCGGAGTTTCGCGGCAAGGGCTACGGCATGGCAGTCTGGCAGGCCGGCATGGCGCGGCTGGCAGGGCGCAATGTGGGCCTGGATGGCGTGCCTGCCCAGCAGGCCAATTACGCGCGCTCCGGCTTCAGGCTGGCCCACCGCAACGTGCGCTATGAAGGCTGCGGCAGCGACGTCCCCGCGGCCGATCGCGTACTGCCGCTGGGCCAACAGGACCTCGACGATATTCTTCGCTATGACCGCGCCTTCTTTGCCGACGACCGCCAGTACTTCATGCGCTACTGGCTGCGGCAGGATGGCAGTGTGGCTTTCGGCGTACGGGATGCTGACGGGTCGCTGCTTGGCTACGCCGTGCTGCGCCCATGCCGTGCAGGCTTCAAGATCGGCCCGCTATGCGCCGAGTCGCCGGAGGTGGCCGAAGAGTTGATGCAGGCGCTGCGTGGCCGTGTGCCGGCCGACGAGCCGGTGTTCCTTGACGTGCCGGAGCCGAATGCTGCTGCCGTGGCCCTGGCGGAGCGGCACGGCATGCGCGCCTGCTTCGAGACGGCGCGCATGTACACCGGCGAAGATCCAGGATTGCCGCTGGCGCGGCAGTATGGCATCACAACGTTTGAACTGGGCTGATATAGTCCTTGACCTTGACGCTGCGTCAACCTTGAGGATGGCTGCATGTACACCGTAAAACAGCTCGCCTACCTCACGGGCGTCACCGGCCGCACACTGCGTTACTACGACAGCGTCGGCCTGCTCAAGCCTTCGCGCGTTGGCGATAATGGCTACCGCTACTACAACGAAGCGGACCTGCTGCGGCTGCAGCAAGTCCTGATCTACAGGGAGATGGACGTGCCGCTGGCCGTCATCTGCAACATCATGTCGCAACCGGGCTTCGACGTGCTGGCGGCGCTGCAAAGCCACAAGCAGGCGCTGGCAAGCCGGCTGCAGGAATTGCAAGGGCTGATTTCCACGGTGGACCAAACCATCCTCCACCTGAAAGGAAAACACAGCATGAAACCAGTACAACTCTTTGAAGGCCTGCGCGACAAGCAGGATAAACACCAGCAGGAAGCGGAACGGAAATACGGCAAGGAAGTCGTGCAAGAGTCGGCGCGGCAATGGCAGGGCTATGACGAAGCGCAGCAACAAGCCCTGATCGACGAAGGCAATGCCATCTACGCCGAAGTGGCAGCCGCCATGCCGCTCGGCGCCGGCAGCGATGCAGTACAGGCCCTGGTAGCGCGCTGGCACCAGCACATGCGCCATTTCTGGCCCGCCGAGCGCGCGCACCTGCCGAACCTCGCTGCCACCTACCGCGACGATGCGCGCTTCCGCGCCAACTTCGACAAGATCCATCCCGACCTCGCTCCTTTCATCAGATTTGCTCCGAGAAACCCCGTCCTTCAGGGCTGGGGGGAAAGGAGCCGGCCGCAAAGCGGTCGTTCCCCTTGAGATTAGCGAAATACTGTATAAAATTACAGTATGGTTCTCGTCTACCGCTTCCGTGTGAAATCGAAAAACGGGATGCTTGAGCAGCAAGCCCGTGAGGTGAATTTCGTCTGGAACTACTGCAATGATCGGCAGAAAGATGCCTTGCGGTTTGAGCGCCCTTGGCTGACCGGCTTTGACCTGAACAAGCTGACTACCGGGAGTAGCAAAGAATTGGAACTGCACTCTGGTGTGATCAATGCTGTGTGCGAACAGTTCGCCAAATCCCGTGGCCAACATCGCCGGCCATATCTGCGTTATCGCGGCCGAAAATCGTTGGGGTGGGTTCCTTTCAAAGGGCGCGACCTGCATCGGGAAGGGAATGCGTTTCGATTTGCCGGCAATACGTTCCGCGTGTTTTACTCGCGTCCGCTTCCTGAAGGGAAGATCAAGGACGGCAGTTGCTTTGCGCAAGACAGCCGCGGTAACTGGTTCCTCAATATTGTGATCGAGGTAGCCGAGCCACCGGTCCGGCCACTCGACCACGGTGTCGGGATCGATCTCGGCTTGAAGGATCTCGCTACACCGTCCGAGGGAGAAAAAATTCCGGCGCCGGGCTTTTATCGTGAGGCTGAAGCGGCGCTGGCAGTAGCGCAGCGAGCCCACAAGCGGCGCCGCGTCAAAGCCATCCAGGCGCGCACGGCGCGGCGCCGGCTGGACTTCTTGCATAACAGGTCGGTGGAGCTTGCCCGCGCCTTCGACCATATCGCTGTCGGCAATGTCAATGCCAGTAGACTCGCCCAAACCAGCCTGGCGAAGTCAGTGCTTGATGCAGGCTGGTCGTCCTTCCGCAAGATGCTGGCGTACAAGGCCATGAGGCATGGCGCACGGTACGTGGAAGTCGATGAGAGTTTTACCACCCAGACCTGCTCGAATTGTGGTGCACTGCCCGATTCGAGGCCGAGAGGTATCGCAGGCCTTGGAATAAGAGAGTGGGAATGCAGCGAATGCGGTGTGATACATGATCGTGATCGTAATGCTGCGTTAAACATTCTCCGTCGCGGACGTGCGACGCTGGAAGCAGGAATCCCAGTCCTTTAGGGCCGGGGGGACGTCAAGGTCGAAGCCGTGAGTACCTACGCAGCTTAAACACAACGCTTGCGCCATCGCAAAACGTGGCGCCCGGTGCTGCGCTAACCTCCCTGATATGTCAATCGAACTGGGAGCGATCATGTCCAATTTTTACAGGTACTTTCGGGAAAATATGGAGTCGCTTGGGCTGCCAGCTCCGGCATCGTTATTTGGCAGCCTGCAAATGGCCATGGCAAATGCAGCGACGTTTGTCGCACACGTCGACAAGTTTGGCCAGCGAATTACTGTTGGCGAAATGCTCGGTGCGGGACTGCGTGCGGAGAAGCTGGGCATGGCCGCGACATTGTCTGCTGCGTTTTATGTGGGAGCGGTGATTGGAAGTATTGCAGTGGCAACCGGACGGACCTTGAGCGGTGGCGTTTCATTAGCCGACGTCATGTGGGGCATTCGTTGCAATGGCTTGTATCGGCCGTGGCTGGCTGAGACGTTGCGCCGCAACGCGGCGTTCTATGACACGAGAATGATAGGACGTATCGCTTATCGCACAAGGATGATTCGATGATGAAAGACCAGATATTGCTTTTGCTGTCCGCCTTTGCTTGCGCCTTTGGAGCCTGGGCGTTCTGGCGATACCTGGATGCCGAGGCGGTAGTCGTGTTGATGACCCTTGCTTTGGTGTCGACTGTGGCGGATAACCTGCGATTGCGGCGCAAGTTGCGCGAAACCGAGCGGCGCGGTTGACAGGGCTGCGCGGCGGCGCAGAGAATGGCTTTTCTACAACCCTGCTGGATAAGGAGAAGCCATGAAACTTCGTCGTGTCGTGCAGTACCTGGTTGTTATTGCAGGATTCACCCTGGCCGGCGCTGCCGTCAGCGCTGCGCCGGAAAAGAAGAAGGCCGCCGCACCGCCTGATGAAAAGGCGGCGATGGAGGCGATGACCAAGGCCGCCACGCCCGGCGAGCAGCACAAGAAGCTCGAGGCATTGGCCGGCAAGTTCACGGTCAAGTCGAAAATGTGGATGGACCCATCCAAACCTCCCGAAGAAAGCGACGGCTCCGCGGAACGCAAGTGGATCATGGGGAACCGCTACCTGCAGGAGAATTACCAGGGCAAGTTCATGGGCCAGCCTTTCGACGGCATGGGCGTGCAGGGATATGACAATGTGACGAAGAAGTACTTCGGCAGCTGGATCGATTCCGGCAGTACGGGCATGACTCTGGCGCACGGCACCATGAACGGCAACACCATCAAGTACAAGGGCATGATGTCGGACCCGATGAGCGGCAAGGAAATCCCCTATACGATGAACGTGGCCATCACCGACAACGACAACCACAAGCTGGAAATGTGGGGCCCAGGCCCGAACGGCAAGGACATGAAGTGGATGGAGATGAGCTACACCCGCGTCAAGTAACGAAGGCCCCGCGAGGGGCCGGCACACCGGCGCTATGCCACGCTCACTGGCGCGCGGTGTGCTACTTCCAGCAATATCCCCCACTCGGTGCGGCAGTAGAAGCCCTGGGCTCCGCGCATGTCCTGCAGCGGCGACAGACCGGTCACGCCCGCAGCATCCAGTTCCGCATGCTTGGCGGCGACCTTGCCTGCGTCGTTGACCAGGAAGCCGACGTGGAATGTTTTGGGGTAGCTCGGCTCCTCGTGCCGGGTAAGCACGAGTATCACGCCGCCTTCGCCGGCCAGTACGGCCATGCCTTGGTTGCCTTTGGTTTGCAGCAGGGTGAAACCGAAATGGCCGGTCAGGAAAGCGGAAGCCGTAGCCACATCGGGCACGGACAGGTCGAGGTGATTCAGTTGCATGTTGACTCCATGGTTGGTGGGCCCAACGGGAGTGCCTGAGGATCGATCGGCCACGCCCCGACGAGCCCGGGACGCAAGTGCGCCGGGATCGTCGTGGGTTCTCATGCCGTAACGCGCATGGAGCAGAGCTCTCCGGGGAGGAGAGGGACCGGGCTTACCTTGAACCGGTCCTGCCTTTTTCGACAGGCCGGATCATATCACGCCATCAGCTGCGGCCCAGGCGTGGCGTGCGGCGCCCCGGGGCGGCGCCAGGTTCGGCATCGACGCGGAACACGCCAACCGCCTGCAGCAGCGCTGCCGATTGCTGCTGCATGCTGGCCGCCGCTGCCGCCGCCTCTTCGACCAGCGCGGCATTCTGCTGCGTCACCGCGTCCATTTGCGAAATCGCTTCGTTGACCTGGGCGATGCCGGCGCTTTGCTCGTTGCTGGCAGTGCTGATTTCGTTGATGACCTGGCGCACGCGGTGCACGCTTTCCACCACTTCCTGCATGGTGCTGCCGGCCTGGGCCACCAGCGAGTTGCCGACGCCGACGGTTTCCACCGATGCGCCGATCAGGTCCTTGATCTCCTTGGCCGCTGCCGCGCTGCGCTGCGCCAGGTTGCGCACCTCGGATGCCACGACTGCGAAGCCTCGCCCTTGTTCGCCGGCGCGCGCCGCTTCCACTGCCGCGTTCAGCGCCAGGATGTTGGTCTGGAACGCAATGCCGTCGATCACGCTGATGATGTCGACGATCTTGCGCGAGGAGCTGTCGATGGACGCCATGGTTTCCACGACTTGCGATACCACGGCGCCGCCTTTCTGCGCCACTTCCGAAGCATTGGCCGCCAGTTCGTTGGCGGTACGCGCATTGTCCGCATTCTGGCGCACGGTGGAAGTCAGTTCTTCCATCGACGCCGCGGTTTCTTCCAATGAGCTGGCCTGGCTTTCGGTGCGTGCCGACAGGTCGCTGTTGCCAGCCGCGATTTCGCTCGATGCGGTGGCAATGGTATCGGTGGCAGTGCGCACCGAGCTGACGATGCGCGCCAGGTCGTCGCGCATGCCTTTCAGCGCATTGACCATGCTGCTGTTGTCGTCGCGCTTGACGTCGATTGGCACGGTCAGGTCGCCGCCGGCGATGCTGCGGGCGATCGAGGAAGCGTAATCAGGCTCGCCGCCAAGCTGGCGCAGCATGCCGCGTGCGATGAACACGCCGATGCCAAGCAGCACGGCAGCCAGCACGACCGCACCCGCGGCGAAGGTGACGGCGCGGCCGCGAACGGTGGCGTCGACCGTGTCGACATAGACGCCGGACCCGAGGATCCAGCCCCACGGCTCAAAGCCTTTGACGTAGGAAACCTTTTGCACCGGTTTGTCGCTGCCAGGTTTCGGCCACATGTAGTCAACCGGCCCTGCGCCTGCCTTCTTGACCATGTTGACGAATTCGACAAACAGGAATTTGCCGGTTGGATCCTTGTTGGTGCTGAGGTCTTTGTTGTCGAGCTCAGGCTTGATCGGATGCATGATCATCTTCGGCTGCATATCGTTGAGCCAGAAATATTCGTTGTTGCCATATCGCAACAGCTTGATCGCATCCATCGCCTTCTTCTGTGCTTCCGCACGCGGCAGGGCGCCGCTGGCTTCCTGCTTTTGGTAGTAGTCGAGCACTCCGTAGGCCGTTTCAACGGCCTGCTGCACATTGCTCGTTCTTTCCTGAAGGATAAGTGTGCGTTCGGAAATGAGGAAAATGGCGGTAAGGATGATGATGCCGAGGATGGCGCCGGCATTCAGCACCGCGAGTTTCTTGGCAATGCTCATCGACTGCGTGAAGTTCATGGTTGTCTCCAGCTTTAAACGATCTTTTTTGTGAATCCAGCATGGCACGCCTCGCAGAAAAAGAAAAGGCCCTCCGTGGAGGGCCTTGAACTGGCTTTGTATTTTTATTTAGACCGTTTGGCGGCGCTCTGGTCGCGAACCGTGCGGAACTCGGAGTCGTTCGACCAGTTCGGCCAATCCTTCGATTCGGCCAGGTCGCGCCCCAGGCTGTAGAGCACACCCAGGTCGCGCGCCATGCCGGTGAATGGCCACTTGGCGTCCCATTCGTCCGAGGGCTGGTGGTAGTTGTTGGTGGTGTAGGCCTCCTGCGCCGCTTTGCCTGCAGCCACGCCGCCTTGTTCCCAGTCTTCACCGGAATCGAGCGAGAACGCTGGCACGCCGCGCTTGGCCATCGGGAAGTGGTCGGAGCGGAAGAAGTAGCCAGCTTCGGTGTGCGGGTCAGGCGTGTAGCTGACGTTCATTGCCTTGAATTTGGCGACCAGCATATCCAGCAGGTCCAGCCTGGCGCTGCCGGAAATGGTGAAGTTGCGCGCCGGGCCGTATGGGCTCAATGCATCCATATTGATCATGCCGACGGTGGTTGCCAACGGATAGACCGGGTTGGCCGCGTAATACTCGGAGCCGAGCAAGCCCTTTTCTTCCGCCGTCACTGCCAGGAACACCACGCTGCGCTTTGGCGCCGGAGCCTTGCCATAGGCACGGCCCAGTTCCAGCAGGGCGGCGATGCCGGTGCCGTTGTCGATGGCTCCGTTGTAGATCTTGTCGCCTTTGGCGTCAGGCAGGCCAACGCCGAGGTGGTCCCAGTGGCCGCTGTAGATCACGGTTTCGTTCGGGGCTGCGCTGCCTTCACGCACGGCGATCACGTTCTTCGACTTGATCACCTGCGCGTCCACCGCGTAGTGCGCCGACAGGCTCACGCCTTTCAGTTCCACCGGCTTGAATTCTCGCGTTTGCGCCTGCTTCTTGAGCGCATCGAAATCAAGGCCGGCGCGCTTGAACAGGTCGGCCGCCACGTCGCGCTGGATCCAAGCCTCCATCGGCGCGTGCGACTTGCCCGGTTCCTTGCGCACGATGTCGTACATCACGTTGGTGTTCGAGTTCTTCACCGTCGCCCAGCCGTAGGAAGCCGGCGCGGTTTCGTGCACGATCAGGGTGCCGATGGCGCCCTGGCGCGCCATCTCCTCGTACTTGTAAGTCCAGCGGCCGTAATAGGTCATGGCCTTGCCGCCGAATTCGCCTTCGCCGGTTTCGAAGTCCGGATCGTTGATCAGCACCACGGCCAGCTTGCCCTTCAGGTTCACGCCCTTGAAGTCGCTCCATTTGCGCTCAGGCGCGGTCACGCCGTAACCGACGAAGACCAGCGGCGCCTTGTCGAAGTCGACGCGCTTGGCGCCGTTCATCGCAGCGCGCACTGCCATCTGCTCGCCCTGGGCGAACGGGATGTTGTCCTTGCCGGCGTGTGCATTCAGCACCACCGGACCCTTGATCTCAAAGCGGCCCAACGGGACTTCCTGGTACCAGCTGCGCTTGCCCTTGACCATGTCGCCGCCCGGCTTCAGGCCGGCCGCTTCGAATTGCCTTGCGATGTATTCGACGGTCTTTACTTCGCCGGCGGTGTTCGGGCCGCGGCCTTCGAACTCGTCGGATGCCAAAGTTTTAACGTCCTGCGACAGGCGCTGCGGATCGATCTTCGGCACGTCCTGCGCTTGTGCTGCGGCTGCAGCCAGCAGCACGGTGGCCAGCATGGAATGTTTCACTGGTTACCTCCTGGTTGGGGTGAATGGATCTAAAACCCGGCAAGTATCGGCCTTGCGGCGCTACAGGTCAATTGCCAGCCCGGTATGTAACTTAGTGTTGCTTGTCGGGCTGCCGCGGCCACGCGCAGCGCCGGCTGCGGCATACTGCCGGAAGTATTTTTTGAGCGGAGTTATGACATGAAACGCACTATTCTCGGCAGCCTGATTATTGGCCTGGCATGTTCGCACGCCTGGGCGGCGGAACTGAATTCCGGCATCGACGCCGGGGGCATCGACCCGCAGGTCCGTGCGCAGGACGACTTTTTCCGTTATTCCCAGGGCAAGTGGCTGAGCGGCGTCGAGATTCCGGCAGACCGGTCGAGCTGGGGGGCGTTCAATGTGGCGCAGGAAAACGTGGAAGGGCAGGTGCGTTCCATCATCGAGAACGCTGAACGCGACAAGGCGCGCAAGGCCGGCTCCGATGCGCAAAAGATCGGCGACTACTACGCGAGCTTCATGGATGAAGCGCGTCGCAATGCGCTGGGGCTGAAGCCGCTCAAGGCGGAGCAGGCGCGCATTGCCGCCCTGTCCGGCAAGCAGGGCATCGCTGCGCTGGTGGCGCACCTGAACCGCATCGACGCCGGCGGCCCGCTCGACATGAGCGTGCGCCAGGATGCGAAGGATTCGACGCGCTACGTGGTGGGCCTGCGCCAGGCGGGCCTGGGCTTGCCGAACCGGGACTACTTCCTGTCGGACAAGGATGCCCGCCTGAGCGAGATCCGCGTCAAGTACCAGCAGCACGTGGAGAAAATGCTGGCACTGGCCGGCCACGCGCAGGCGGCACAGGAAGCAGCGCAGATCGTGGCGCTGGAAACCGAAATCGCCCGTGCCCACTGGTCCGCTGTGGAAAACCGCGACCCGGTCAAAACCTACAACAAACGTTCGCTGGACGAGCTGAAGGCGCTGATGCCGGGCTTTGACTGGGATGCTTACCTGAAGGGCGTAGGCGTGGCGGGCAAGATCGATTCCGTGGTCGTCAGCCAGCCCAGCTACCTGGCGGCGCTGGACAAGCTGATTGAGGCCACGCCGCTGCCGGTGTGGAAGGCTTATTTTGAATTCCACATGATGAGCTCCTTCGCACCTTACCTGTCGCAGCCCCTGGTCGACGAGAACTTCGCCTTCCGCGGCGCCGTGCTGGCGGGCACAAAAGAAAACCGCCCGCTGCAAAAACGCGCCATTGCGGAGGTGAACCGCGCGCTGGGCGAGATGGTGGGCAAGGCGTATGTGAAGGAGTACTTCCCGGCCGAGCGCAAGCAGCAGGTGGCTGAGATGGCGCAGAACTTCATCGCTGCTTTCCGCGAGGGTATCGACACGCTGGAGTGGATGAGCCCTGAAACCAAGCTGCAGGCGCAGGCCAAGCTGGCCAAGATCAACGTGAAAATTGGCTATCCGGACAAGTGGCGTGACTACACGAAACTGAAAGTGGCGCGCAACGACCTGGTGGGCAATGTGCTGCGCTCACGCGAATTCGCACACAGCTTCAGCATCGACAAACTGGGCAAGCCGGTGGACCGTTCGGCGTGGAGCATGACGCCGCAAACCGTCAACGCCTATTACAGCCCATCGCTCAATGAAGTGGTATTCCCGGCGGCGCGCCTGCAATATCCGCTGTATGACGCCAAGGCGGAACCGGCGATCAATTACGGTGCGGTCGGCATCTCCATCGGCCACGAAATCAGCCATGCCTTTGACGACAAGGGCTCGCAGTATGACGGCGACGGCAACCTGCGCAACTGGTGGACCAGGGAAGACGGCGAAAAGTTCGCGGCACGCGGCAAGATGCTGGTGGCGCAATACAACGGCTACAGCCCGGTGCCGGGCTATAACGTGAACGGTGAACTGACACTGGGCGAGAACATTGCCGACAACGCTGGCCTGATCATGGCAACCCGCGCCTACAGGATCTACATGAAAGGACAGCCTGGCCCGGTGATCGATGGCTATACCGCCGAACAGCGCATTTTCATGGGCATGGCGCAGGCGCGCCGCGGCAAGGGCCGCGAAGCTTTCCTGATCCAGCAGGTGAAGTCAGACCCGCACTCGCCATCCGAGTTCCGCGTGAACGGCAGCCTTAAGAACCACCCGGGCTTCTACGATGCCTTCGGCGTGAAGGAAGGCGACAAGATGTACCTGCCACCCGAGCAGCGCGTGATCTTCTGGTAATCCCTTGCAGCTGATCGCTACAAGTAGCGCGACAGCAGTGCGCCATCCAGCCCTTCAGCAAGCTGGATGCGCACGATGTGTCCGCTGCCCGGTGCGATCGTGATCTCGCTGCCGTCGTCCGCCTGCATGCGGTCGATGGTGATGTCGCGGTTGCCGCCGGGGTGCATGACTTCAATGCGGTCGCCCACCGCGAAATGATTCTTCACGTCGACGCGCGCCCAGCCGTCTTCGATTCCCAACACATCCCCTACGTACTGGCTGCGATCGGTTTCCGAGGCGCCGCGCATGTAGTTCTGGTGCTCCTGCGTGTGGTGGCGCTGGTAGAAGCCGTCCGTGTAGCCGCGGTTGGCCAGGCCCTGCAGCTGTCCGAGCAAGCTTTCGTCGAAGGGGCGGCCGGCCACGGCGTCGTCGATGGCCTGGCGGTACACCTGCGCCGTGCGCGCTGCGTAGTAGGCAGACTTGGTGCGGCCTTCCACCTTGAGCGAGGTGATGCCGATCTTCACCAGGCGCTCTACGTGCTCCACCGCGCGCAGGTCTTTCGAGTTCATGATGTAGGTGCCGTGTTCGTCCTCGAAGATCGGCATCAGCTGGCCGGGGCGGCCGGCTTCTTCCAGCAGGTAAGTCTGGTTGGCCAGCGGGTGGCGCGGCTGCTGGTGCAGCACGGAGATGTCGCCGGTCGCATCCTGGCAGCCTTCACCCACCTTGTAGTCCCAGCGGCAGGCATTGGTGCAGGTGCCCTGGTTGGCGTCGCGGTGGTTGAAGTAGCCTGACAGCAGGCAGCGGCCGGAATAGGCCATGCACAGCGCGCCGTGCACGAACACTTCCAGTTCCATGTCGGGGCAGCGCTGGCGGATTTCTTCGATTTCGTCGAGCGAGAGTTCGCGCGACAGGATCACGCGCGTCAGTCCCATGCGCTGCCAGAATTTGACGTCGGCCCAGTTGACGGCATTGGCCTGCACCGACAGGTGGATCGGCATGTCCGGCCACTCTTCGCGCACCATCATGATCAGGCCCGGGTCGGCCATGATCAGCGCATCGGGCTTCATGGCGATCACCGGCGCCATGTCGCGCAGGTAGGTCTTGAGCTTGGAGTTGTGGGCGAAGATATTGCTGGCGACGAAGAATTGCTTGCCGCGCGCATGGGCGCCGTCTATGCCCTCCTGCAGCGCCTGCAGGGTGGAGAAGTCGTTGTTCCGCACGCGCAGACTGTAGCGCGGCTGGCCCGCGTACACGGCGTCGGCGCCGTAATCGAAAGCGGCATTCATCTTCGCCAGGGAGCCGGCGGGCAGGAGGAGTTCGGGGGCGGTCAGCATGGCAGGCAAAATCCGCCAGCGTAGCCATTGCCCTGATGCCCGGCCATGACCTGGATCAAGTCTCGCGTATTATGTCGGCCATGATGATCGACTGGTTCTCGCCGGCGCAGTGCGTCGGCTACGTGGCGTTTGTGTTGGGCGTGGGCTGCTTCCTGCAGTCCGACGACCGGCGCTTCAAGCTGTTCATGGCGGGCGAGTGCCTGGCCTATATCGTGCACTTTGCCTTGCTGGGCAATCCTACGGCGGTGGCCAGCACGTCGGTTTCCCTGCTGCGTTCCTTGCTGGCGCTGCGCACGCGTTCACCGTGGGTGGTGGCGCTGGTGATTTCTCTTAACGTTGGCCTGGGGCTGGCCTTTGTGCGGCAGCCAAGCGATTGGCTGCCATTAACCGCTTCCTGCCTGGGGACGCTGGCGCTATTCCTGTTGCAGGGCATCCCGATGCGGCTGGTGATGCTGTGCGGGACTTGCCTGTGGATCGCCAATAACATTATTGCCGGCTCGATCGGCGGCACGGCGCTGGAGGTGATCGTCGCGTGCGTGAACATCGCGACGATCCTGCGCTTACGCCGGGTGCAGCTCGCTATACAGGGCTAGGAATTCCTGGCTTAGCTTGTGGCTGCGATCGAGGTGGATCATCGGCAGGTTGCGTTCATGCGATTCACGGATGCGGATCGAGCTGGAAAGCTTGTTCTCGAACACCGGCAAGCCTTCGTCCTTGAGCTGGTCCACCATGCGCTGCGGCAGCAGGGCGCGCGGCTGGAACTGATTGACCACGATGCCTTCGATCTGCAGCCTGGGATTGTGGTCGGCCTTGATCTCTTTCACGTTGTTGACCAGGGTGTACAGCGCCTGGCGCGAGAAGTCGTCGCAGTCGAAGGGAATCAGGCAGCTGTCGGCCGCAATCAGCGCCGACTGGGTGAAGAAATTGTAGGCCGGCGGCGTGTCGACGTAGATCTCGTCGTAATCCTTTTCCAGCTCGTTCAGCGTGTCGCGCAGCTTGTAGATCTTGTGGCGCGATTCCAGCTTCGATTGCAGGTCGCCCAGTTCGGGATGGGCCAGCATGATGGACAGGTTGTCGAACGGCGTGGCGTGCACGTATTCGCCGGCCGGCTTGGCAAACATGCTGAAACTGAGCATTTGCTCGAAGTAGGCGCCCAGGGTGGGCGCCAGGCCTTCCGTCGCCGCCCCGAGCACATAGCGGCTGCTGTTGCACTGCGGGTCGATATCGATCAAGAGCGTGCGTTTGCCGTGGTGCGCCGCAATGGCCGCCAGGTTGACCGCAATGGTCGATTTACCGACGCCGCCCTTCTGGTTGAAGATTACGCGTTTCATTTGCTGGCCCCCGCTGTGGCTAAGATGGCAACGATTCTAGCATGATGCGGCGCAGCAAAAGCAAGCGTTTATGCCATTTAGGCCTTCTGGCAGGAATTCGACGCCATGATGCCGCGCAGGTAGCCGCGGCGCACCTTGCCGGCCAGGACGGCGGTCTGCGCTTGCTTCGAATGCCGTTCGGCGCCGCTCAGCTTGCGCAGCCAGCCGCGGAAGGGGATCGCGCCTTCCACCGTGCGGGCCAGGGCGCCGGTCGCCGCATCGCCCAGCGCTTCTTTCGAAACGTCGATCCGGTGCTGCTTTTCCTCGGGAATGTCGAAGTCCGGGCCCAGCTCTTCATCGAGGTCAGCGACCTGCGCCAGCAGGGCCGGGCAGCTCTTGTCGGCGGGGGCCAGGTAGGGATTGCCCATGGCTTCGCGCAGGACTTCGGGGATTTCGACTTTGGCGATGTTCAGGTCCCGCAGCGGCGTGGCGCCGATTTCCTGGATGCGGTTTTGGTCCTTGGTGGCGCACGCGCTCAGGGCCAGCGCGGCAATGGCTAGTATCAATCGTTGCATAGTTCGTATGGTTAAAAAAAATGCAAGTATAACTAAGACGGCGACAATCGATCCAGAACTGTTTTGCGGTAGCGCCGGCTCAGGCGCAAGCGCTGGCAGTCTTGCAGCACGACTTCGTATTCGCCGTCTGCGCGCAGTTCCAGGGACCGTACCCGTTCGAGGTTGACGATGGCGGAGCGATGGATGCGCTGGAAGCCGTGCGGCGCCAGCTCGTCAGCCAGGTCGGCCAGGCTGCGGCGCAGCATGTGGTGTCGCCCGGCGGCGTGCAAGGTGGTGTAGTAGTCGCTGGCCTCGACCCAGTCGATGTCGGTAAATTTCACCACATCGAGCGCATTGCCGTTCCTGATGATGAAGCGCCGGGTTTCGCCGGGCACGCGCAAGCGCTGCTTGACCCGTTCCAGCACGCGTTCGAAACGCTGGCCGTCGAAGGGCTTGAGCAGGTAGTCGAGCGCGCCGACTTCGAATGCGCGCAGGGCGAACTGGTGATGGGCGGTGACGAACACGATGGCAAACGGCGGCGCGCCGCCCAGGCGTTCCAGCAGTTCGAAGCCGTCGCATTCGGGCATTTCGACATCCAGGAAGACCAGGTCCGGGCGCGCGGCAGGCAGCGCAGCGAGCGCTTCTTCCGCCGAACCGCACTGGCCGACCAGCTCCAGCACCGCATCGCGTGCCAGCAGGTGCGCGATGTTGCTGCGGGCCAGCGGTTCGTCGTCGATGATCAGGGCGCGCAGCATGCATGCTCCAGGTAGGGCAGGGTGACGGTCGCCAGCACGCCATGCGGCACGTCGCACAGTTCCAGGGATTGGGCTTCGCCGTACAGCGCCTGCAGGCGCCGGCGCGTGTTGGCCAGGCCGACGCCATCGTCTGCCCCGGCTGCCAGCGCGGGGCCTTCGTTGAAGATGCTGAATGTCAGCAGTTCGCCTTTGCGTGCGGCACTGATGCGCAGCTCGCCGCCCTTGGCGCGCTTGGCGATGCCGTGCTTGATCGCGTTTTCCACCAGCGGTTGCAGGATAAAGTCCGGCACCTGGGCGCGCGCCAGGGTAGCGGGGACGTCGATGTGGCAGCGCAGCCGCTCGGCGAAGCGCAGTTGCTGAATCTCCAGGTATTTGAGGAGGAAATCCATTTCTTCATCGAGTGCCACGTGCTGGCGCTCCGAGCGGTCCGTCACGCGCCGCAGCAGGTCGCCCAGCGAAGCCACGGCTGCCACGGCTTCCTCATCCCGTTTTTCCCTGATCAAGCCGGTGACGGCATTGAGGGCGTTGAAAATGAAATGTGGCTCGATCTGCAGCCGTAGCGCCGCCAGTTGCGCCTGCGCCAGCAATTCCCGCTGCTGCGACAGGCGGCGATGGCTGTCCAGGGCAAGGCCAAACGCCGCCATCGTGCTGTACAGGATGACGCTGCCCACCAGGTTGTTCACCTGCCTCGACTTCCACAATTGCAGGAAGGGGTCTGCATGGGGATAAGCGAAGGGATTCGTCGTGTGCTCAAGCAGCGCGGCCCAGATTGCCCACACCGCGCTGATCGCCATGCATGCCGCACCATGCACCAGCCACGGCGTCGCTTTCCGGGCAGGCAGCGGAAAGCGCTGCAGCAGGGACAGCGCAAACGGCGTGGCGCCTGCCCAAACGGCCCAGCCGGCAAGGGTGACGAAGAATAGCGTCCACCACGCGTGTTGCATGCCCATTGCCTTCATGGAGACGACTACTTGCGTCGCCTCGAACAGGCCGATGGCCAGCCATGCGCCAACAATGTAGCGCCAGGGATGTGTGGTGTTTGCTTTCATAGGGCGCAATCATAGGGGAATTCAGGACGGCAGGCGACGCTTTGCAGCGAATGCACGCCCGGCTGCAGCCAGATGCATCGCATCGCGGGGAATGCGGTGGGAGACTACAGGCCTCGCCACCAGCGTGGCTTAACCACCGAGAAAAATCATGAAAAGACGAGACCTGTTCCGCATTTCCACCGCGATGGGCCTGGCTGCGGCGCTGCCGGCTTTGAGCCAGGCCAGGGCGCAAGCCGCGCTGGCCGGCCCGCTGAAGCCCCCGGCAGAAGGCAAGATACCGGTTGCTTTCCTGTTGTCCGACAACGCAGTCGTGATCGACTTTGCCGGCCCATGGGAAGTTTTTTCCAATGCCGCGACCGACGGTTGCAATTGCACTCCGGCCTTCGAACTTTATACCGTCGGCGCGAGCGCGGCGCCGATCACGGCAAGTGGCGGCATGACCATCCTGCCGAACTTTACGATCGCCAATGCGCCGGCGCCGAAGGTGATCGTGATTCCGGCACAGAGCACGCGCGACCCGGCGGTGCTGGAGTGGATCCGCCAGGCGTCCCGCAATGCCGACCTGACCATGTCGGTGTGTACCGGCGCAAGCCTGCTGGCCAGCACCGGCCTGCTTGCCGGGAAGTCTGCCACCACCCACCATGGCAGCTTCAACCAGTTCGCCATGGACTTCCCTGACGTGAGGCTGAAACGCGGCGCGCGCTTCGTGGAAGAGGGCAACCTGGCCAGCGCAGGGGGACTGTCTTCCGGCATCGACCTGGCGCTGCGCGTGGTAGAGCGCTATTTCGGCCGCACAGTAGCGCTCAACACGGCCAACACGCTGGAATACCAGGGCCAGGGCTGGCTTGACCCGATGTCCAACAATGCCTATGCGCAGCGCCGCATCTCAACCGAAAAGCAGCCCCTGTGCCCAGTGTGCGACATGGACGTGGACAAAGCTAGCGCCGCATCGTCCCTCTACCGCAAGCGAACCTACTATTTTTGCATGGCAGGGCATAAACAGATGTTCGACGCGGACCCGAAAAAATTCGTTCAGGGTATATGATGACCGCAGTTTCATCGATTGGATTTTGGCATGCTTATAGCGACACACAGCGGCAAGTTCCACGCAGACGATGCGTGGGCGGTCGCTGTATTGAATGTTTTATATCCCGGCGCCGACATCATCCGCACGCGCGACCAGGCCATCATCGATACGGCCGACTTTGCGGTTGATGTGGGCGGCGTGTGGGACCCGGCTGCAGGCCGCTTCGACCACCACCAGAAAGGCTTCGATGTGGCGCGGCAGAGCGGCGTGCCTTACGCCAGCGCGGGGCTGGTGTGGCGCGAACATGGCGCGCGCTGCGTGAGCGCACTGGCCCTGGCCCATGCCGGCCACCAGCTGGCGGACGGGCAGGCGCGCGAGATCGCCTACGGCATCGATGCGGACGTGGTGCAGTACCTGGACTTGTCGGACGTGGGCGCGGCGAAAAGCGCGCCGGGCGGCTACGGCTTGTCGGCAGTGATTTCCGGCTACAACACCAATTGGCTTGACGAGCAAAGGCTGGGTTATGGCGCGGCGGCGGAGGAATTCCGGCTGTCGCAGTTCCGCCGGGCGATGGACGTGCTGACTGATGTCATGATCAATGCCGTCAAGTACCGGGTCGGCGCCTTGCTGGCTGTGGAGCAGGTGCGCCAGGCCGAAGTGCTGGAAGACGGCAAGGTCGTGTTCCTGAAAAACGGTGCGCTGCCGTGGAGCCAGGTGGTGCGCAAGGAAATGCCGAAAGTGCTGTTCGTGATCAGCTATAGCATCGCCGAGCAGCGCCACCTGTTGCATACGGTCCCAGTCAGCCCGGAAAGTTTTGACGCGCGGGCAGACTTGCCGGAAGCGTGGGCCGGTTTGCGCGATGCGGAACTGGCGGCGGTGACCGGCGTGCCGGACGCCGGCTTTTGCCACAATGGCAGGTTCATCGCCTCCGCCAGGTCGTACGAGGGAATCCGCGCCATGGCATCCCTCGCCCTGAAAGCACTCGCTCCCGCTTAGTTGTTGCAGCCCATGGTGCGGATGCGGTCGTATGCGGCCTTGGCTTGTACCAGGCCATAGCCGTAGTACGGATCGCGTCCCGGCGCGCCCAGATCCTGCGCGGACTTGTCGAGTGTGCTGCGGATCTGGCTGGCGCTGCATTTCGGGAAATAGCTCCACACCAGCGCCGCGACTGCCGACACGTGCGGCGTCGCCATCGAGGTGCCGTTGAATAGCGCGTAGCTGCTTGCGTTCACTTGCAGGACGGCCGGCTGCCCGACTTGCTGCAGCAGGGCAGCGCCCACGGCATCCGATACGCCGACCGAAGGGATGCTGGTGGCCGTTCCGCCCAAGGTGCCGTTCAGGTCGCCCGCCACATTGTTGTACACCACCGCGCCGATGCCGCCGCTGGCCTGGCAGTTGGTGACTTTGGCTGCGAACGAGATCGAGCCGCGCTGGATCAGGCAGATCTTGCCTGCCATGGCGCCGTCGACCGCGGTACCAAGCCCGAAGTTGGCCAGCATCCCCGATGCCGTGCCGGCTGGCGTGCCGTCCATCGGTATCGGTGCGTAGACGACATCGGTCACCTGCAGTGTCGCAGTGCGGCCGGTGTTCATCGGTACCGTCGACAGGACGCTGACGCCGGGCGCCGACAACTCGACCTTCGGCGTGAATTGGGAGAAGGCTGCGATCTGCTTGTTTTCGTCCAAGGCGCCGATCGACATCACGCTGCTGTAGCCGGCGGGGTAGGACTGGGTATTGTTGCCGTCGTTGCCGGCGGCGGCAATCGACAGGACGCCGCGCTTGGCCAGGCCGGCGAAAGCGCGTTCTTCGGCAATGCTCGGGTCGCCGCCGCCAAGCGACATGCTGATCACGTTGGCGCCCGCGGCACCGCACTTGTTGGCGGCGCCGATCAGGGTGGACGTGTAGGTCCATTCGTCGGCGCTGAACACCTTGACGATATGGATGTTCAGCTGGCGCCCCGGGTTGACGCCGACCACGCCGACGCCTGCATTGTTGATGGCGGCAATGGTGCCGGCGACGTGGGTGCCGTGGTGCAGCTCGTCGGTGAACCAGTTGCCGGTGCCAGGATTGCTGTTGCCGGCCAGGCGGTTGCCGTTCAGGTCTTCATGCGCCAGGTCGATGCCGGAGTCGATGATGCACACCGTGCGGTTGCTGGCATAGGTGTCGGGCAACTGGTCAGCCTGGACCATGCCAATGCCATACGGGACCAGCTGGCCCAGCAAGTAGGGCGTGCCGGTGGAAGGCGTGCTGGTGGCGAAGGGAAAGCGTTTCTTGTCTTCTTCCACGAATTCGATCTGGGCGTTCTTGCGCAGGGTGGCCAGTTCGCTGCTGGGGACCTCGGCTGCCGTGGCGTTGATTTCCGCCAGGTCCTGCACCACTTTGCCGCGCGCGGCCGCGATGGCGGATTTGCCGCCGGATGCGCTGCCGGCCTTGAAGCCAACGATGACGCGCACATCGCCGGGCGCGGCGCTGGCAGGGGAAAATTGGGCACTGAGGGCCGCCGCCAGCACGGTCATGGCGTATGTGGCGCGGGAATTTCTGCTCTGTTTTTTGAACATGATGAGTCCTGGGATCGAGTGTGGAATGAGTGGCCTTGGACAACAGAAAAAGACAGCCGCTGGTGGCGGCTATCGAAAATGATGCTAGGTTGCTTCAATCCCAAGGTCAATCGGAAAACTGGCTTTCTTCGCAAAACTGACCAGGAAACTACACAGATTCCATGCGGAAACAGGCAAAAAAAACGCCACCCGAAGGTGGCGTTTAGCCTCAGGAGGAAGCTTAGAACTGGTTCATGGTGTTGTCTTTGCCGGCCGCCTTCAGGGCTGCTTCGCCGCTGAAGTATTCCTTGTGGTCGTCGCCGATGTCGGAGCCGGACATGTTCTGGTGCTTGACGCAGGCGATGCCCTGGCGGATTTCCTTGCGCTGCACGCCGGCCACGTAGCCCAGCATGCCCTGGTCGCCGAAGTATTCCTTGGCCAGGTTGTCGGTCGACAGGGCCGCGGTGTGGTAGGTCGGCAGGGTGATCAGGTGGTGGAAGATGCCGGCTTCGCGGGCTGCATCAGCCTGGAAGGTTCGGATTTTCTCATCAGCTTCGATCGCCAGCGCCGTGTTGTCGTACTCGACGTTCATCAGGGCAGCGCGGTCGTAGGCCGACACGTCCTTGCCTTCGGCCTTCATGCGGTCGTAGGCTTGCTGGCGGAAGTTCAGGGTCCAGTTGAACGACGGGCTGTTGTTGTAGACCAGCTTGGCGTTAGGGATCACCTTGCGGATTTCCTTGACCATGCCGCCGATCTGGGCGATGTGCGGTTTCTCGGTTTCGATCCACAGCAGGTCGGCGCCGTTCTGCAGCGAGGTGATGCAGTCCAGCACGCAGCGCGCTTCGCCGGTGCCGGAGCGGAACTGGAACAGGTTGGAAGGCAGGCGCTTAGGACGCAGCAGCTTGCCGTCGCGCTTGATGATCACGTCGCCGTTGCCCAGTGCGTCGGCCGAGACTTCGTCGCAGTCCAGGAAGGAGTTGTACTGGTCGCCCAGGTCGCCGGGCTGCTTGGTGACGGCGATCTGCTTGGTCAGGCCGGCGCCCAGCGAGTCGGTACGGGCGACGATGATGCCGTCGTCCACGCCCAGCTCCAGGAAGGCGTAGCGTACGGCGCGGATCTTGGCCAGGAAGTCTTCGTGTGGAACGGTCACTTTGCCGTCCTGGTGGCCGCACTGCTTCTCGTCGGACACCTGGTTTTCGATCTGGATGCAGCAGGCGCCGGCTTCGATGAACTGCTTGGCCAGCAGGTAGGTCGCCTCGGCGTTGCCGAAGCCGGCGTCGATGTCGGCGATGATTGGCACCACATGGGTGACGTGGTTGTCGATCTTGTCCTGGATGGCTTTCTTAGCGTCGCCGGTGGCGGCATCCAGCTGGCGGAACAGGCCGCCCAGTTCGCGCGCGTCAGCCTGGCGCAGGAAGGTGTACAGCTCCTTGATCAGGGCCGACACGGCGGTCTTTTCATGCATCGACTGGTCTGGCAACGGGCCGAACTCGGAACGCAGCGCGGCGACCATCCAGCCCGACAGGTAGAGGTAGCGGCGGTCGGTGCTGTTGAAGTGCTTCTTGATCGAAATCATTTTTTGCTGGCCGATGAAACCGTGCCAGCAGCCCAGGGACTGGGTGTACTGGGATGGGTCGGCGTCGTAGCGGGCCATGTCGGCGCGCATGATCTTCGCGGTGTAGCGGGCAATGTCCAGGCCGGTCTTGAACTTGTTCTGGGCGCGCATGCGGGCGGCCGCTTCCGGGCTGATGGCGTTCCAGGCGCTGCCGTTGCGTTCCTTCAGGGCTGCGATGGCTTGGATGTCGTCTTGGTAGTGGGACATGGTCTATTCCTAGCAAAAAAGCGGATTAAAAAAGGCGAAGCACTTGGAATAATGATAGGCCGTTCTTTTGCGACGCACCATGTCTTATATAAGACATATAAGTTATATTTTCCCTTTTTTATTCAGTAACTTAATTTGTATTTCTCATGATGTGAAATCATCTTTCGTAGAATGAACTGTTCGGTATGGTGCGCCGCCAAGCAATTTTCTGCAATGTGAGATCGAGATTTTGCGATGTGAAATGTGCCCGCGGTGCAGCCGAGTGTGATTAATAAATTGGCAAAATTTAGGTCGGATAACTTATAATTCCGGCCAGAAAAAAGCCACCGCATGAATGGTGGCATTTGTTTATCCACTTTATGTAGAACTATGAAATCACAGACTAGATTTAGCTTGTGGCGATGGCTCGCGCCTGCGGCCGTCGCCATTTCCCTGTTGAGCGGATGCGGCGGGGGGGGCTCCAGCTCGCCCGCCGGCGCCAATACAGCGCCGAAATCGGCAGTTGTGCTGGGCGGCCAAGTGCAGGCCGGCCTTACCGGCGGCGATGCCAAGGCGTCGGTCGGCAGTGATGTGCAGCTCAACGGATCAAGCAGTACCGATGCAGAGGGCGATGCCCTGACCTTTAGCTGGTCGATCGTGAGCAAGCCAGCCAATAGTGCGCTCATCATTGCGCCGAATACGGTGCAAGTGACCATCAAGCCCGACGTCGTCGGTACCTATGCCTTCAGTTTGAAGGTAACCGATAGCAAAGGCGCGTCGTCGGAGCAACGCGTGACCCTGGTGGTCGACAATACTCCGCCAATCAGCAACCCATCCGTAGTAGTGGTGGGCAACATCACGCAACAGCCACTGGACGCCGGCGCGTCCAGCCTTGAAGCTTCGGTCGGTTATGTGGTCTCCCTGAATGGCGGCAACAGCCTGGATCCGGCCGGCAAGCCGCTCACGTTCGCCTGGAGCCTGAGCGGCAAGCCCGGCGGCAGCACAGCGCAGCTGAACTCCACCAGCAGTTCAATTGCGCAATTCTCCCCTGACGCGCTTGGCGTGTACGTGGTCAAGCTGACGGTGACCAATTCGACCGGCGAAAGCAGCTTCTATACGACCACCGTATCGGTCAAGAATAATCGCCCGGTAGCGGCCATCAGCAGCAATGCCACGCCATTGGCGCTGCCGTCTGGCCCGGCTATCCGCCTGCCGTCCAACACCCAGATTACTTTGCGCGGTGGTGCCAGTGTTGATGCCGATGGCGACGCTATCACTTATAGCTGGAGCCTGACGGACAAGCCAGTTGGCAGTGCAGCAGTCCTGTCGGCTTCAAACACGGCCAATGTGCAGCTGACTCCGGACAAGGACGGTGCTTACGTCGTTGTGCTGCGGGCCACCGACCCATCGGGTGCTTATTCGGAACAACGCCTGACCATTGCAGCGGGTACCTATGCGCCGGTAGCCGTGGTTGACCGCAGCAATATGACTGTATTGGTGGGTGAGGCGCTGACCGCCTCCGCCGGATCGAGCTATGACGAAGACGGCGATGCGCTGACCTATGCGTGGGCGATTGATGCCCGTCCGGCTGGCTCGGTTGCGTCGATTGCCAATCCGGCTTCGTCGACGTTGAACTTCACGCCGGACGTAGCCGGCACCTATGTGATCTCGGTCACGATCAGCGATGGCAAGAGTTCTTCCATTGCTTACGTCAACATCCGTGCGCTGACATCGATTGCCAACTCGGTGGCGTTGCCATTTGCTCCGCTGGATACTCGGTACAGCCGTGGCCTGGACCGCCTGGTGACGGTGGCGACCAATCCCAATGCGTTGAAGATTGTCGATCCATTCACCGGTGGCATCAAAACGGTGATGTTGCCCATAGCTGTCAAGTCGCTGCAGTTGAGCGGCGACGGCAAACTGGCGGCTGTGCTGCATGAAGGCATCGTCAGCCTGGTCGACCTGCAGACTGCCACCCTGGTGCGTTCCAGCGCCACCGGCGGCTCGCACACCGATGCTTTCATTACCAATGAAGGCATTGTCTACCTGATCGGCACTTCGGGCAGTTGGGCAGATCCGTCCGTGAGAGTCTTGAATGCGCGTACCGGCGAAACCGTATCCGAACTTGGCTGGGCAAGTGGATATTTCTACGGCACCCAGAAAGGCATCTTTGCGTCCAGCAAGAATAAAGCTTTCCTGCTGTCGCAGGGCTTGTCGCCTTCCGATATCAGCTACTTCACCATCGATCCAAAGGCCAACAAGGTGTTGACGAGTGGCGACTCGCCTTACCACGGTGATTACGCAATGAGTTCGCCGCTGTATTTGACCGAAACGGAAGACCTGCTGTTCACAACCGCCGGCACTTATTTCCAGGTCAGCACCTTGCGGTATGCCGGACGCTTGACCCTGACCGGCCAGCTTGCCTCGATGAGCCATTCGACTGCGCTCGACGAAACGCTGGCGATTGTCACCTCTGGCGGCTCTTATCCGACCTATACGGTGACCTATCCGTCGGCCTACAAGCGCTATACGGGAGGCTTGTTCCTGCCGGCGGCCGACTTGGCACTGCCGGTGATTGCAGGCCAGCAGAGCTACGGCATTGGCATCTATCACAGTGCAGCCGGCCATCACATCGCCCTGGTGCAAACGGGCAGTGCTGAGCAGAATGGTTCTGGCATCCAGTATTACCTGACCTACCGCTAAGTAGTACTGTTCCCAGCCGCCACGGCGGCTGGGTACCGTGCGCGGCAACCGCGCACGAAAGGCGCCAAACCACAACAATCCACCGTTTGGCGCTAAATTGAGGGTTCCCAGCGCGCTGCCCGCTGACCTGCCAGGAGCCCGGCCATGACCATCAAAGGAAGCTGCCACTGTGGTGCCGTCGCATTCGAGATCGATGGCGAAATTCCCGCCCAGCTTACACGCTGCACCTGCTCGTTTTGCGCCAAACGGGGCGCCTTGCTGGCCTATTTTTCACCTGCCCAGTTCCATCTGGTGCCAGCACCTTCGGGTGACAGCGCGTATCGCTGGAAAACCAGGGCGGTGGCCCACCATTTCTGTCCGCTGTGCGGCTGCGCTACCTTCTCCGATTCCCCCGCCTTCCAGATGGATGGCAGCTGGGACGGCCATACCCGCCGCATCGGTGTCAACGCGCGCCTGTTTGATGACTTTGATGCAGCGACGGCCGACGTTACCGTGATCGACGGCAAGCACTTGTGGTAAACCGGGCGCGGTAAGTTAAAGAAATTTCATCGCGACAAGTTCCTGGTTATATAATTTATAACCTTTATTTTTATATAGGAACTACCCAGAGTGAAGCTACTTACCGCCATCATGCTCAGCGCAGGGATCCTGTCGCCAGCATTCGCCGCCGCACCGGCCGCTCCGGCCAAGGCCGCCGTGTCCAAAGCCGCTGCCGTCAAAGTCACCTCGGTCGAAGGAATCACCGAATACCGCCTGGCCAACGGCCTGCGTGTGCTGCTGTTCCCGGATGCGAGCAAGCCGACGCTGACCACCAACATCGTCTACATGGTGGGTTCGCGCCACGAAAACTATGGCGAGACCGGCATGGCTCACTTGCTGGAACACCTGCTGTTCAAGCCGACCGCCAACTTCGGCATCAAGAAGGGCACCAAGACGCCGGTGGAAGTGCTGAACCAGACCGGCGGCCGCTTCAACGGCACCACCTGGTACGACCGTACCAACTACTTCTCGACCTTCCCGGCCAACGATGACAACCTGAAGCTGATGCTGGAACTGGAAGCGGACCGCATGGTCAACTCGCCGATCAGCCAGGACGACCTGTGGAACAACAAGACCCAGAAAGGGGAAATGACGGTCGTGCGCAACGAGTTCGAACGGGGCGAGAGCGATCCGTTCCGCGTCACGCTTGAGCGCACCATGTCGGTTGCCTTTGACTGGCACAACTACGGCAAGTCGACCATCGGCGCCCGCTCCGACATCGAAGGCGTGAGCATCGAGCGCCTGCGCGCGTTCTACCAGCGCTACTACCAGCCGGACAATGCGATCCTGATGGTTGCGGGCCGCTTCGACGAGGCCAAGGTACTGGCCCAGATCAACGAGCTGTTCGGCAAGATTCCGAAGCCGACCCGTGTGCTGGCGCCGACCTACACCGCAGAACCGACCCAGGATGGCGAGCGTTCGGTCACCATCCGCCGCACCGGCGGCACCCAGATCGTGGCCACCGGCTACCACGTCGCCCCGGCCAGCCATGCCGACGCGGCAGCGCTGCAAGTCCTGGGCAAGATCCTGGCCGACGCGCCGAGCGGCCGCCTGCACAAAGCCCTGGTGGATACCAAGTTGGCGTCGTCCGTGATGGACCTCGATTTCAACCAGATGGAGCCAGGCTACCGCCTGTTTGCCGCCGTAGTGCCGAAAGACGGCCAGACTGCAGCGGTGGAAGAGGCGATGCTGAAGGCACTGGAAGATATCAAATCCAATCCAGTTACCGAAGCTGAAGTCGAGCGCGCCAAAGCCACCATCGCCAAAGACGTCGACCAGACCGTCAACGACACCGCACGCTTCACCATCGCCCTGACTTCGGCGCAAGCCGCCGGCGACTGGCGCCTGTTCCACCAGCGCCGCGACCAGGTTGAAAAAGTCGACGTGGCAGCGGTGCAGGCCGTTGCGCTGAAATACCTGAAGCCGGCGAACCGCACCCTGGCCCGCTTCATCCCGACGGATGCCGCTGACCGTACCGAAGTGCCGAAAACCCCGGACGTGGCAGCGCTGGTCAAGGACTACAAGGGCCGCGCAGCCATCGCGCAAGGCGAAGTGTTCGACCCGAGCCCGGACAATATCGAAAAACGCACCCAGCGTTCGGTACTGGCCAATGGCATGAAGCTGGCGCTGCTGCCCAAGAGCACCAAGGGCAATACCGTCAGCGCATCGATTCAACTGCGCATGGGCACTGCCGAGAACCTGATGGGCAAGGCCGTCACCGGCGAGCTGGCCGCATCGCTGTTGTTGACTGGCACGGAACGCATGTCGCGCCAGGAAGTCAAGGATGCCCTGGACAAGCTGAAAGCAAATGTGAACGTCCATGGCGGCGCCGAAGGCGTGACAATGAACGTGACTACTACGCGCGACAACCTGGCGGCGGTACTGGACCTGCTGGGCGAATCGCTGATGAAGCCTGCGTTCACTGCAAAAGAGTTTTCGGAGCAGCAGCGCGACATGATCTCGGGCACCGAGCAGCAAATGACCGAGCCGCAGCCACTTGCCAGCAACGCGATGCAGCGCCTGACCAATACCTTCCCTGCCGGCCACGTGCGTTACACCATGACTTTGCCGGAGCAACTGGCTGAACAAAAAGCTGCGACGCTGGAACAGGTCAAAGCCTTCCACAAGGCGTACTATGGCGCCGGCAACGCTACCCTGGCCGTGGTGGGCGACTTCGACGCCGCTGCCGTGCAGGCCCAAGCGGCCAAGCTGTTCGGCAACTGGAAGGCGGAGCAGCCTTACGTTCGCATCGCCAACGCCCTGAAGCCGGTGGCAGGCCAGAACATCGCGCTGGAGACCCCGGACAAGGCCAACTCGGTCCTGTTCGCGATCCAGCCGGTGCCGATGAAGGACGACGCGGCGGTCTATCCTGCGCTGTTGATGGGTAACTACATGCTCGGCGGCGGTGCATTGCGCAGCCGGCTGGCCGATCGCATCCGCCAGAAGGAAGGCTTGTCGTACGGCGTAGGTTCGCAACTGTCCGTGCCATCGCGCGATCCGGCCGGCATGTGGCTGGCCTTTGCGATCAGCGCGCCGCAAAACACCGCCAAGGTGGAAGCGGCGCTGCGCGAAGAACTGGGCAAGGCGCTGAAGGATGGCTTCACCGACGCCGAACTGGCCGATGCCAAGAAGGCTTGGCTGCAATCGCAGCAAGTGGGCCGTACCGGCGATGCCGGCCTGGCCGGCCGCCTGGCGGGCTACCTGAGCTTCGACCGTACCATGGTCTTCGACAAGGACTTGGAAGCCAAAGTCGGCGCGCTGACCGTGGCGCAGGTCAACGAAGCGCTGCGTGCCAACCTGAAGCCGGAAGCCGTATCGGTGATCAAGGCCGGCGACTTTGCCAAGGCTGCTGCCGGCGCCGCCGGCGCAGCGCCTGCCTCCAAGCCGTAAGTGATGAAGTCCCCGCCGCTTGCACGGCGGGGACTTGCCGCATGCTGGGTGCTCAGGCGCCCAGCACCGCCTCCAGCTTGTCAAACGATCCGCTCCAGCCCTGCGTCATGCTGGCGCGGTGTTCAAGGAAGGCAGCCAGTTCTGCTGCGGTCGCCTTGCCTTCCACTTCCCACGTCACCGTGACCCGCGTACGGTCTGGCGCTTCCGCCGTGAACTGCACGGTGGTGCGCATGGTTTCCGGCCATACCGGCGCCATCGGATGGCGCGCGACGTTCTCGTTCTCGTCGCAGAATTGCTGCGTGTAGACCAGCAGGTCTGGGCGGCGGATTTCTTCGTAATGGGCCCGCCCGTACATGGTGATCGCGGCATTGCTCATGCAGTACAACGACTCGCCGCCGGTGCGGATGTCGGCGCGCAGGAAGCGCATGTCCATGCCGGTTGGCGGCAGCCAGCGGGCCAGGTGCTCCGGCCTGGTCCACATCTCGAATACGACTTCCAGCGGCGCCTCGAAGCTACGGTTGATAACGAACTTGTCCTGGTCCGCCAGGCGCTTGCCCAGGTACTCGGCCAGGCGGTCCCAGGTCGAATCGCCGTTGGCGTGGCGGATGAACTGGCGGGTCTGGGCCGCTGCTTCCGCATTTTCCAGGGCCATGGTCATATCCATGCGGGTCTTGCCATCCACCTCTTCAAACAGTACCGTGACGCGGAACAGCGGCGGCGTGTCGTCGGTGGCGCCGTGGTCGTAAACCAGCTTTTGCAGCGGCTCCACCACGTGATAAGTGGTCTTGTTCGGCCAGTCGGTGCCGTCCGGGCCATGCATGGTGTAGCGCCAGGTGCCGCCGACACGCAAGTCCTTGCTGTGCGTGGTCAGCGTGAAGCCGCGCGGGCCCCACCATTGCGCGACCTGGGCCGGATCGGTCCAGGCATCCCAGACCGCCTGCACGGGCGCGTCATAGGTGCGGATAATGCGAATCTCGTTCGGGGCGCTGAATTCAGGCATTTTCATCTCCTTCATGTGGGGTCTTTGCGGTGACGGTTTTCAGGTAAGCATCGAGGCGGTCGAAGCTCTCTTCCCAGAACACGCGGTATTGCTCCATCCAGTCGGCGGCGTCTTTCAGTCCATCGCCATTGATCCTGCAGGAGCGCCACTGCGCCTTGCGCGTCTTGGTGATCAGGCCGGCTTTTTCGAGCACCTGCAGGTGTTTGGTAATGGCGGGCAAGCTCATCTCGCCAAGGAAGGGCGCCGCCAGGTCGGAAACGTTGGCCTCTCCCTGCGACAGGCGCGCCAGCATGGCACGCCGTGTCGGGTCTGCCAGGGCGGAAAATGTTTGGCTGAGCGGGTCATGCATTAAATTTCACCAATTACTTAATTAACCGATTGGTTTAATATAGGCCGGCAAGAAGTGGCCGTCAAGTGCGTTCTGCTCCGGGAAACAAAAACGCCGATCACAAGGATCGGCGTTTTCGGCGTTTGTCCTGTTTAAGACTTGCGTGGCGTGCGGCGTGTCGCAGCGATGCCGGCCAGGCCAAGGCCCAGCAGCAGCACGCTGGCTGGCTCCGGGATATCGTTCGGCGTGGTGGTATTGGTGAAGGAGAAGCTCAGGTCATTGAAATCGAAAGGACCGTTGTACAGGTCTTCGAAGCTTACCAGTGTCGTGTCGGGAAGCCAGTTGCCTTGGACCCGCGCGTGTACGGCGCCGTCCGGATTGCGGCCAGCCTGGCCAGTAAAGTAATCCGTGTTGGTGTTGTTGACGTGCAGGCGGAACACAAGTTCACTACCCATGGCAAAGCTGCCCAGGTCCAGAGTGGCTCCGACCAGGGAGCTATGGTTGTTAAACAGGAAGATGTCGTTCCCCGCAATGCCGTCATTGGTGACGAGATAAAGGTCGTTGCTGTACGCCGCGGAAGTGCCTTCGTAACGGGCGACGATGTTGGCGGTGCTGCTGGCCAGCACAGGATTGCCCTCGGTGCCGGCGACGGCGATCGGGAAGGCGAGGGCGGACAGTGGGGCGATCAGTGCAATGGCAGCCAGGAGCTGGCGAACAGGTTTCATATTGAGTCCCAGGAGTTAAAAAAAGACTCAACAGGCGTAGCACAAATCATGCCATAACAACAATATTGCCAGGATCACCTGTAGTTACAAGCAATCATGGCTTGTTTTATTGGTGAAATTAATTGGCAGACTGTTAATGTGTAAAATTTCCCGACAAAATGGCTTGTTCTGGTGCTTTGTTCCTTTGTCACCTAACGTGGTGGAGTTGGACCGATTCATTCATCAGGAGAACGCCATGAGCCAACCAAGCCAGTCAACGACGTCATCCCGGCAGCGGGACGCAAATGCACCGGATTTTGCTGCCATCAAGCAAAAGCAGCAAGCGACCTGGGCGAGCGGAGATTTCGCCATCATCGGGGTCACGCTCCAAATCGTCGGCGAATCGCTCGCCGAGGCGGCAGACATCCGCGCCAATGAGCGGGTGATCGATATCGCTGCTGGTAACGGCAACGCAACGCTGGCAGCGGCCCGCCGTTTCGCCAAGGTCACCTCCACCGATTATGTCCCTGCGCTACTGGAAAAGGGGCGGGCCCGTGCTGCCGCCGAAGGGTTGTCGGTGACTTTCCGCGAAGCTGACGCCGAGGCGCTGCCGTTCCCCGACGCCAGTTTCGACGCGGCGTTGTCCACGTTCGGCGTCATGTTTACCCCGGACCATGCCAAGTCATCCAGCGAGATGATGCGAGTGATTCGCCCTGGGGGCCGCATCGGCATGGCCAACTGGACGCCGGAGGGATTTATCGGGCAGCTGTTCAAGACGATAGGGAAGCATGTGCCGCCGCCGGCAGGCCTGAAATCGCCGGCCATGTGGGGCACTGAGGACTACTTGCGCGAACTGTTTGGCGATGATGCCGCACGCATCCAGGCGACGCGCAAGAGCTTCAACTTTCGCTATGCCTCGGCCGCACATTGGCTGCAGGTGTTCCGCGATTATTACGGACCGGTCAACAAGGCATTTGCCGCGGTCGGCGCAGATGGCGAGCAGGCCTTGGAGGCGGATATAAAGGCCTTGCTGGACCGGTTTAATACTGCTGGCACAGCGGCGCTGGTGGTCCCGGGGGAATACCTCGAGGTCGTGGTGACCAAGCGCAGTGCCTGAAAGGAGCGGGTGCTGGGGAAGCCAGCGCAATGAAAAAACCCAGGAAGCCGGTGTCCAGCTTTCTGGGTTCAGTTCAGGAGGGCGTGTTGCGCTTAAAAGTAGAAGTTGCCCGAGACGCCAACATGGTTGGCTTTCGCCTCGCCTTGGTAGTACCGGTCCTTGACTTCGAACTTTTCATTCACGTAACGCAATTTGAGGCTGAACTGTGGCGTGAACATGTACTCCGCTTCGACCACATTGCTCAGGCTGCTGTCGAACTTCACGTCGTCGAATTCGGCCGCGCCGCTGCCGCTCAGCTTCGCGCTGGAGATGTAGCGCAGGCCGGTGCCTAGCTTCCATTGCTCGTTGATGTGGTAGAAGACCAGGGCTTCAATCGGGAAGCGCTGGAACTTCATGCTGCCGTTTTGCGCGCTCTGGTCGTCCACATGGAAGCTTGCGCTGGCCTGTGCGGAAAACTGCTCGTTGATACGGAAATCCAGGCCGCCGGTGAAGTACACGCCGCTGCCGGCCCTGATGCTGGCGGTGTCGCCGTTGGTGTACTCGGCGGTTGCCAGTTTATCGCCGCCTGCGGTGGCGCCGATCCCGACAAAGCCGTGCACCGTTCTTGCAGGGACAGCGGCGACCTGGGCGTACGAGGAGGAGGCGATTGCCAGTGCCGCGAGGGCGAACGCAGTTTTTTTCATGCTGGTCATTTATTTAATTTGCTGTGAGGAAATAGAAAACGCGAGATAGTATCATTTTGATACCTGCTAAAAATGCGTCAATTCTCACAAAAGCAAACGCCAGCGAAAATAAAACGCCGATCACAGGGAGCGGCGTATACGAAAAACGCCGACTCGAAGGTCGGCGTTTTCACTTTTTATTCTTGGTGGCCCGGGGCGGAATCGAACCACCGACACAAGGATTTTCAGTCCTCTGCTCTACCAACTGAGCTACCAGGCCAAGAGGCAGCATTATAGCAGGGAATCCTTGGTTTGCAATAGCCTTTTTCCATTGAGGGAAAGCTATAATGCGCGGATGAACAAGCCCACGCATCACCATGTGCAGACTGCGGTCTGCATCGTCGGCAATGGCGCCATTGCCAAGACGGCAGCCCTGGCATTTGCCCAGTCCGGATTGAGTGTGACCTTGCTGGGGCCGCCACCGGCGCCAACTTGCCCGGATGAGGCGAGCTGGGACGTCCGCGTGTTCGCCCTCAACCACACCGCCCACCGCTTGCTCGATTCCCTGAAAGTGTGGGGGGCGATGGACCAGTCGCGCATTGCGCCGGTCGACGCCATGCTGGTCAACGGCGACGGCAGCAAGGCAGGCGCGCTGAACTTCGATGCTTACGGCGCCCACACCGGCACCCTGTGCTGGATCGTGGAAGACCGCAACCTTAACCAGGCTTTGGATGCAGCGCTGCGCTTTGCCCAGAACGTGCATTTCGTGCACGGCAAGGCCGTCGCATTGAAGCATGACGAACAGGGCGCCGTGATCACGCTGGACGATGGCTCCCACCTCGGCGCTTCGCTGGTGGTAGGCGCCGACGGCGCCCAGTCCTGGGTGCGCGGCCAGTGCGATATCGGCCTCGATTACCGTCCATATAACCAGAGCGGCCTGGTGTCGAACTTTGCCTGCGAGCTGCCGCACCATGGTGTGGCGCACCAGTGGTTCACCGGCGAGCAGGGCATCGTGGCCCTGCTGCCGCTGCCGGGCAACCAGGTCTCGCTGGTGTGGTCGGCGCCTGACATGCTGGCCGATTCCCTGTGCCGTGAAGGCGCCACCGCGCTGGCCGAAAGGCTGGCGGCGTTTGCCCGGGAAAAGCTGGGCAAACTGACCCCGCTGCAGCCGGAAGTAGTCAAGGCCTTCCCGCTGAGGCTGATGCGCCCCCATTCCATGGTGGCGCCGCGCGTGGCCCTGGTGGGCGATGCCGCCCATGTGGTGCATCCGCTGGCGGGGCACGGCATGAACCTGGGCTTCGGCGACGTTCAGGAACTGGTGAAAGCAGTGGTGGAGCGGGAAGAGCACCGCTCCATCGGCGATGACCGCGTGCTGGCGCGCTATGCCCGCGCACGCAAAGAAGAAGTGAGCCTGATGCTGGCCACAACAGATGGCCTGGAGCGCCTGTTCGGCGCCGATCTAGAACCGGTGCGCGCAGTGCGTAATTTCGGGCTAAACTTGCTGGATAAATTGCCGGGCGTAAAGCGCCGGCTGATTTCACATGCCCTCGGAAAGCTGTAAAGCGGAGACCCTATGAATAAGAGTAAGCTGGTATTGGCATTGGCTTCGGTCATGCTGATGTCCTGTGCTGACGCGCAGAACGCAAAAGAAGAAGCGCAACTGCGCAAAGCCCTGGCGGAGCGCCTGAACGGCGTCAAGATCGATTCCGTCAAGAAGTCCCCGATCGCCGGGATGTATGAAGTGGCCATCGGCAGCGAGGTGCGCTACACCGACCCGAGCGGCCGCTTCCTGGTCGAAGGCCACATCATCGACCTGCAGACCCGCACCGACCTGACTCAGGCCCGCATCGATGACCTGAACAAGATCAAGTTCGACGAACTGCCGTTCGAACTGGCGCTGAAGACCGTCAAGGGCAACGGCAAGCGCGTGATGGCGATTTTCGAAGATCCGAACTGCGGCTATTGCAAGCGCTTCCGCCAGACTACGCTGGCCAGTACGGACAACGTGACCGTATACACCTTCCTGTACAACATCCTGTCGCCGGATTCGTTCACCAAATCGCAGAACATCTGGTGCTCGGCCGACCGCAACAAGGCCTGGGACGACTGGATGTTGAACGGCAAGGCGGCGCCTGCTGCGCCAAATGGCTGCACCTCGCCGAACGACAAGGTACTGGCCCTGGGCCAGAAAATGAGCATCAATGGCACGCCTGCGATTTTCTTCGCCGACGGCAGCCGCATTGCAGGAGCAGTTGACCAGCGTACGCTGGAAGCGAAGTTCGCCACCATCAAGTAGAAATGCGGGTTCAGGTCCAACAATCGGGCCTCCGGTCCGATTGTCAGAGCTGACCCCGGAGATACCTTAACTAGGGAGCTGGCATGGTCACATTGAACATCAACGGGCGCGACGTGCAAGTCGACGCCGACCCTTCTACGCCCATACTCTGGGCCCTGCGCGACAACCTCAATATGACCGGCACCAAGTTTGGCTGCGGCATGGCGATGTGCGGCGCCTGCACGGTGCACCTGGAAGGGCAGGCAATCCGCTCCTGCGTGACGCCGATTTCGGCGGCCGTGGGGCAGAAGATCACCACCATCGAAGCCATGTCCGCCGACAAGGTGGGCAAGGCGGTGCAGGATGCCTGGGTCAAGCACGATGTTCCACAATGCGGCTATTGCCAGAGCGGGCAGGTGATGAGCGCGACGGCCCTGCTGCGCACCAACAAGGCGCCGAGCGACGCCGATATTGATAACGCCATGTCGGGCAATATCTGCCGCTGTGGTACCTATCAACGGATCCGCGCCGCCATCAAGGACGCCGCGAAATCCATCGCTTGAGGGAGGCCGCCATGCGCAAAGAATGGTTCATGGCAGCTCAAGCGGACGGTGTGGCTCCTGAAGGAGTGTCGCGCCGTACTTTCCTGAAGGCCGGCAGTGGCCTGATCCTCGGCTTCTACGTGGCCAGCGGCGGCGGGCGCTTTGCCCGTGCGCTGGCTGCCGACGCGCCGGCCAAGCCGCCTGTGGCGCCCAACGCCTTCCTCCACATTGCACCTGACAATACCGTCACCATCCAGGTCAACCGCCTCGAATTCGGCCAGGGCGTGCACACCGCGCTGCCAATGCTGATCGCTGAGGAGCTGGACGCCGATTGGTCGCAGGTGCGTTCATCGCTGGCGTCGGCCGGCGATCCGTACAAGGATCCCAACTTCGGTATCCAGATGACGGGTGGCTCCACCGCCGTCAAGCACTCCTGGCAGCAGCACCGCGAAATCGGCGCCCGTGCGCGGGCCATGCTGGTTGCCGCAGCGGCCGAACAGTGGAAGGTGCCTGTTTCGCAGGTGCGTGCTGCAAAGGGCATGCTGACCGGCCCGTCCGGCCAGAGCGCGACTTATGGCGCGATGGCCGATGCGGCGATGAAGCAGCCTGTGCCGAAGGAAGTCAAGTTGAAGGACCAGAAGGACTTCACCATCATCGGCAAGCCGACGCCTCGCCTTGATGCGCGCGCCAAGTCGACCGGCACCCAGCAATTCGGCATGGACTTCAAGCCGGAGGGCGCGAAAGTGGCGGTGCTGATGCGTGCCCCGGTCTTTGGCGGCAAGGTGAAGAAGTTCGATGCCTCCAAGGCCAAGGCCATTCCGGGCGTGATCGATGTTGTCAAGGTCGATACCGATCGTGGCGGCAGCGGCCTGGCGGTGGTGGCGAACGGCTACTGGCCGGCCAAGCAGGGCCGCGAGGCGCTGGTGGTCGAGTGGGATACCGACGGCCTGGAAAAGATCAGCAGCAAGAAACAGCTCGCCGAGTACAAGGCGCTGGCGAAGAAGGCCGGCACGCCGGTGAAGAAGGCCGATGTTGCAGCCATCGCCAAGGCGCCGAAGAAAATCAGCGCAACCTACGAGTTCCCTTACCTGGCGCACGCGCCGATGGAGCCGCTGAACTGCGTGGTGGACCTGAAGGCCGATTCCTGCACTATCTGGGCGGGTAGCCAGTTCCAGACGCTGGACGCGGTAGCCGCCGCCAAGGCTGCCGGGCTGACACCGGACAAGGTCACGCTGAACACCATGATGGCCGGCGGTGGTTTCGGCCGTCGCGCGGTGCCGACCTCCGACTACATCGTGGAAGCGGTGAACGTGGCCAAGGCCTGGGGCAAGGGTCCGCTCAAGCTGATCTGGAGCCGTGAGGACGATATCAAGGGCGGCTACTACCGTCCTTCCCATGTGCACCAGGCCGATATCGGCTTTGATGCCAAGGGCAATATCGTGGGCTGGAACCATGTGATCGTTGGCCAGTCCATCATCACCGGCACGCCGTTCGAGCCGATGATGGTCAAGGATGGGGTGGACGCCACCATGGTCGAAGGCATGGGCGATCCGTACTCGGTGCCGATGAACCTGAGCGTGCATAACGTGAAGGCCAATGTGCCGGTGCTGTGGTGGCGTTCCGTGGGTTCGACCCACACCGCCTTCGTGATGGAGACGCTGATCGACGAGGCAGCGCACGTCGCCAAAATGGATCCGGTGGAATACCGCCGCAAGCTGATCGATCCCAAGCATGCACGCCAACTGGCGGCGCTCAACCTGGCGGTCGAGAAGTCGGGCTATGGCAAGAGCAAGCTGCCGAAAGGCCAGGCCTGGGGCGTGGCGCTGCACGAGTCGTTCGAGACCTCCGTGGCTTACGTGGTGGTGGCGTCGATGAAGAATGGCCAGCCCAAGGTGCACAAGGTAACCGCGGGTGTGCACTGCAACCTGCCGGTGAACCCGATGACCATCGAAGCGCAGGTGCAGGGTGCTGCGTTGATGGGGCTGGGCACCACCTTGCCTGGCGCGGCGATCACGCTGAAGGATGGCGTGGTCGAGCAGTCGAACTTCAGCGATTACACGGTGGCGCGCATGACAGACATGCCGGTGGTGGAAGTGTTCACCGTGGCTTCCACCGATAATCCGACCGGCATGGGCGAGCCAGGCTTGCCGCCGCTGGCGCCGGCCCTGGCCAACGCAGTGTTCAAACTGACCGGCAAGCGCGTTCGCAAGCTGCCGTTCGACCTGAGCAAGGCCTGAGGCAGGCGTTGCACGTGACCGCCCCCACTGCCGCCCAAGCATCCGCCGCTGCTGCGGATGCGGGCGTCGCGACGGGTGGCGGCACCGTCGTCGGCGTCCTGCTGGCCGCCGGCCGTGGCAGCCGGTTCGACCCTACAGGCGAGCGTTACAAACTGCTGCAGGCTTTGCCGAACGGCGAACCGGTTGCCGTCGCCAGCGCCCGCGCCATGCTGGCTGCACTGCAGCGCGTGGTTGCCGTTGTGCGGCCGGATGATGCGGCAACGGCCAACCAGCTCCGGGCCGCCGGCTGCGAAGTCATCGCCTGCGCCAATGCCGACGCAGGGATGGCTGCCTCGCTGGCATGCGGCGTACAGCATGCGCGCGAGGCCGACGGCTGGCTGATTGCGCTGGCCGACATGCCTTATGTACAGCCGTCCACGATGGCCGCGCTGGCAAAGGCGGTAGGGCACGGCCCGGGCGCGCAAAACCCGGCTGCGATTGCGGCGCCACTGTACCAGGGCCGGCGCGGCAATCCCGTCGCCTTCGGCCACGCCCACTTGCCGGCCTTGCTGGCGCTGGCCGGCGACCAGGGCGCCCGCAGCATATTGAAGAACAACCCGGTTAACGAATTGACGGTGGACGATCCCGGCATCCTGCAGGACATCGACACGCCGTCCGACATCCAATGAAAAAAATCAGCTACACCATCGCCGCCAAAGACCCGGCAACCCATATGTTCCAGGTCAGCATGACCATTGAAGCGCCGGCCCCGGAGGGCCAGGTCCTGGTGCTGCCAGCCTGGATCCCGGGCAGCTACATGATCCGCGAATTCTCGCGCAATATCGTGCAGATCCGCGCCGAAGCGGGCGGCCAGCCGGTGGAGCTGGCAAAGCTGGACAAGCACTCATGGCAGGCCGCGCCATGCAAGGGCAAGCTCACCGTGCATTACGAAGTCTATGCCTGGGACCTGTCGGTGCGCGCCGCCCACCTCGACCAGACCCACGGCTTCTTCAACGGCACCAGCGTGTTCCTGCGTGCCCTTGGACAGGAAGGCGAGCCGCATGTGGTCGACATCCAGCGCCCAGGCCACGAGGCAGCGGCCAAATGGCGCGTTGCCACGGCATTGAAAGAGCTGAAGGTCAAGCGCTACGGCTTTGGCACATATATCGCGCAGGATTACGACGAACTGATCGACAGTCCGGTAGAAATGGGCACGTTCGAGATGGCCAGCTTCAAGGCGCTGGGCGTGCAGCACGACGTAGTGTTCACCGGCCGCGTGCCCAACCTCGACATCGCCCGCGTCTGTGCCGACCTGAAACAGATCTGCGAAACCCAGATCGCCTTCTTCGAGCCGCGCAGCAAAAAAGCCCCGATGGACCGCTACGTCTTCATGACGATGGTGGTGGGCGACGGCTACGGCGGCCTGGAACACCGCGCCTCGACCGCGCTGTTCTGCTCCCGCGCCGACCTGCCGACCGTCGCGCAGAGAGGCAAGGAGCCGAGCGAAGGCTATATGAAGTTCCTTGGCCTGTGCAGCCACGAATACTTCCACACCTGGAACGTCAAGCGCATCAAGCCGGCAGTGTTTGCGCCCTACGATTACCAGGTGGAGAATTACACCCCGCTGCTCTGGCTGTTCGAGGGCTTTACCAGCTACTACGACGACCTGATGCTGGTGCGCGCCGGCCTGTTGTCGGAAGAGGGCTACTTCAAGATGCTGGGCAAGACTGTCGGCGCCGTGCTGCGCGGCAGCGGCCGCGCCAAGCAAAGCGTGGCCGATTCCAGCTTCGACGCTTGGAGCAAATACTACCGCCAGGACGAGAATTCGCCGAACGCCATCGTCAGCTACTACGCCAAGGGCTCGCTGATCGGCCTGGGCCTGGACCTGACCATTCGCGCCAAGACCAATGGCAAGCGCTCGCTGGACGACATCATGCGCGCGCTGTGGCAGAAGTTCGGCCGCGACTTCTACAACGGCAAGCCGCGCGGCGTGACCCCGGAAGAGGTGGAAGCGCTGTTCGACAGCGTGGCCGGCTTCAAGCTGAAGACTTTCTTCGACAAATACATCCGCGGTACCGACGACGTGCCGTTGGCCAAGCTGCTGCCGCAATTCGGGGTGGGCTACAAGGACGAGCGCAAGGCGTCCAAGCCTAGCCTGGACGTCAATCTTGGCCGCGATGGCGCCGACTGCAAGCTGAGCGCCGTGCATGACGGCGGCGCTGCGCAGAAGGCCGGCCTGTCGGCCAATGACCTGCTGGTGGCGATCGACGGCCTGCGCGTCAGCGGCAACCCGTCCAATGTGGACGGCCTGCTGTCGCGCTACAAGGTAGGCGAGACGGTGCAGGTGCATGCTTTCCGCCGCGACGAGCTGATGGCCTTCGACGTGGTCCTGCAAGGCGACCGTGTGCCGGGCATCACCATCGCAGTGGAGCAGCAGAAGACCAGCCTGCGCCGCCCAAGCGCATGAAGATGCCGTGAAGTTCGCGCTGGACCCGTTCACCATCCTGTTCACCACCACGCTGACCTGCGCGGTGCTGGCGGTAGCCATGTATTCCATGCATATGAGCTTCCGCCGCGAGGTGGCCGGTGTCGGGCACTGGGCGGGCGGCTTGCTTTGCATGGTCGGCGCCGGCGGGCTGTTCCTGTCGCGCGGGACGCTGCCCGATGAAGTGGCGCTGCCGGCCGCGAATACCTGCCTGATGTGGGGCATCGGCCTCTCGATGGTGGGGACGCGGCGCTTTTTTGGCGTGCCGCCGGGATGGACGATTTTTCATGCCGTGTGGGTGCTGGAGCTGGCGGCCATCCTGTGGTGGCTGCTGGCCGAACCCAATTTCCCGCGCCGGGCAACGGCCTTCAGCTTCCTGGTCGCGGTGTTCTACGTTGACCAGTTGCGCCTGGTCTGGCGTTATCGCACGCCGCACTTTACCAGCTGGTTCTTCGGTATCCTGCTGGCGCTGCAAGTGGTGAATGTGCTGACGCGCGGCGTGGCCGCCATGTTTATCAGCGGCGAGGCGGCGGACCTGATGCAACGCAGCCCGCTCGTCAACGTCTACCTGGCGCTGGCCAACTTCATGACCTTGCTGATGACGGTCGCCTTCCTCATGCTGGCTACGCGCAAGCTGCAGAAAATCCTGGAACAGCGTTCCACCCATGATCCCCTGACCGGCGTGCTGAACCGGCGCGGCTTCCTGCAATGCTTCAGCGGCGTGCGGGCCCGCCAGCAGCGCCATGATACGCCGCTGGCGTTGATGGCCATCGACCTTGACCTGTTCAAGGCCATCAACGACCAGCATGGCCATGCACAGGGCGATAAAGTGCTGGTGCATGTCGCGGCGGTGGTGCTGCGCTCGGTGCGCCAGTGCGATTTCGTGGCCCGCTTCGGCGGCGAGGAGTTCGTGGTCTTGCTGCCGGATACCGCGCTGCCGCACGCGCAGCAACTGGCGCAGCGCATCCAGTCTCAATTGCATGAATGCCAACAGCCAGGCCTGCCGGCTTGTACAATCAGCATCGGTATTGCCGGCCAGCAAACATCGGGCGAATCCCTGGACAGCCTCCTGTCGCGCGCCGACGCGGCCCTGTACCGGGCCAAGGAAAATGGCCGCAACCGCACTGAAATAGCGGCTCATACACCTTTAGCGGCTTGACTGTCGCCACGTTGGCGGCTGTCGTTTTCATGCCGCAGAGACTATTATTTTGCCCGCCGGTAATTTAACATCAGCCATTACGAGTTTGGCTACGTTTAATTTATGACTTATCTACTGCACATCGTCGCGCGCGAAGTTCCTGCCAACGATGCGGAAGTTCTCCCATTCCTGGAACAGATTGCCGGCGCAACCATCAGCATTGCGCCATCCCAGCAGTTAAAAAGTTTTCGCGATGCCATCCTGAAGCTGTTCCCCTGCCTCACCAGTTATGGTGCAGGTGACAAGGCCGTCGATGCCTGCCCATGGGCGGATGGCCCACTGGCCGACAACTTCAAGGGCGGCTATGGCAGCGTAGCGATCGCGCGCCGCCACGATGAAGTGATTCCTCACGTACTGCGCATTGCCAGTGACCTTGGGGTGACCGTGGTGGACGAGCAAAACGGCGCCGTGCACCGGCCACTGGCTTACCAGGTCGTGCTGGAGGGCCCGCTGGAAGGCGTGGAAATCGAAGTCGCCGCGACCCAGCTTGCGGAGTTGATGAACCAGCCGCTGCCGCAGATGGTGCTGCTGCTGCATTCGCGCCGCCGCACCCTGGTCAAGAAAGGCCTGACCCGCGCACAAGCCGAGGTTTACGTCACCGCGCTGCGCGACCGGGCGAGCTGCCGCGCCACGGTTTCTCCCGAGCCGCGCAAAGCCGCTGCCAAGGCGGCGCCAAAGGCGCCAAGCGCGCCGCCGGCGCGTGTGGCGCAGCCGCAGCCGCAGCCGGCAACCAGCTTCGACCAGCCGGCCTTTGTCGGCATCGAACCGGACGACAAGATGTTCAAGGCCGCCGAATCCCAGCGCATGGCTGCCCGGGCGCTGGGCATCAGTATTGCAGTGCTGTTGCTGGTCATGGTCCTTCGCCTCAAGTCGCCTTACCTGATTTCGCTGGCATTGGCGATGAATGTGCTGGGCGCGATCGCGGTGTTCCAGCTCGGCCAGGCGACTGGCTCCAGCCTGTTCCGCTTCGTATTCGCGCCGCTGGCGCTGGTTCCCGGCGTGGGCAGCCTGCTGGCCGCCTGGAGCTATTTCCGCGCCGCGAGTGTCCTGAAAGAGAAAGGCTTTGCCACCAGCAACTCCTTGCTGGACGCCGACGAAGTGCGCGAACTGGGCGGCCGCGAAGGGATGCTGCCATCCACCAAACTGCTGCTCGCACTGCTGGTCCTCGCGGCAGCTGGCGCATACGCTTTCGTCAACTACCTGCCTTGAGATCGATGCGGATCGGCGCGATCGCATAGAAATAGAAACCGGCCAGGCCGGCGAGAATGGCGAGGCGAGTTGTCGTTTTCATGTCTCGCCAGTCTTTATTTTTGCACTATAGTAATTTACCATGCATTGTTAATTGTTTAATTGGCTTGCATGAGTTACCAGATTCAACTGGCGTCGGTCGCCACACCTGAGGCGGACCTGGACGTTTTTCCCTTCATGAACAAGTTGAGGCAAGAAAGCGGCGGGCAACCGCCGTCGGCCTTGCTGAAGCGCTTTCACGACGCGCTGGTGGCGCTGTTCCCGGATACCCCATGGTCGGAGGGCCATTTCGCCGGCGATGCTGGCCGCCTGAGCGTGACCTATCGCCGCGACGAAGTCATGCCGCATGTGCTCCATCTGGCCGGCCAGCTCGGCCTGACGGTGGTGGACAACCAGTCCGGCGAAGTGCACCGCCCTGCGCTTTACCAGGTTGTGCTGGAAGGCCCGGCGCCAGGCGTGGAGCTGGGCGAAGCCGCCCGGCGCCTTGCGGCTTTGATGCGCAAGCCGATAACGGAAATGCTGGCGCTGCTGTCGGGCGGGCGCCGGACCATCGTCAAGAAAGGCGTGCTGCGCGCCCAGGCCCAGCATTATGTCGACGCATTGAAAGAGCGTGCCGGCTGCCACGCCACGCTCAACCTGGAATCCGGCCGCGAGATAGGCCAGGCGCCGCCGCCACCAAGCCCGCCGCAGGCACGCCCGCCCGTTGCAAAGCGGGCGCCGGCGGCAGCCGGGCTGTCGCTGGAACCAGCAGGAGCGACAACAGCCATGCCGCCGTTGTCGCGCCGTGAGCCGGAACCGGAAATGGTTGCGGCGCGTGATTCCGGCGCAGACCCGGGCCTGTACATTCTGGCCGATGGCCTGCGCCTGACGATATATGCGAGCGTGCTTTACGTGGCCGCGAGCTATTTCATCCGCGGCCTGGCCGGCTGGCCGGCGCCCGTCCTGGCGATCTCCGTTACCGCCTTGGCGATGGCTGCCGTCTATCGCCTGGCCAAGGGAGCCGGATCGAACATTGTCATGCGGATCCTGGCGGTGGCCTTCATGATTATCCCGCTTGCCAACATCCTGGTTCTGCTGCTGATGATCCGGCGCGGCAAAGTGACGCTGCGTGAAAATGAAATCGGCACCGGCTGGTTGGGCGCTACCTTCGACGATATCGTTCGCCTGCGCGGCGGCAACCACGCCATTCTCCCGTCGACCATCGTCGGCGTGATCGCCGCGCTAGGCGTGGCTGGCCTGGTCGGGCTGGGGAAGCAGACTGCGGAGAAGCATGTCGAAGCAGCACTGGGCAGCCATCCACAGCCTTGCGCAATCGTCGGCATCTGGGAGTCCAGCAAGATCGGCCCGGATGGCAGGGTGCTCATGCGCGATGACGGCAGTTATTTTGTGCTGCCGGTGAAGGGCAAAGAGGACAAGGTCAAGGAGGAGCAGGGTGAATGGGCCGTACGTAACCGCAACTTCGTATGGCAGGTGCCGCTGGCCGACAAACCATGGATGACGGTTGAACGCATCGAGGCCTTCAAGATCAGCCTCGATGGCCAGACCATCACCATGTTCGAGCCGCAGTCGAAGGGCCTGTTTACCGAATGGCGCCGCGCCGGCGCCATGAAATCGGAACGCTGCGGATTTAACTGAACAGCTTGCGCAGCTCGGCTCCCGGGTCGGGCGCGCGCATGAAGGCTTCGCCGACCAGGAACGCATGCACGTCGTTTTCGCGCATGCGCTGCACGTCGGCCGGGGTCATGATGCCGGATTCAGTGATCACCATGCGTTCTTGCGGGATGCGCGACAGCAGGTTGAGCGTCGTGTCCAGCGTCACGTCGAAGGTGCGCAGGTTGCGGTTGTTGATGCCGATCAGGCGGCTCTTCAGGTTCAGCGCAGCAGTCAGCTCGTCGCCGTCGTGCGATTCGATCAGCACGTCCATGCCCAGTTCGTGGGCGCAGGCTTCCATCTCCGCCATCAGGCCATGGTCCAGGGCCGCCACGATCAGCAGGATGCAGTCGGCGCCCATCGCGCGCGCTTCATAGATCTGGTACATGTCGACCATGAAATCCTTGCGCAGCACGGGAATGTCGCAGGCAGCGCGCGCCTGCTGCAGGTATTCGTTCGCGCCCTGGAAGAAGTTCACGTCGGTCAGCACCGACAGGCAGGCCGCGCCGGCTTCGGCGTAGCTCTGGGCGATGTCGGCAGGGCGGAAGTCGGCACGCAGTACGCCTTTCGATGGCGAGGCTTTCTTCACTTCGGAAATGACGCCGGCATGGCCGCCTTCGATTTTCTTGCGCAGGCTGGCTTCAAAGCCGCGCAGGCCGGCGCGCAAGTCCTTGTCGCCTTCCACTTCGTCACGCAGGGATTGCAGGCTGCGGTGCTTCTTGGCAGCGGCTACTTCGTCGGCCTTGACGGCCAGGATTTTGTTCAGGATATCGGACATGATGATTCTCAGTGTTGTTTGGCCAGGGCCAGGCGTGCGCCGAGCGCGATGAACAGGCCTCCGGTCACGCGGTTCAGCCACAGGGCCACCAGCGGTTTGACCTTCAGCTTCGCGCTCGCGAAGGCGGTAAAGATGGCAAGGCCGTTACACCACAGCATGCCGTTGAAATTGAAAATGCAGCCAAGGACGAGGAAGGCCAGTGGCTTGTTGGCCGCATTCGCGTCGATGAACTGCGGCACGAAAGCCAGGAAGAATAACGCGACTTTCGGATTCAGGACGTTGGTCAGGAAGCCTTGGGCGAAGATTTTGCGGTAGGGCAGGGCAGCCGGCGGCGCAAACCGGTAGGGCGGTGTCTGACCCAATGGGTCAGACACCGGTGTGCCGGTTTTATCGGTCTTAAGCCGCGCGCGCAGCATGCCAATGCCGCACCAGACGATATACGCCGCACCCACCCATTTGACGACGGTGAAAGCGGTGGCGGAAGTGGCCAGCACGGCTGACAGGCCAAGCGCCGCCGCGCCGATATGCACCATGGTGCCGGCGCCAATGCCCAGGGCTGCGGCGCAACCCGCGCGCCAGCCCTGCGTGGCGCTGCGCGCCATGATCAGCAATGAGTCCGGTCCCGGCATGATGTTCAGCAGCAGACCGGAGATTACAAACAGCGTCAGGTCGTGGATGCCGAACATCGCTTAACCCTCCCGGCCGAGTTCCTGGGTGACGCGGACGAACTGTTCCAGCTTGGCGACGGCCGCCCCGGAGGACACGGCTGCGCGAGCGCGCGCCAGGCCATCCTCGATCGAGGACGCCACGCCTGCCGCATACAGGGCAGTACCGGCATTCAGCGCCACGATGTCCGATGCCGGACCCGGCTCGCCACGCAGCGCTTCCATCACGCGGGCCTTCGACTCCGTCGCATCGGCCACCTTGAGGTTGCGCGAAGCGATCATCGACAGGCCGAAGTCTTCAGGGTGGATCTCGTATTCGCGGATTTCGCCGTTGACCAGTTCACCCACCATGGTGCCCGCGCCCAAGGATACTTCATCCATATTGTCGCGGCCATACACCACCACCGCATGCTGCGCGCCCAGGCGTTGCAGCACGCGCACCTGGATACCGACCAGGTCAGGGTGGAACACGCCCATCAGGATATTCGGCGCGCCGGCCGGATTGGTCAGCGGGCCAAGGATATTGAAGATCGAGCGCACACCCAGTTCGCGGCGCACCGGAGCCACGTGCTTCATTGCGGCATGGTGATTCGGCGCGAACATGAAGCCGATGCCGGTTTGCGCGATCGACTGCGCGATCTGTTCCGGCTTCAGGTTGATGTGCGCGCCCAGCGATTCGATCAGGTCCGCGCTACCAGAAGACGAAGACACGGAACGCCCGCCATGCTTGGCCACGCGCGCGCCGGCGGCGGCGGCAACAAACATCGAAGCGGAAGAAATATTGAAGGTGTGGGCGCCATCGCCGCCGGTGCCGACGATATCCACCAGGTTGGTGGTATCGGCCATCGGCACCTTGGTCGAGAACTCGCGCATGACTTGCGCCGCAGCGGTGATCTCGCCGATGGTTTCCTTTTTGACGCGCAGTCCCATGGTCAGCGCCGCCACCATCACCGGCGACATTTCGCCGGACATGATCTGGCGGAACAGGTGCAGCATCTCGTCGTGGAAAATCTCACGGTGTTCGATGCAGCGAACCAGTGCTTCTTGATGCGTGATTGACATGATGCTTCCTTCTCTTATTTGCGATCGAGGAAATTCTTCAGCAAGGCGTGGCCGTGCTCGGACAGGATGGACTCAGGGTGGAACTGCACACCCTCGATGTCGTACTCCTTGTGCCGCACGCCCATGATTTCGCCGTCGTCGGTCCAGGCT
>Ga0207425_1000051_pt1 | contig 166795 bp, 152 predicted proteins | sample AraplaF_Col_mTSA_FD_184255 | JGI IMG/M metagenome (GOLD analysis project Ga0207425, IMG submission 184255) | Arabidopsis root microbial communities from the University of North Carolina, USA - plate scrape MF_Col_mTSA (SPAdes) (version 3) | ecosystem: Host-associated > Plants > Roots >...
CAGGTGTTCAATGTTGGCCATGTCTCCGGTAATCAGGTTGTCCATCCCAATTACGTGGTAATCCTCACGGATAAAACGATCACAGAGGTGAGAGCCTAAAAAGCCTGCTGCCCCTGTGATCAATATTTTTTTCCGTTTCTTATTTAACGGCAATTCTCCTTTAATTTCAGGCATATTCTGATTCCAAGATTTAATTAATTGTTGATTGCTCAACTTTATTATATTCAAAAGCTATTTCGCGTCGGCCAATACTATTATAGTAATATCCCAAATCAATCATTTTATTCAAATCGTACAGGTTGCGGCCGTCAAAAATTACTTTGCTTTTTATTGTTGATTCCACTTGGTCAAAATCTGGAGTACGAAACACAGACCATTCGGTCGCAATTAGTAACGCATCAGCATTTTCAAGTGCAACATATTGATTTTCAGCATATTCAACCTGATCGCCAATAATTTGCTTAACATTTTCCATTGCTTCAGGATCAAATACACACACAGAGGCTCCCTTTTTAATGAGTGCATCAATTATGTAAAGTGCAGGTGCTTCTCGAATATCATCAGTTTCAGGTTTAAAAGCCAAACCCCATAGGGCAAAATGCTTTCCTTTGATATCATTTTTATAATATTGTAAAATTTTGTCGACTAAAATAGTTTTTTGACGCTCATTTACTTCAATCACAGATTTTAATATTTGGAATTCGTAAGCATTTTCATTAGCAGATTTTACTAAGGCCTGAACATCTTTAGGAAAGCAGGAGCCCCCGTATCCGATACCTGGAAACAGAAATCGCTTACCAATTCGCTCATCCGACCCGATTCCTCTTCTCACCGCATCGACATCAGCCCCAACTAATTCACATAAATTAGCGATTTCATTCATGAATGTTATTTTAGTAGCCAGAAAAGAGTTGGCAGCATATTTTGTTAGCTCCGAAGAACGCTCATCCATAAATAAAATTGGATTGCCTTGACGTACGTAGGGTCCGTAAAGTTCCATCATCATTTTTTTGGCTCGCTCACTCTTTGTACCAAGAACGATGCGATCCGGTTTCATAAAATCCTCAACAGCCACGCCTTCACGTAAAAATTCTGGATTAGAAATTACATCAACTTCTACATCACTATTGGCACTAAACACAGCCCTTACTTTATCAGCTGTACCTACTGGAACAGTAGATTTATTAATGATTATTTTATATTCTGTAATTAAGCCGGCTATATCTTTGGCGGCACCTAAAATGTAGGAAAGATCTGCTGCTCCATCTCCTCCAGGAGGAGTTGGTAGTGCCATAAATATTATTTGTGCTTTAGCCACAGCATCAGAAAGGTTTGTTGTAAAAGATAACCTGTCTTGGCTTATGTTTCTATGAAAAAGCAGATCCAAGCCAGGCTCATAAATAGGAATTTCTCCATTTTGCATTCTTTTAACTTTTGCCTCATCTATGTCTACACATATAACCTTATTTCCAGTTTCGGCCAGACATGTTCCGGTAACTAAACCTACATATCCAGTCCCAATAATGGCTATTTTCATATATCTTAATTTTGGGTTTTAAATTATCAAGTATGTACAAGAAGTTATCGCAATAATCATAACGTCTTGTGCATAAATTTTATCTATTGTTACAGGCACTTTAGGAACTACTAATAATTTTTGCCCATTTAGCGCTGAGGGTCGAAATATTATGCTCTTTACGAACACCCATGAAAGCGTTTCTTCGTTTATTATTGAGTTCCTTTTTATTCTCCAGAAGGTATTTCAGTTGTTCATAAAACTCTTTAGCTATTATCTCGGGCCGCTTACTTTCTTGCAAGTTCTGCAAGTAATTTTCGTCAACCAGATCATCACTAAATTCATACAATGAGTTATTTATCACCCAACCACCGTCAATACTAGTAATCAAAGTTGATAAATCAGACCATTTCGGGCAAATAGCCAATATAGCCATCCCACCTGCCATCATTCCGTATGTTTTACTTGGGAGGCAAACACTCGCCCCACCTGTACTTAAGGAAACCATTCCTATGTGGAAATTTCTGATATCTTGTCTCCACTGTGAGCTTGGGACTGCAGAGATTATTTTTATGGGAAAATCAGCTAAGGATTCTCTAAGAAATTCTGCCTGCGCGCCGCTTACATAGAAATTAAACTCAACAAACTGACCGATATCGGATTGACAAACATACTTTATCGAGTCAATTAGAGAAACCGCATCATGTAAATGCCCCAGTTGCCCGCCATAATGCAAAATCACTTTCTGGTGTTCTATATTTTCCTTAAAATCAGTTGAGTATAAATCAAGATCGGTTGAAATGTCTATAATGTTACTTCGTGGAGCACGTCCCCATCGCCGTTCTGCATGCTCTTTCAGGAATTCACCTAAATACACTGTTGCATCACACTTAGTTAAATTTCTATGCATAATTTTTCCAACAAATTTAGATAAACCCGAATTGGGTTTTATTGCACCTGCGATTTCAATTGCATCAGGATATAAGTCGTAAAGTAAGTGTATAACCCTTCCGGACCTAATCTTTAAAATTAGGTGAACTAAATATGCTGCGAAAAAATTGTTGCTTGTAACAACAAAAACACTATCCCGCTTAGAAACAACAACTTTGTAAGTTAATAGAAATGGATATAGCAGGTACATCTTAATCCTTAGCCAAATTTTTGCTAACCCACCAGTTTTTCCAAGTCTGCGATATTCTGTTTCAGACACCAAGTAAATGGGCTTAACCGAGTAACCGGATTGCTCGATAGTTCTTCCTAAGAAAAAGAAATAATCAATACCAACATTACTGCAGATATAAACGTCTAATTTCTGTTCAGCCATGCATTGTAAATTTCTTCGAACGTTGTACGCAATGATTTCGTAATGTCCCAATTAGGATAATGTTCTCTCATTTTCCTTAGATCACTGTAATAACAAATATGATCCCCGATTCTATTTGTCTCATCATACTTATATTTCATTGGCTTGCCACTGATCTCTGAAATAATGTCGAACGCTTCCAAAATTGAACAGGTATTATCTTTCCCTCCACCCAAGTTATAAACCTCGGCTATTCTTGGCGCTTTAATAAATTCTTCGATAAATCTGGCTACATCATAAGAATGGATATTGTCTCTCACTTGTTTACCCTTGTATCCGAATACGGTATATTCCCTTTCTTCCAGGTTACATTTAACAAGATAACTTAAGAAACCGTGTAACTCTACCCCCGAGTGATTGGGACCAGTTAGGCATCCGCCACGTAAGCATGCTGTTGGCATGTTAAAATAACGTCCATACTCCTGAACAGAGATATCTGCTGAAACTTTCGATGCTCCGAAAAGGGAATGTTTTGTCTGATCTATTCTGAAGGTTTCGGCTATGCCATGCTCATAAGCTTTATCAGCATAGTCCCATCTCCTATCAAGCTCTACCATTTCAATTTCATTGGGAGCATCTCCATAGACCTTATTTGTAGACATATGTACAAATGGAATGTTTGTATTATATCTCCTTGTGGCCTCAAGCAAATTGAATGTTCCAACTGCATTAGTATCAAAATCTTCGAATGGAATTGCAGCAGCCCTATCGTGGCTCGGTTGCGCTGCAGTATGAACAATTGCATCTGGCCTTACCGTCTGAATTAAATTGATGATAGCCTCGCGATCCCGGATGTCTACTTCGTGGTGATTAAAATTTGATATAATCCCTCTTAACCTGTTTTCATTCCACCGGGTATTTCCCTGAGGGCCAAAAAATGCTTCTCTCTGATTATTATCTACACCATGAATTTCCCAACCCAGATTAGCAAAATGAATACATACTTCGGACCCAATGAGCCCAGAAGAGCCCGTAACTAATAACTTTTTCATTTTTATTTACAATTTAATTCTACTACCTCATTAACAATGAGGGTATATATTTTAATATATTTATTCTAAATTTAATTTTCTTTACCAAGCTGTAATTACTTACCAAGTCTGAAGCATTACTAACATTTGACTCATGTTTTCTGTATAACGTATATGGATAATCAATAAACTTGGTTTTATAGAACAAATCCCCAACAAATCCGAGCCAAATATCGTGCATTGGAATATCTTTAGGAAAAGGAATGGCTTTTTTTAGTATTTTTTTCCTGAAGGCCATACAGCACCCGTAGTAAGTGTTTTTCTTCAAATTCCTGACTAATCCCGGCCCAGACGGGATTTCCTTAAAATAAGAGGCAAGAGTAACCTGATTGTTCTCATCGATAACACTATGATCGCACACCACCATATCCGAAGTTTCAAGAGCAGCTTTCATGGCGTTTACCCGCCCATCTAACCAAAGATCATCTTGATCCGATAAAAAAATAAGTTCATTATGAGCAAGCTTTATAGCATTCTCAAAGTTATAGATTGGATTTTTAAACAATTGGTTGGGATAAATTTTAACCCGAGGATCGTTTAGCGACTCAATAATAGCCAAGGTATTATCCGTTGATGAGTCATCAGATATTACAATCTCATCCTCCAAGCCTAATTGCGGTAAAATTGAACCAATTTGTTCTTTTATATATTTTGCTCCATTATAGGTAGCTATGCACACCGAAATTTTCATTATTAAAAAATAGGTACTCTATTAATGGTAAAACTAGTTCCTTTATTAATGGATTTCTTCATATGAGCTGTTTACTGCTTAATAACAATATGAAAATGATGTAAGATAGATCTTTCATATTGATAAATGGCGTTTAAGTGTAATGTTCTTTCCATCAAAACTTTTAAAACTTGGCAATAAATCTTCTTCTCTCGAAAAACTTAAAGCATACATCATCACAATAACAATCATCCCGGTAGAACTTATTAAAAGCGGATTCGTACCTACGATAAACAGATAGCTCAGATATCCATAAATCGCATATTTATGATATTTAAACAAGACTTCTTTTTTATAAATAATATATAATGGATAAATTAAAATAAATAAGAATAAGAGTGTAACCGGCACTCCAAAAACCCTTACAAGTTCAGGATAGGTTAACTCACTTTGGACAATCCTGCTTTGAGTACCTGAAGAATAATATTTACTACCTAAACCTTGGCCCCATACCAATATGCTTGGTTGATCTTTAAAGAGACTTACAATTGAAGAAAAATGCCCCGATTTAATGTCTGCAGATTCATCTGCTTTCTCTGCAGAAATACTGTATAAGAAACTTCCTGCCAAACTCATAGCAACCAATACGATTAAACTGAGCGAAATCCATTTGCGCTTTCTCAATAGAGAAAATACAAACATAATGACTGGAATAATGATTGAAACAGCAATATTTGCTCTGGTTCCAGATAAAAACAAGGCTAAAAGGTATGCGACAAAGAATACATAATTATGAATACCCTCTTTATTTAATATTTTATTAAAAAAGTATGCCAATGGGAATACCAATAATGGGCTTGTCCTGTAATAAAGCATGACCACAGAAAAACCATAAAAATTTCTTAAAGAAAATGCGGCTAAGCTTTTTTGATCAACCATGTACAGTCCTATTGACTGGAATAATGAAGGATTGGCGGAAATTATAAAATAGATAGGAAAGATGATAATTGGAATAATCAAACATGCTTTAATTAGATATTTATGGATGGGTATGCTCAAATCTATAATGACGTAAAGTATCAGGATCATTAAAAAAGATTTCATAAAGCCAAGTGCAGATTCCATATCCTCTAAATTACCTTGCGCAAGGCTTGAGATAAATCCAAATACTGGGATAGCGAGAAATAAAGGTATTATTATAATTACCTGTCTATTAAACTTGATGGTTTTTTTTGCTAAAATTTTATTTGTAAGCCAAGAAATCCAGATCAAGGCGAACAATGGCATTTTAAGATGAAATACCAAATCTCCCGGGTCTATAATTAAAATAAAAACCAACAGAGCGGTTAATATTTTTGTGATCTTTTCTAACATCCTGATTTACCCCTGTCTATTCAACTACCGCTAACGCTGGCTTCTTGTAATAAAAAATCTATTAAACTTGAATTGGAGCACCTGCACTAAGGCATTACACATTGCTAAGCTTCCGAAAATGGTTTTTATATTTTTTAGTTCCTTTTTATGAATCAGATTATGAATTAAAAACCTGACTTCATTTCTGTTAATAGCCTCCTTAACCTCTTTCTTAGATGGCAATGACTGCAAAATCATTCTGTTTTCCTGAAATGAGATATCCATATTTTGATAGGAATTGTTACCTCCATGAATACGGTAAAGTGTAGCTTTCTCAGCTATACAAGCTGCATCAGATGCCAACGATACTTTTAGCAGTATTTCATAATCTTCATTGTGCTTAAATTCATTGGTAAAACCTCCCGTCAAATCATATATGGCTTTCCTAACAACAATTGTTGAAAAAATAATATAGTTTGATTTCAATAATCTTTTTAAAACATTTTGTCTTCCGTGAGGCTTGCATACCATTTTCTTAAAACCATCAAACATGTAAACAGCAGACCGAGTATCGGACTGCATAATCAAGTCGAAGTCACTGTATACTAGTCCAATATTTTCGTCATCAAAATAAGGCATTTGAAGGGCTAGTTTATCCTTAATCCACACATCATCACAATCAAGAAAGGCTAAGAATTTTCCTGATGCCTTTTCAACAGCCAAATTTCTTGCGGTACTTAACGGGGCAAATTGCGGTGCATAAAAATATTTAAACCTAGGTTCATTATATCCTTTCAAATATTCTGCGCTTCTATCAGTCGATTGATTGTCCCAAAAAATCACTTCCCAGTTCTGATAAGACTGATTAATGACACTTTCTAAAGTTTCCTTTAAAAATTCGTCAGAATTATAGCAGTTAATAATAATACTTACTAAAGGGTTTTTACCGCCATTCATATGGAATCTCTTTTGTATCTAGTGGTAATGTTTCGGCTTCATCAGGTCTATGCGGCTGATCAATTATATTAGCCAACAGGCTAAATTGTTCCGATACCGATTTAAAACTGTACCAAAGTTTTGGTGGCATACTTAATCTTGCATAATTCAAATTGTCATCTAACAAAATTTTTTCTATACATCCATAACTTTCCGAATTTTCTCTTCCGTCGTATATAACAATTTCAACTGCTCCTAAAGGGACGCAAAAATTCTGAAAAATATCTTTATGATATTTCCAGCCCTTAATCACTCCGGCATTTATTTTTGAGTAATAAGCTTCACCAAATCCCTTAAAGCTATCATCTCCCGATTTAAGGTAATGGTATACTGCACCGCGCTGATCAATAATCTGCCTTAAAGGCTCTATTTTTAGATCATGAATTTTTAACCCTTTCATTAACTATATTACTTTTGAGCCCAATCTATGCCGCGCTCTTTTGCTAAAGATGTATACTGTTCAATTTGAGCTGTTGTAACTGAATACATGTCCTTCTTATGCTGATAAAAATCAACGTACCAGTTTACTGTAAATGCAATGGTCTCTTCAAACCCCATTACAGGAAACCATTTGAGTTGAATATTGGCTTTATCGCATGATAACTTAAGTAAGTTAGACTCTTTCATAAAACTATCCGTAGATTGATTGATCCAACCTGGTGAGGTTGTCCAATTGAGTTTCATCTCATCAATGAGCTCCCCTACATTCTTATTAATTTTAGAATCCGGCCCAAAGTTAAATGCCTGATTATACAACTCTGAGTCTTTCTCATAAAGGTTAGCTGCTAAATTGAGGTAACCGCTCAAAGGCTCAAGAACATGTTGCCACGGGCGTGTACTATATGGGCTTCTTATTTCTACGGGCTTACCATTCGACCAAGACTTAACAATATCTGGAACAATTCTATCCTTTGCCCAGTCTCCCCCACCTATTACATTTCCAGCTCTAACTGTTGCTACACGGGTTTTGCCATCTTTAAAAAATGATAACATGTAAGATTTTGCTATGAGTTCTGCCGCGCCTTTAGAACCACTATACGGATCTGCCCCCCCTAATGCATCGTTTTCACGATATCCGTAAATCCATTCTACGTTATCATAGCACTTATCACTAGTGATCATAATACCAACCTTAACCGTATCACTCATCATTCTAATAACTTCCAATACATTAAGTGTACCCACCATATTTACCTCAAAAGTATTACGTGGATCTGTATACGAGTCTCTAACTAAAGGCTGCGCTGCAAGGTGGAAGATAAATTCCGGTTTAAAATCCTGACAAACTTTATAAAAGTTGTCGTAATCTTTGATATCACCTAAATAGTGGTCAATTTTTGACAGGATATTTAATTCTTCTATGTGAGCTGGTTCCGTAGGGATACTCAATGAATATCCGGCAACTTTAGCTCCTAAACTTAATAACCATGCGGTTAACCAAGAGCCTTTAAACCCAGTGTGCCCTGTAACTAAAACTCTCTTATCTTTATATATATTTTTAAACATAACTTACCATTTCTTCCAAGGAGCTTTCGCTTCCTGCCATATATTATTTAAATAATCTCTATCTCTAATTGTATCCATACATTGCCAGAAATCACTATGCTGGTAAGCTAATAATTGGCCATCTTTACAAAGATTTTCTAATGGTTCCCGTTCTAATATGGTCTGATCATTTTCTAAATAATCAAAAACTTCATAATTGAATACAAAGAAACCACCATTAATCCATCCCTCACCAATTTGAGGCTTCTCTTTGAATTCTTGAATTAGCCCGTTATCATCCATAATTATGGATCCAAAACGAGCAGGAGGCCTAACTGCTGTTAGCGTAGCGATTTTCCCGTGTGCCTTATGAAATTTAACCAACTCATCTATATTTATATTGGCTACTCCATCTCCATAGGTTAGCATAAACGTGTCTCCAGGATTAAATAATTTTTTAAGTCGTAACAAGCGTCCCCCTGTTAAACTGTTATCACCAGTATCGTGTAAACCAACATTCCAGTCTTCTGAAAGATCATTTTGATAACTTAAATTGCCAGAACGAAGATTGACTACCATATCGCTCTTGTGCAGTTTATAGTTCATAAAAAACTCTTTGATAACATCACCTTTGTATCCTAATGCAACAGCAAAATCATGATAACCATAAGTTGAATAAATCTTCATAATATGCCATAAAATTGGCATTCCACCTACCTCAACCATTGGTTTTGGTTTTAGTACGGTTTCCTCGGCTAAACGGGTTCCTAAGCCTCCCGCTAATAATATTACTTTCATTTTTTTATTTTCAGATATTTATTGGGTAAGTTTTTTAATTTCAAGTTAATTGCAAAAAGAATTATCGTTTCTTTATTAAGCTGCAAATCAACTCTATATCAGTTATTGTTAACTCCGGATGTAACGGTAAAGTTAATATCTCGGCATAGATCTTTTCTGTAGTCTTTAAGCTAAGTCCGTTACTGTACAAACTTAATAAATGATTGGGCTTATAGTGAATACCTGTTGGAATTCCATTTTCTTCCAGAAAGGTTTTAAGATCATCCCTCCCACCATCTGTTACCCTTATTGGAAAGATATGTGGAACAATCCTTGAGTTAGCATCATAGGCCATTACTTTAATGCCCGATAGATCTTTTAACCCTCTTAAGTATGCCTCTGCTAAAGCTATCCTCTTTGGCGCAAATTCATTTTCAAATTTACTTAACTGAACTCTTCCAATTGCGGCGAAAATATTGCTCATATGGTAACGAAAGCCTTGTTTTGTAACATCGAAATCCCAACTTCTACTTCCAGCATATCTTTTTTCTGAATCTTTCTCTATGCCTAATAATCTTGTATCCTTAACTGTTTCAAGTACAGATAAATCCGATGTAATGATTGCTCCTCCCTCACCAGAGGTAATGTTTTTAATACCATCAAACGAAAAGCAAACAATATCACCTATTGTTCCTATTTTCTGATCTTTAAAAGTGCAACCAAATGCATGAGCAGCATCTTCAATAATTCTCAGATTATGTTTTTTGGCAAGCGCTTGGAGTGCATCGGGGTTTACCAGATTACTTGCATAGTGCACAGCCATAATGGCTTTGGTTTTGGATGTAATCCTACTTTCAACATCTTCCAAATCTAAGGTCAACGTGTCTTCATACACCTCACAAGATACCGGAACAGCGCCACAAGCCGAAATGGCCTGGTAGCTGGAAAGAAAGGTTAAAGATGGTACCAAAACTTCATCTCCAGCGGTAGTGACTGCTGCAACAGCTAAATGCAGGGCAGCAGTTCCTGAATTCACACAAACCACATGATCTGTCGGTATTCCCAGATATGTTGCAATATCCGATTCAAATCGGCCAACTTCAGCACCCATTCCTAAATACCCATCGTCTAAAAGAATTCTGCTCACCGCGTCTGCTTCTTCTTGCCCCACTATAGATTTTGATAACCTCATCATGATTCTTAATTTTAACTCGTTAATTTATAGTAATATTTTAAAATATTAGGTTTAGCTAGCAATTTCGAACTAATTTGACCAAAGGATAAACTTGAGTTATCAACCAAATGTATAAACTTTTGAACAACGGCTTCTGCAGTATGATTGTTCAAATAATATTGATATGTTTTATCAGCTTCTTGTTCATAATTTTGATCAATAGACAAAATAATCCTCTCTAATGAATCGTTTCCAATGGTCAGGTCTGTTTTACCTATAGCATGTCCCAAATCATAGTTCTTTGTGTTATATAGCATTCTAAAAACGTAATCTCCATTAATTTTTTCATAAGAAAAGTCCAGCAATATCGTTGGAATCTGCAATTTCGCACCTTCGAGTGCAGACGTGCCCATAGCAGTTAATACATCTACTTTTTCCAATAGAAAATCATCAATTTCAGCATGCGGCAGAACACCTAGATATTGAACCTTAAAGAACTCATTTTCATCAATTGCCGATTTTACATAATCCATGAATGGCCCATCTCCAATAATAAAATAATTAATGCGAAGCTTCTTTTGACTTGCAATCTTTGCCATTTTATTAGCTGTGTAAACGAGGATATATGCTTTAAAGTCACAAATTCTTCCTATCCAGCAATAATTATAGCCTCCATCATTTTTGGCTTTTCTTAGTTTTGAACCATTATATGCCGAAACCGGAACAGGGAGATATGCTTTATTAAAATCTTTAAGGAAAAGGTATTTTTTTGTAGATTCATAATTCGTTTCATCCATAAAACAAATTGCATTTCGGGCCTGAGCCAAGTAGACAAACTGTTGTAACTTCCCAATCGTTTGTGGGAAAAACAATCTCAATGTTTTATATACAAAGAAATTGTTATAGGTAAAATCTCTCAAAAATGTTATTGGTAGTAGAGATGGGATGAAATTTTTAGGATGCAGATTCCAGAAAAACAGTTTGGTATCAGGCCAGGGCTTAAGTTCTTTTGGCCAATGATATGGTACAAAAGATTGCATTACCAGAATAGTGTTTTGGGGAAGAGTAACTTCTACATCATCTTCAAAAGGGATAAAAATAATATTGTTTAATTTGAGTGTATTTCTGAAAATCGCTCCATTGTTATAGTCGATAAAATAAACCTTACGTTCAGGATATTTAGTTGCAATTTCATTTGCCATTCTAGCAAATAAAACGGGAACCCCAGAATCCTCTTCATAAGGGAAATAAAAGCAAATTGATTCGCGGCTGCTCATTAGTTATTATAACAAAATTGACTTAACTGTTCTCCAATTAATTTAATTTCTGGTAAATCTACATACTTTTTCCATAAGCCAATGCTCTTACTCGAATTCTGAAGATCATAATTCAGATCATTTTTCTTTGTATTGTAATCAACACCAACAAATTCCAGAACCTTTCTTGCGTATACTTCGTGATCAAGAACGAAATCTTCAAAGCGTAAACGCATAACTCTTGGATCATTGCTTTTCACCACATTATCCCGAATAGTTTTATATCTGAAAATAAAATAATCTATATCATTAAATCCAGTAAATTGTTGCCTAATCTTATCAGCTGTTTTTGTTTTTTCAAAGTCTGGAACATACATGTCTGCTGTGTTGATTTGACTGGCATAAATATCTCGGGGATCTCTTTCAACCACGATAGACAATCCATTGGTAATCATATCCAAACAAAGGGATGGATTAAAAGGATCGAATGCATTGTTTAAAATAACATGAGTGTGCTTCATCTCCCCCAGCTCATTCATAAGTTGATCCACATAGGTCTTTATTAGAGAAATGAACTGGTTGCGATCTGAATAATACAGATCGGCACTGGTGAGTGAATTAAAAAATCTAGCCTTGAACTTGTTAATGAAAAGCTTTAGAGAACTTACCCTCAGGTTTTCATATGGCCAAAATGTGTTTTTTTGTATACCCGTAACCAAATTTTCAATTAATTCTTCAGAAAGCTTGATAAATCGGTTATTAAAATATTGATCATAACCATGACCTGATGCACAAAAATAGGATAATGGATCAGAACCGCGTTGCACCCTTCCAATTCTATGTACCAGCTTGTCAAACTCACTTATCCGAATTCTGGATCTGATAAGATTCCAAGAATCATAGAGCGCATGATATAAATCAACAAGGCCACCTGGAACCCTAAACAATTCAAACTCTACGAAGTTGGGGAATCCATATATCGTGTCAAACTGTTTTAAATAATCGGTAACTGCTGTTTTGCCGGAGTGCCCGTAACCGGAAATATCGATAATCTTTCGCATTACAAATCTTCAGATTTAACAATTGATGGATTAAATTCCGTAATTTGTTTACCAGTAATCGATACTGACTTATTTTGCCATTTTCTAACAAGATCTCTCCCGATCAATCTGTATGGTTCTTCGATATATTTGTAAGACAAATATGCCAAAGCAAAAGTCACAAAAAGATAGAATAAGATTAGAAATATGCCAATTATTGTTCCAGGATCAAAGACTAAGGCAGTTCCTCTATTCACAAGCGGAACATTTTTAAAGGCAAGCCCTAACTTAATCGTATACATCACAGTTTCATGAATCATATAGATAGAGTAGGAATACATACCCAGCTTAACTAGAGCTTTACTCGACAATATATTGTTAAAAGTTTTATTTGAAGAACCAATAGCAGTAATCATTAATAAAGAACATGGGATGTATACAAATAAATCAAACTTAACATTTGGAGTTTTTAAGACAAAAAACGAAGTGAAGATGATTAGCGAAGGGAAAATTAAAAAATTTGCCTTAAGCTTTGAGAAAGGCAACCTGTATAATAAACATCCGATATTAAAGCCCAGTAAGCACCTCAAAAACCCAAACTGATTTACTGCCTGGTTTAAGTGTTCTGCATATAAAAATAGTAATGCAAATGCAGCAATCGCAATAATAAGGTTTATAACCCAGCGGCTGGCAAATACGATAGAAATCATGGCGAACACTAAATAGGCATAGAATTCAACACTGATACTCCAACTAGGCGCATTAAATAGTAAATAATCAGGAACTACGCCCAATGCGTGTATCATAAATATATTAGCTACAAAGGAAAATGAGAACTTATCAAAATAAGCCTCTAGCCCCTCGCCTTTATATATATAAATGGCTCCAAAAGCAATTACAAAAAACAATAGTGTCGCTATATGCAATGGGTACAATCTAAAAAATCTTAATACCATGAAATGCCACGCGTCCTTGAAGGTCTTGATACGTTTATTATAATTATGAGAGATTACAAAGCCTGAAAGGATGAAAAAAAAATCTACCATAAGGTATCCGTTTCTAATGAAATTTGAATTTCCAAGAGGAAATAACCAATCGATATGCAAAATGATTACCCATAATGCTGCTATCCCTCTTAGCGATTCTAACTGAGGATAAAATTTCTTTTCCATAGTTGTTATTTAATAATATTTATAGCTTTCGGTTTCCTACTGCGTAACCAAATTGTCCAATTTAAATAATGTTTCTCTTCCTAAAATATTTTTAGGGTCGAAAATTCCCTTAACCTCTTTCATAAAGGCAAAATTTTCTTCACCAATCATTTGTTTTAGATAATTACACTTCAGCTTTCCTACTCCATGCTCTGCCGAGAAGGTTCCTCCCAATGCGATTGCATCATTACATAGCTTACTATATAATGCTTTGCCAATCTGCATTTCACTCTCATTGGCGGGGAGTATATTTAAATGTAAATGAGAATTACCAAAATGGCCGAACGCTACATATTGAAGCCCTTTATCTTCTGTTGCCTGAATAGCCATCCTGTAAAAATCCTCAAACAAGTGATTTGGAACAGCCACATCTGTTCCCAATTTCCTTAATCCTCTTTTCTTTATCATCTCATTAACAATAATGGGTAAAGAATGGCGCATATTTTTAATTCTTGCCCTATCATTGCTATCTGCACCAAACCAAATAGATGAGGTATCAATTTCCGCCGCAACTAGAAAAGATTCCCATTGGTTAAGCATCTCATCGAAAACTTGGTGGTTAGTTATACCATGTTCAATCCAGATAGCTGCTGTTGCAGTTTGAGGAATATCTGGAAATTTATCCTTTAAAAGATCTAGTGAATTCTTGTCAAAAAACTCTATCGCATCTGCTGCTATATCGTAATTTTTTTTCAGGCGAGATTCATATGAAGATAACCTGATTTTATCAATACAGGCAAAGCAATCCGATATCTGCTCAAAAAAAATAACCATGGAAATATAATCAGCTGGGATTTTCCTGAGTTTGAGTTTGGCTTTAGTAATTACACCCAACGTACCCTCTGCACCCACAAAAATATCTAGCGGGCTCATTTCTGATTTAAGGAAGTACCCTGCCGCATTTTTTACCTCTGGTAAGACATAGGTTTCCGGGATCTCAAATTGTAAAGTATTTTTTAAACCGGTATGTATACAAAACGTATTTTTTTTTATGATTTCATCTCTTGATAGAGTAACCTCCTCGCCGGAAGCCAAGACCACATCAAGTGCTAAAACAGAATCTCTTGTTGAGCCAAAACTAAATGACCTGGCTCCGGATGCATTTGTACCTATCATTCCGCCGATAAAACAAGAATCCTCAGTTGGATCGGGGGGAAAGAATAACCCAAGTGGCGCTAAAGACTGTTGGAGCGCTTTTAAGGTAATGCCAGGTTGTACCACCGCAAACATTTCATTTTCATTGACCTCCAAAATATCGGTAAGCAATTCGGTTGATAACACCCATCCTGAAGAAGGCAATGAGGAGCCAGTTAAACTTGTATGATTACCACAAATGGTAATTGGAGTACCACTCTCATTTGCAGCAAACACCACCTCAGTTACCTCTTTAATATCCTTTACAATAAAAACTTTCTCACAGTATCCTGTTAAATTTGCTTGATCTGTTGTATATTGATACAATTCGTCTTTATTTTCTTTTACAATCATAATATTTACCTTTATTTTCAAACTATAAAAAGGTATTACTTAGTTTAATTTTTAAACTATCGGAATGAGGTTAATGATAATAAGGTATAGTTTATTTCCCAAATAGGCTCGAATACTCTAAGAAGGTATCTTTTAGATTCTGATCAATATCGATAAATACTTTCTTTACATTACCAGGACCATAACTTAATATACTTCCCAGCTGGTTTCCTTTATTTTTCTTATCACGGGAAAGGGCTGTACAGTATGCATCAATATTTTCTAATGTAAATACAAATGGAGGTATGTTTTTCTTTAAAATTTCATGCATCTGTTGAAAATGCTGCTCACTTAAAATCCCTTTCTTTAAAGAAATATAGTTTGCCAAATCCATACCAATAGAAACTGCTTGCCCGTGTGGGATTGCGTAATGTGTAATTGCCTCTATTGCGTGTCCGAATGTATGCCCGTAATTAAAAATGTGTCTTATGGATGTATCAAATTCATCAATTTCTATGATAGCCTTTTTTATTCGCAAGCTATTGCTAATAAAATTAGAAAGCAATGCTCTATTTGTTAAAAGCCCCTCGTAGTTGTCTGAAATTTGTTGTGCTAGGTCAATTCCTTCAGTAAAAAAATAATGTAGCATTTCACCAATTCCCGATCTAATTTCAGATTCTGTTAGTGTATTTAGAAAATCAGTATAAATGAATATTTGAGCTGGTGGGTTGAAGGTACCGATGAGATTTTTATATTGATCAAAATTAATTGAACTTTTACTTCCTATACAGCTATCGCACTGCGCTAAAAGCGTAGTTGGATAAAATCTCCACTCTATTCCACGGAAAAGTACAGAAGAAATAAATGCAACAATATCTTGTGTGATCCCGCCACCAATTGCAATTAATGCATCATTTTTACGCACATTTAGCTCAAGGAGTTTCCTTATTACTTCTTGAGCGAAATCCATTGTCTTATTTTGTTCTTCGGAAGATATAAGGACATATCGCCCATTTTTGATCACAACAGAAAGTTCTGCGCTAAAGAGCTCCAGAATTTTCTCATCAATTACAAAAATGCAGTTCCCGTTTTCTACATCTGCTGAAAGCTGCTGAGAGAGATGGCTAATAAACTTAACGGAATAAGAGCCGTTAACTTTGGAATGAATAGTTAGTGTTTCAGACATTTGTAAATCCTCCATCAACAACAATGTTTTGACCAGTGATATATGAATTTAAATCACTGGCCAAAAATACCACTGCTCGCGATATATCTTGTACTTGCCCCATTCTTTTCGCCGGAATTTGCTGGGTCAAATCTTCTATTTCCTTTTGGCTAAGATTAGTGCGGGTCATATCCGTCATGATAAATCCCGGTGATACTGTATTTACAAGGATATTGTATCTCGACAGATCATTTGATACGCCAAGTGTGAGTCCATTCACACCAAATTTTGTTGTAGTATAACAGGTTCTTCTTTCTTTTCCTATTTTGCTAAATATGGAAGCAATATTTATAATTCTTCCATAAGCATTTTTAATCATCCTAGGACTGATATCTCGTATGAGCTTAAAAGGAGCCGTCACGTTAACTGCCATCATATCGTCCCATTCTGCGGTAACGATATTTTCGACACTATCATGTTTATTGAGACCTGCATTATTAATTAAGACATCAATTTTTGGAAATTTCACCAATTGCATCAAGAAATCGTCAATGCTTTGCGCAGAAGTAAAATTCACACAAAAAAAATGTTTCCTTTCTCCTGTATGAAGAGAATTTTTATTAAGCTCGTCTATCTGCGCAACATGGGTTCCAGTAATCAATACTGTTCCCCCCAGGGCGTGGATATCGTCAGCAATCTGCTTGCCTATACCCCTGGTTCCCCCGGTAACAAGAATTATCTTATTGGTAAAATCTAATCTCATCCTAAACTAAGCCGTCTTCTTTTAAAATGTTAAATTGCATCCAACTAACAATAATGTGATTTATTATCAAATGTACATCTTCAACTGGTGCATATTCACCTTTTGGAGTACTTACAACAACAGGAATCTGAACAATATCTTTAAGCTTACCGCCATCAAAACCTAACCATCCCATAACTGTTCCACCTTGATTTTTAAACCATTCTGCAGCAACAACAAGGTTTGGCGAATTACCACTAGCTGAAATAACGATTAATTTATCTCCTTTTCTAAAATGAACTTTTAGTTGATCAAGAAATACATTTTCGAACGTGCTGTCGTTTCCGATCGCAGATATCACAGAAAGATTATCCGTTAAAGCTAATGCACGGTAAGATTTATTATTCTCTTTATTTGATTTTTTAAGAACACAGAGGCCGAAGTCGTTACCAATATGTGATGCTGTTGAAGCTGAGCCTCCGTTTCCAATAACAAAAATAGTTTGATCATTTTGCCTAGCCTCTTCTAATGCGTTAATACATTCCCCAACTTTTTCATGATCAAGGTTTTGCAACAAGGTTACCAAATGATTTACATATCCTAAGCTGAAGCCAGCAGGATCTAATCCCTTTTCCTGATAAATTTTATCTAAATTATTCATTTCTATATTTTACTTTTTTTTATTCGAGTCTCTAACTTAATTTGGATTTGCAATATTATATTTCTCTCTCCAATTTTCGTCACTGTAATAGATGTTATAAACCAATTTCATTGTTTCCAACGCGTCATTACTTGTTCCGGAAGTAATTGGCTTGTTATTGATTACGGCATCTGCAAATTCAAATATCTCATCTTTCCATGAATTATCTTTTAAGAAATTAACATTGTTGAATTCCATCTGGCCATCCATAGAATCTTCATCTCTTTTACCTATGATAATTTTTTCTTCCCCGTAACTTTTTGAACCGGATAGTATGCCATGTAATTCAATATAACCTTCAGAAAGAGCAATATCCATTACAAATCTATGTTGCCATTGTGTGGCAGTAGAGTGGAGCATTGCAATTCTGCCTTGCGTATCCTTCATAATCGCATAAGCATTATCCTCAATATCATGGTTCCAATAGCTGTTATCAATGAAGCTTTTTACTTCTACAAACTCTCCACAAAACAAACGCATTAAATCTACCATGTGTATTCCCTGATCCAAAAGAATACCTCCACCTGCAACTTCGCGCTGGCTTCGCCAACCACCGGCAAAACTTATGATTTTACTTTTACCATAGACCCCGCGAATATTAATTACTTTGCCTAGATTACCTGAACGGATAATATCCAACGCCATTTTTACTGAATCATGGTATCTATGATTAAAACCATATTTCAACTTTAATTCTGGATATTTTTTCTCTACTTCTATTACATTACGTATATCTTCCACATTTCTACCTGGAGGTTTTTCACAAAACACATGCATTTTGTGGTTCAAACCTGCCATTGTTACTTCTGCGGCAATATCGTTTGGTAAACAAACGAAAAGTACATCCAACTCTTCTTTTAATAATTCTTTATAATTATTAAAATGCTTTAACCCTTCTTTATCTGTAAATATTTCTTTGTAAGCCTGATCACATACAGCAGTAACTTCCAATTCGGGATGTTCATTAATGTATTGATGTCTTCTCTTTCCTACAACGCCATAACCAGCGATACCAACTTTTAATTTTTTCATTATCTTGAAAACTAAATTCTAATGAAGTTTACTTTTTAGAGGCCCTTCAATACTAAGTTTTAAATATTTGCTTGTTTCTTATAATCCAATATGTGCTGTATAGATGCCATTCCCATATCTACAACTGCCTGATAGGCATTACCAGCAATGTGTGGTGTACAAATCAGATTTGGCAGGCTTAAGAAAGTACTGTCTGTGGGCGGTTCTACCTCATAAACATCTAATGCTGCACCTGATATTCGGTTATTAATTAAAGCTTCCTTAAGATCCGCTTCGTTTACGATACCTCCTCTGGCTGTATTAATAATGCTGGCTGTAGATTTCATTATTGCAAGCGTATCTTTATTCACCATATTCTTTGTTTCTGATGTTAGAGGTGTATGTATCGTTATAATGTCGGCTCGCTTAAATATTTCCTCCTTCTCCACCTGAACTAAGCCATTTTCATTGGCAAAAGCAGACACGTCCAGAATATCATTAATGAGGATTGAAGCATTAAATGGCTTTAATAACCTTACCAGTTCTTTGCCAATATGTCCCATACCAATAATACCTATACATCGTCCATTGAGTGAAAACCCACCAGACTTATTCCAATTCAGCGTTTTTAATTGGTTTGAAGTAAGGTAGAGGTTTCTGGAAAGCATTAACATAAAGCCAATTGTTATTTCAGCAACTGATTCCTTGTTTACACCGCCAACCCAGCCAATTTTCACATTTCTAGCCTCACAAGCTTTTAAGTCAATGTTATCTAATCCGACGCCATACTTAGCAATGATTTTGAGCTTAGGCAAGTCAGATAATAAATCGTCATTGATGGTTTCAAGGCCAGTAATGATAGCATCTGCTTCTTTATAATATTCAACTAACTCATCTCTGGTAAATCTTTTACCCTCCGTATTAATTGTGGAGTCAGGGAAATGAGATTTTAGCGCATTAACTAATTCCTGATTTTTCGAGAAAGCAACGGCAGAAACTACAACTTTCATAACTTAATATTTTCCCCAGTATTTATCATTTTTAATGTGTGCTTCAACGATATTTATATCTGCAAGGTTATCAACAGAATATGACCTAACAAATGGATATGGTGCTACATATTGTCTAAAATCCATATCAAGAATTCTATTGCTATCACAAGCCTCAAGTTTCTCTAATCGTGTTTCTTCATGGGCTGCAAAAAGTTTTAGATATTTCCAACGGAAAGCAAACAATCCATAAATTCTTCTTGATCCCAATTCAATAGAAAACTCATTCTTATTATAAGGAATTGGTGCTCTAGAGGTATAGAGTACTTCCCAATTATCATTATGGATTAGTTTTACAGTATCAGGATTTCTCCAAATTTCTTCTTCTTCAATTAACATCCCTAAAATTGTTCCTTTTATATGCTCATGTTTAAGCATTGGCTCTATTAAGGCTTCAAACATTTCTGGATGTAGCATTGGTTCATCGCCTTGCACATTAATAACAATGTCATCGTCATCAACTTCAAAGTCTTCAATTTTAGTTACCGCTTCCGCAACACGATCCAAGGCTCTGGTATGGTGATTACCAGTCATAATATATTTGTAATCGTTCTGATTTGCAACATCTACGATTTCCTGGTCACAGGTTGCGATACTAAGATGGTCCCATTTGTCGTATAGTTTTGCTCGTCCCCAAACGTGAGCAATCATCGGCCTGTCTATAATATTAAAGAGTGGTTTTCCCGGAAAACGAGAAGCAGCCATCCTTGCAGGTATTATCCCAATTATCTTCATGTTATTTTTGATTATGTTCTAATTTCAAGTTATTTGTTATTTACCCAATTTGAACAGATGTGCGGTATAGATCAGACAATTTTTCATCATTTCTACCGAGTTTACTAGATTGGATATGATCTGCTGTACTTACCCAATTTGCGGTTTCTCCAGAAACGTAAAATGAGTGAAGCAAGGAAATACTGCCAAAACAATCTTCCTGGCTTACAGGATATGGAACATTATTAAATAAAAAGGCTGCAATATCCTCATACATTTCCTGATGGCCTCTTCCATATACTCTACCTCTATCTGGCAGGTCAGAAAAATCATCACTAAATTTCAGGCACTCCTCCGGACTTGGGGTAAAAACTTCTAATTTGTTTACTGCAATTCCTCCCAACTGAGCCAGACCTTTAGAACCTACAATTGATAATGAGGCTTCAAAATCATCCGGACGTGCTGCAGTTGTAACCTCTAAACTCCCAATTGCTCCATTATCGTATGTAAATGTTGCAACAACAGAATCTTCAACTTCTATATCTGCTCCTAAAGTGCGCATAATCGCATTTACCTTCTCAACCTCGCCACCCAAATATCTTAGTAAATCAATATGATGAATGCCTTGGTTGCTAATTGCTCCACCATCGTGAGAATAAGTACCACGCCAAGGAGATAAATCATAATAGCGTTGAGGTCTGCACCACCTAAGTCTCACATTCATGATTCTGATTTCGCCTAATTCATCATTTGCCAATGCTTTTTTAACCCTTTGAACGGCTCTATTATATCGATTCTGAAATACTGGAAAAATATGCAAGCCTTTTTCTTTAGCAACCTGATAGGCTTCCTGCAGTTGGTCTGGACGCATAAAGGTTGGCTTCTCCACAATAATATGCTTTCTATAATTATTCATTATTTCCAAAGCATGTTCGTAATGCATTCCGGAGGGAGTAGCAATAACTACAATATCAATTTCAGGAAGATCATTAAACATCTTTCTATAATCTGTATAATAAGGCACTCCAAACTCATCACTATAGGCCTTTGCTTTATCTTCTTCCAGGTCACAAACAGCTGAAACTGATAAGCCGGATACATTTTCTATTGAGCGGTAATGATGGCCAGAAATTCGTCCGCAGCCAATGATAGCAATATGATATTTTTTATTTTCCATAATAAAATTCTAATTCATAGATTCAATAGTACGCTGAAGTTCAGCACAAAAATATTCCATTTGGTCTGCATCACCTACAGTTGTTCTAAGATAAGGCGTAAAAGGTTCGACATTTAGGGGAGATTTAATTAAGATATTCTTCTCCATTAATTTCTCAACTACTTTCTTAGAATCTAGGTTGTTGCTAAGCTTGAAATACATAAAATTAGTATCACTGTCTAAAACAGCAATTCCTAATGCAGTAAGCCGATCTTTTAGTACTTTCTTACCTTTATTCACATCATCTACATACTTCAACTTAATAGCCTGATTTTCCACAAGATACTTACCTATTTTTGCAGCAACACCATCAATTTCGTGTACAGGTTTAACACGATAGAGTTCTCCTATTAATTCCTCGCAAGCAAGTAAAAAGCCTATACGAACAGAAGCAATGCCAAAAGCTTTAGACATGGTTCTAACAATTAATAAGTGATCATAAGTATTAATGTGTTTAAGCATATCAACTTCACTAAAATCCACATAGGCCTCGTCAACCAAAACAATTGTATTTGTATTTTTAGTAAATTCAAGAACCTTAAGAATATCTTGTTCAGCAACCGTAACACCGTTATGGCCCGGGTTGGAGATGACAACAATTCTTGTTTTTTCGTTAATCGATAAGATCAAATCGTCAATATCGATAAGAAATTCATTATTATATTTTTTTACAACTTCGACCGCACCAAACAACTTCGCATACACGGAGAACATGGCGTAATTTGGCGCATAGTTTATTATTTCATCTCCAGGTTCTATAAATGTTTCAAAAACAGACTTTATCCCTTGATCGGAACCTGCCGTAAGCAATAATTGATTTCTGTTTATATTAAGCCACTTGCAAACTGCAAGATAAAAAGGTTCTAATTCGCCATAAGCGACGAGATCAAATGGAGTAATGGTAGCCATCATTAATCTGAATTCTTCTTCAGAAAATAATGTGGTGCGTTCGTTTTTTTCAAAACGATAAAGGTCCCTTCGTTCTAAAGTTTCAGGAGCCGGCCTATCGATCATCGAAACCAATTTTTTCGATTTTATCATATTAGTTAAGCGTTATTAATAAAAGTTTATAGTTCCGTTTCTAGCTTGCTATAATAGTGCGCATTTAAAAATTTCCCATTTTTGTAGAGATAATCGCGCATCATACCATCTAATTTAAATCCGGCTGCTTCTGCGCTTTTGGCTGAAGCAATATTGCCTTCGATAACCACAGCATAAATACGATGCAAATTCAAGGTATAAAAACCGTAATCTGAAATCAATTTCCATGCCTGCTTACCGTATTTTTTCCCCCAAACGCTGCGATCACCAATAACTATGCCTAATTCTGCGGATCGATGAACCCAATTGATATTATGCAAACCCGTGCAGCCAATATGCTTTCCGGTCTCTTTCTCTATTATGGCTAGAACAACCTCATTTGGATTATTAATTAAGTTATTATAGTATTGTGTTTGTTTTTCTATACTATTAGGGAAAATGCCCTTGTTTTGAAATGTAGTCACATTAGCATCGTTAAGCCAGGTATACCAAGGGCCATCCAAATCTGACTGTCTTAATTCGCGCAAATAAAATTGTTCAGATTCTAAAAATGGTACATCGTTCATTTTTATATATATTTAATCGTTTCTTAACTGGTTTTACCAGAACTATATTTATCTATTCTATTGCCCACAACAACACCTGGGTTACCAACAACAATAGAGTAAGGAGGAATTACACTGCTCACCCTGGTTCCCGCCCCAATTACTGATCCCGTGCCAATATGTGAACCAGAAAGCAAAATGCAATGCGCACCGATCCAAACATTATCCTCAATAACAACACTATATTCCTTACCATTATAAAAGATTGATTTAGAATAATGTCCTTGATCCAGTATCGGCTTTTCTAAATCTCTAAAACTATGGTTTCCTGAGCGCAAATATGTGCCTTCTGCCAGCGCAGTATCACTTCCAATAAATACGCCTTTGCAATTGCCAGCATTCACATTTACATTCCTTCCAAAGAGGCAATTGTTTCCTATGTCTATTGAATCAGGTTGCCCAAATCTGACACCAGATTCAATAATTACATTTTCTCCAAGCGTACGTATATGTTTTCTATAATACCAATTTCTAAGCCTATTACCATATTTTGTATCAGGCCAAAAGATTATTACATTTCCTAGAATACTTTTTAGCTCACGTAAAGGAGATAATATTAACCTTATAAACTTACTCATTTAGTTATGCCTTTGCCGACTGTAAATTAAACATTTTACTCAGATATAGCCGCTCGGTCTTATTCAACCATAAACGTAAAAATAATACCAATGAACAGCAGAACAATATCGTTTTGTAAAAAATGGTATTTAACCCTAAATAGTGAATTGCGACATAAACGACTATTAAAAAAATTAGGGGAAATACAACCCGGTACCATTCAATTTTCATAACGAACAGTCTATTTGAAATGAGGTAAATTGAAGCTGAAGTAAACATATATGTAAACAGCGTTACAAATGCAGCCCCCATATAACCAAAATGTGGAATTAGCCAGTAATTTAACCCAACATTAACTGATATAGCTAAAACTGATATTATAATATAATAATATACTTTCTTATAAAAGTAGATACCAAAATCAAGAATGCCCTGGTAACCATAAAATAGCAAAGAAAACATTATAACTGGAAATACCTTTGCGGCATCGCTGTAATCTTTATTTTTAAAAAACAACCCCATTGCTTCCATACCGAAAAGCATCGCCAAAAGTACTACCAGTACTCCAACTATGGTATAATAGGATATGATTTTGGTCGTAAAAGTTGCTGCATCAGGATTATTCGCATACTGCATCCTTGTTGGCGCCCAAATAAGCGAAAATGGCATTATAACCAAGATGTTCAAAATAGCTCCAAGCCTGTATCCGAGAGAATAAATTCCTACTTGTGATAGGTTAAGCAAATCCTTTATAATAATTCGATCAACCCATTCTAAAATATAGAAAAATAACCCAGCTAATGAAGCCTGTAACCCGAATATTAAAATTGACTTAAAATGTCTTTTCTCTAAGTCGAGTGTTATAAATTTAAACTGGTTACCCAATAGTACGATAAAGGCTAAGAAATTTGAAATGAGTAATCCGATGAGAGGTGCATTGATTCCACTATTAAATCTTGTTAATAAGATATATGAAATTCCAAAATTAAACAACACGCTGATTATAGTTACCCAAAAAAACATTATGGATTTTTTTTCATACCTTAAAATTAAGGTCATTAAATTAACCAAAAAAACAAATGCCGTACCTGTGAGTGTCAAAATAATTGCTATAGCATATTGATCACTTTGAAATAGCCAAATGGAGATTTTATGCGCAAAAATAAAAGCCAGGCCGATTAGGGACAGTGCCCCCCCAACAGTTACTAATATTGCGGTTGTTATTATTTTTTTTCTGTAGAGCAGGCTATCTTCATCATAATAAAATCTAGCTAGTGCGCTGGATGCTCCTAAATAAAAAATTGCACTCGCTAAGGCACTCATTAATAATAACAGGCTATAAGCACCAAAAGTAGCCGTAGTATAATAAGTGGTTAAGATTGGTAATAAAATGAATCCTAAAACACTTTGTAAAGAGGACGTTAAGCCATAAATAATACTATGCTTAAAAATCTCTTTAAATTTTTGCAATAAGGAAGCAGCCCCACTTATATTACTCATTAACCTTTATAATTATTTACAATATTGATCACATGTTGAACGTCTTGATTGTTCATTACCTGACTAATTGGCAAACTAATAACTTCACTGTGGATTTTTTCAGAAATGGGATAGCTTAATGTGTTCCATTCTTGATATGCTTCCTGATGATGGGGTGGAATCGGATAGTGTATTACCGTTTGAATGTCGTGATCTAATAAATATTTCTGAAACTTAGCTCTATCTGTACAACGTACAACAAATAGATGCCAAACATGAGCACTGTTTATTTCTACCTGAGGAACAACTACTTCAGCATTTGTTATTCCAGCAATGTATTTGTGCGCAACCTGTCTCCTTCTAGATGTCTCTTCTTCTAACGTCTTTAACTTCACTGTAAGCAAGGCTGCTTGTAATTCATCCAAGCGACTGTTAACACCCTTATATTTATTTTGATATTTTACGTGAGAGCCATAATTTAACAGGGCCTTTATTGTAGTAGCTAAGCTATCATCGTTAGTGGTAATCGCACCTGCATCACCCAATGCACCTAAATTCTTTCCTGGATAAAAGCTAAAACCAGCAGCATCACCAAGATTACCTGCAGCTTTGCCTGAAGCATCGATAGCGCCATGACTTTGTGCACAATCTTCAATCACCTTAAGCTTATATTTTTGCGCTATTTCATTTATCCTTTCCATATCACATAGCTGACCATATAAGTGAACAGGAAGTATAGCAACTGTTTTATTGGTAATACTTGCCTCTATTAAATTTGGATCAATATTAAAAGTACTTATTTGCGGTTCTACTAAAACAGGAATAAGATTATTGGCCGATATAGCCAGGATACTTGCAATATAGGTATTAGAAGGAACGATAATTTCATCTCCATCTTTGAATAATCCTAATTCTTTGTAGGCTCTTATGATTAAGATTAGAGCATCCAGCCCATTAGCTACTCCAATGGCATGTTTAACTCCGATAAAATTAGCGAATGCCGATTCAAATTGCTTTAATTCGTTTCCCATAATGTACCAGCCCGAATCTAAAACTCTTTCAAAGGCTTCCATGAGTTGGTTCTTGTGCTCTTGGTTTATGCTATATAAGTCTAAAAACTTAATCATATTTTAGTTGGTCTATTATCTTTTAAAATATATTTATCATCAGTTTCTTTATCGGTCAAATTCAAATCTAACAAGCATGATTCGTCGGTGATATAACCTCTATGGGTTGCTGGATTTCCATACCAAACAGTGTAAGGAGGGATATTTTTAGTTACCACACTTCCTGCACCGATAAATGCCATATGGCCTATTTGTATACCTGCCACTATTGTAGAATTTGCACCAATCGAGCAGCCTCTCATCAATTTTGTTTGCTCAAATGGTTTATTATGCACTTTTGACCGTGGTACAAGATCATTTGTAAAAGTAACATTAGGCCCTATAAAAACGTTATCTTCAATAGTTACACCATCCCATAACTGTACTCCTGATTTCACGGTAACATTATCCCCTATAACTACATCATTCTCAATAAAGCAGTTACAATTGATATTACAGTTGTTTCCAATTTTTGCACCTGCTAAAATTACACTAAATTGCCATACATAGGTATTGCTTCCGATTGCCTTACTTTGGACATCAGATAGATCATGGATATATTTTTTTTCCCCCATAAATATTTGCAGCTATATTTTTACATATTGCAGGTAATCATCATAATTCCTGATATAATCTGCTTCATTGTAAGTATGCGAAGCAAACACTAAGCAAATTGAACCAGAAGAAAAATTAATTTCAGATGCCCAGATCCCGGGTGGAATATGAAGTCCTATATACGGCCTATTCAATTGAACAATTCGTTTCGTTCGCCCGTCATCTAATAAAACCTCAAAACTTCCACTGGCAGCAATTAAAAATTGATGACATTCTTTATGTGCATGAGCACCCCTTGATTCACCTCCCGGAATATCGTAAAGATAAAATATCCTTTTAATCATAAACGGTATTTCAATATCGTTATGAACAGGCGTAATATTTCCTGCACGATTTTTTATTCTTGGGAGTTCGAATACTGTACAATCGTATGTGGATGCCATTTTTAAATATTTATCTTTGACTGTAAAAAAAGTTCGTAATCTCTTTCATAATCACTTCCATCATATTTTGTTGACGCAACTATAAACCCAAGGGCATTTGTAGAAAAATTCTCCAAATGGCGCCATGTTCCATTAGGCACGAATAATCCATAGTAAGACCTATTGAGTGAAAAAACCTTTTTTTCAGAACCCGTATCTAAAACTACATCAAAGCTACCGCTTAATGCGATGATAATTTCGAGGTTATTGTGATAGCTATGACCTCCACGCACCTCACCTCCAGGCACATCGTATACCCAGTAGGTTCTTTCTATTTTAAATGGGATATGTTTTCCTTCCTCTAAAAAAGAAAGGTTTCCTCTTTCATCAAGGATTTTAGGAAGTTGTATAATTTCTGGGGACATCATATTTTAGGCTAAAATTCCTTTTATCAATCTTCTGAATGTTAAATATACAATTGTTAAAAATCCAAATATAAATCCGCCTATAACTATTCCTTTCAGCTTTCCAAATCTATCTTTCTTAAGTGGATAAACAGGGCCATCAATAACCTGAATCAATGGCGTTTCCTTAAGCAAGGACATTTTTGTCAATTCTAAATTCTTCACCATTTCTGCTAGAATTGCTTTATTAGTTTCAGCTGAAAATTGTGCTTTCTGAGCAGGCGCAACCCGTTGTACCTGTCTGGTTGGATTGAGATTTGGAGTAGCATCAACCACCTCCACTGCAGTATATATTGCACCGTTCATTACCCGCCTCACCGAATCCACCTTATGCTGTAATATACTTACATTTTTTAGCGTCTTTTTTGTTTTTGTCTGAATATAGAATTCATTCACATTTCTAACCAGATAATCATTAAAAGATTTTGCAAAAAGCTCATCCTTCGCCTTAACATCTACCTGAATGGTACTTAACTTCTTATCAGGCTTGGATACTGTTAGGTAATTTTTCTTTACATCAGCAACAATAACTCCCAAGATACTATCTCTAATCCTATCGACTTTTATAACATTATCTTGCCCCTGCAAGCTATCTACTGAAAATTTCAAATTAGACAGTTCTGGCTTGCTTTCCCAATCCTCCCGTAATTTATTAATAGCAATGTATTTGTCTACTAAAAGAATTCCTTTATCGCTATCCTCTACGCTGGTTAGCAAGGTTTTTTCTAACATTTTTCTGGAGGTATATAATTGAAAGATATTTTCACCCTGAAAAATACCGCCTCCGCCCCCACCAATATCGAGGCCTGCCACAGATGCCAAACCAGCCAAACCACCCAGGCCTCCAGAACCATTTTCATCCTCTAAAACAAACGTGGTCGAAGCAGTGTAAGTAGGCTTACTGATTAACGAATATAAGATGCCCAATATACTTCCAGTAATTGCTATAGCGAGAATTAGCAACCATTTAGACCAGATATATTTTATCCATTTATTGATATTTAATATCAACTCTTTTAAAGAAATTTCTTCATTTCTAACAACATCTACATCAATCTCCTGATTGGTTATAGGCATTTTTGTATTAATCTTGTTATCCATTTAACGAAGTAAGCTAACAATGATAGCACCTAATGAGGCAACTGCTGTTCCTATACCAATCCAACTCTGAGCAGACAATCGTTCTCGTTCCGCCTTTTTAGGCACTAAAATTTCTGCACCTGGCTTAATTACTGGATTATTATTAAAAAATAAGAATTTACTTACTCCAGCAGCAGAGCCATTTGCATACTTTACATATACACCACCTTTTCGAGCGTGATCTGTAAATCCTCCTGCACCATTAATATATTGCCTTAGTCCTTTTCCTGGTAAATAAACAATACTATTCGGATTTAACACTTCACCAGTAACACGAACGGTTTGTAAGGTACGAGGAACACGTATAATGTCGCCATCTTCTACTATCAAATCAAATTTAGAAAGCGGATCCTTTAAGATTTTAACCAGGTTAATACCCACTAAGTCGCTTTGAATTAACTTTTGCTCAACTTCAGTTGCCAAGGTATCTTTAGCTCCCGATTCTTGTGCTCTCTTCAAACCCAAAAACTTTTTATCCTCTTCCTCTTTATTATTGATTGCATTTTTATCTTTTGGGTTTACTTTTTCTGCCCCGGGTCTTTTTAGTGATGCTCCATCCGCATATGCAGATGAAGTTAAACCACCAGCTCTCCTAATCAAATCAGAAATGCGCTCATTTTTGTTCAAAATAGTATAAACCCCCGGAAAAACCACTTCTCCTTCTAATTTCACCTGCTTTTGCACAGCATAACCTTCAGCATTACGCACGGAAACAATATCAAAAGGTTTAATCACAAAAGGCTCGCCTTCTAATTTTAAATCTTCATTAACATTAACGATAAATACCTCGGCTGTTTGAGCCGTTGCCGAAGTAGCTTCGCTATTTCTCACCCTTCTTGAGATTTCGATTCTGTTTGGGGTAGCGCCTTCCTTAAAACCACCAGCCAATTGAATCACCGATTCTAAAGTCATGCCTTCCGCATATTGAAAGCTCCCAGGTGCACGAACTTCGCCCTGAATACTCACCTGATATTCATCCCTTAAATCAAAGATAGAAGATATGGTAATTTTATCTTCACGCTGCAACGTAATATCCGTTTGTGTACCAGCAATAATTTTGGCCACATCAAAAGAAATTAAGGCCTGGGTATTATCAGGGTTTAACCGGTTTATATAACCACGGTTTAAGAAAGCATCTTCAGTTAAGCCATCAGCCTTATTAATCAAACCTCTTAATGTTAAACCGTTATCTAACTCATAAACACCTGGCCTGAAAACGGATCCTAATATTTCAACGCGGTTGGCAAAACGGTCTAAAATGGCTTCTACCACGAACTTATCGCCATTTTTAGGTGCATAAGTAGGAAAATCAACCGCTGCGATGTCATTTATTCTACGATCGCGGTCTGTATTCTGGAAAGCCTTGATTTTAGCGGTATAGGCCTGTGTAGTAAACCCACCGGCAAAATCGATTACATCTTTCAACGTTTCTCCCTTAACTACTTCGTATAAGGCAGCTCTTTTAACTTCTCCGCTGATTTCTATGCGATCATCATATACAGGAATGTTGATCACATCCTGATCTTGTAGACGAATGTTAGCTTGTTGGATCCCTTTTAACAGGAAATTATAAATATCTAATGTTGCAATAATTTTATTGTTACGGATAATCTGAATTTTACGGAAGGACCCATTTTGTGCCGGCCCTCCTGAAGCATATAATGCATTATAAACCGTAGCTAAAGATGGAAGGGTATAAGTACCAGGCTTAGTTACATAGCCTGTCATAATTACTTTAATACTGCGAATGTTACCCAGATTAATGGCTAAATTTGTTCTTCCTGAGCGTAGCGAAGGGTAAGTTTTAGCCATTGCTGTACGGATTTTTGAAGTGGCCTGATCGATACTTAATCCACCAACCGCGATTCGTCCAACGTATTGAAGATTGATGACTCCTTCAGGACTTACTTCTAAATTGTAACTGACTTCATTATCACCAGTTAAATCAATTACCAATTTATCATCCGGGCCAATAACATAACCTTTAGGTGTAGCCATGCGAAGGTTAGGTTCAAACGTAATATTGCCATTTCTAAAAAGTTCTGAACCAAAAATCTTCGGACCAATTTCACTGTCTTCTTCTTTCTTTTCGTTGTTGATCTCGCCGCCTGCTGTAGTCTCGCTCATTTCTCTACCCGTAACTATCGGTTTTTGCTCTACCTGAACAGCAGAGCCTTGCTTTCTCACTTTAGCTACACGCGCTCTTAGCTTCTGAATCTCATCGGATTTCATCCCTTGTGCTGCTGCCATTTGCTCCAATTGAGCATCGTTATAACCTACAGATTCTGCCTTCTTGATCATTTGCAAAATCTGGGCATCAGAGAGTTCATCGACCTTAACACTGGAATAATTTTGTGCGAAAGATGCAATATGAACGAATAAACTGAGAACGATAAGGGATAGAAATAATTTTATGCTTTGTTTCATAGGTTTCCGAAATAATCGGTAGGTAATGCTATTCAAAATAATTTAGGGTTTTGAAACCTCCCTGATTCAGGTATTCATCTTTCTTCATTAAATGCAGATCAGATATCACCATATCATGCACCAATGCTGGCAAATCATATTTAGGTTCCCAACCCAATTGGGTTTTGGATTTCGTTGGGTCGCCCAGCAAAAGATCCACTTCTGTGGGACGGAAATACTTAGGATCGACTCGAACAACCGTAGTGCCTAAAAATAATTTATCCTGATCCAAACCTAGTTCTGTTAATTTTTCAATATCTAAGCCCACAATCACACCTTTTTCATTTTCATCTTTGCCGCTAAACTCAATATCTATGCCAAGCTCAGCAAAACTCATGCGAACGAAATCGCGTACGGTAGTGGTTACCCCGGTAGCAATAACGAAATCCTCTGGTTTTTCTTGCTGAAGAATCAACCACATGGCTTCTATATAGTCTTTAGCATGCCCCCAATCTCGCTGAGCAGACAAGTTACCAAGATAAAGACAATTCTGCAGGCCCAATGCAATCTTAGAAGCTGCACGCGTAATTTTACGGGTAACAAAAGTTTCTCCCCTTAGCGGGCTTTCATGATTGAACAAAATACCATTGCAGGCATACATACCATAAGCCTCCCTGTAGTTTACAGTGATCCAATAAGCATACATTTTGGCCACTGCATAGGGCGAGCGTGGATAAAAAGGAGTTGTCTCACTTTGTGGAACCGCCTGCACTAATCCATACAACTCTGAAGTAGAAGCCTGATAAATTTTGGTCTTTTGATTTAGACCTAAAATCCTAACAGCCTCAAGTAAACGCAATGTTCCAATCCCATCGGCATTGGCCGTATATTCTGGCATTTCGAAACTTACATGAACATGGCTCATGGCCGCGAGGTTATAAATCTCATCAGGCTGCGTTTCCTGTATAATGCGGATTAGGTTGGTAGAATCGGTCAGATCACCATAATGCAATTTGAAATTCACATTTTGCTCATGCTGGTCTTGATAGAGGTGATCGATACGATCGGTATTAAAGAGAGATGAACGCCTTTTCAAGCCATGAACAAAATAGCCCTTCTTCAGCAAAAACTCTGCTAAGTAGGCACCATCCTGACCAGTAACACCTGTAATTAAGGCAACTTTCATATTTAGTTAATAGATTTTGTTTTAAGCTAGCAAAGATATATAAATAATTGGTTTGTAATAAAAATGTTTGATCAAGGTTGTTGTTCATATATTGTTTATTGTTCGTTGTTGAACAAAATCCAAAGGCAAGAATCTTTTCTTTTACCCTTTACAATCCCTATCAGGAATGTTTCAATACTCCCCAAAGTTAGTAATGTAGGAAACCGTTAAACCAGCGATTGTGCTCATCTTCATAAATCTTCTTTTAAAGCATATCCAGCTCCCATCCTTTTTTTAAGGAGGGGTTGGGGCTGGGTAAACAAACAGGACAATAAGCAATTTTGAGCGGAATAGAGATTTTAGTCCTCGAATGAGTCAAAAAACCAAAACTTCTGACCTCCGACACCTGACTTCGGACTTTAAACAGATCTTGAAGAACAAAATGAACAAATTCAATTAAGAAAGAATTCTAATTTTGTCTATTCGTTAATACAAAAAACCTCAATTTTTGGCAAAGTTTATGCTTAAGGCCAACTATATTAAATAATTAGCGAAATATTTATACTTTTGACCTAAATCCCAAAGAATCCTAAATGAGAAAATTATTAATGTTCATCGTTTTGATGAGCACATCCTTATTCGCACTCGCACAGTCTGCATCGGACTATAATTATTCAATTGGCATCAGGGCATACAGCTTAATGCAGCTTCCAAAGATTTTAAACCAGACCAATACACAGGATTACACCAGTATGCTAGCAAACGGTGCCATCATAAAATTCAACGACAATCAGGTAAGCTATCGAATAAGTGGTAATTATTTCAGAGATGATATTTCATTTGATAATACCTGCGCAACCTGCGAAATAGGTAAAGGCAAGGTAACTGATTACTCTTTTAAAGTAGGTTTCGAGAAAAATTTTACCTACTCAAGGGTTCAACCTTACTTTGCTTTTGATATTGGTTATCGCTCCAACCGCTTTACTGGAACTACAGCCCCTAAAAGTGCCTTAGCAGGCGTATCTGAAAAAACAGTGGATGCCAATAAAAATGGATTGGTGATGGCCCCTGTTTTAGGTATTAAAGTTAACATCATTGATCAGCTTACTTTCTTTGCGGAAAGCAGCCTCGACTTTTATTATTCTTACGAAAAACAAGACATTAGCGAGCCTAATGGCATTGCCAGAACGGTAAACAGTTACCGCAAATGGGAATTTTTATTGAATCCGGTTTCTGCAGGGATTCAGTTTAATATTAACAGAAAGAATTAGTCTTTTTCAGCAGAAAAGGAATAGTTCCGAGTTAGGGTGATGCAGGATTATCATCATCCCCCTGCCCCCCTTCTAATGGGGACTGATCACGATTCGGATTGCTCCAACTCGCTCTACCTGGTTTTTATATTTAATATTTTTGTCCGGGCCGGACAGGCCTCTTTCTTTTTTCAGTAGTGTTTATGTTTTCAATGGTCTATGCTTGCTGCGCAGGTTGTCGCCAAAAGAAGCAAACCGAGCCTCTCGCGAGCTCATTAATACAGTTAAAAACAATTAACAACTATTAATAAAACTTCGGCTTAAAATTATTCATTAGTGTTTATTTTTCATGATGGTATTCATGAGGGCTGCACCGTTTTTCTTCTAAAGTCAGTAAGTAGGCTTGGACAGTGCCTGCCGAAAACTTGTTAGGCCGATTGGAGTAGAACGAGGAAACAATGCTGAGGCTTAGCTGGGTGGTTAAGCAGGGTGGTTAAGCGTTTGCAAAAAGCGAAGTGACTGCATTAAGCCCTGAGTAAATTGCCCTTATATGTTCTTACATCCCTTATATGGTTCAAACGCTCATGAGGTTCTAATATATTTTACCACCCCTGCCACAACATAGGCTTACACACCCCTCCTTGAAAAAAGGAGGGGAGTTGCGACCGCCCTAACCTTTTTGAAGAATTTTCTGTGCGCGCTGTGTTTCCGTGGCTAACATTTAATTAAATCTGACTTTTTCCCCAGAATCCTGCTCCCCTGCTTTTTTCAAGGAGGGGCTGGGGTGGTTAGAAAGTTGGCATCACAACCAATTTCTGGTAGAAGGCAAGGAAGAAAATGAATTATCTTGTCCTGGCCGGACGGGCTTATCTTCTTTTTTCAGTAGTTCTTATGTTTTCATCGGTCTTCAAGCTTGCTGCGCAGGTTGGTGTCAAAAGAAACAAAAACATCGGCTTAAAACTTTTCTTCTAAAGTCAGTAAGTAGGCTTGGACTGTGCCTGCCGAAAACTTTGTTAGGCCGATCCGAGTGGAACGAGGAAACAATGCTGAGGCTTAGCTGGGAGGTAAAGCACGGTGGTGAAGCGTGGTTAAGAATTGAGGTAAATTGAACTTATATATTCTTACATGCCTTATATGGCTAAAATGCTCATGGGATTCTACAATGTTTTACCACCCCTGCCACAACATAGGCTTTCACACCCCCTCCTTGAAAAAAGGAGGGGAGCTAAATTACGATAGCTACGCAGATACATGTTCGATGTTGATTGTTTATGCGTTTCGCTGGCTGCCTTAAATAATTAACTGACTTTTCCTAAGTACGCCTCCGGCCTGGCAGCATTTCGCCGGATAGGACATTTTAATACCTGCAGTTTCAAACGTTTACTTACTGCCAAAGGGAATAAGCAGTGCGGGTAGGTTTGTGTGGAGGGAAGGCCTCTTATTACCGCTAATCGCATTCGGATGCTCCTAGCCAAGAAAGGATGCAAGCCTTGATGTTATTCATTGGTATTTATAGTTTTCAATGGCATTCATGAGCTCGCTAAGGCTCGGTTTTGTTTCTTTTCTATCAAGAGAAAAGAAAGAGCCTTTCCGGCGGTGAGGAAGAAAGGAATCTTTTTGTCCTGCATATATTTTCTTACATCTCTTATATGGTTCAAACGCTCATGAGGTTCTAATATATTTTACCACCCCTGCCACAACATAGGCTTACACACCCCCTCCTTGAAAAAAGGAGGGGAGTTGCGACCGCCCTAACCTTTTTGAAGAATTTTCTGTGCGCGCTGTGTTTCCGTGGCTAACATTTAATTAAATCTGACTTTTTCCCCAGAATCCTGCTCCCCTGCTTTTTTCAAGGAGGGGCTGGGGTGGTTAGAAAGTTGGCATCACAACCAATTTCTGGTAGAAGGCAAGGAAGAAAATGAATTATCTTGTCCTGGCCGGACGGGCTTATCTTCTTTTTTCAGTAGTTCTTATGTTTTCATCGGCCTTCAAGCTTGCTGCGCAGGTTGGCGTCAAAAGAAGGAAAAACGTCGGCTTAAAACTTTTCTTTCAAAGGCACTGCTTTGGCTTGGACTGTGCAAACCGAAAACTTTGTTAGGCCGATCGGAGTGGAACGAGGAAACAATGCTGAGGCTTAGCTGGGTGGTTAAGCGTTTGCAAAAAGCGAAGTGACTGCATTAAGCCCTGAGTAAATTGCCCTTATATGTTCTTACATCTCTTATATGGTTCAAACGCTCATTGGATTCTACGATGTTTTACCACCACTGCCATCACATTGGCTTACTTGTCCTGGCCGGACGGGCCTCTTTCTTTTGACACCAAAAGAAACAAAAGTGTCGGCTTAAAACTTTTCTTTTAAGGTCAGTAGGAAGGCTGGAGCAGTGCCTGCCGAAAACTTTGTTAGGCCGATCCGAGCGAAACGGAGAAACAGTGCGGAGGCTTAGCTGGGTGGCAAAGCACGGTGGTGAAGCGTGGTTAAGAATTGAGGTAAATTGAACTTATATATTCTTACATGCCTTATATGGTTAAAATTTACCATTTTAGGTTTAATATTTTTTACCTCCCCTGCCACCACACGGGCTTACACACCCCTCCTTGAAAAAGGAGGGGAGCTAAATTACGATACCGCCTTAATGCCCGATCTGTGTTTTCTTATGGTCCAAATACCTCATCAGCAGAATCTGAATTCGGTCTGCTAAAGCCTGGCATCTGCTAAACTTCGATCAATAAAAGATTTAGTATCAAAAATAACCGCTCCATTCGCTTTGAGTCCTTCGTAATCTATATTCAGGAATTCCTGGTGGGCAACTGCTAAAATAACCGCATCGTATTGTTCAAATTGTTCTTGATCAATCAACCTGATCCCATATTCTGCTTTAACTTCTTTTGCATTAGCCCAGGGGTCATATACATCCACATTTACACTGAATGATTTGAGTTCCTTGTAAATGTCTATCACTCTTGTATTGCGTGTATCCGGACAGTTTTCCTTAAAAGCAAAGCCGAGAATTAAAGCCCTTGCACCGTTAATGACTTTGTTTTTTGCAACGAGCATCTTGACGATCTTATTGGCGACAAACATCCCCATATTATCATTCACCCGTCTGCCGGATAAAATCACTTCCGGTTTGTATCCAAGTGCTTCAGATTTATGTGCCAGATAATAAGGATCAACCCCGATGCAATGCCCTCCTACCAAACCGGGCTTGTAGTTTAAAAAATTCCACTTGGTTGCTGCTGCAGCCAATACATCGGCCGTGTCTATCTCCATGCGATCGAAGATCAAGGCCAATTCGTTTACAAAAGAAATATTGACATCGCGTTGTGCATTTTCTATCGCTTTTGAAGCTTCTGCAACCTTAATACTTGGTGCCAGGTGTGTACCTGCTGTAATAATGGAGCCGTATAACTGATCAACTGCCCTGGCAATCTCTGGAGTAGAGCCAGAAGTTACTTTCTTAATCTTAGTTAGGGTATTAACCTTATCGCCTGGATTAATCCGTTCCGGTGAATATCCGCAGTAAAAATCCTGGTTATACTTTAATCCCGAAATCTTTTCCAGTACAGGTACACAATCTTCCTCTGTACAACCGGGATATACCGTAGACTCATAAATCACCACATCTCCTTTTTTGAGTACGATTCCCAACATTCTACTGGCTTCTAAGAGCGGCTTTAAGTCTGGCCGCTTAAGCGTGTCAATCGGAGTAGGAACAGTAACAATATAAAAGTTGCAATTGGCAATATCTGGTAGTTGAGCACTGAGCCGGAGCCCGGCGCCGTTACTATTGGATTGCAAAACCGCTTTTAAATCTTCCAAATTGGCTTCATGGGTGCTATCTTCGAGATTCTTTAATTCGGCCACACGGAATTCATTGGTATCAAAACCGATAACGGGATACTTTTTAGCAAACTCGGTAGCCAGAGGAAGCCCTACATAGCCTAAACCAATAACTGCGATCTGTATTTCTTTTTCCATTTGTAAAGATGACCGCCAAAGATAAGGATTAAGCGGAAAGGTTATAGTGTTTTGAGTTGGGAGTTGCAAGGCATTAAAAAAACTCAAAATTAACAGAATATAACTTACGTTAACAATTATGCTATGAGAATGGTAACATAAGGGTAGGATTAAAATTATCTGATTGATCCTAAATCCAACCAAACTATACACCTGTAAGGCATTTGAGTTACCTCAGCTGAACTATTTTATTACCTTTTACAGACCCATTCTGTACCCTGGGGGTTATGTTTAGGTAAGGAATAGGTAATGAATGGGTTAGTAAAGGGTAACCGTAGGGTTAACCTGATGTAAGCAAACAGTACAGAAAGAGTAGAGAAAGGGTTAACAAAAGGTACAGAAAAGGTAAACAAAGGGTAAACAATGGGTAAACAAAGGGTAATGAAAATGATGTCTTTTTCTCCGTATATTAGGCGTTTTCCCTTTTTTCAGCAGTATTTCCTGAATTTATTCTGAAAAAACACTAGATATATCAGTTACAACTTCAATGTAAATCTGTGTTGTTCAATTTATCCTGCTCTCCTACTTTTTTCAAGGAGGCCTTGTGGGGAGGCCAAGCATGTTGGCTAACCGCTTGCAAAAGCGAAGTGGCTACATTAAGAATTGAATAAGTTGAACTTGTATGTCCTGATATCTCTTATATGGTTAAAATGCTCATGGGATTCTACTATATTTTACCACCCCTGCCAACACACAGGCTTACATACCCCCTCCTTGAAAAAAGGAGGGGAGCTAAATTACGATAGTTACGCAGATACATGTTCGATGTTAATTGTTTAGGCGTTTCGCTAGCTGCCTCAAATAATTAACTACCTTTTCCTAAGTACGCTTCCGGCCTCGCAGCATTTCGCCGGATAGGACATTTCAATGCTTGCAGTTTCAGCCGTTTACCTGCTGCCCAAGGGAATAAGCAGCGCGGGTAGGTTGTGTGGAGGAAAGGCCTCTTATTACCGCTAATGCCATTCGGATGCTCCTAGCCAAGAAAGGATGCAAGCCTTGATGTTATTCATTAGTACTTATTGTTTTCAATGGCATTCATGAGCTCGCTAAGGGCTCGGTTTGTTTCTTTTCTATCAAGAGAAAAAGAAAGAGCCTTTCCGGCGGTGAGGAAGAAGATGAATCTTTTTGTCCTGGCCGGACGGGCGTCTTTCTTTTGACACCAAAAGAAACAAAAGTGTCGGCTTAAAACTTTTCTTTGAAAGTAAGTGCTCTGGCTTGGACTGTACCTGCCGAAAACTTTATTAGGCCGATCCGAGTAGAACGGAGAAGCAGTGCTGAGGCTTAGCTGGGTGGCAAAGCTATTGCTTAAGAATTGAGGTAAATTGAACTTATATGTTCTTAAATGCCTTATATGGTTCAAACGCTCATGGGATTCTATGATGTTTTACCACCCCTGCCATCACACAGGCTTACACACCCCTCCTTGAAAAAAGGAGGGGAGTTGCGACCGCCATAACCTTTTGGAGGAATTTTCTGTGCGCGCTGTGTTTCCGTGACTGATGACCTATACAAATCAGACATTTTCCCATTATCCTGCTCCCCTCCTTTTTCAAGGAGGGGGTGGGGGTGGTTAAACAGTTGCTATAACAAGTAATTTCGGATACAAAGGAGATTTTGGTTTTCATCCCCCTGCCCCCTTCGAATGGGGACTAATTCCCGATCAGACTTGCTATATGTTCTCCTTGAAAAAGGAGTGAAATTAATTTCTCGCCAAATAAAAAAGGCACCATAATTGGTGCCTTGATATCTTAGAACAAAGTATTTTTATTTAATCTGTTTTAATAGATAACTTCCATAACCACTTTTCACCAGCGGTGTTGCAATTGCCCTTAATTCATCTGCAGAGATAAAGCCCATACGATAGGCAATCTCTTCAATACACCCGATTTTTAAACCCTGACGCTCTTCGATAATTTGTACGAACTGCCCCGCTTGCATTAAGGAGGTAAAAGTTCCGGTATCCAACCAGGCTGTTCCTCTGCTCAGTACACCTACTTTCAATTTGCCTTTTTCCAGATAAACTTTGTTAACATCGGTTATCTCGTATTCACCACGCGGTGAAGGTTTAATATTTTTGGCGATTTCTACCACTTCATTGTCGTAGAAATATAAACCAGGCACTGCATAATCTGATTTTGGTGTAACCGGCTTTTCTTCGATAGAAATTACCTGACTGTTACGGTCAAATTCAACTACACCATATCTTTCAGGATCTGAAACCTGGTAAGCAAAAACCACCCCGCCATCCGGATCGGCACTGGCCTGCAAAAGCTTAGCCATACCATCTCCATGGAAAATATTATCACCCAATACTAAGGCAACTTTATCATTGCCTATAAATTCTTCTCCAATTACAAATGCCTGGGCCAAACCGTTAGGTTCTGCCTGCACTGCATAAGTAAATTTACAACCTAAAGATTTTCCATCGCCCAATAACTTCTCAAAATTAGGAAGATCATGCGGGGTAGAAATGATCAAAATTTCTTTTATACCCGCTAACATTAAGGTAGAAAGTGGGTAGTAAATCATTGGTTTATCGTAAACCGGCATCATTTGCTTGCTACAAGCCAAGGTTAAAGGATGCAAACGGGTGCCGCTTCCGCCGGCTAAGATTATACCTTTCATTGTTATTATTGTTTAGTTGCTTAACTGATTAATTGTTTAACTGTTTAATTGACATTATTAACTGAAAACAGCTAACTGATAACTGCCAACTGGAAACTGCCAACTGTTAATTTTCCTGCAAAATGCGTATGCACGCTACCAAACTATCTCTCCAGTATGGAATGTTTATGTTAAAAGTTTCTTTAATTTTTGTTTTGTCCATCACCGAAAAAGCTGGCCTTCTGGCGGGTGTTGGGTATTTAGTGCCTGGAATAGGATTCGCTTTTACTGAAGTATCGCTAATTTCGAAAATCGCTTTTGCAAAATCAAACCAGGAAGTTACGCCTTCATTGCTATAATGATAAAGCCCAAATGCAGTACTACCAGACTGAATAATATCAAAAATAGCATGGGCTAAATCGATGGCATAAGTTGGTGTACCTACCTGATCGGCTATAATATTCAGTTCATCGCGTTCTGCGCCCAGTTTTAGCATCGTTTTTACAAAGTTATTCGCATATTCTGAATACAACCAGCTGGTACGCAAAATGAAATGTTGACGTAAAATTTGTTCAATGGCTTTTTCGCCATCCAACTTGGTTAAACCGTATATATTAATCGGGTTTGCAATATCATCTTCTTTTAACAACTTTACTTCATTGCCTTCGAAAACGAAATCAGTGGATACATGAACCAGAGTAGCTCCAGCCTCCAAACAAGCATTAGCCAGGTTGGCTGCGCCCGTTTCATTAATGGCTTTTGCAAGTGCCTGATCTTCTTCTGCCTTATCTACAGCTGTATAGGCCGCACAATTGATTACGAAGGCTGGCTTCTCTGCAGACAATAAGTTCCTCAGCCCCATTCCATCCAAAATGTTTGCATCCTGCTCGGCCGGAAAAATGATATCGGTTATATCCCTACGTGCTGCTACCTTTTTTAAACATTGGCCCAGCTGTCCACCAGCACCTATTACTAATATCTTGCTCATGTGTTATAAGGGTAAAAAAGTACCTAAAGCTAAATCTTTCTCTGAGACCTCATGCTTTTCAACAGGAATCTGCCAGTCAATATTCAATTGAGGATCATTATAAATCACCCCTTTTTCTGAAGCTTTGTTATAAAAATTATCGCATTTATAAAAAAACTCTGCGGTTTCACTCAACACAGAAAAGCCGTGGTAAAAACCACGTGGAATGTAGAGTTGAAGATTATTTTCAGCACTAATTTGAAGAGTAAAATGTTTTCCAAATGTTGGAGAACCTGGTCTGGCGTCAACTACTACATCCAATACCTTACCTTTTAAAACACGGACAAGTTTAGCTTGAGCAAACTCTCCTGCTTGGGCATGTAATCCTCTAATTACTCCATACGATGATAAAGATTGATTATCTTGTACAAAACGACCTGAAAATCCTGTTTTATCTTCAAAAACGTTTTGATTAAAACTTTCGAAAAAATAACCTCTGGCGTCTTCAAAAACACGCGGTTTAATGATGATACAATCCTTTAATCCGGTTTGTTCAATTTCCATGAATGAATATAATAATGGGATGAGGTCTGAAAGAAAATTCCAGGCCCAATTAAATAAAATATTATTTAGTACTGTATTGTTGTTCGTAATAGGATTGATAGTTACCGGAAGTAACGTTGTTTAACCAATCTTCATTCTGCAGATACCAATCTACGGTTTTAGCCAGGCCTTCTTCAAATTGTAAGCTGGGAACCCAGTTTAATTCTTGCTGTAATTTAGTAGAATCAATGGCATAACGAAGATCGTGGCCAGCTCTATCGGTCACATAAGTGATCAGCTTTGCTGAAGTTCCAGCCTCACGTGCCAGTTTCTCATCCATAATGCGGCAAAGCAATTGAATTAAATCAATATTTTTCCATTCGTTATGTCCGCCAATATTATAAGTATCACCTGTTTTAGCCTGATGAAAAATCACATCAATCGCTCTCGAATGGTCTTCTACCCATAACCAATCGCGTACATTCTCTCCCTTACCATAAACAGGAACCGGTTTGTTGTTTTTGATGTTATTAATGGCCAATGGAATTAATTTCTCCGGAAAATGGTGCGATCCGTAATTATTAGAACAATTAGAAATGACACAATCCATTCCATAAGTATCGTGATAGGCCCTTACAAAGTGATCAGAACTCGCTTTAGATGCTGAATACGGACTGTGTGGATCATAAGCTGTGGTTTCGGTAAACATACCTTCTTCACCCAATGCTCCATATACCTCATCGGTACTTACATGGTAAAATCTTTTTTGATCGTAACTACCTTTCCAGTGTTGGCGTGCAGCGTTCAGTAAATTCACAGTACCGATTACGTTGGTCATTACAAAAGCAGTAGGATCCGTTATAGAACGATCTACATGGCTTTCGGCCGCTAAATGAATTACTGCATCAAACTGCTCTGTTTGAAATAGGCTATCAATTACTTCTGCATCTACAATATCTGCTTTTACAAAACGATAGTTTGGTTTATTTTCTATATCGGTTAAGTTAGCCAGATTACCTGCGTAGGTAAGTTTATCTAAGTTAACAATTTCGTATTGTGGGTATTGGTTCACAAAACGGCGTACTACATGAGAGCCAATAAAACCAGCTCCACCAGTGATTAGAATTTTCTTCACAGTTATTATATATGATTTTCAGACAGCTAAAATAATGCAGATTTAGTTAAGAACCAATTAATCACCTGTATTCTGTAAAACTTAGTTAATTACTCACGCAATTATTTAGCTTAATTTGCTTCCTACCAAACAATAATTGAACCAAACTATATCTCTTTAATCAAAATCAAATAAAATGCCTCTATTAACCTGTTTAATTGAACAAACTGCCCAAAAAGATATTCCTTACTTAGACCGGTGATGCTACTCTTGTTACTTAAAGCAGAGTAAAGCCATTCTAATAATCCATAGCGCATTTGTTTGATGTTGCTCAGGGAGGCGAAATCGCTCAGGTATTGATGCGTATTATTCATGTAAGCCAAGGACAGATAAGTGGTTCGAAACTCTTCCTGGCTAAATTGCCCTGTGTAGAGATGATTTTGCTTTACCTTGATTAACCATTCACTAAAGCAAAGCCCATTAATTTTTCTCCGTTCATGCCGATGGTATTTAATATTTACCGAACTGATTAGATAACTGGCCTGCAATAGCTGAACAAACTGGTTATGCATAAACAGGTATTCACCTGGTTCATCGGCACATTCGCCCTCAATCATAGCATGTTGATACCAGGCTTTCAGACGCCGCTTATGCCCCGCTAATGTATCGAAGCTGAAAAACGATTCTACCATCAGGTAGGGATCATTAACCTGCTCATTATTTAACAATAAGGGACAGGTGCTTTCGAAGGATGATAAGGGTATGTTGAAATCATGTGTTAATTCCATGCCAGTAATATGAGGTTAATTGTTAAATTGCATTGATAGAATAAATTTACTGATTCATTATTAGCATAGCTAATCAAAAATAGGCCAACTTATCAACATTTATAATGACGGAAATTCAGAGATTAAAAGAGGTTATTGGTCTTTTAGGATTTAAAACCCAAAAGGATTTCGCTGATCGCTTAAAATTAACAGCGGGCGCACTCTCTGATGCAACAAGAGGCCGGCGAGGTGAATCAGTTTCTCAATCTTTAAAAGACAGACTAGAGCTGGTGTTCAACCTCAATATCGAATGGCTAGAATCTGGTAAAGGAGAACCCTTCATCAAAAAAGGGCCAATAATTTCAGAAAGTAAGGAAGGGGTACCTTATTTTGACATCAGTCTGGCTGAAATTGACCATGTACTGAACGAAGAACAGGCCGAATACTTTGTAAACTATAAACCTTTTAACGATTGTACGGCTTACCTTCCCGTTTACGGAGACAGCATGTATCCTAAATATGCTTCGGGCGAAATCATTGCCGTAAGGGAAATCACTAACTACGAAGTACTCCAATGGGGTGAAGCTTATGTAATTATGACGAATGAAGAAGCAAACAGTTTAAGAAGTATCAAACTGATATATCAGCACAGCAACGAAAACAAACTGATCTTACGCTCCTCTAACCCCAATTTTAAAGGAGATACTGTAATTGAGAAAAAGAATATTGCTGCACTGTATATTATCAAGGGGAAAATCACACGTAACCTGATCTAAACCACTAATGATTTCCTGGCTCGCATCCATGGAAACATCGGAAGCTTTAGCCTTGGTTTAGCGCCGTTACTGACTCTTCTAATTCTTTATACCATTGTTCGCCATACTTGCGCACTAAAGGCCCTTTTAGGAAGCTATAAACAGGCACTTTTAACTCTCTGCCGAAAGTACAGGCATCGTGGCAAATGTGCCAGCGATCGTAGTTCAGCACTTCAAATTCCGGATATTTCGTGATGCGAATAGGATACAAATGGCATGAAATAGGTTTCTGCCAATCTACAATCCCCTGCTCATATGCTTTTTCTATGGCACACTTGGTAATACCATTTTCGAATAACACGTAAGCACACTCTTTATTTTTGTCTACACATGGGGTAGTCAGGTCGCCGTCTTCGTCTACCACATACACCCCTTGTTCTTCAATTGCTTTAATCCCCTTCTCATTGAGCAGGTGTTTAATCTTAGGATAGATGTCTTCCAGAACGGCTTTCTCATCGTTATCTAATGGTGCACCGGAATCACCCTCCACACAGCAGATTCCTTTGCATTTGTTTAGGTTACAAACAAAGTTCTCTTTTAATACATCTTCGTGCACCAGCACCTGTTCAACTTCTATCATCATTATTCTTTTGCTAAAGCATATTTAAGCCCCGAGGCCGATTTAAGCTCCATGGTTACAGCACCAACCAATATCTCAACTTGTGCCTTTACCGGAACCCGGTTATTATCATCAGTTACCCAAAGATACAAACGACTATCTTTCTTAAAAATTCTGCCTGGCTTAATAGAGGGGCTGAATTTTAGACACCGAATGTTGCCCAACTTTGTTTTAATCGTTTCTTTACCTATATATTCTATTTCTAATGCGGAGATTTCATCCTGTAAGAAATAGTTTAATTTAAATTTATCGCCAATCTTCAGTTTGCTAATATCTAAGCTTCTCGCAAAATAGTAGGCAGACACCAAATCGAAAGTTTGATTTGTAGGTGTATTAAATGTTCCCCTATTTGAAACTACTTTCTTAGTATCCTGGTTAAACCTGGCTTTATCTTGGCGGCGGTAGCTGGCTTCTCTAATGTTTTCCTGGTAGAAATAAGGTAACAAATCCTTCTTATCAATATACGAATCGTAGTGATCTCTGATTTTATAGAAAATATCAAAAGTACCTGATGTAGAAGCATCAACAGTAAGCTTATAAGTAGGCTTTCCGTCAAACTTAAGATCAGAATTTTGCACTTTTAATGTACCTTCTGCCGCTGTGATAAATCCGTATCTCAGCTTATACGTTAAAACCTCTCCTTCCTGAAATACTGGCTCCTTTTTTATGGGAAGCTCCTGCGCCGTGACCACCAGGACGCAAATTACCGCTGTAAGGGTTAAAAATAATCTTTTCATTTGCTGTGTGTTTTCATTTGTGTTTATGGGATACTGAATAATTTTCTGCACGAGCCCTTAGTATCTTGGCCCTTGTTATCCTATTAATCCTATCTCATATTTTTCAAATTGAATATACAAAAAGCAAACCAAAAGCTAATCCTTTCTTTTGAATACCGGTACTGTTGAGCAAGGCTCGCCAAACATGATGCTTTTAACCACAGGTGTAAGCAGGTTGGTTACCTCTACATAGGCCGATACCGGAATGTCAATATCGCCACATCCTTTAACCACCACACGTTCATCTCTATAATCTTCAGGGTTAATTTTAGCCAATGCTTTCGAGAACATAACGGCCTCAAGTGTACTTAAATCGCCAAAAACAATTTCTCTCGCAAAAGGCTTCATTCTGTTTGCCAATAACATATAAGCCCATGTGGGTACAATGGCATCTGTTGAGCAGATAATGGCCACATTTTTATCCTGGTATTGGCTCCAATCGTGATTTTTAATAAAATCCCTGAAATCCTTCTCCTTTAAAATCAATCCGTGAAAAAGATTTTCCTTGATATCATAAAGCACACGCGCTCCGCTATCATAAAAATCTTCAAGATTTAAGCTGATTAATCCGCTATTGGCTACTTTATTAACAATGTTTTCCTGGATTTCCATATCGTATAAAATAAAAAACCGTCCAGACTCAAAGCCTGGACGGTTACAAAATTACGCAATTTCTAATTAATAGAATTTCACGCGATTGTCTTTTATCTTCGCATTATCTTGTAAAGCCTGGAAAGCCGCGCTTAATGAACGCTGACCAAGACTCAACAACATACCTTCTTTTTGTTTAAACATGTTAGCAATTGGTGCAGGGTTAGTAAATCCATCAACTGAAAATACATAAACACCACGATCGCCCTGTACCGGAGCCGATACTTTGCCTGGTTGAGCACCAAATACGCTTCCCACCAATGCATTTTCTTGCGCTACTCCTGGGATAATTGGGTTAGCAAAAACAATGTTTTGAACAGGATTAACTGTACGGCCCACTTTAGAAGCAATCTGATCTAAGCTACCTTTACCTGCTTTTTCAAATTTCTCTTTTAACAATTTGGCTTTAACAGCATTGCGAACCAAAGGTTCAATTTCTTTTTTAACCGCCTCTAAAGGTAAAGTCCCTTTAGGATTAACACTGGTTAATTTAGCGATTACATAAGCATCCGTCATGTTGTAAATTTCAGGAAGCACATCGCCTTTATCAGCTTCATAAGCTGCCTGAATTAATTTACGTGGATTATCTAATCCTGGCGCAAATCCTTGAGTTGCAGTTACTTTATCAGCTACAGCTACTTTATAACCTTTCTCCTGAGCAAACTTGTTAAAGTCTTTGCCTTTAACATCGTTTAAGAAATTACTTGCTGCTTTATAGGCTGCTGCTTGTGTTTTGCTACTTGCAGTTAGGTTTTTCTCTACATACGCAAGTTTAACCACTTTAGAGTTGCCGATTTGTTTATCGATTCTGATTACGTGAACGCCAAACTGAGATTTAACTACTTTAATTTCGCCAGGGCTTCCGCCAAAAGCAGCGTTTTCAAATTCAGCAACCATAGTACCACGAGCAAAAGTACCTAAATCGCCACCTTTATCTTTAGAACCATCTTCACTGTAGTTTTTAGCTAATTCAGCAAAATTTCCGCCTTTAGCAATTAAACCTTTTAATGAATCGGCTAATTTAACAGCTTTATCTTCACCACCTACTTTTGCAGGATTGATTAGAATATGACTTGCTTTAACTGAATCAGGAGAGAAACGGGTATCAACAACTTTTACAACTTTATAAGAGTTACCTGAAAGTTTAGGCCCATAGAAACTACCTGCAGGTAGCGCAAAAACTGCTGAATCTACTGCCGGATCTATTTTACCCTTTGTTAAATAGGTATACGGAACTTTAACATCAGAATTTACTGCTGCAAATAATGAATCATTTTTAGCAACTTTAAAGTCTGCCGCGATTTTTTCTACCTGATTTTTGATGGCTAAAGAATCAGCAGCAGTTGGCTTAATGCTAAAAGTTACATATTCAAATCCGCGGCTTTCTTGTGGATTATTGAAACGCGCTTTATTTTGCTCATAGTATTCTGAGTAATCAGCATCGCTCAATTTAACAGAAACATCAGGAACTGAAGTATAATCTAAACTTACATATTTGAAGTTAGCCAACTTGTTACGGTTGTTATATTCATCTGTAGCTTCTAAAGATGTTACATAAACAGAGTTACGAACTAAGTTGGTATACTTGGTTTGTAAAGCCTGATTTTTGATTTCTTCCTGAAGCATAGCCGATTGCTGTAAGGCTTGAGGTTCTTTCGATTTAAGAAAGTTCATCAAGGTAGCACGATCCAGCTGGCCAGTTTGAGGATTTGAAAAATATTGTTTAATTAATGGGCTTGGGTTAGCACCTTGTAATAAGTCTAACAACTCATCTTCAGATACGTTAAGGCCTAAACGATCGTATTCTTTCGTTAATAAAGCTTTAGCCAACTCAGCATTCCAAGCCTGATCTACAGCCATAGCAGTCATTTGTGCATTTGCACTACCACCATATTGTTGTTTAAACTGATTAACTCCCTGGTCAACCTTCGGCCCGAACTCATCGATATTGATTTCGTTACCATCAATTGAACCCACTACCTTTTGGTTTGCTGCCCAGAAAGGTTTACCCACGTTAATTGCATCACCTACTAAAAATGCAACAATTGCAAAACCAATAGCAAAGACTAAGATATAGCCCGCTCGGTTACGCAAAAATGTCATTAATCCCATATTGTACTTTATAAATTTATTTAGTTTTTTTAAGAGGGCGCAAGATACAAATTTGGCTTAAAAAAGAAAACACAAAATTTTATTTATCAAGTGATTGTTTTTTAAGGAAATAGCATCCTTATTTAAATGATAGAAGGAATGAATGAGAGAATGTTTGAATAGGCTAAACAACTGAAGGAATGCCCTTCAAATCATATAAAAATTAGGTCGTTGCTGCATAAACTCATTCCTATTTCAAACAAATTAAGGCGCAATACCCTCTTTCACGTTCAGTTGCCCTGTAGTTGTACTCATTTTATAGGTACTGAAATCTTGAGGGGCTTCAAAATTGATCCCTTCTCCAATACTACCATCAGAGCCTTTTACATATACCTTCTGGTTAGAATAAAAAAGCTTTCTGGCTTCGTCCCAAATCAATTCTTCAGAGGAGAAAGTACTGCCATCAGCATTTTTAACCACAACGTTTTTCCTAAACTCAGTTTTCAACTCCGAATCCTTGCGGATGGCGTAATCGCATATTAAGGTTCCATCAATTGTTCCTTTTTGATTGTAAAAACTGATTTTAACGCCCTTGATCATTTCCTGATAAGAGCCACCATTTTTTGGGGTTACCTTATCCAGAATTGGTGCATTACCAACCGCTTTTACACGAGCCGAATCGCTGTAAGTGATTTCAACACCATAGGTACGGTCTCGGGTAAGTGTAATCTTTTTACTGGAAATGGAATCCACATTTTTGAGATCATCATCACTGCAAGAGGCCACAAAAAAGGGCATCCCTAGTAATAATGCATATAAAAATGTTCTGATTCTCATTAGTCTACTCTATATCTACGGAACCAAGTATCGTTCAGTGTAAAGCCCAGATGAAAGTTAATAAATTGTTCTTTAACCAGGTTATTACTTAAGGTTCCTCTTTGGCCAACCTCTGTTGTAAAGTTGATTTTGTAAAAAGCACTACCGCCATTGGCACTTGGAAGCGGGAATCCAAAACCCAGCGAGGCGCCCATTTGCTTAATATCCTGATTGTTGATTTTAATATAAGTCTTATCGTAAGATACTCCTAAACGGTAATCCATACGCTTCAAATAACTGTTATAAGAAGTGTAATCTGGCGTCCATTGCCCACCTAATGATGCTCCCCAGCTATCCTGTAAACCCTGGTTAACGTTATTAATGCTGGTAGAAGACCACTTGCTCATTCTAAAATCAGCACCGATTAACCACTTATCATTTTGTTGGATAGAGATCCCAAAGTTATGGCTTAGTGGAAGTGTAAGATTAGAACGGCCGTTATCAATAGCGGCCAAAGTATCAATTGCCGTATTCTCGTTACCACTGGCATCCCTTGTATAATGGGTTGAGTAAAAGGTTTGAGTAGAATTTACTTTACCTGAGCTACTTCCTGAGTACCCTAAAGTAACCAAAGTTTTTTTACCAACATTGAAATCATATTGTACACCATAAGAATAGTTTAAACCACCTACACTATTCTTGTTCTGCAATTTAGCATTAAGTGATCCCACAGTACTGTATTCTGTAGCACGGGTTGTTTGAAGATTACCAAAAAGATACTCAATGTTACCGCCAATCCTAAAGTGATCTCCAAAACGGCGACCGTATCCAAAATAAGCTTTAGATAAACCACCTTCGCCCTCGTAAAGCTGATCAACAGACATCGTATCTACTTTCACTGTATTTCGGTAAGAATAGCCTAAATCTGAATAAGGTAAGATGCCAAAACTAATTGCCGATTTTCTACCGGTAGGGATGGCAAAAGCCAGGTGACTAAAAGTAGAGTTAAAACTGGTTTCGGTTAGATTATTTCGCGACAAGCTGGTTAATCCGGCACTCATACCGATATCAATAGTTGTAAGGTTTACCCCGGCGTATGATGCCGGGTTCTGCATATTGATATAATTAAAACCGGTAACCTTATTTACTGCGGTAGAAATTCCACCCATAGCCCTCAACTGAGGAAGTAAAGAACCTTTGATATTTCCAAGTCCGAATCTTGAATATGGAGATGATGTAGTAACCTGAGCCTGAGCACCTAAACCACAAACTAGAACGAGAATGGCCGCAATATAATTTATTCTTTTGTACATTTTAATCTGCAATAGCTTCGTTTAATCCTTTTAATACGATGAAGGCATCTTTTACTATTTGAGGCGCAAAGATGCTGTTTTGTAATTGTTTATACAAAAAATTAGCATCACCTCCTGTTATAATGACCTTTAAAGCACTTTCTTTTTTATTATTTATGGCAATAAAGCCCTCAATCTCATTGATCATCCCCTGCAAAACACCATTCCTGATGGCCGATTGCGTATCTGTTCCTGCTACAATCTCCTCTTCCGCATTCCAATCAACCAAAGGTAGCCTTTTGGTAAATTCGTGCACTGCTTTAAAACGCATTTCAATTCCCGGGCTTATGCTCCCACCAGAATAAGTAGAATCAGACTGGAGCAGGTCGTAAGTAATGCACGTGCCTGCATCTATAACCAAACAGGCATATGACGGAAAGCAACCTTTAGCGCCCAAAATGCCAGCCCATCTATCCAAACCCAAGCTGTGGGGAGTTTTATACATATTGGTTACACCATTGGTTAATAAAGCTGAAAACCTGGTGTAGAGGGTATGTGCCTTTAAAATATTTTCCAGTACTTCTACTTCCTGATTAACACTACTTATAATTGATTTATCAATGGAATAGTCGTTAATCAATCGTTCCAATTCTGCTACTCCAAGTTCATCAAATCTTTGATGGTGAATTAACTCCCGGTTATTAAAAACCGCAATTTTCACCGATGAGTTACCAATATCAATAGTTAATCTGTTCATTTAAAGCTTTTGGTGTAAAACTTCGTGCCACAAAGCTATTAATCTTTGCCAAGTTTCGGTCTAGTTATTTGTTAAAAAAGGTTAAACAAAGAGAAAGTACTGAATGGAAAGCACAAAGAGCAGGAATAAAGTTTCGTAAAACCAGCGCTTTTTGGCATTACTAAAATAGTAAGCTAAGAGGACTGCTCCAGGAGGTACACACAGCAAGAAATGTGAAATCCTGAACTGTGGTTTTAAGTAAAAGCTTGCGCCTGCAACAATAAACATAAAGAATAGTAACTGAAAGCCCTTTCTTGTACTGATAAAGCTCCTGAAAAAGTTCTCTCTTAATTGCAGGGAGGCTAAAATTATAATCACTACCACCGGGATCAATACCAAATAATCATTGTAATTAATTTTAAACACTGAAGGAAATTTATTTCCTAAAGGTTTCCATATCTGATAAAATGAGCTGAGATTATCGTTCCAATAATATAATACCGCTAAAAAGAAGAAAACCGTAATAAAGCCAATCAAACCCGCTACCCACTCTCTCCAGTTAAATGATCTAAATAGCATAAGTGCTAAGAAAATCATCAATAACATGGCCATAAAAGGGAAATAAATTAAGGTTCCTATACCGATGATCATTCCGATATCAAAAACGGTAGTAATGGAATTGGCACTTTTACTGAGTTTCAAAAACTTATCAATAATCCAGATCAGCAGAAAATTACAGATCAACGCCGGACTCAAAATCATAAAAGGCATGAAAAGGCTTGTCCCTGTTATAAAACTCAATCCCGGCAAAAAACTGGGCTTGGCCAACAGGTTATGATTATTGATAACCCTGTTAAAAATCAATGCCTGAATGTAAACCATCACCGTGGCAAAGAAAATATTAGCACTTGGCGACAGTGCATTTTCCAGGTCTATATTAATCAGCAAGCGGGTAAAGGATTCTACAAAGTCAAAATTGACTAGCGCAGGCATCTCGTAAAAAATAGCAATACGCATAAAAAATGTGTATGCCAGCAAAAAAACGAGGTTAATTGGATTAAGTTTTCTAAACTGATTAATCATGCCTTTTATAGAGATGGCAAAGTAAAGAAAAATACTTGATAATGCAGTCGTCAGTCAAGAGTACAAAGTCTTTAATCCAAAGTCAGTTCCTCTAAGTTAAACAATCCATCCGTTAAGCTACTACCCTGTCGGAAAGACCAGGCCCAGAAAGATTAATTGTTTAAGTCCTTAGTCCAAAGCTAATTTTCCCAGTTAAACACTTCAACAATTAAGCAATTAAACAACCACATGCTCCGTCCCTGATCTTTGCTCCAATCTTGATACTTTATACTAGCTACTTTTTACTAAATACCAGCCCTTCTTCTTCCGTACTTCTTTACCATATCATCAATAATCTTCGCCGTTTCATCAGGAAAATCAAATTGATGTTTTTGTGGATTTGCTACCCATTCTTTTAAAACAGGAAGCCAGTTCCGGTTACTTCCCCAAATAACGGGCAAGCCAAACTGCTTGAGCGCATAGGCATTACACTGCTGTTCAAACTGGAAACGCATGGGGGCAACCAATAATTTTTTCTTAAGGTAAAGCGCTTCTGCGGGTCCCTCAAAACCTCCTCCTGTAAATAAACCTTCACAGCTGGCCAAACTCCTGTTAAACTTATCATTGTTAACTGGCTCAACCAATACATTAGCTTCCTGATAGGCCACTTTGCTGTGCTTGGAAAACACGTGCCATTGTACCTCTGGAATTTGCACCAAAAGCTTTACCAACCTTTTATCATCAATTGCCGGCAGATAAACGGTATAATGACCCAGGTTTTCATTTTTAAGCTGTCGTATTTCGGAACGGATTACCGGTGTGTGGATGAAAGTATCATATCGATCAAAGTGAAAACCGATATGGTGTGTTGTTGGTGCATAATGACTTAAAATAATCTTTCCCCAATCCAGTGTTCTTGGGCGCGGAACCTTTTTGGATTTAAAAGCCGCCTGATGACTTAAGGATACGCTTTCTATTCCCTGCAGTTTACAAGCCCAGGCACTTACGGGTTCAAAATCATTTACAATTAAATCATAATCTTTAAGTGGAAGCTGTTTCATGTCTTTCCGAAAACGGAAAAGATTCATATTCAGCCAGGTTTTAAAGTGATGAACTCCCCCTTTTTTACCAAAGATGAAACTAAAACCGTGAAGCTGGTATTTTACCGGCTGGCTCAATTTTACATCAGCTTGTGTACCGCTCACCAGAATATCCAGTTCGCCGTACTGTTGCAGCAAAGGAATTATTTCCCTTGCCCTGCTAATATGACCATTTCCTGTTCCCTGGATTGCGTAGAGTATCTTCATGATTTGCCCCGAATATCAAAAAATTATTGGGCAATTTCATACTTAATTGTATGCAAAAGTAAATTTACATCCAATTTCTGTTTCAAATCCTCCGCATCAGAGAGAATCCCTTCGTCCACCTCATCTTTTACAAAATCCTTATGATCATACTTGAATACTGTCCAGCTTTCATTGTGATATTCTAAAGCAGTAAGACTTTCCACCCAATCGCCACTATTCAAATAAGTAACTTTGCCATTTTCTCCTACAATTTCCCGCTGTTCTGCCTGATGGATGTGGCCACAAACTACAAATTCATACCCTTTTTCGATGGCCAATTCTGAGGCGGTTTGCTCAAAGCTGTTAATGAATTTAACGGCATCCTTAAACTTAGCCTTGATCTTTTTGGAAAAACTCATCTTCTCCCTTCCAAGCGCTGTAAGTATCCAATTTACAAAACTGTTAATCAGTATCAGCGTATCGTAACCTACTGCTCCCATTTTAGCCAGCCACTTAGAATGCTGCATGGTCACATCAAATACATCACCATGGAAAAACCATGCTTTTTTACCGTGGAGTTCTAAAATCAATTTATTTTGAAGGTGAAAGGTTCCCATTTCCATGCCATCAAACTTCCGGAGCATTTCATCGTGATTTCCGGTAAGATAGTGTACCTGAACACCCTCTGAAACAAATTTCATCAGTTTACGGATCACTTTCATGTGCGATTCTGGCCAGTAACTTTTACTAAATTGCCAGATATCTATAATGTCGCCGTTTAAGATCAGCGTTTTAGGCTTAATACTCTTGAGGTACTTCAGCAGTTCCTTGGCATGACAGCCATACGTACCCAAATGCACGTCGGAAATAACCACGAGATCTACATTTCTTTTTTCCATAATCGGGAAATTTTAGGGGGAGAAGTTTTGTTACCGCTTATCTGAAGCAGTTTAAGTACAGAGTTGTTGTATTTACCACTCTTCTTCCTCATCGAGTTTGACCTCAAAGGGGCTAAAGAAATAGATTACAACAATTAAAAGGCCAATGGCAAAAATGGATTCCAGCATTCCAGCAAACTTATTTTACAAAGGTAAGACGCTGTCTATCAAACAAATGTTACGGCATTGTTAAATTTACCTCCTAAATGCTAAAGTATGTTAAAGCACCAAAACAAAAACCCCATGACCGATAGGCCATGGGGTTCTTAGAAACTGATTTTATGTATTTAAACTTTCGCTTCTTTCTTCTTTTTTTGCTTGTTTTCTGAATAGAAACCAAATCCAAGACCCGCCAACAACAATAATGAACCTGCAAGAGAAATTTTCTCACCTGCATAATAAGATGTTGGGTGGAACTTAAACTCTAGTTTATGATTCCCTGCTTCCAGCTGTGCTGCACGCAATACATAGTCGGCACGGAAATAAGGCTTCTCTACTCCATCAATGTACATTTTCCAGCCTTTGCTGTAATAAATTTCAGAAAAGACGGCAATTACATCCTTTGCTGATGAATATTCATAAGTGAGGTGATCTGGATTGTAGCTCGTTAATTTAATGAAACCTTCTACCCCTGTTCCCAAACGCTTGGTATCGATCATATTCTTAAAGCTTTCATCCACAATGGCCTCTTTTTTAGCATCAAAACTACTGATGGCCTTCATTTCTTCATCAGCATTTTTAGCGTATTGAACACTTTGTACGAACCAGGCATTGCCACAAGCTGTAGGGTTGCGCTGCATTTTGTACGAACCATTTTGAGGGTCTTGCGTAATCACATATTTGGTGTTCAACATATCTAAAACATCCTGATTGATGCTTTTCGTGAGCTGATGGTCAACCAATTCCTGAAAACGTTTTAATCTTGCCGAGTGGAAACCACCAACCGTTTTATGGAAGTAAGAAGTTTCAGCGCTCTTAAACGGATCACCTAATGATAAATCAAAAACCCTGAAATTTGGATCCTTATCAGCAGATATAAAATTATCTACATCACGTGGTTGATAGTGATTAGCCAAATCAGATTTGCTCACGAAATTCTGGTTGTTTAAATAACGACGATCTACCTGCCACAAATCAATCAAAACAAATAAAGCCAATAAACCAAAAGCGATAGAAGCGCTCATCTTTTTGGTGATGAATGCCCAGCTTAAGCCGAAACCTATGGCAATGAATAAAATAGAACGCAAAGCATCGGTTCTTGCCAGGGAAACACGATCTGCTATAATTGCATTGCTAATCTGCTCTGCAGCGCCCCTGTTATTCTGTAACATCTGCGTTAATGCATCAATCACCTGAGATTGATTAGAAGTAGTAAAGCTGAAGAATGCCGTAGGAATCAAAGCAATAATCAGCGCAAAACCAGCAGTAATTCCTGCAGACCAGGTTAAACGCTTAACCAGAAACTTTTGATCGTACTTACCTTCCTGCGCTTCTTTAATAGCTAAAATCGCCAATAAAGGAACCAATAAGCCTACCACTGCCAGAATAGACTCTACCGCCCTGAACTTATTGTAACCAGGAAGATAATCAAAGAAAATATCAGAGATTAGCGGAAAGTTTTGGCCAAAAGAAAGGAATAACAACAAGATGCTCGATCCTAAAATCCACCATTTCCACCTGTGTTGAACAATAAATAATCCGAATACAAAAAGGAAACAAATAATGGCTCCAAAATAGTACGGACCAGACGTACCTGGTTTCTCTCCCCAATACTGATTAGTTCCAAGGTTTTGAGCAAAATAACCAATCGCCTGTCTCGGGTCAACTCCCTGAAGGTTATTCTCAACAGCTTTGTAAGTATTACTTTCTGGTTTGATCAGATCGTCAATACTGCTCGCTCCGCCATATAAATTAGGGATTAAAAACGTAAAACTCTCTCCCACACCCTGGCTCCACTGGTAAGCATAAGCTTTATCCAATCCGGTTGCTGGTTCAGCCTTATCAGTTGTTAAATTAGATTTACCTCGAATAGTTTCCTTTGAATATTCGTAGGTAGTCCAAAGCGAACCCGCATTAACCAACACAGCTACTATAATCCCTACTGCAGCATAACCAATTGCTTTACCAAAAGCTGCCAATTGCTTTGCTTTATATGCATGATATAACTCTATACAAGCTAAAATAAATAGAGCAATAAATAGGTAATAGGTCATTTGAACGTGGTTAGCGCGAATCTCCAAAGCCATAAAAAGACCTGTTAAGCTTGCGCCAAGAATATACCTTCCCCTAAGGGTTAAGATGATTCCTGCTAATATCGGTGCGAAAAAGCCAATGGCAAGCGCCTTGTTACTGTGTCCCGCGGCTATTATGATAAAATTGTAGGAAGTAAAAGCAAAGGCTATGGCTCCTGCTGCTGCAAGCCATGGATTAATCTTGAGCACACAGAATAACAAATATGCACCCAAAAGATACAGCAATACCGTTCCAACAGGGTCAGGAAAGATACCTTTGATTACATCAATTCCATAAGTAGTAATATTAAGTGGATACTGAACCCAGATTTGATACGCTGGCATACCACCAAACATCTGGTTAGTCCAAAGAGGGCCTTTCCCATCCTTTTCCTTAATATCCATAATTTCCTTCTGCATGGCTTTTGCCTGCAGTACATCACCTTGTTGTGGCGCTTTTCCCTGTAAAACAGGACTGAAGTAGGCAAAACAAATGACTACAAAAATTGCAATGATGGCCAAATGAACGCCATTTTTATTAAACCAGTTATTCATTAAGGTTTGTTTAAGTTTAAACGAACGTCAAAAATAAAAATTTGGGCGGTATAAAAAAGGAATTATTGAAGGTAAAGCGAATAAACAATTAGATTTGTGAAAGGAAGTCTCCTTTTAACCCATTAACGATGAGAAACTTTACCATTACACTACTTTTAGCTTTATCCTCTACCACGGCCTTTTCACAAATTGTAGGTTTAAACAATATTGAAATCAAACAATTAAAGGTTAATCTGACCAAAAATGAAAACCTCAGGAAAGAATATGATGCTTTTGAGCAATCTACCGCAAATTTTCTTTCAGATCAGCCTAACGCGATAGATACCATCCGAACGGAGGGCCTATTAAAAGGAAACCCAAAAAAGATTAAGACCGCTGCAGCCCTTGCAGATATTTACAAAATGTATGCTACGGCATTGCTGTACCGTTTGAATTCGAACAAAAAATACCTGAATAAGAGTGTTGAATTTCTGAGTGCCTGGGCAAAAATTAATCAGCCAAACGGCGATCCCATTGATGATACCAACCTGGAAAGGGCAGTTGAAGCCTATGACTTAATTAAGCAGGAGATTCCTAATCAGGAAAAAGGGCTGATTATTGATTGGCTCCGCAATACTGCAAATGCAGAAATTAATAGTAAAAGAATGAAACCTGGCCGCACAACCGCTATTAATAACTGGAATGCTCATCGCTTAAAAATTGTCGGGTTAATCGGTTATGCCATTAATGATCAGAAATTAATCAGCTGGACCATTGATCATTTAAAAAAACACATTGAAATCAATTTATATCCAGATGGAACCAGCTTCGATTTTAAAGAAAGAGATGCCATGCACTATCATATTTATGATCTGGAGCCGATGCTGAAATTAGCTATCGCGATTGACCGGGCTAAAGGAGAAGATTTCTATCATTATCAAAGTACTACAGGCTCCTCTATTCAAAAATCGGTAGAGTGGATGATTCCTTACGTGAAAGGCGAAAAGCAACATGAAGAATATGTAAATACCAAAGTTAAATTCGATCGCGACAGGGCGAAAAACGGAGAAGCAGGGTTTGCTGCCGGCAGTTTCTTCAAACCCAGTATGGCACTTCCTGTATTCAAATACTCAAGCTATTTCGATCCCGCTCAACAAAATCTTTTAACGCTGATGGAGTACAAACCTAACTGGCAAAATACTGTAGACAGGACAAAAAGCTTAAAATGAAAAGCTGAAGCCTAATTTTTCAAAATAAATATATTTTCAATAATTTTTGAAAGTTTAAAAATATAATTATATTTGTTCATGGAATTAGCAGCAGCAAAATTAAAGTTTATAGAAACCTGGGGCAAATTAGGCTCTGAATGGGGAATAAACCGTACAATGGCCCAAGTGCATGCATTATTGCTGATCTCCCCTGATGCACTGACCACTGAGGAAATTATGGAGACTTTGAGTATTTCCCGAGGGAATGCCAATATGAACCTGAGAGACTTAATTGGTTGGGGACTGGTAGAAAAGCAACATAAAGCTGGCGAGCGAAAGGAATATTTTTTTGCTGATAAAGATGTTTGGAACATTGCCCGCCAGGTGGCTAAAGAACGGAAAAAGCGGGAACTTGAACCAGTATTGAAAGTATTAACGGAGCTGTCAACCATCAAGGGAGATGAAAAAGATCCAGCGTTTAAAACCTTTAATAAATCAGTAACCGATATTAACAAACTGGCCAACAACGTTGATAAAACCCTCGAAACAATGTTAAAGGCAGAAGAAAGCTGGTTCTGGGGATCAATTTTAAAAGTTTTTAAATAATACCGGATATTCAAATCAACCAAAGCCTTAACCGGCTTTATTTTTTAAATCAATCTTTCATTTTTTACTGAAAGTTCAATATTTATGTAAAATGAAAACACTCAGCAACCATCTTATTTTATTCGACGAGGAATGCCCTATGTGCATGGGCTATACTCAATTATTTGTTAAAACAGGCATGCTCAATCAGGAAGGCAGGGTTTCTTATCAAAAAATGCCGGCAGAGGTCTGTCCTATCATCGACAGGCAAAGAGCTGTAAATGAAATTGCTTTGGTTAACATTCAAAATGGCGAAGTTACCTACGGGATAAAAAGTATCTTTAAAGTTATTGGCCATAGCCTCCCTTTCTTTAAACCCCTATTTACTTTCAGTCCCTTCATCTGGCTGATGGAAAAATTTTATGCTTTTATTTCCTACAACAGAAAAGTAATTATCCCCGCAGCTACCAAAAAAGAAGGGTTACAACCCAGTTTTAAACTAAGTTACCGCCTCATTTATCTGCTGGTAACCTGGCTGGTAACCGCCTATATTTTAACTGCCTATGCAGCTCTTCTAACGGATTTCGTCCCATTGGGAGGAAGATACAGGGAATATATCATTTGCGGAGCACAGATAGCCTTTCAAGGTCTGATTATATTCTTTTATAAACGTGAAAAATTTTGGGATTACCTGGGTAATATGATGAGTATTTCATGTGCAGGGGCACTGCTATTGGGTATAGGTTTACTAGCTGCAAAAATATTAACGCTTCCTGCTATAAGCTTCCTGTTTTATTTTATGGTGATAGCCGGGCTTATGCTGCTCGAACATTTGCGAAGAAGTAAATTATTAGCGCTTGGGTTTTTATTAAGTATTACCTGGGTGATTTATAGATTAGTGGTTTTAGGTTTAATTCTAGTTTTTAAGTAATGAAATACGATAAAATTGTTCTTGCCGGTGGAAACGGGTACCTCGGTGGAGTTTTAGCCAAACACTTTAGCCCAATCGCAGCAGAGGTAATCATTCTGGCCAGAAAGCCGAAGCGAACACAAGGAAACATAGTTACCGTTGTTTGGGATGCTACGACTATTGGTGACTGGTGCAAGGTATTGGAAAATGCAGATTTACTCGTTAATCTCTGTGGAAAAAATGTGAACTGCAGGTATACGGATAAAAATAAGCAGGAAATAATCGATTCAAGGGTTATCCCGACAACCCTATTGGCCGAAGCCATTAAGGGATTGACCAAAGCGCCGAAATTATGGATTAATACTACATCTGCTACCATTTACCGCCACGCCGAAGATAAGCCGCAGGATGAGGCGAATGGAGATATTGGCTATGGCTTCTCTGTTGAGGTTTGTAAAGCCTGGGAAAAAGCATTTTTTGACACCAAAACTCCATCTACCCGTAAAGTTGCGTTAAGGGTAGGCCTGGTAATGGGTAGGCACGACGGTGTATTTCCGCGCTTACTTAATTTAGTAAAATTTGGTCTTGGTGGCCGTCAGGGTGATGGAACGCAGTATGTAAGCTGGGTGCACGAGCAAGATGTAGCCTTAATCACCGAATGGTTAACTACACGGGAAGAAATAAATGGAATCCTGAACTGTACCGCTCCTGAAGCCATTAAAAATACTGAATTGATGAGGCTAATCAGAAATGCCTACGGTATTCCATGGGGCTTACCTTCACCCACCTGGCTTCTTGCTATTGGCGCCAAAATAATCGGTACCGAAACAGAATTAATTTTAAAAAGCAGGTGGGTAAAACCTCAGGTACTTTTAGATCAGGGCTTTCAATTTCAATATGCAACAGCTACTGCAGCTGTGCATGATATTCTAAGTATCAATCAATAAAATAATGGAACTGATTGTATTAACAACCCACATAAATGCGCCTGTTGAAAAGTGCTTTGACTTATCCAGAAACATCGATTTGCACCTGGATTCTATGCATCAATCTAAAGAAAAGGCTATTGACGGAAAAACGGCAGGCTTAATAGAAATGGGCGAAAGTGTTACCTGGCTGGCTAAACATTTCGGAATTTCTTTCCGAATGACAAGCCAGATTACCCTGATGGAAAAACCACTTCGGTTTATTGATGAAATGACCAATGGCCCTTTTAAAAGCCTGAAGCACCTCCATCAGTTTAAGGTAATGGATCAGGTTACTGAGATGACTGATGTTTTCGAATTTGAGGTACCATTTGGTTTCGTTGGCTGGCTGGTAGAAAAAAGCTTTCTTAAATTCTACATGAAAAAATTACTGATGGAAAGGAATCGCTTTATAAAAGCATTTGCAGAGAAGTCCTGACGCAAAAATGCCCCGAATTTCTTCGGGGCATTGCTTTATTTTATTTCTTCGTAATCTACGAAATCACCCAGTTTATCCGTTTTCCCCTGATCGGGCTTCGGCGGCATATAATCAATAGAGATTGAGCCTTCTGGTTTTTGTCTTTTTTGCTGATATTGCTGGCCTGTAGCCTGTTGTTGCATTTTACTTGCCAGGTTATTGAATAACATCGGCAAGATCAAACGAATTAGCATCCGGATAAGCCAGAGTACCAATATGGTTATAAATATGAATTTAAATAATGCCATCTTAATTTACACTTAATACAAATATAGACGTCTACAGGATTAATTTGTTACCCATTTCGCCTTTAATTGCAATTTGATTACAAAGTTTATTCTTCTACAATCTCACAAACCCGGCCAATCTGTCCATCTTCCAACCGTACCTTTATCCCCCTTGAATGAAACGCAGATGAAGTTAAAAGGTTTTTTACTACACCGTAAGTTACGTTTCCCGACCGTTGGTCTTTCTTTAAAATAATACCTACTTCTAAACCCGGGTAAATATCTTTTCTGTTTTGTCCATCCATATTAAATAATCTTTTGCCTCTCGAAAAATTCAAATTTCAGCAATAAAAAGCATACTAAGGTAATTTTGCGAAATCTATCTCAGGTTTTTCTCCTGTTTCTTTTCGGCTAAAGATCGTTCTTGGAATAGTGTAGTTGTTAAAGAACCCACAATTTTTTAGGAAGAATGCCCCCTGCTCTACTCCACCGGCATAATCCATGCGGTAAGCCTTGTTCCCGGTATTATCTGTAGTAAAACGGGCTTTATTGAGTTCTATCCAGTTTCCCTTATCATCACAGATCCATTGATTATTAAATTTAACCATACGGGTTTGATCACCCTGTACTGGTGAGAAGTTTTCTAAGAAAGAGTGAAAACGTTTCAGATAAGTTTGTGTCCTTGGCCTTTTAAAGCTGGCGATTAACTGCCATTTGTTTAATTCCGGAGCAAAGAAATAAGCCGTATAGGTTGTAGTGCTATCTGTTCCCGGCAGGCCATGCAATAAAAATTTGTAGGTATTACCGGCTTTCCACATGTAATTTAAGTATGATTGCCCACCAGCACCTTCATTTCCAAACTCTCCTGTATGTACACCTTCCCCTTTTTTTAACATTTTTATTTTATGCGATTCGGGGATACTTTTAGGATCATCCGTGTTGAAAGGACTCCAAACCGAAAAAAGAATATGTCTTTCTGTCGGACTATTTACCTGCATGCCAAAGTAACCCTCACCAAAACCGTTGGCCATGAAATAAGACCCTAATAAATCTTCACCTTTAGGCACTGTTACTTCATTATAATACCATTCTGCATTCGAGCCATCTGGCTGAATATAATTCAAATGTACAGATGGCCCTCTTCTTCCCCAGTGAAAGAAATTTCCCTCATTATTTTTTACGTAGGCCGTTTTAGCTGTAATCGCTGTTCCAGATACATTTAATGACTGCAAGGCCGGGAACCGATCTTTCGTTTTATCCAGGGCTTTAATCGTTAGCGCCACATATCCTGTATCCTTAATTTCCCAGGTACCAATCGTAGAAGATTTTTCAGTTTCATCAAAAGCAACTTTCTTAGTTTGATTCTGAATGGCAAATTCTAAGTTTGATTTCCCTTCCACTGTATTGCCCTCAGTACTAAAGGTCAGTGTTCCGAGTTTTTCTACCCTAAGATACACGGTAAAATATTCTTTGGGATCTGTCCAGTTTTGAATCCCCCGATTGGTAACCGTTCTGCCGCCATCTGTATGTTTTGAGCTGTAGGCATTGCCACCAAGAGGAATAGATAGATTTTGGGCTTGCACATTCAAACCCAGGCCGCCAAGTACGATCAGCGACAATAGTTTTAAAGATTTCATTCAATATTTGTTTAGATAACTTTCGAATACAAGTCTAGCTCAAATATTTGAGATGAAGGGATTTTAAACTAAAACGTTACTTTGACTGAGCCCATGATAAAGTTTTTGCCTAAAAAAAACACGACAAATCAATTTCGGCTGAATGATTTAGTTTTGCATTCAGCCTCCAAATGACCAATGACTAATGACCAATGAACAATTAAACCGCCTTACTTCGGAAACTTCTCATTAAACATTTTCTCCAAAGCGAACATTTCATCGCGGAGTTTGGCTGCAAGTAAGAAATCCATGTCTTTGGCTGCTTTCTGCATTTCTTTACGGGTATTATCGATAGCTTTTTGCATTTCACCTTTGCCCATATACTGCACTACCGGATCAGCAGCAATGCTTATTTCTGCATTTTCTACATAAGCCCTGGCCTTGTTATCACTTGCTTTTTGTGAGAAATCGAGTACTGAAGTCTGTTCTAAAATTGCTTCGCGAGATTTACCTACTGTTTTGGGTACAATACCATGTTCCAGGTTATAAGCAATCTGTTTTTCTCGTCTCCTGTTAGTTTCATCAATGGTTTTCTCCATACTATCCGTCATACCATCGGCATACATAATTACACGACCCCGGTCATTACGGGCTGCCCGGCCAATAGTTTGAATTAACGACTTTTCTGAACGAAGGAACCCTTCTTTGTCGGCATCTAAAATGGCTACCAAAGTTACCTCCGGTAAATCCAGGCCTTCACGCAAAAGGTTAATCCCAACTAAAACATCGAATTCCCCTAAGCGTAAGCCACGTAAAATCTCTACCCTTTCTAAAGTTTTAATTTCTGAGTGGATGTAACGGGTCTTAATATTCAAACGATCCAAATACTTGGTTAGCTCTTCAGCCATGCGCTTGGTAAGCGTGGTAACTAAAATCCTCCCGCCGTCTTTAATGGTTAGGTCTATTTCATCTAAAAGATCATCTACCTGATTAATAGCCGGACGTACTTCTATAATTGGATCTAACAGCCCGGTAGGACGAATTACCTGTTCTACCACTACACCTTCTGACTTTTCCAGTTCATACTCTGCAGGTGTAGCACTTACATAAATCGTTTGTGGAGCCAGTGCCTCAAATTCATTGAAATTCAAAGGACGGTTGTCTAATGCAGCAGGTAAACGGAATCCATACTCAACGAGCGAAAGCTTACGGGAGCGGTCGCCACCATACATTGCCCTGATTTGTGGAACTGTTACGTGGCTCTCATCAATCACCATCAAATAATCTTCCGGAAAATAATCCAGCAGGCAGAAAGGACGCATCCCAGGTGCCCGGCCATCGAAGAAACGCGAGTAGTTTTCAATACCTGAACAATAACCCAGTTCTTTCATCATTTCGATATCGAAATTAGTTCTTTCCTCTAATCGCTTTGCTTCTAATAAATGTTTATCTGCGATGAGCTGATTTTTCCGGATTTCGAGTTCCTCCTGGATACCCCATATGGATTGGGTGAACCGGTCTTTGGGAGTTACAAAAAGATTGGCCGGATAAATGGCCATATCCTCCAGCTTTTCGAGTGTTTTACCGGTAACAGGATCAATTGCCGAAAGCTCTTCAATATCATCTCCAAAAAAAGAAATCCGATAGGCAAAATCTAAATAGGCAGGAAAGATATCTACAGTATCTCCTTTCACCCTGAAAGTACCGCGCTTAAACTCAGTCGTTGTACGGGCATATAAAATTTCTACCAGGCTATGCAGAAAGGCATTTCTTGAAATCCGTAACCCAACACCAAAACGGAAAACCATTCTGGAGAAATCTTCCGGGTTGCCCATACCATAAATGCAGGAAATAGACGAAACCACAATAATGTCCCGCCTTCCACTCATTAATGAAGAGGTGGTACGTAAACGCAGCTTTTCAATCTCCTCATTAATGCTCAGATCCTTTTCGATATAGGTATTACTTGAAGCAATAAAAGCTTCAGGCTGATAATAATCATAATAGGAAACGAAGTAATTCACCGAATTTTCAGGAAAGAACTGCTTAAACTCGCCATACAGCTGTGCTGCAAGGGTTTTGTTGTGGCTGAGAATTAGCGTTGGTTTTTGCGTCTGCTCAATAACATTGGCCACTGTAAAGGTTTTACCTGAGCCGGTAACCCCGAGCAGTGTTTGATAATGCTCTCCTGCATTTACACCTTCAACCAATTGTTTTATTGCGCCGGGCTGGTCACCGGTCGGCTGATATTCTGACGTGATCTTAAATTTCATGGGTAATATCAAATATACGATTTTTTCATTGGCTACCATGGTTGTGACACACGAACCATTTCCAATTATCTTTTCCCTTAAACCCATGGTTTGTGATACACAAACCATGGGCAACTATTTTATTGGTTCGTGAGTCACGGACCAAGGACAACAATTACACCACAAACAAAAAGTCCTGCTGAACTGGTGTTCAACAGGACTTTCTTTTTAGAAACCAGCTTAATTACTTGCCAGCTGCTTTCTGCATAGGATTAGTGCCAACCGACTGACCCCTAACCGCAGCACCAGATTTGGCTTTAAAAGCATGGAATTTACTTTCTTTGGCTTTACCGCCCCAGCCATTGTTTGAGGTATCAATATCGGCCGTTTCTTTAAGTGGGTCAACCAATATCGATTCTACTTCTTTATCCTTCACATAAAATTTAGATGTTTTCAATTCATTGTGTCTCCAAATTTGAGCAGGAATTCTGTCTATTTCTTTTGTTCCATCCTTATAAGTAAATTCTACAATGATCGGCATTACTAAACCGCCCTTGTTGCTAAAGCTTAACTCGTAAAGGTACTTTTCCTTATACTTATCTTGTTCTGCAGCTGGTACAGGTTCAAGTGGAAGCGCTGTTTCAACCCTTGTAGCGGTTGTGGTATCTACAGTAACCATACCCCTATCATATTTGTAATAGAAATCCTGTGCTGCAGTATTTTTCTCTACATAAAAGTTTATCTTTTTATCCTCACGATTTCGGATTTTGGAGATATCATCAAATGCATTTAAGGCAGGGCGATCTATTTTAACCATTCTGGCCCTCGCCGCAGGAACATCTTTAGGAAAATCAACTTTTGCAAACTTTACAGTATCCAGCGCAATGTCGCAAGGATCAGTTCCGTAAAACCAACCTCTCCAGAACCAATCCAAATCCTCGCCACTTGCATCTTCCATGGTGCGGAATAAATCTGCAGGCTCAGGATGTTTAAAAGCCCATCTTCTTGAGTATTCCTTAAATGCGTAGTCGAAAAGTTCTCTACCCATGATGGTTTCACGCAGAATATTCAACCCTGTGGCAGGCTTAGAGTATGCGTTCGGGCCAAAGCGGGCAATATTTTCTGAGTTACTCATTATTGGTTCCAACTCATCCTTAGGCAGTTTCATATAATCAACAATGGTATGAGCAGGACCTTTTTTACTTGGGAACTTATTATCCCAAAGCTCTTCAGTTAAATACTCAACAAAAGAGTTTAGACCTTCATCCATCCAGGTCCACTGGCGCTCATCACTGTTTACAATCATCGGGAAGAAGTTGTGCCCTACCTCGTGTATAATTACGCCCAACATACCATTTTTAGTGCTTTCACTGTAGGTTCCATCCGCATCTGTTCGGCCATAATTGAAACAAATCATCGGATATTCCATTCCGTTCGCTGCTTCAATACTTTGTGCCACCGGGTAAGGATACGGAATGGTAAAATCTGAATAGGTTTTAATGGTATGTGCAACGGCACGAGTAGAAAACTGGCTATACAGGTTATAGGCTTCTTTACCATAAAAACTCATACACATTACTGTATTGTTATTGGCTTCAATTTTTTGGGGCATAGCATCCCAAATAAACTTACGGGAGGCTGTCCAGGCAAAATCGCGCACATTGTTGGCCTGAAAAACCCAGGTCTTTTTAGCAGTAGCCTTCTTGGTTTCAGCAATTTTTGCCTCTTCCAAAGTTTGGATCTGCACAGGTGCCGCAGCAGTTTTCGCTTGATTATAACGGCTTAACTGCGTTGGATTTAGCACTGCGCTGTAGTTTATACACTCTCCGGTTGAACCCACCAAATGATCTGCAGGAACGGTCATTTGTACTCTAAAATCACCAAAAGTTAAAGCAAATTCGCCCCTACCGGTAAACTGATGATTTTGCCAGCCCTGAAAATCGCTGTATACGCACAAGCGTGGATACCATTGCGTCATGGTAAATAAGTAGTTGCCATCGGTAGGGAAATATTCATATCCTCCGCGACCGCCAATACTCATTCTATCGGTAATTTTATAGTTCCAATCTATGTTGAAGATAAATTTCTGACCTGATCTTAGCGCTACAGGCAAATCAACCCGCATCATGGTCTTATTAACCGTATACTTTAGATTTTTACCCAAGGCATCTGTCAATTTAGTTATGTTGATGCCATAACCGTTATTGTTTTTTGCACTCAACTTATCCAAACTTGCTGTAGTACCGATTTCCGGCATTTTCGTTGCGTCCTGATAGTTTGCACTTTTATCTGTACTGTGCTGATTTTCATCCAGCTGCAGCCAGATATACGTTAAGGGATCAGGAGAATTGTTGGTATAGGTTACCGTTTCAGAGCCTGTTAACAAGAGGTTTTTCTCATCAAGCTCGCACTTAATATTGTAATCGGCTCTTTGCTGCCAGTACTTTACGCCGGGTGCACCACTCGCAGTACGCTGCTCATTTGGTGTGGGTAATATCGTACCCAATTGCTCAAACTTATTCCCATGGTTACTCCCAGGGTTATTTTGAATGTTTTGGGCCATGGTTAAACTTCCAGAAAGAAGCAGCAAACCAGACAGGGTAAACAGTTTATTCATAATATGTTAGTTATTAAAAAGGAATTCGTTCTAAAGCCATTTTTAAAGCCAGGCTAAATACGGCCGCGGAAATAAACAAAACCCAACTCAGGCGTTTTATCCGCGTATAATTAAAAATAATAAAAGTAATCAGCAGGATAATCATCACCATAAACACCTGGCCTGCTTCTAATCCAATATTAAACCCAAACAAACCCCAGCCAATGTTTTGATCTTTTGCCAACATCATGCGGATAGAATTAGCGAAACCCATACCATGGATTAAACCAAAGCCTAATGCCAAAAAGTAATTAATCTTGATAGACTTTAAAGAAAAATTTCTCCTGAACAGATTACTTATGGCCGTAATGACGATGGTGCAAGGAATTAAAAATTCTACCCATTTACTGTCAAAGCGAATAATATCCATAACACTTAGCAAAAGCGTTAATGAATGCCCGATAGTAAATGCGGTTACTAAGATCAATACCTGCTTCACATTATGATAGCTATAAATAGCCACCAGTACCAGAATAAAGAGCTGATGATCCAGCGCATCCGCACTGATAATGTGTTCCCAACCTAATTTAAAATAAAAGATAAAATCTTGTAATGGCATTTATGAATATTTTGTTTGGGCTTTATTTAAAGCTTAAAATTAAATTTTAATTTATAAAATGAGTAAGGTTCCCTAAAAACATGGCCATAAATACCAAATTTGTTACTAAAAAATTTAAAATCACCATCAAAATTGAATAGATAGTGCCAATATTAAGCAATGTGTTAGCTGTCACGCTGTAGTTTGTTAGCAAGTCCCCGGTCTTTCAGCACTGTCTTAAGGTGGTCGCTCTCCTCTTCACAAGCCTTCGTTACTAAACCCGATATAAGTGGAAAGCCGCAACGAGGCACAAGTGAGGACTCTAAACGTTTAGCGGGCCCAAAGCTCCTGTTTATAGAAACCCACACATTTTCTGACAAGGATTTTCTAAAATTCATAACGCTATCAGATTGTAAACCAGACTGATCTTAAGCTTCACAACTCTAAATCCTATATTTATTCAACCTTAAACCCAGCTCATATGGTTAGATTAAAATACTACTTTCAAAGACCGGAAAAAGGTTATGATCCGGTACCGGCTGAATTTGCTGCAAAATACTCCGAGAATGAATATCAAAAATTGGACAATAAAGTAGTAGATAACATCTGTAGCCAATTGGGATCATTAGAAAACAGAACTTTAATTGATCTGGGCGGCGGACCCGGTCAGTTTAGCCTTGCGTTTGCTAAACGTGGAGCTCAGGTAACCTGGCATGACATTAGCCAGAATTATTTAAAAATTGCAAGGGAAAAAGCTAAAAATAATAAGGTTAAGATTAATTTTAGCCTGGGCTACCTGGAAGAGGCAAAAGGTAAATTCGACTTACTTTTTAACCGGATTTGCTGGTATTATTGCCTAAATGACAAACAATTTGCCCGCCAGATTTATGATTTATTAAATGTTGGAGGTAAAGGATTAATTATCGTGAATAACGAAGACTACCTCAACAAAGAATTGCAAGTGGAGAAGCCATTAAAGAAACTAATTATTAAATTTAGTTTTTGGTTGAATGAAAAACTAGGTATAAAGCTTACTCACGTCCACCCCTCTCACCAGAAACTTAAAAAGATTTTCTCCAAACTAAAATTTCAAAACCTAAACATTGAAAGGAATGGCCACAACACCTTAATTACGTTTAACAAGTAGTACGTTTATTGTTAACTTTGCGTTTAAACAAAAACAGGTTTATGCACAGTGTTAAATATGGCTTAGTACTTTTTCTTTTTACATTCTTAAATTTAGCTGCCGGTACCCGCCATCCCTTACACGTGAGCACTACGGAAATAAATTATAATGCTAAAGAAAAGGCACTTGAAATCAGTTGTAAAATATTTACCGATGATTTTGAAGCCATTTTAGCGAAGGTTTATAAACAAAAAATTGATTTGGCCAGGCCTGAGCTTAAAAAGAACATGGATGAACTGGTAAAAAAATACCTGATTTCACACCTGCATTTGAACGCTAACGGCAAAGCTGTTCCTTTAGATTATATTGGCTTTGAGATCGATCATGAAGCCACAAACATTTACCTTGAAGTAGGAAAAGTAAGCTCCTTAAAAGCCGTATCCGTAAATAATACGATCCTTTATGATCAGTTTGATGATCAAATGAGTATTCTGCATATTGTGAAGGGAAATACCAGAAAGAGTACTAAAATCCTTTACCCCGACCAAACCTTTACGGCAAACTTTTAATTGTAATTTTTGTATTAGATATAAAATGAGTATTAAAATAACATTAATTTTAATACTGCGTTTTACGTAATAGTCACATTTCCGAGAGGAAAATTTGTTGTAACCTTAGTTAATATTTGTTCCCCTAATGTTTAAATAAGCTATGCATCTAATCATCTTCTCAAGTGTTTTGACACCGAGGATCAAATATATCTTTAGCTTTTTGTTTAAAGACATTTTAAAGATAGAGGTTGAGTTTACTGGAAACAGCCAGTACTTTTTAGAAAGTAATCTTTCCAAAATCAGTTATGGGGAAGAGCCGCTGGCAGATGAGCTTTTCTTTAAAAGCAGCCCACTTTTGTTCGCTAATAAAGTAGAAGAAATAACGCTTAAGACTGTACCTTTCGGAGATTATCAGGTTCCTTTCCCGGTTCAGGGTTCCGCACTCCCCTTTGATGTTTTTGCTGCTTCATTTTTTTTAATAAGCAGATACGAAGAATACCTCTTTCAAAAGAAAAGCAATGAAGATTTTAAAGCCTCTAAGAGTCTTCAGCACAAGTGGAAGATACTAAAACGTCCTATTATTGATGAATGGGCGCTGATGCTGAAAAATCTGATCCTCAAAAAATTTCCGGATTTCAAATTTCATCAGAAGCATTTCAGCCACCACCCGACCATCAATTTCACGGTTAATCCAAGTTTGCCTCCAGGGTTTGTAAATAAATCTAAGTTTCTTTTTAGTGCACTGTTTCAAAGAAGAAATCGTTACTTAAGCAGCAAGTTTGACCGGCTTACCGGAATCGATATCAACAATGAAAAAGTGCTGCAACAGGTAACCGAATGGCTTGGCCCAAAGAAAACCAAACCGCTTTACTTCGTCAATTTTCCCAACATTCCAACGGCATATTTGAAAGTAAACGGACTTACCAAAACGTTGTCGCAAAAGGCTGTCGGGTTGCTCAGACCCTGTGCTGATAGTGCACAAGGCATCAGCACCATTAAGGATAACCTTATTAAACTCAAAAAAATACACCCCGAACTGATTCACCTTACCAGTCAGCAACTGGAAATATTAAAGTTTCCCATCTGTTATCTTAATCTTTTGAGCTCCCAGTTCATCTCCGACTTTTCTATGGGTTACGCCGATACCATCGGGTTCAGAGCCGGTACCTGTACACCATTTAACTGGTACGACCTGCAACTGGAAAAAGCAACCCCATTAAAGGTTAATGCTTATTGTGTAACCGATCAAACCCTTCAGTTTATCCCACTTGAAGAAGGAAAAAAAATTATCCAGCACCTCGTAGATCAGGTAAAAGTGGTGAATGGCACATTTTACAGTGCCTGGCAGCTTAGAAGTTTGTCTGATCACTTAAAGTATAAAAAACTGAAAACCCTCTTTACAGAAATGCTACAATCTGTTGGAGATTGAACAATTTTTGCTGCAATAAGAATATTAACCTTAAATTTAACCAAGGAAATACCTTAACAGCAACCATCCATCATGATTTTTAACCTCAGCAAAACGAAATCCATAGCCAATACCTTCATTGCCGAATTACGAGATGAAGAGATTCAAAAGGATTCTATGCGTTTCCGTAAAAACCTGGAACGTATCGGGGAGTTTTTTGCTTACGAAATCAGCAAGAATCTTAAATATGATATCAAAGAAGTAGTTACCCCGCTGGGGGTTTCCTCTTGTGAAGTATTAGCACAGCAACCGGTTCTGGCTACCATTTTGAGAGCTGGCTTACCTCTTCAACAAGGACTGCTTAACATTTTTGACAAGGCAGAATGCTGTTTCATTTCAGCCTATCGGAAAGTAAAAAAGAGTGGTGATTTTGTTATCCAGATGGATTACATCTCCAGCCCGGATTTAAACGACCGTGTATTGATCATGGCCGACCCTATGTTGGCCACTGGCCAAAGCATGGTAATGTGTTGTAAAGAACTGATTAACAGATATAAAATCACAGAACTTCACATTGTTGCAGCCATTGCAAGTACGGTCGGTGTAGAGCATGTACGGGCCAATTTACCCAAAGCAAAACTTTGGCTGGGTGCTATTGATGAAGAAATGACCAGCAAATCGTACATTGTTCCAGGTTTAGGAGATGCCGGTGATCTGGCCTATGGCGAAAAGGTATAGTGCATCACTTTTAATTCAAAAAACCAGAATTTAGTGGCTTTGCAAGAAATCTTTGCGAACTTTGCCTTTATATGCATCATTCCAAAAAACATATCTTCTTTGACCTCGATCATACCATTTGGGATTTCGACCGCAATGCTGAAGAAACACTAAATGAACTCTATTATACCTACAAGCTCGATGAACTGGGTTTAAAATCTTGCGCAGATTTTATTACTACCTACACTGAAAATAACCATAAGCTTTGGGCAGATTACCACTTAGGAAAAATTACAAAAGAGTTTCTCCGTTCAGAGCGTTTTAGCAAAACCTTTCTTCAAATGGGTATTCATCCCGATGCAGTACCCCATCAGTTTGAAGATGACTATGTAAGCATTTCTCCTACTAAAACCAATTTATTTGAAGGAGCAGAAGATGTTTTAAGCTATTTACAACAGAAGTATACCCTGCATATTATCTCTAATGGCTTTAAAGAAACAACCTTAACCAAAATGAATCTTTCTAAGCTGAATCCTTATTTTCAAAACGTAATCATTTCTGAAGATGTTGGGGTGAACAAACCCAGTCCTATTATTTTTGAGTATGCATTGGATAAAGCCAGGGCGCTCAAAGCAGAAAGCATTATGATTGGTGATAGTTTGGAGGCTGATATTTACGGCGCTTTGAATTTCGGTATGGAAGCCATCTTCTTTAATCCAACCCAAAAGGAAAAACCAGCGGATGTGAAGAAGGAGATCTTACATCTTAAAGAACTGCTGGAACTATTTTAGTAATTGTTATGAACACCCATTTTTATACGCCCTACAGGACTCAATTTTCTTACCGTTTAAAATGTTTAAGCACCTTTAATCCAGCCATGCTTTACCATTCCACTTTTGTGGCATTTTTGGAGAAACAGTAATTCGGTTTATCTTTATTGAATGAAGATTTCAAAAATCAATGCTGCTATTCACCAAATTGTAAATGCTTATAAAGCAAAGCTGCTTCATTATCCCGAAGCTGTTTTTCAGGCCACACCACCCATTGCTGGCTGGAGTTACAGCGAGGTGTATTCGCATATTTTTGATTCCAGCTTTCTGTCTGTAATGGCTTTAGAAAACTGTATTACCGGTAAAGCTGAGCACCAAAAAACGGTTTTTGCTGTTAAACTGATTTTGTTTTTCGGATCCCTGCCCCCTCAAAAATATAAAGTGCCTTCAAAACTGGCTGATCGGGTGAAGAAAATCACTAAAGTTGAAGCACTAAGCTTTATCCATCAATTTGAAAATGCCCTGGCCAAGGCTTATCCTGGTATTGCTCAGGCTGATGTTAATCTAAAGACAAAACATCCCCGTTTGGGCTATTTGAATGCAAAACAGTGGCTCCGTTTTATTGAAATTCATTTAAAACACCATTTAAAACAGCTTAACCGCATAGAAAAGAGTTTTCTGCATAGCATTTAATTTTTACATCTTTGCGTTAATGAAATTACCCGTTATAAAAGGTTTTGATGAGGAGGCATTTAACAAGTATTTGAAAAATACGGGTTGGCTGATGTTTGGAAAAATCTTAAGCTTGCTGGTTGGCTTGCTGGTAGCGCGATATCTGGGTCCGGATTCTTTTGGTGAATTAAATTTTGGATTGGCGCTAGTGGCCATTTTAGCTGCTGTAGGCGCTTTAGGGTTGGATACTTTTATCATCAGAGAAATTGTACAGGAACCAGATAAAAAAAATGAAATTTTAGGTACTTCTCTTTGGCTAAGAATAATAACAAATGCCTTGTTAATTCCTGTTGCCATGGGTATTTATGGGTTAAGTCATCATTTGTCATCAACTCCCGGTCAATCATTAACCCTGATGGTAGGCTTGCTAGCCTTGGCCTCTTTCTTCAAATCTTTCAATGTCATTGACGTTTATTTTCAATCGCAGGTACAATCAAAATACGTAGTTCAAGTACAAAATATCTGTCTGATCATCTCAGCAGCAGTAAAAATTACAATAGTTTCATTAAACCTGCCTTTAATTTATATCGTTCTGGCCTTGGTTTTTGATGGCTTGATATTGGCTTTTGGATTAGTGCTTATTTATCAAAGAAAAGGGTTTAACATTTTCGAATGGACTTACAATAGCACAAGAGCCCGATCTCTTCTTAAACAATCTGCTCCATTAATACTTTCTGCCGTAATGGTTTCACTTTACATGAAGATTGATGTAGTGATGCTTAAAGATGTTGGTAGCAAAGCGGTAGGTATATACAGTGCAGCAGCCAATCTGAGCGAGGCCTGGTATTTTATACCTGTAGCTATAATTACCTCTGTTTTCCCTGCGCTTATAAATGCAAGAAAAACAGATCATGAGCGTTACATTAAAAGATTGGGCAATCTTTATGACCTGTTAATATTTATTTGTATCCCTACAGCCATTATTGTGAGTTTTTCCGGCAATTTCATTATCCACCTACTCTATTCCAACAGGTATGAGGGAGCCGGAGCAATGTTATCTATCCATATCTGGTCGGGCGTTTTCGTATTTTTAGGGAGCGCGAGTTCTCAATATCTTTTAGCAGAGAGTTACACCAAAATAGCTTTTTACAGAACTGCCGCCGGAGCCTTGGTAAACATCTTATTAAATCTTTGGTTAATACCAAAATATGCAGGAATAGGTGCATCGATAGCTACTCTTATCGCTTGTGCTGTTTCTACATTTTATCTTTTATTTATACCCAAAACCCGTCAGCAAGGTATAATGATGTTAAAATCATTATTTTTGGTCACGGCATTTCAAAAAATATTTAAACGTTGAGCACTTTAAAAGCATTAACCCGGTTAATCGCCAAGCCTCAAAGGCTAAAAGCATTATTATCATATGGCCATAAAGGCTACTTAAACAGCATTGGCTGGTTTACTGCATTCGATAAAAAACAGGCAGTTGATGGCCATGGCCAGGCCTTGCCCTGGGTAACGTACTCTTTTATTGATTTTATTAAAAACCGGATCAATAAAAATCAGGATATTTTTGAATACGGATCCGGAAGCTCAACCATTTTCTATGCAGAACGTGCCAAATCAGTTACTTCTGTAGAGCATGACAAAGGCTGGTTTGATCGGGTTAAAAATACCAGCCCAGGTAACGCAGAAATGATTTTCTGCCATTTGGAAAAAGATCGCGAATATGCACAGAAAGCTAAACTTCTGAATAGAAAATTTGACATCATTATTGTAGATGGCCGCGACCGGGTAAACTGTTGTAAATATAGCATTGATGCCCTTTCAAGTCAGGGTGTATTGGTACTGGATGATAGCGAGCGTGAAGTTTACGATCCGGCAAGAACATTCCTGAAACAAAATGGCTTCAAAGAATTGAGCTTTAGCGGTATTTCCCCAGGCCTTTTTTACGAGAAAGCCACTTCAGTATTCTACAAGGCGGATAATTGTTTAGGAATTTAATTGCGGGAGCTCTACCATGTTAAGCGAAGAAGTTAAAACGGCCTACGATAATTTTTATACCAATAGCGATGTTGCCTGGCGCATGCTTGGTGCAAAATACAAGGCACAAAATATAGTTGATGTTTGTAAAGGCATCAAACCCCAAAAAGTACTCGAAGTTGGTGCTGGTGATGGAAGCATCCTGCATTTTTTAAATGAATGGAATTTTGCTCCGGAACTTTATGCACTGGAAATCGCGCAAAGTGGCGTAGAACTTATTAAAGAAAGGAAACTTTCAAGGCTTGTTCTCGCCCAGTCTTTTGATGGGTATAAAATCCCCTTTGAAGATAATGCCTTTGACCTGGTAATCCTTGCCCATGTATTGGAGCACGTAGAACACGAACGTATTTTATTACGCGAATTAAAGAGAGTTGCCAAATACATTGTGGTGGAAGTACCTAAAGATTATCGTTTCGGTGTAGATAAACGCATGAAACATTTTCTGGACTACGGCCACATTAACATGTACACACCTACTTCATTGAGGTTTTTATTGCAAAGTGAAGGCCTGGAAATATTGGAAGACAAAGTTTCGATGACAGCTCCTGAAACCACCAAGTTTAATGAGTTTATTAACAGGAAAGCACCCAAAACGTTTACTAAAAACCTCAAGATAGAATTAGAATACCGGTTGAAGAAAGTACTCGGCAACTTTCTCGGGAGGAAGAAACAAGAGCAATTTGCAAATGCCTATACTGTTTTAACACAGAAATCTGATTCTAACCTGCACATATTTTAGTTTCAGTAAATATGCAAAACCTGGCACCCATAGCACTTTTTGTTTATAATCGCCCGCAGCATACTGCGCGGACACTAAAGTTTTTACAACAGAATTTGTTGGCTGCTGATAGTAGATTATATATTTTCTCAGACGGTGCAAAAAGGCCAGAAGACGAGCAAAAGGTAATTGAAGTAAGAGAAATCATCCGCAATGCAGAAGGTTTTAAATCGGTTAAAGTTATAGAACGCCACGAAAATGCGGGTCTCGCAAATTCGGTTATAGCTGGAGTAAGTCAGTTGATAAATGACTACGGCCATGTAATTGTTTTTGAAGATGACCTGATTACATCACCACATACCCTAACCTATTTTAACGATGCGCTAAACCGTTATAAAACAGCGGAGAAAGTAATGCACATTGGAGCTTACATGTACCCATTGAGAGCAGACGATCTTCCACAGGCATTTTTCTATAGGGCAGCCACAAGCTGGGGATGGGCAACCTGGGCCAGGGCCTGGAAAAATTTCGAACCCAATATAGATACCCTCATATCCCAATTTGATCAGCAAAAGAAATCAGCATTTGCCATCGATAATACGATGAACTTCTGGAAACAAATGCAGGAATTTAAAAAGGGTAAAAACAATAGCTGGGCGATCCGTTGGTATGCTTCCATATTTTTAAAAGGAGGCTTAACACTTAACCCTTCCCAATCTTTAGTTAACAATATCGGTCACGATGGTACTGGGGTTCATTCTGGCATAAATGATATTTACAATGTTATCATCAATCCAAAGCCTGTAACGGAGTTCCCTGAGGTTGTGGAAGAAAACCAAATGGTTTACCAGGCCATTAAAAACTTTTTAGCCAATAGAAAAGGTAATCTTTGGGATAGAATTAAGCGATTTTTACAAGAAAAGCTAAATAAATAATCTATTAACAAACATTCTACATTAAGATTTCAGTAATATTTGCCGTTGAGAAACAAAATTTCTTAACAAAAAGCTTATATCCCTTAATTTATTAATGGATTTGGGCTTAACTTTAGGATTCAATTTTTTATTATGAAAAGATTATTCCTAATCCTCCTGTTCTTATCTGGTTATGTGTATGCTCAAAATGCACCTGAACCTTATGGTGCAGTGCCATCCAAACGCCAGTTAGCCTGGCACGACATTGAAGTATATGGCTTGATCCACTTTACCCCAACTACTTTTGAAAACAAAGAATGGGGATTCGGTGATGCCGATCCTAAAAGTTTCAACCCAACAGATTTTAATGCAGAACAGATTATCAGCGCCGCAAAAGCCGGAGGCTTGAAGGGCATCATTCTGGTAGCCAAACACCATGATGGTTTTGCTTTGTGGCCAACCAAAACTACCAATTACAACATCAGTAACAGCCCATTCAGAAATGGAAAAGGCGACTTAGTTAAGGAAGTAGAGCAAGCGGTTAGAAAGAACGGACTGAAATTTGGCCTCTATTGCTCCCCATGGGATCGCAACAATCCCAATTATGGCACGCCAACCTATTTATCTATTTATCAGGCACAGCTTAAAGAATTATACAGCAATTACGGTGAACTTTTCATCAGCTGGTTTGATGGAGCCAACGGTGGAGATGGATATTATGGTGGTGCCAGAGAGCGCCGTTCAATTGACAATACGGTATACTACGATTGGAATAATACCTGGGCCATCACCCGTAAAAAACAGCCTATGGCTAATATCTTCAGCGATATTGGCTGGGACGTGCGTTGGGTGGGCAATGAAGACGGGCATGCTGCCGAAACCAGCTGGGCTACATTTACACCAATGGCTCCTGAAGGTAAAAATGCAGCTGTTCCAGGACAAGCAAACTACCCTCAAAGCCCAATGGGAATTAGAAATGGTAAATTTTGGATGCCTGCAGAATGTGATGTACCTTTACGTAAAGGATGGTTTTACCATGCAACAGAAAAACCTAAAACTCCTGAAACGTTATTCGATCTTTACCTCAAAAGTGTAGGCAGAGGTGCGGGATTAGACTTAGGATTGGCTCCTGATACCCGTGGACAACTCCATGCAGATGATGTAGAAGCGCTAAGAGCCTTCGGAAGCACCGTAAAGAATACCTTTGCCAATAACCTGGCTAAAAATGCCAGTATTGTGGCAAGCAATACCCGCGGTAAAAAATTTGACGCCAGCAAAATCTTAGATGGTAACAAGGAAAGCTATTGGGCAAGTACTGATGACATGCATACTGCCAGTCTGGAACTTGACCTTAAAACACCCCAATCCTTTGATATAATCAGTTTGCAGGAATATATTCCACTGGGACAAAGAATTGAGTCTTACAACGTAGAAATCTGGTTCAACAATACCTGGCAAAAGGTTTATAAAGGCACCAGCATTGGGGCGAAAAGACTGATCAAATTAGACGATGCCGTAACTACTTCAAAAGTGAAATTGAATATTACCCAATCACCGGTATGCCTTACTTTGAGTGAATTTGGGCTTTATAAAAAAACACCTTAGGAAATTTACTTTTCTTCGGCATATAACAATTCAAAGATCTGACCTATCGCTGTAGAAGTCTGCTTGCTATAGCGATAGGTACTATCTGATTTAATATCTCTGTACATTAACATAACTGCCTGATGAGAGGCTTTTGCCAGCTTCAGCTTCCTATCTCGTGCAATAGCGTCTTCTGATTTGACCGTTAGCTTTTCCATTTGTTTCGCCAGTTCGAGGTTCTTTTCCGTTGGGGCAATACCATCCGTTTTAATGGCGTTCAATTTTACATCTTTAGGCAAAGAGACTCTAAGCCGCATAATGTTATTGATTACTTCAAGATTAGTATTAAACCTGGCATTAAGTTCCCGGTACAATTCTGTTTGGTACTTCGGACTGAAATAAATCATCCCCGAAAAGAACAAAAGAAAAAGTAAGGAAGCGGTAGCATATCGTGCCCAGGATTTAAGCAAGACCGTCTTTTCTACCTTAAAAGTTAAGAGGTAACACAGAATAAAACCTGAAAGAAATCCTCCGATATGTGCTGCATTATCTACTCTTTTACCCATACTGCCATTTATAAGAACAATAGCGGATACAAATAACGTACTGATTAAGAGCGCTCTTGTTGCATTCTTTTCATATGACTTATTTAGCAGTAAAGCAATAAAAGCACCATAAAGTCCCATTATTGCGCCAGATGCGCCCATCATAATCGTTTCCTGATGGAAAGTAAGGCTTACCAGGCCTCCACAAACTCCGCTCAACAAGTATACGTACAGGAACTTTTTCCAACCCAGTTTATTTTCAATCATCAAACCCAGGTAAACTAAGGCATACATATTGAAAAAGAGATGAGAAAGAGATGCGTGAATAAACTGATAACTGATTAATCGCCAGTACTGTCCATCCAACACCATATTGCGATGATTTACCCCAAAATTTAAAGCCATTTTTTTAGCTTCCATCTGTATGGCGTAGTAATCAACCGAGTTACCTTTTGCTGCAATGAAATTGCGCATCAGGAAAATAGAAATGGCGATGGTAGCGAGGTAGTAAAATGCATTTAACAATACCAGAACTGGGGTAACAGTATATCCTTTCTGCGGAAAGAAAAGATATAAAAAGTTCTTAATTTTATCTTTAGTGGCCAGCGGTGCCTGTTCAAAATAGTTTTTATCCTGATCCGCTATCTGTTGATGGTGTTGAGCCAGCCTTTCTTCCCAAATATCCTTTAAATGAAATTCTACATACTCAAACTCGTGAAAAAACTTCGCAAGATTAGCCTCATTCTTTCCATAGTCGTTAAACAGCATTTGAATGCCGACACATTCGCTTTTTATCACTGCAAAATCGCCATGAATCCGCACTGAGATTTCCTCACTATAAGATTGAAATGAAATTTTGGTATAAGCAATCAATCCACTTTCAGAAAGATGGCTTAAACTCCAGCCCAGATTTTTGATCGCTTGCTGAGCAACAATCAGGTATTTATCAGCAGGAAAGCCTGCTAAAGGAATGTATTTTTCTGTTTTTGGCGAATAACCCCAATTTACTGACATAGAGCGCAATTATTTTCTTGCCTCTAAGATAATATATGGTGATAAACTTTTGCTCTCGAAAGGAATAATCCTGGTAAATATTTTTCCGCTTAGCCAAACCAGCTTCTTAAACAAGCGAACACCGGCAGATTTTTCAGCTTCATTTTCTAACCAGATACTGAAACGACCAAAATAGCCCGATTTCACATCTTTTAATCCGGCTTCCTCGCAAATGCACTTAAGTAAGGCCGGGTCCATGCTGTTGATGTTATGCTTATCGTAATTCTCTTTATCAAAGTTCTTCTGAAACCAACCATTAACCGCTTTAAAATTCGGTAATGTAATGAATAAAGTTCCTCCGGGTTTAACAAAGGCAATATGTCGCTTAATAATATCAGCTGTATCGTTAAAATGTTCAATTAAGCCACAGCTCAATACTAAATCATAAGTTTGTTCTGGTTGGTAGTTAAAAAGATCTGTTTCAATGATATGGATATCCTTTTCAGTTAATCCGTTCTTTTCAAGCAGCTCATTTACCACAGGAGGATGAACAAAATAATCTAACAAGGTAACATCCAGATCGAAATATTTTTTCAAAAAAACAGCATAGTAGCCAGGGAAACCTCCTAATTCAATAGCATTTTTAACGCTATTTTTCGAAATTATTTCTGCCAATTGGCGATGAAACAGATAATTGGATGGCAATTGCACTGCTAATCCTTTTTTACTCTCCCAATAATTTACCCAAAAAGCCCTGTCGGTTAATAAATTTGCCATGTACTAAAATTTCGAAGCACCAAAGAAACGGAAAAAGTTTTAATTGATGTTTAATTGTTTAACTGTTTAACTGAAGAACTGCCTAACCGACTAACAATTAAACGAGTGGACGATTAAACAATTAAACTCCAAAACCCTATTTCAAATCCTTCAAAATCTCCGCTACAGCTTTTTCCAATTGGGGATCTTTATCTGCCAGGCGATCTTCGAAAGTATTTTTTATATAAATATCTGGCTTAACGCCTTCTTTCTCTATATTCTGCCCATCCATGGTGTAACAGCCCCAGGAAGGTAAGCGGTAAGATGATCCGTCAACTAAACCTTTCCCAGAGGTAAAAATAATCCAGCGATAGGTTTCTGTTCCGATCACCTTGCCGAGTTTTAGTTGTTTAAATCCAGCAGCTGTCATTTCTGCATCACTTAAAGATTGTTCATTAATTAACAACACAATGGGCTTCGCTGCGGGGCCAAAGTTGCTTTGTGGGGCTAACTTTCCTCCTCTATATTTCCATTGCAAATATGGGCGCTGAGATAGGAATCTTAGAACGTCATCATGAACATTACCTCCGGTATTGTAGCGAAGATCCAAAATGATGGCATCTTTGTTTTCCTCCTGCTCCATCATGTCTAATAAAAACCTTTCCAGCTCTCCACCGCTCATATTTTTCATGTAGGAATAAGCAATCCTGTTCTTCCCCCATTTATCTACATTCCTGCGGTTTTGGGTAATCCATTCATCATAAAGGTTTGTCCGCAAAGTTGCAGAACTCTCCGGGTGCACATTTGCAATGACTTCTTTTCCATTGCGCAGTAGTGTCAGGGTCATTTCACGATCTAATGAGGGTTTACTGAAATAGTAGTCACGGTCGATCTTCTCGTCTACCTCAATTCCGTTTACTGCTTTTAGCACATCGCCGGCTTTAACATTAACTCCTCCTGCTGCTGCATTGCTTTTAGCTACGATCCTTTCTACCTGCAGGGGATTTTCATTAGAAAATAATATCCCTGTTTCATTTGTCGTATAGGTTAGATTTTTACGCTCTTCGGGGCCGTTACTATTGAATCCCATATGAGAAGAATTCAGCTCACCCAGCATATCATTTAATAGAATTCTCAGGTCGTTGCGGTTGTTTACATATGGCAGATAAGCCGCATACTGCGTTTTCATTTTCTCCCAATCTACACCATGAAACTTTTCATCGTAAAAATTCTCATCTAAGCCTACCCAGGTTTCATAAAACATCTGGTTAAACTCCGCATTGAGGTTTCTGGTAAATTTGTAATTGTGGTCAATTCTATCTGCTTTGTTTGCATCGATATTATATTTATTGATTACGCCATTAATCAACATAAAATATCTATCGCCACTTTGAATGATACCAAAACCACCCCCATCTGCAATTTTCTCCGTTTTTCTGTTTTCGAAGGGTTCTAATGTTGTTCTGTAGATTCCTGGTGCCCCACCTTCATGATTCGAGCTGTAGAAAACATAAGTTTTATCTCCTTTTGCAAAAACATCGGTACCAAACTGTCCTCCAAATCCCGGACCAACCAATTCTATGCGATCTAAGATATCCTGTGTATTAATCGTGATTACATTTGCTGGTTTGGCTGTTGGCTTAACCTCATTCTTATTCTTTACAGTATCTGCCGCTTTTACTTTTTTATTCTCCTTTGGATCCGTTATCCCTGGTTTAATCTCTTTTGGTTCCGGTTTATTTTCTTTAAAAAGTTCGTCAAACTTATCTGATCGAAAAGGTTCATCATAATTGTTCAGTGCCATCCTGTAGATATGGCTATTCGACAAACCACTGGGATAAGCAGGCTTGGTTCTGGCACTGGTAAAAAAAATGTATTTACCATCAGGAGACCAGGCCGGACTGGTTTCTGTAACACCTGTATTGGTTAAATTTGTGGTTTTATTGTTTTTGATATGATGCACCACAATATCTTGTTCAAAGTTTCTGTAAACCGTAAATAAAACATACTCATCATTTGGAGAAAAACTCGGAGCGGCGTTTTGTATGGCCCAAAACTCATCGGTAACAATGGTTTTGCTACCCAATGTTTTTAAATCCATTAACCGAAGCTCATTTCTGCCGCTTAGGTAAACGGCCTGGGTTTTGGCTTTGTTAAAGGTAATATCCCTGTTATTGGCTTTATCTTTCGTTATCTGTTTTGGTGTACCTTTTCCGTCACCTGTTATGGTAAACCAGTTTTGGTAGCCACCAGCAGTCTGACTAAACAAAATGGTCTTATTATCAGCCAGCCATTTACACTCCATTGCCCGCTCGCCGGTATTGGTAATCTTCCGGATAAACTTACCCTCTGCATCACTTACAAAAAGCTCACCGCGGGAGATAAAGGCTATCTTTTTTCCATCCACAGCAGCATCAAAATAAGAAATATTACCCCTAACATCGTATTCCTGTTCTTTGCTCAACACCTGGTTTCTGCTCGAATTGATGTTTACTTTCTCTGTTTTCTTTGTGGCTACATCATAGGTGTAAAGCTGATAATCTTTTTCAAATACAATTAATGAACCATTAGCAGCTACAAAAGGGCGTTTAACAGAACTGTCGAACTTTGTAAGGGCGGTTTTTTTCCCATTGTTAAAAGTGTAAAGGTTATATTCTTCATTTCCCTCATCAGAAACAAAGTACACATTACCCTTTTGATCTACTGAAGTCCAAAAATCCTTTCCGTTATAATCTGTATACCGTTTATAACTTTTGTTTTTAGGATTGTAAGATTGAATATCAGGATTGTACGCGCCTTTATAGTGCTTACGGTTTGGAAAACGATAACTTTCCCAGGTATCATTAAAAAACAATTGCCCGTCTGGCGCTTCTGCAATGTGATGGGTTGTATTGAAGTAATTATCGAAAAGGCGGATGGCAGATCCTCCATTTACCATTACCTTGTAGCTCGAAAAGGAATTATAGCGCCCTGAAGTAAAATAGATACTTTTAGAGTCCCAGCCCCAATTATCAACTTCATCTGTCGCATCATTAAAAGTAAGCTGTCTGATATCTCCTCCAGCCATAGGCATAACATACACATCCTGGTTTCCAAATTGATTAGAAGAAAATGCCAGCCATTTACCATCCGGAGAAACCTTTGGATTAATTTCTTCTCCCTGCATCGCTGTAATACGTGTTGCCAAACCGCCTTTTACCGGAACTTTCCAGATATCGCCATCGTAACTGAATACTATTGTTTGTGCATCGGGCGTTAAAGCTGGGTATGCGGCAAAATAAGTTTGATTTTGTCCTAATGAATAGGCGGGTACCAGCAAAGCAGCTATTTTTAGTGCTTTAAAGAAAGATTTTATCATAAGTTAGCGATAAGGATGTTTGGAAAGATGAAAATACGCAACAGTTTTTATAATCGTAAACAATAAAATGTATTTTTGAGAGATTTGAAAGTTGTACACTTAAATACTTATGATGGCAATGGCGGAGCAGGCCGTGCTTGTTTACGCCTGAGCGATGCGCTTAAGGCATCTGGTATTGATTCGAAGGTTTTGGTATACTATAAATTCGGTCAAAATCCTAAAATAGATACATTCAGCAAGAACCCTTTCCAAAAGGCGAAAGCAGTTTACAATATTTTGGCTGAACGCTATTTTTCTAAATGGTTGAGCAAATCGGTCAAAACCCCTTTCAGTTTGCAATGGTACGGTCGGTCGGTAATTAACCATCCTGATGTTAAAAATGCCGATGTCATACATCTCCACTGGATAAACCATGGTTTTTTAAACCCCAGGTTTTTAGCCCAGTTAGATGAACTGGAAAAGCCTGTGGTATGGACTTTTCATGATAGCAATGCGTTTACCGGTGGCTGCCATGTACGGTATGGTTGCGAGCACTTTCATCAACAATGTGGCAACTGCCCGATTTTAAAGCTGAGTGGCAAGAATGATATCTCTCATAAAACCTGGCTCCGCAAGCAGAAAGCATATACAGAACTAAATTTTCACATTGTTGCACCCAGTAACTGGATGGCCAAATCGGTAAAATTCAGCAGTTTGTTGGGCACCAGAAAAACCACTGTAATTCCAAACACCATAGAAACACAGATTTTTAAACCCTATGTAAAATCTGAAGCTAAAAAAGTACTTAAAATAGATCCGGATAAATTCGTATTGATGAGTGGTTTTATGCCTTCTAAAAACGATAAGCATAAAGGAACTCCTTACCTGATTGAAGCTTTAGAAATCCTATCCCGAAGGGCCGGGATTAAAAAAGAAGATATCGAGCTGGTTATTTTTGGCAATAAAGACAATGCGGAGCTGCCCGCCTTCCCCTTTAAAACCACTTTTTTAGGAACAATTAATAAAGATGATCATTTAGCTAAGTGTTACTCTGCAGCAGATGCGTTCATTACCCCATCTTTAGAAGATAATTTGCCAAATACAGTGATGGAAAGCCTTTCTTGTGCCACTCCTGTTATTGCTTTTACCACAGGAGGAATTCCCGACATGGTAAAGCATATGCAAAATGGCTATCTTGCCACCTATCAGGACGCCGCGGATCTGGCTAATGGGATCGAATGGCTGTACCATCGTCCAAACAAGGAAGAAATTCAGAAAGCGGCAAGATTTACCATTCTTTCAGATTTTTCGGAGGAAGTAATTGCTGCCGAGCACATTCATCTGTACGAAACTTTGATTGATCTACAGCCTAAGTAATGTGAAGTTAGAATTGACAAATGCCTATTACGATAATATAAAAGCACTTAAGTCTGCGATATTAAATAGCAGATATAATAATACTTTACCTGATGAGTATCAAGGGATATTGCCAGATGTTGAAACCCTAAAAAATTTAATGAACTAAATGCCTAAACTATCCATCATCACCATCGTATATAATAATGTTCGCGATATTGAGCGAACCATTCAATCTGTAATCAATCAAACCTACAAAAAGATTGAATACATTGTAATTGATGGTGCATCAACAGATGGAACTTTGGACGTTGTTAACCAATATCAGGATCACATTTCAAAAATTGTTTCAGAGCCAGATAAAGGGATATATGATGCGATGAACAAAGGCCTGGCGCTGGCCACCGGCGATTATATTCTGTTTATGAACTCTGGTGATGAATTATATGATCAAAAGACCGTAGAAGCTGTTTTCGCCGCAGCTCCGTGGGCAGATATTTATTACGGAGAAACAGAGATGTACAACGACGATTGGGAAAGTTTGGGGAGAAGAAGACATGAAGTACCCGAAGAATTTGACTGGAAAAGTTTTAAATACGGGATGAGCATCAGTCACCAGGCCATTTACATTAAAAAAAGTATCACTGTTCCCTACGACCTTCAATATAAATACAGTTCCGATATAGACTGGATTATCAAAGCGGCAAAAAAAGCCTCAAATATTGTAAATGTACACCGTTATGTAGCTAAATACCTGGTTGGGGGAATGAGTAAGAAGAAGCATCGGGAAAGCCTGAAAGAACGCTTCAAAATCTTTACTAAATATTACGGATTAATTCCAAATCTCTTTCACCACCTCATCATTGCCTGTAACCTGGCACTGTATTTTCTTAAACACAGAAAGACAAATGATTAGCCTATGAACGAAGAAATTAACGAACTCATCTCTCATTACGAACAAGAAAAAGAATTAATTCTGTCTCTCCTTAAGGCCGATCAGCTGGATAACGACCTGGAGGCGGTATACTTAAATTCTAAAAATCTGTTTAGCATAGAACGCCAAATTAGAACACTTAAGTCAATGATTGATCCTCATGCCAAAGAAAAGGAAATGCTGGAGGATCAGAAGAAAAGATTAGAAGCACTTAACATCCGGCAGGGGATGGCAGATTTTATTAAAGAAAAAATTCAAACCATCGACCACAGGATTAACCAGCTCAACTGTCATTCAACAGGCTATTTTAATGATGGGCAGGAGTTTGACGATGCCCTCTTCGATTTAGTGGAAGAAAAAATCAACGCTTTCATATTTTATTTATGGAAAGACCAGCTCTACCTTCGCTTTTCTATCAAACGAAATCAGATAAGGATTAGATTTACACCATTTTCAGAAATTCCCTCCCAAATATACTTTCAGAAAGAAAATTTAATGCTGCTGAGAATAATCGGATTTAGAAAAAATAAATCGGGCTCATGCCTGCAACTAAAATTTGATTTAAATGCATTTAAGGACACTATACCTATAAAAACTATTGTGAGTAGGGTAGTTTATGAGGCCTTACACAATTATAATATCGCTAACCAAAATTCGCTTCTGGTAATCCAATAATATAAAATTATAAAAACAATCTTCCAATTTTAGCTGTCTATACCATAATACCTATTAAAAACAATACAACTATGGGACAGTTAAGTAATCGCAACATTGCAATACTTTCAGAAAGCGGATTTGAAGAAGTAGAATTAACAGAACCGCTAAAAAGGTTAAAGGAAGAGGGTGCAAACGTTCACGTAATTTCCTCTAAAAGTGGCAAAATTAAAGCATGGAACCATGATCATTGGTCTATTGAGGTTGATGTTGATAAGACCGTTAGCGAGGTTAATGCTTCCCACTATAGTGGCTTGGTTTTACCTGGTGGTGTTATCAATCCAGATCAATTACGGGTTAATGATGATGCAATAGCTTTTGTTAGGGCATTTTTTGAGGCGGGGAAACCTGTTGCTGCAATCTGCCATGGACCGCAAACATTAATTAATGCAGATGTAGTTCGGGGCAGGAAACTCACTTCGGTGAAAAATATCTCGCAGGATTTGATCAATGCAGGTGCCAACTGGAGCGATGAGGAAGTGGTAGTAGATCAAGGATTAGTTACCAGCAGAACACCGGAAGATCTACCCGCATTTAACGATAAAATAGTGGAGGAATTTGCCGAAGGCGTACATGAAGGGCAACACGCCTGATCAACGCTTTAGACGCTCTTTCTAAATTCACTCAAAAAACGGTTGGCTTGTCCAGCCGTTTTTATTGATAGTACACTGGCCTGTTGGGCATTAGTCATTAGCTGAGGTCATTAGATTGTCCAGCCCATCAATCCCTAATCCATTCAATCAGTCATCAGTATTTGATCAATTACAGCTTCACTTGTCTGATGATATTTTTGATATTCAACTCAATAATATCCGTCATGTTATTACAGTGAAGATAGTTATCGTCTTTAAAGTACTCGGCCATTCCCTTTTTTAGCCTGGCGATATTTTCGGGAGTGGTTAACTCTTCCCGCTTCGAAACATCGCGAAGATCGGTTAAACGATGGCGTTCACTCCTCACCCGATGTACAATAGATGACCGTTCTTCTTGTTGGTACTGCAATACAGTTTTCTCGGTAAGCTGCTCCATACTTAATTTAACATAAGGCAGGTTTTCTTTAAAAAACTGAGGGAGATAAACTTTCAGGTTACCTTCATAAAACTGCTGATCAAAATCTATTGCCCTGATGCGAAACTGAATATCGTCAAAATCTGGTGTGATCTGTACTACAAAATTATAGGCACGCATATCGCCCAAAAGCATAATGAGACAACGCTCATTAAATTTCACAAACTCTTTAGCTATACGGGTGGGATTAAATTCAGGGGTGTATAATTGTCCTTTCGTAAAAACATCCCCGGGTATTCCGGCTATATGTTCTTCAACCAATGTATCGCCATCCACCAGATAATTCACCTGGTTTGGTGAAAGTATTTCTTCCATTTCCAATCCGTAAATGCGGGAAGCATCGGCTTTCTTAATGTAGAAATAATCATATACATCATTTAGTCTGTTTACAATTCTAATCCGGAACGGATGCGTATTGCCAAAGGTGCAATACTCAATCTTATCAATGTACTTATGCTCTACGATACGTAGATTACCAGAGGCCTTTAAGCTCGCATAAATTTCCTTTAACCCATTATGGAGTTTTTCGATCAAATCCTGAGCATAAATCGGTCCTTCCCACAATGAATCCTTACCCTGTTTATCCATCAAGGGAAAAGCTTCATTAAACTGCATCAAATCATTATAAGAAATAGGCAGTTTGGCCTCCCTTTGATAGAGGCGAAGATATTTTTGTAAGGCCGGTGTAACCGGAAAAATCGGCTTCTTTTTAGAAATCTTTACGTCATCATTCTCCATGGCATAGCAATGTACCATTTTAATGAATTATGGCAAAGCGGATGAGATCGAAATATTAGCGGTTAGGATAAGTAAAGGGCTTACCTGCCAGGTACCTGCTTATTTTTCGATAAGGATAATCACCTGCACCATGATTGGCAAGCTGCACTATAATCGTATTGGTTTTAGGATCTATGTAAAGTCTCTGCCCAAGCATACCTTCTGCGGCATAGTCACCCTTTTCACCTTCTTGTGGAATCCACCAAAGGTAATGATGCGCTGATTTTTGCCAGCCCTTCGCCGATGAAGGCTTTTCGTTGCCAATGTTAACAGATTGCCTTATCCAGCTTGCGGTTACCACCTGCTGACCATCATAATTTCCATCGTTTAGGAACAACCGACCGATTTTGGCCAGATCTATTGCCGTAACCTGGAAACGGCTTGCGGTGTTCGCCAAGCCTCCATGATGATCCAATCCCCAGGTAGCTTTATATTGCGAACCTATCTTAACCCAAACTTTTTCCTGGAAATATTGCGCTACTGTTCTCTTTGTTGCGCTTTCTAAAACCCAGCCCAACAAAATCGGATCAATACTTTTATATTTCCAAACGGTTCCTGGTGCATTAACCAATTTAACATTCATCAATTCAGCTTTCATGTCGCTGGTATAATAGTATTTGGCCTCATCAGAAAAAAAGGCCTTTATAAAACCACCAAAAGCGTCCTGAAAGGCTAGCCCGGATTTCATATCCAATAGATTTTTGATTGAAATATGATGAAATGCGGTGTTCGTCCGCAGCTCTGGAATATAATCGATAACCTTATCATTCAAACTTTTTATGTCGCCTTCAGCCAGTGCCTGCCCAATCATAATAGAAATGAAACTTTTAGCTCCTGAAAAAATTGTGGTTAATGTACTATCAGCATACCCATCAGCAAATTTCTGATAAATGATGCTGTCGTTTCTGATGACAATAAAAGCGGTTAATTTACCTTGCTTAAAATAATCGTCAAAACGAATGGATTGGTTTTGGCCATTGAATACATGCAGGCTATCCAAATCGGTCCGCATTTTTAATGCTCTTTTAAATAAAAAAGGAGCATCGCCTGGCAAAACAAAAGCCTGAGGAAAAATCTTGTACGTTTCTGCGTTCGGCGTGCGGTAACGTAAAACCCTTAACAAGTAAGGTTTCCAAATAAATATCACGGTCACACAGGTAATGACCAGTATAAAAAACCATTTTAAAATCCTTTTAAGGGTCTTCATTTATTTAATTGCACTACTATTGTTGAATTGTTTAACTGCTCAACCGAAAACTGGAAACTGCCAACTGTCAACTGGAAACTGTCAACTGAAAACTGTCCTAATGAGGTTGATGTTTCCATCTTCGGTGACTCCAAAGCCAATAGGCCGGCTCATCTCTGATAATTTGTTCCAGAAACCGGGTATGCTGTTCTGTAATTTCATATTCCTTAGTTTCAGCAGGATTTAAACAAAGTGGCACACAATCTACCTCGTAATATCCTCTTTTAATAACTTTAACTTTAAGATAGAAAACCGGTCGGTTGGTTTTTTTTGCAATTTTTTCTATCCCCAGTTGTATAGCCGTGGATTGGTTTAGAAAAGTTGTCCAATAATTAGATTCTTCCCTTGTTGGCGCCTGGTCATTACCAAAGCTAAAAATAGTTGTTTCATCCTTGCTGGCTTGTAGCGCCCTGAAGGTCTGCCTCATGGCAATCATTTTATTGCCAAATTTACTTCTGATCTTCTTAAACCAGTCATCAAAGGATTTGTTGTTAAGTGGTTTATAAATCGGATATTGTGTTGCTTCAAAATGTAACCCGCAGCTTAAGGTTCCCCACTCCCAGTTTCCGTAGTGAGCAGAACAAACCAAAACACTTTCTCCCCGCATTAAGTAGCTGTCGATTAAAGCTTTATTTCGAAAAACGAATCGTTTTAATACTTCTTCTTTCGAAATGCTGTTTAGTTTTACAATTTCAAAAATTAGTGATGCCAGATACCTGAAGAACTTTTTTTCAATCTGCTTAATCTCATCTAAATTCTTTTCTGGTAATGCATTTAAAAGATTAGTTCTGACAACCTTTCTCCGATATCTTACAACATAGTATAACAATACATAAAGTCCATCTGCAAAGACATACAAAACGGACATAGGCAGAAGTGACAGTGTGGCTATAAAAAATATCCCCAAATGGGTGAACCCCTTTTTAAGCATGTTATACAGTTAAAGCGTAAAGTTAAAATTAATAATCAGAGCGCAAATGGAGCAATAGGCAAAAAACATGCCTGTTGCCGGAGGATCTCGGCCTTTTGATTAGGGGATCCAAAAAAAAAGCCTCGATTTACATCGAGGCTTATATATTAATATTTAAAAGGCTTATGCAAATTGCTTTCCTTTTACTTTACGTTCTTGTTCTGTTAAGAAGATTTTACGTAAACGCATACTTGCTGGTGTAACCTCGATATATTCATCAGCCTGGATGTACTCCATTGCCTCTTCTAAAGAGAATTTAATTGCAGGTGCGATACGCGTATTATCATCCGTACCAGATGCGCGCATGTTTGTTAATGCCTTTCCTTTAACAACGTTTACTACTAAATCATTATCACGGATGTGCTCACCCATAATCTGACCTTCGTAAACATCGGCTCCCGGATCAACGAAGAAACGACCTCTATCTTGTAATTTATCAATAGAATAAGCAGTTGTCTGGCCTTTTTCCATTGAAACCAATACACCATTTAAACGTCCAGGGATTGTACCTTTCCAAGGCTCATAAGCTTTGAAACGGTGTGCCATAATGGCCTCACCAGCCGTAGCAGTTAATACGTTGTTACGTAAACCAATAATACCACGAGAAGGGATTTCGAACTCTAAATGTTGTAAATCACCTTTTGGTTCCATAATCAATAATTCACCTTTACGCTGAGTTACCAATTCGATTACTTTACCAGAAACTTCTGCAGGTACATCAACGATTAATGTTTCAACTGGCTCATGTTTTTTACCATCGATTTCTTTAACGATAACCTGTGGTTGACCAACTTGAATTTCATAACCTTCACGACGCATGGTTTCGATTAATACTGATAAATGGAGAATACCTCTACCATATACTAACCAGGAATCAGGAGAAGCTGTTTCAACAACTTTAAGTGCTAAGTTTTTCTCCATTTCCTTATATAAACGCTCCTTAATACGTTGAGAAGTAACTAATTTACCTTCTTTACCGAAAAATGGAGAGTTATTGATCGTGAACAACATGTTCATTGTTGGCTCATCAATGCTGATTACCGGTAATTGTTCTGGTGCTTCAAAATCAGCGATGGTATCACCAATATCAAAACCATCAATACCTACAACAGCGCAAATATCACCCGATCTTACTTCTGTAGCACGGATTTTTCCTAAACCTTCGAAAGTATAAAGTTCTTTTACTCTTGATTTAACGATTTTGCCATCGCGTTTAATTAAAGTAACAGGTTGGTTTTCTTTAATTGTACCACGGTGTACACGACCGATTGCAATACGACCTACGAAAGATGAATAATCTAATGAGGTAATCTGCATTTGTAAAGTACCTTCGTTAATTGGTGCAGGTGGAATATTTGCCACAACCGCATCTAATAAAGCGAAGATATCAGTAGTTGGTTTTTGCCAGTCAGTACTCATCCATCCTTGTTTAGATGAACCATAAATAACCGGGAAATCCAATTGTTCTTCAGTTGCTTCAAGGTTGAAGAACAATTCGAAAATTTGCTCATAAACCTCTTCAGGGCGACAGTTTTCTTTATCTACTTTATTTACAACCACAATTGGTTTTAAACCCAATGCTAAAGCTTTTTGCGTTACGAAACGCGTTTGAGGCATTGCACCTTCAAAAGCATCGCAAAGTAAAAGTACCCCATCGGCCATTTTCAAAACACGCTCTACCTCACCGCCAAAATCCGCGTGACCAGGTGTATCGATGATGTTAATTTTTACGTCTTTGTACTGAACAGATACGTTTTTAGACACGATGGTGATACCACGCTCACGCTCTAAATCGTTATTATCCAATATCAACTCTCCTGTTTGTTCGTTGTCACGAAAAATAGAACAAGAGTGTAAAATCTTATCAACCAAAGTGGTTTTACCGTGGTCAACGTGTGCTATAATAGCTATATTTCTTATCTTTTGCATAAAATGCGCCTCAAATTTGCCGCAAAGATAAGGTTTTGAAATGAATTTCCCACTATAGGAATAAGTTTTTAATCCAAACTTAACATCGTAATTGCTTCATTTTTAACAGAAAAGGAAATTAGTCAGACAAAAGTGTCCTTATGCTTACCTGCATAAAAAATCCTCAGCTCCACTTGTAAAATTATTTACAGCGCCTGCACAGCTTTTATCCATTTTCGGCACAACCAGCACCGCATCATTAATACTACAGGATTATTCCCTTAGTTTTATATCCACCTTAAAATCATTTAAAGATAGTCCCATGCTTTTCAACTCTTTAAGTTTCGCCCTGTTTCTCCCGCTTATCTTCACACTCTATTGGTTAATCCGGAAAAAACAACTGAGGTTGCAAAATATTCTCCTGCTCCTTGCCAGCTACTTCTTCTATGCCTGCTGGGATTGGCGGTTCATGTTTCTGCTAATCTTCTCTACCCTGCTCGATTTCTTTACCGGCTTGAAGATGGAACAAAAACCCAATCAGCGAAAATTTTGGTTTTGGCTCAGTATCTGCATAAACCTTGGGTTTCTTGGTGTTTTCAAATATTATAATTTCTTCGCCGAATCATTTGCTGAGGCCATCTCCAATTTTGGTTTAAAAGTTAATCCCTGGACGTTGAAAGTTATTTTACCAGTAGGCATTTCCTTTTATACTTTTCATGGCCTGTCCTATGTGATCGATATCTATAAACAAAGAATCAAGGCCGAGCGAAATTTCATTGATTACTCTTTATTTGTAAGTTTCTTCCCGCTGTTAGTTGCAGGGCCAATTGAAAGGGCCACCCACTTGCTTCCGCAGATTAAAAGAGCAAGAAATTTCGATTATACTAAGGCTGTTGATGGCCTAAGGCAAATTCTATGGGGATTATTCAAAAAAATTGTGATTGCCGATCAATGTGCAACCATTGCCAACACCCTCTTCAACCATTCTGATGCCTATTCAGGCAGCACTTTATTATTAGGCGCTATCCTGTTTGCCTTTCAAATTTATGGCGATTTCTCGGGTTATTCTGATATTGCACTGGGTACCGCCAGGCTTTTTGGCATTGAACTTTTGCGCAACTTCGCCTACCCTTATTTCTCCAGAGATATTGCCGAATTCTGGCGCCGCTGGCACATTTCTTTATCCACATGGTTTAGAGATTACCTTTATATTCCGCTAGGAGGAAGCAAAGGAGGCACCTGGAGTAAGATCCGAAACACATTTATCATCTTTCTGGTTAGCGGATTCTGGCATGGAGCCAACTGGACTTTTATTGTTTGGGGACTGTTGAATGCACTTTATATCATGCCATCCATCATATTTAACACCAACCGGTCTAATTTAGATATTGTTGCCGCCGAACGAACCTGGCCCTCATTTAAAGAGTTGCTGGCCATTCTGCTAACGTTTGCACTCACTGTTTTTGCCTGGATTTTCTTTAGGGCGAATTCCGTACAACATGCATTCCTTATTATTTCATCTATCGGATCTGCCTCACTATTTAGTATCCCGCAGGTATTACCAATCAAACTTTTCCTGCTCCTCACACTGTTCATTCTTTTAGAGTGGAATGGGAGAAATGAGCCTTATGCCATTCAAAAATTCGGTCTTAAGTGGATTAAACCATTCAGATGGGGTCTTTACTATGCCCTCTTATTAACCATTTTTTATTTTGCGGGTGAAGAGCAACAGTTTATCTATTTTCAATTCTAGCTATGAAAAAATTTGTTCAGTATCTCCTCCTTTTTCTTACGCCAATATTAGTTTTAGGCTTAACTTTAGAATTATTAATCAGACGGATTCCCAATGATTATGAATTTAAAAAAGATTATTTAGACCACCATGCAAATGAAATATCCACGCTTTTTCTGGGTAGTTCTCATGTTTATTATGGAATAGACCCAAAATATGTAAAAGCTAGTTTCAATGCCAGCTACATATCACAATCATTTGATTACGACCTTGCCATTTTAAAGAAATACCAAAACAACTGGTCTAAACTTAAATACATTGTACTACCGGTAGACTATTTTTCGCTTTACGGCCTATTGGAAGATAGCCCTGAAGCCTGGCGAAGTAAAAATTATAGTATTTATTACCACATTGAAACCCATCACAAGATCATTAGTGATACGGAAGTGTTCGGAAACAAGCTTGATGTTAATTTAACGAGATTGTATGCTTATTATGTAAAAGGACAGGCAGACACCTCCTGCTCAAGGCTGGGCTGGGGACAACGTTACACAGCGCGAACCCACAAAAATTTAGATAAAACCGGCCCAGTCGCCGCAGCCCGTCACACGGCTAAAACGAATAAAAGATTTGAGCAGAATATACGCTTGCTTAATGAAATTATTGATTTTGCAGAACTGCGTAAAATCAAGGTTTTATTATTTACCAGTCCTGCCTATAAATCTTATATCACTCATTTACGTCAGTCGCAATTGAAGGGTACACTATCAGCCATCAGACAAATCGGCAATGCTCATCGGTTAACCAAATACTACAATTTACTGAATGACAGCAGCTTTAAAGCCAACGACTTTTACGATGCCGATCACCTGAATGAATACGGTGCTAAAAAACTTTCTTTAAAGATAACGGCCCTCCTACTAAAAGAGAAACAGCATATGCAAGATTAAACCTCAAAAGCCCAGTTCAAAAATGCAGGCATTACACTTTCCCAGGTAGGTACATCGTGCTTACCACCAACTTTTTCGTAATAAAAGAGTTCATTTGGCCTTTTATATCCTTTTTTCATCAAACACTTTACTACATCAATGGTATCATCAATAGAATCAATGATCAAATTTTTGTTCCTATCGGCCTGTTCGTCCTCTGTGCCCGTCATTAACCAGAATTTCATTTGAGGTTTGCCTGTACTTTGGTCAAGCATTTCATGTAAAATACGATCTGCATCGGTATAGCCATCGGTCAAATCTTTCTTTCTCCACCAAAAAGCACCAGAAAATACGCCAACAGCATCAAAAACATTTGGATTATTCCAGGCAATATCAAAAGCAGATAAACCACCTAACGAAAATCCAGCGAAAGCCACTTTTCCCATCACAGGTAAGGCAATTTTCTTTTTTACAAAAGGTAAAAGCTCTTTTATTATGAAATCTGCATACTGATTGGCCTTAGCCCCCCTGCCTTTAAAATCGGGTATGCCGGCTACGCCATATTCCATTAACCGATCGGCTGAGGCTTTAATTGCCACAACAATTAACCGATGATTTCTTTTATTATGATGTGCTTCTTCTAAAATTTCTGTGAAATTCATTTTGGCTACATCCTGCCCGTCATTGAGTAAAAGCAACTCAATTTTTTCATTACCCAAAATGCCTTCGGGGGTATAAATATCTATTTCAACCTCATGCTTTAAATAAGCAGAAGGGATTTTAAAACTATTGGTATTAACTTTAACTGATAAAATTGTTGTGTACATAAACTTCAAATCACCGTTCACCTGGCGCAATGCCTATAAATTCGGGCAAAGGTACGATTCTCTCTAAACTATTAAATATCAGTGGCATTTTTTTACAAAACCTTTCATTTATATCCATTTAAAAAAAAAGCTTCGTTCTTTTTGTGAGATTTAATTTCTATATTAAAACATTCATTTTTTGATATGGTTAAAGAAGAACATAAAAAATGGTACAGTCCGAATTTAAGCACTGACATCGACTTGCTAATTTTTGGACACAGTGGTATCCCTATTCTACTGTTTCCAACCAGTATGGGGCGATATTTCGAAAATAAAGATTTCAATCTGATAGATTCTGTTGAAGGATTCATCAATGAAGGAAAAATTAAGATTTATTGCCCGGATGGCATCGATAAATTGAGCTGGTACAATAAAAGTATTCCCCCGGCAGATCGTGTAAAAAATCACATCTGGTATGACAAATACCTCCTGGAAGAGCTCGCCCCTTTAGCCAAACATGAAACAGGATATCAAAAAATAATAACGGCAGGTTGTAGTTTTGGCGGGTATCACGCAGCGAATTTTGCTTTCAGACATCCCTGGCTGGTAAGCCATATGTTTAGCATGAGTGGTGCATTTGACATTACTGGCCAGTTAGACGGATTCTACAATAACGATGTTTATTTTAACAACCCCATAGATTTCATCCCCAACAATAGCAATCCAGAATTGCATTACTTGAAAATTGTTCTCGGAACTACCGATCGGGATATGTGCAGACCTGACAATGAAAGGTTATCACACATCCTTAATCAGAAAGGCATTAACCACTGGCTTGATATCAGGCAAAATGCTGATCATGACTGGCCGATCTGGAGAGAAATGTTTCCTGAATATATTGCTCAACTTTAAAGAAGAAATCAACCAAACGATCTGACATTTAAGGTGTTTGATCATTAAACAATAAACTCAAAGAATGAAAAAAATAGGGATTTTATTTGGACAGGAGCGCTCTTTTCCTGAAGCCGTTATCGAACGAATTAACCAGAAAGCCATTAAAGGCATCACAGCTGAGGCCGTTAAAATTGACAAAATATTTCAGAACGCTCCATTAGGCTACGCTGTAATTATCGACCGCATTTCGCAAGATGTTCCCTTTTACAGGTCTTCGTTAAAAAATGCAGCTATAACCGGTACTGCAGTAATTAACAACCCGTTTTGGTGGAGTGCGGATGAAAAATTTTTTAACAATGTACTCGCAGAACAAATTGGTGTTCCGGTGCCTAAAACGGCGCTAATCCCATCCAGGGAGCACCCAACAGGAACTACAGGAGAATCTTTTTCAAACTTGGCCATGCCCTTAAATTGGGATGCCATCTTTGATTATGTTGGCTTTCCAGCTTATATGAAACCTTTTGATGGCGGTGGCTGGCGGGATGTTTACAAACTTCACGATAAAGAAGATTTTTTCAATAAACATGCTGGCACAGCGCAGCTCGTTATGTTGTTACAGGAAGAAATCATCTTTGAACAGTATTACAGATGCTACTGCATTGGAGGTAAACATGTGCGCATCATGTCTTATGATCCGCGTAACCCACACCATTTACGCTATGCTGTAGACAGTTTTGCGCCGGATACTAAACTGTTAAAAACCATAGAAGATTATGTGATCAAACTTTGCACCTTTCTGGGATACGATTTTAATACGGTAGAATTTGCAGTTAGAGACGGTATCCCAATTGCCATAGATTTTTGCAATCCGGCACCAGATGCAGACGTAAAAAGTGTAGGAGAGGAAAATTTTGAATGGGTAGTAGAAACCACTGCAAATTATGCTATAGAAAGAGCGCAGGCACAAAAAGATGGTCAAGACAACCTCACCTGGGGAGAATATATCAAATCATCGGTAGCTGGCAAAGCCCTGGTATCCAAAGCGCCTACAAAAGCTAAGAAACCAAGCAGTAAACCCACTGTTGAAAAAACGGTCGCTAAACCCAAAAAAGCCACAGTTAAGAAATTATAAGGGATAATATTAATGAGCATTAGGATGAATGAATTTACGCTAGGCGTGGAAGAAGAATACATGGTAATTGATCCCGTTACCAGAGAGTTAACTTCGCACGACCAAAAAATTGTTGAGGCTGCGCAGAAGATCCACAAAGACCAGGTAAAAGCAGAAATGCACCAGGCAGTGGTTGAAGTAGGAACAGGCATTTGCAGAAGTACTGAAGAAGCCCGTAAAGAAATCTCCCAGCTTCGATACACGGTATCGCAACTGGCAGGAGAACAAGGACTTCGCATTGGAGCAGCCGGAACACACCCATTTTCACATTGGGAAAAACAATTGATTACAGAACATCCCCGCTATAATGAAATTGTAAATGAACTGCAGGAAGCTGCCCGTTCTAATTTAATTTTTGGCCTGCATGTACATGTAGGCTTCCAATCAAGAGAATTGGCCATTCACATTGCCAATCAGGTGAGGTATTTCCTGCCCCATGTTTTCGCTTTGTCTACTAATTCTCCTTTTTGGGAGTCGAGAAATACAGGATACAAATCATTCCGGACAAAGATTTTTGATAAATTTCCAAGGACAGGAATTCCGGATATCTTTAACAGCATTGAGGATTACGATAATTATGTGAAACTGCTCATCAAGACCAATTGCATGGATAATGCAAAGAAAATATGGTGGGACATCCGTGTTCATCCGTTTTTTGATACGGTAGAGTTTCGCATTTGCGACTGCCCGATGCTAATTGATGAATCAATGGCTTTTACGGCATTATTTCAAGCCTTATGTGCAAAATTGTATAAGCTTCGTTTGCAAAACATGAAGTTCATCAGTTATTCAAGAGCCTTAATTAATGAGAATAAATGGCGGGCGGCCCGATATGGTGTTGATGGAAATTTAATTGATTTTGGTAAAGAAATGGAAGTCAATTGTCGGAACCTGATTTTAGAACTTTTAGATTTTGTAGATGATGTAGTAGATGATTTAGGCTGCAGAGACGACATTAATTACGTGCATAAAATACTGGAACATGGAACTGGCGCCGACAGGCAGTTGGCGGTTTACGAACAAACTGGTAACTTTGAATCCGTAGTAGATTACATTACTACTCAAACACTTATAGGTGCAAAGTAATTAAACCATGGATAAAAGCAGTTTAAAGGTAGCCGTTATTGACATGAATAATGGGGCTCCTAATCAGGGGATGCGGGGAATTCAGGAGATTTTATCCCGTTTTAAAACCGATAACCAGATCGACCTCCAATTTGATATTTTCGATTTAAGGCAAAAAGCCGAAATCCCAGGTATGGACTATGATGTATATATTTCTAGTGGCGGTCCGGGTAGCCCTGTTGAAAGTGAAGGCGAGAAATGGGAGAATGACTTTTTTAATCTGTTAGACCAGATTGAAGCGTTCAATACAATAAATAAGGAAGAAAAGAAATATGCTTTTTTAATCTGCCACTCGTTTCAACTGGCTTGCCGAAAATATAAACTGGGTAAAGTAACCGAGAGGCGTTCAAATGCTTTTGGAATATTTCCGATTACCTTAACTAAAGATGGAGAAAAAGAGGAGGTTTTTGAAGGAATTTCTAATCCTTTCTATTCTGTTGATAGTAGAGACTGGCAGGTTATCTCGCCAGATTTTGAAGCTTTCGAAGCGAAAGGAGCCAAGCTTCTGGCGATAGAAAAAGAACGCAAACATGTGAATCTAGAACGATGCATGATGTCTATCCGTTTTACCGATGAAATTATAGGAACACAATTTCATCCAGAAGCAGACCCCATAGGAATGAAAATGTATCTGCTCCAGGAGGAAAAGAAAAAGCTGATTATTGATACCCATGGCGAAGCCAAGTATCTCGATATGCTGAACAGCCTGGACGATCCGAAAAGAATAGTACTTACGCAAAGCGTTATCCTTCCTAACTTTTTAAATAAAGCAATAGGAAAATTTCAGGAAGCTTAACAACGGGCTAAAAACACCTGGTAAGCAGGATTTAAAACGATTTGGCTTCATTAATCCATTAGCATTATGATACCCGCTCAACGCCAAAAATACAATCAACAGTTCAGCCCCGAAAAATACAAAGCCTTTCTCCAGAAACTGGAGGAAGGCTTAATTGAAATCCCCTTTCGCGTAGCCGAAACGCCAGTCTTTGTGCCTAAAGTACTAAAAGACAAACTGATCGAAGCAGGAAATGAAATTATTAGCCTCATTAGGCAAGATAACTTTAAATCCCTCACCGAAAATGCAATCCCTAAAGAATGGCGGGTACCCAATGAAAATATCCAACCCCATTTTTTAACTTTTGATTTTGGTGTTTGCAAAGATGAAAATGGCGAACTCATACCAATGCTTATTGAAATGCAAGGCTTCCCTTCTCTTTATGGCTTTCAGCACCATATGGGTAAAAACTTTAAGGAAATATTTAATATAGATGAATCTGTTGATTATTTCCTTAATGATTTTAATCAGGAAAAATATATCACCCTGCTCAAAAAAGTAATCCTTGGAAAACATCAGCCACATGAAGTTGCTTTGATGGATGTAGATGCCCATAATCAAAAAACAGCAATAGACTTTTTAGTTACCCAGAAAATGCTGGGGATTAAAATACTGGCGCTGGAGGATATCCTCAAAGAGGGTGAAGACCTCTTTTACCGGGAAGGATCCGAAAAAATTCAGCTAAAGAGAATATATAACCGACTAATTTTTGACGAAATAGCTGAAAATCCTGAAATTTTAAATAAAAGCTTTGATCCACGTGAAACATTAAATATAGAATGGGTAACGCATCCTAACTGGTTTTATCGGATCAGCAAGTATACCATGCCCTTCTTAAACAGTAAATTTGTTCCCGAAACGCGCTTTTTAGATCAGGTAGATAATGTCCCTCACGACTTAGAGAACTATGTATTAAAACCCTTATTTTCATTTGCAGGGATGGGGGTAATTATTGATGTATGCCCAGAAGATATAAGCAACATCAAAGATCCCGAAAACTGGATTCTCCAGCGAAAGGTAAACTATGAGCCAGCTGTTCAATCACCTACTGGTGGCGTAAAAGCAGAAATCAGAATGATGTACTTATGGGCTGATGGAGAAGAGCCTCAGCTTTGCATTAATCTTGCCCGCCTAAGCAGAGGCAAAATGATTGGTGTACGATACAATGCAGATTTTGACTGGGTAGGTGGTACAATAGGTTTAATGGAGAAATAACCGCTCCATACCTTAGGAGCTTACCACCTTTTTACATTTAACTGAACGCTAAACAGCAAAAGCCTGTTATATTTGTATTATGGATATTCAAACGATTTTAGTCTTTTTACTCTTTGCGGTAGCATTGGTATATGTTGGCCGTTTGGTTTATAAATCTTTGCAGGTGAAAAAAGATGGCTGTGGTGGAAACTGCAAATGTGGCGTTGATTTTTCTGACATTAAACCCGTTAAAAAGTAACTTAGCCTTTATGATTCATCAGTTTAAAAACTATCTTCAGGAAAAAATAGAGATGACTGATGAGCAGTTTGACAGTATTTCCGGCGAATTAAGAGTTAAAAAATTCGAAAAAAATCAAATTGTTCAGTATAAAGGCGACCAGTCCAAACATGGTTTTTTTGTTGGAAAGGGTCTATTGCGGGCTTATTCAATTGATGAAAAAGGCAAAGAGCATATCTTGCAATTTGCACCAGAGAACTGGCTCATCTCCGACCGGAACAGCATGAACAATGAGCCTTCAATTTTCTTTATCGATGCCATTGAAGCTACAGAAGCAGTACTTATGCCGAACGATTTTATCGAAGAAGCAACACGAAAGGTGCCTTGCCTGCAGCCATTGCAAATCCGTTTGCTTAATAATTCAATTCGCTTTATGCAAAAAAGAATTAATATGCTTTTAAGTGCTACTGCAGAAGAAAGGTATTTAGACTTTATTAAACTTTATCCCAACCTTACCCTCCGGGTGCCACAATGGATGATTGCTTCCTATCTGGGAATTACTCCAGAGTCGCTCAGCAGAGTTCGAAAGGAGCTGGCTAATAAACATTTCAGGCCTTAGGTAATCTTAAATGAGTGAGTTTTGAATGATTGAATGCCCTCAGCAAATCAACAATTCATCAGTTAAACAAATTCAATCATTTTCTCATTCCACCCTTCAATCATTAATTATCGTATAGATTAGTTTTGGAGGAGTGAATGTTCTGCGCAACTCAGTAAATAAACAACTCACCAGTTAATAAATTCAATCATTCTCTCATTCCATCCTTCAATCATTAATTATCGTATAGATGAATTTTGAAGAAGTGAATGTTCTCCGCAACTCAACAACTAAACAATTCACCAGTTAAACATTTACTTACCATACATCAATTCTCCTTCCAAACCACTGCTGTACATTTGTGTTATAAATATTAAACATCTCAAAAACACAAAGATATGGCAACTACAAAATGGTCTTTAGATCCAACACACAGTGAATTACAGTTTAAAGTAAAACATTTAATGATCACTACTGTAACTGGTAGTTTAAAATCATTTACAGCAGAATTAACATCCAATGGTGATGATTTCGAAAATGCAGATATCTCTTTTAAAGGAGACATTAGCTCTATTGATACTGGAAACACCGATCGTGATAATCACCTAAAAAGCGGAGATTTTTTCGATGCAGAGAAATTTGCACACATTGAATTTAAATCCACATCAGTAGAAAAAGATGGTGATGATTATACTGTAAAAGGCAACTTAACCATCAAAGGAGAAACTAAACCAGTTAAGTTAACTGCTGAGTTTGGTGGTATAGCCACAGATCCCTGGGGCAACACTAAAGCTGGCTTTACCTTAAACGGTAAAATTAACCGCAGTGATTTTGGTTTAACCTGGAATGCTGCATTAGAAACCGGCGGTGTAATGGTTAGTGAAGAAGTTCGTCTTTTAGGTGAATTACAGTTTGTAAAACAAGCTTAATTTATCCTCAAAATACAGCCTGCATTCAGCGGGCTGATTAAATTTCCATGGAGGTAATATGGAAGCCAATATAAAAAAAGTAATAAGTGTATTAAAAGCGCCTGCACCACATATGGTTGGCGATGGCTTTAGGGTACACAATTTTTTCCCAAGCGGATATCAAATAAACATGGATCCATTTTTTTTGATGGATTATGGCGCTAAAATTGAATTTTCTGCGAGAAAAGAACCTCGCGGTGTTGGTGTGCATCCGCATCGTGGATTTGAAACAGTCACTATTGCTTATCATGGAGCGGTGGCACATTACGACAGCTCAGGAAACAGTGGTGTAATTTATCCCGGCGACGTACAATGGATGACCGCAGCCAGTGGTATTTTACATAAAGAATACCATGAAGAAAACTATAGTTTAAATGGCGGCCCCTTTCAAATGATTCAGCTTTGGGTTAACCTACCTGCGAAAGATAAAATGAGCAGGCCAAAATATCAGGCCATTAAGCAGTCTGATATGCCGGTATTTACTTTGCCAGATAATGGCGGTAAAATTGAAATCATTGCCGGGAACTACCAAAACACGGCAGGGGCTGCAAGCACTTTTACGCCTATTGAACTATATAATGTAAGGTTGAATGCAGGTGCAAAAGTAAATTTTAGTTTTCCGAAGCACTTTAATACCGGCTTTATGGTGGTAGAAGGAAATATCCGAATAAATGGCAAAGAAACTGCAACAGTTAACAGCTTTGTATATTTTGATCAGGAAGGAGAAAATATCAACGTTGAAGCGCTGGAAAATAGCATCGTACTGGTATTAAGTGCAGAACCAATTAATGAACCCATACAGCAATACGGACCATTTCTGATGAATACAGAAGCAGAAATCCATCAAGCTATTGAAGACTACAATCAGGGCAAGTTTGGCTATCTGGAAGAATAATCAGGGTTATCAATTTATATTTTAACCGATATATCTCAGGGTATGTCGGTTTTTTTATATCTACTGTTTAGTTCTGGCAATTTCAGCTTTCAACAGCGCTTCAAAGCGTACTGTTTTATCCTTTAGCTCTGGCAAGTCTTCATCGAGGGATAAATTTGCCGTAGCATAAATGATTTTACCATCTTTCCCAATCAAAACATTTGTTGGAAAACCATGATTAATGTTTAGCCGGCCAATTTCATCCTGTGTTAAACATACCACCTCATATTGAAATCCTTTTTTTGCTGAAACTTCCTTGCACTAATAACAGGATCGTAAGTAACTGCAATAAACCGGATGCCCTTATTTTTATACTTACTTACCAAACTGTTGAGCAACGGCATTTCTTTTATGCATGGAGGACATTTTTCAAACCAGAAGTTAATCAGAACAATCTGATCGTTGAGACTCTTCTTAGCAAAAGGCAAACCTTTAACTGTTCGTCCTTTAAAATCGGGCAACACTTTGCCAACTAAATCATCAAAAAAAGTTTCCTGCGTAGCCCATTTAACTGGCGTGGTTTGTGCCTGTAAGCTCAAAGTATAAATAGAAATAAAGCATGCAAGAAAGTATTTTTTCATCTTGCAAAACAAATAAAAAAGTCCTGCTTTTCAGCAAGACTTCATGTTTGGTTGATTAATTTTTATTTGAATGTTAACGAACCGTATTCTACCTTAATGTTAATGTTTGCTCCGCCCCCATTACCAATCTTGCCCGAATATTTTTTCGTTTCATCATCCTTGCTCACCAGGCTTGCAGATACATTACCTCCATATTTAAATCCAGAATAGGTGCTGTTTACATTAAAGCTTCCGGCATATCCATTTCCAAAACCAAAACCGGCGCTCACATACTCTGCGTTGTAAGTAAAGTTTTTACATGCCGGAGCAATATCATCTATAGTAATTCTATTATACTCCATATCGATATTGGCATCACTATTCAGGTTGCCGATAGCTACATCAGTATACTCGGCTTTTAATGAAAGCTTTCCAACACTAGCCAGGGCAAGTTTACCATAAGCTTGTTTAATAACGGTATTGCCTTTAATGGTATTGATATTCACTTTAGCATATTCGCTGTTCAACAATAAATTTCCCTGGATATTCCCTACGGTTAATCCGCCACCATACTGAACCTTAATATCTGCAGATCGTTTAATGTTATTGATATTTACTGCAACATACTCCGCATCAACAGCAATGGTACCAGCAGTACCAATGCTTACGCCAGCTCCATATTCATGTTTAACGATAGCGGTATTCAACTCCTGAATAGTTGTTTTACCATATTGAACATTGATATAGTTATTACCATTACTCAAATTACCTGCATTGAGGTTTCCATATTGTATTTTTAGTGATGTTGGCCCCGAGAAATTGCCCATATCAACATTCCCGTATTGCTGAAGAACGGTTAATGGATTTACTGCAGGCATATAAAGGATATAACTCACCTTTAGCTCCCTTCTCCAGGTAGTTACACCATTTTTTACATTTCTTCCATACCTGCCATTACGCGCGCCCATTAGGGTTTTAATGGAAACTACATCGCCAACCTTGGTGGCATCAATGCTAACTTCGTCAATCAGTTTCTGGGCATCGCTATCCGAATTACTATAGGCTTTAATATCAATATCAACCTTTACTTCTTTCCTATCCCAGGTTTTAATGATAATCGATCCATATTGATTATTCAGGTTTACTTTATCATTGTTATCAACACTAAAGCTCTTGCTAAAAGATTTTGAGCGCTCTGCATCTCCTCCTGTTTCCGTTTGCTGCACGGCTGAAACAATAGCATTTACTGTATTTACTTTTACCGTATTTACTGCATAATTTTCTGATGGGATACTGTGCAGTACAACTTCCTGAGCATTGGTTTTCACGGCGACTACAGCCATAAAGGCTAATAAAAATCCTGTTGTTTTCATGTTATTCATATTATGCTCATTAAATCTTAAAAAACCCGCCGACTGGCTTCTTTAGTTTAATGTGATGAGCGTTTTATCGCAACCTTATGGAACGATTTGTTGTTGTTTTTAAATTTGGTTTACCTTTTTATAATCATCTACCTGATTGATGATTAATAATTGTTGTTTAAGCAGGCGTAGCTGAATTTTACGGTTTTCAATCATGGCGTTTACCACCAAAGTTTGATTAGGTGTTTTAGGCAGTTCTTCTTTCAAACGCTCATACTCATCATCCAGCTTTTTTAAATCAGACGTGAACTTTTTATACAAATCTGGATTTGCCGATGCAAAAATGGCCAGGCTATCTCTTTTTTCAGTAATTAATCCTGCGTAGTGTACATCTTTTTCTGCATAAGCTTCGTTAACATCTGCGATGTCGATATCATTGCCTTTTAACCTTCCTAAGTAAAGCCAGGTTAAGCCTAAAACTACTACTATAGCTGCGGCTGCACTCATCCAGAGATATAGCTTTACAGGCTTTTTTTTCTTTTTTGTATCGAGCTCTTTTTCAATTTTAGCCCAAAGCCCTGCCGAAGGCTCCATCACATCAAATGCTCTGCGATTTTCTTTTACAAATGTTTCTAACCTATTGTTCATCTCTCATCCCTTTCTGTTCTAAAATACTTTTGAGCTTTTTTTTCGCCCTCATATACTGTGTTCTGCTTGTATTTTCACTAATTTTCAAAATGTGTGCTATCTCCTCATGATCATAACCTTCTAAAAGGTATAAACTCAACACTACCCGATAGCCATCAGGCAGTTCAGTAATTGCCCTCCTGATTTCTTCTGCCTGAAGTTGCACTTCATATTCATCTGCTCCAATCTCATCTGCCAGTTCTCCTACTTCATCGGTTCCGACAAATTCGAATTTCCGTTTACGGAGGTAGTTAATTGATTTGTTAATTACAATCTGCTTTAACCACAAACCGAAGGTAGTTTCCTGCCTGAAATCAACAATCCTGGTAAATGCATCCAGGAATGATTCCTGTAACACATCTTCCGCTTCTTCCTCATAGTTTAAGATGCGCAAAGCCACATTATACATTGCCTTGGCATACAGTTTATACAATTCAAACTGCGCTGCCCGGCTGCCCTGCATACACGCTCTTACTAGTTCTAAGTTTTTATCTACGTAGACGGTTTCCAAAATGTTGATGATTCTGATTATAAGACAAGGGAGATTTTGAAACGTTGCATCAAGGTAGAAAAAAGTTTATAAAGTATGAAAGCTTGGGGCTTGCAGAGATAAAGTTCAGGTAATAACATGATCTTATATTTTCCAGGTGGCTTAGGCAATTCATTTTATATATAATAAAATTAGGGCAACAATAAAAGCATCTATGGAAAAAGGGCCGCCCTCACATCATAAATTTGAATTCGAAGTACAAAAATTCTACCTTCATACCATGGAAACTGATTTAATTATTGGCGCAATAGACCATGTACATCAAAAAGCCAATCAGGCTTTAGAAAATAAAGACGTAAGCGATTTTGTAAACCATTTTGATGATACCCTGAATTATAAGGATGCTTCGGGAATTACACTTTCCAAGAAACAGCTGACTAGCGATTTACAGCGGGCTTTTAGAAATATTAAATCTTACCAAACCAGTCATTACCGAATTAAATCATCGTTGGAAAATGACACTTTTACGGAGAAAATTGCCAGGAAATCAGTTTTAATCAAGTCTAGTCTGCTTCTATTTACCAAAAAGCAAACCATTCAAACTGAAGAAATCAACCATTGGAAATACGACAGTGGTGAATGGAAAATTATTGCGATTGAAATTGTTTTAGAAGAGAAATATTAATAATCTTCTGAAAATTCTTTTCTTTTAAAGAAAGATACCCCTTTGAAACTACTGGATAGCCATTAAAATTACGGGGTAAAAATTCCTTAAATCTTCCTTTCAAAACTTTAAAACAAAATCGGTATTTTTGCCGCTCAAATTATAATTACAAATATGTTAAGAACAGTAACTTGCGGTGCATTAAACCTTCAAAATTTAGGTGATAGTGTAACCTTATGTGGTTGGGTGCAGAAATCAAGAGATTTAGGAGGCATGACATTCATTGATGTTCGTGATCGCTATGGCATTACACAATTGGTTTTTAACATGGACGATAATCGCGAATTATGCGAAAGCGCCCGCAGCTTAGGCCGTGAGTTTGTAATTAAAGCTATTGGTACCGTTGTAGAACGCAGTAACAAAAACTTAAAAATTCCTACAGGAGAAATTGAGATCAAAGTTTCGGCTTTAGAAATTCTGAATGCTGCTAAATTACCTCCTTTCATGATTGATGATGAAACAGATGGTGGTGATGAATTACGCATGAAATACCGTTACCTTGATTTACGCCGTAACCCTGTTCGTAATAACCTGGTTTTACGCCATAAAATGGCACAATCTGTTCGCAGGTATCTGGATGGATTGGATTTTATCGAGGTTGAAACTCCGGTCCTGATCAAATCAACTCCAGAAGGTGCAAGAGATTTCGTGGTGCCTAGCCGCATGAACGAAGGTGAATTTTATGCATTACCTCAATCGCCACAAACCTTCAAACAATTGTTAATGGTTTCTGGCTTCGACCGTTATTTCCAGATTGTAAAGTGCTTTAGAGATGAAGATTTAAGAGCCGACCGTCAGCCCGAGTTTACACAGATTGACTGTGAGATGTCTTTTATTGAACAAGAAGATATCTTAAACACTTTTGAAGGATTAATCCGCACTTTATTTAAAGAGGTTCGTGATTATGATTTACCTGCTGTACCGCGCATGCAATATGCAGACGCTATGCGTTTATATGGTTCTGACAAACCAGACACACGCTTTGAAATGCAGTTTGTTGAGCTTAACCATTTAGTAAAAGGTAAAGGCTTCCCGGTATTTGATAATGCTGAACTGGTAGTTGGTATCAATGCCAAAGGTGCTGCCGGCTATACACGTAAACAGTTGGATGAGCTTACTGACTTCATCAAGCGGCCTCAAATTGGCGCAACAGGCTTAATTTATGCCCGTCATAATGATGATGGTACGATCAAATCATCTGTAGACAAATTCTTTAACGAGGACGATTTAAAGCAATGGAGTGAAGCCTTTCAAACAGAAAAAGGCGATTTGTTATTAATTTTAGCCGGCAACACAGATAAAGTACGCAAACAACTCAACGAGCTTCGCTTAGAAATGGGTAACCGTTTAGGTTTACGTGATAAGAATAAATTCTCTGCGCTTTGGGTGCTAGACTTCCCTTTATTAGAATGGGATGAAGAAACTGAACGTTACCATGCCATGCACCATCCGTTTACTTCGCCTAAGCCAGAAGATATTGCTTTATTAGACACTAAGCCAGGAGAAGTTCGTGCAAATGCATATGATATGGTAATTAATGGTACTGAAATTGGCGGTGGCTCTATCCGTATCCACGATCGTGCATTACAGGCATTAATGTTTAAACACCTAGGCTTCAGTGCAGAAGAAGCTCAGAAGCAGTTTGGTTTCTTAATGGATGCATTCGAATTCGGAGCGCCTCCACATGGCGGTATTGCTTTTGGTTTTGATCGATTAACCTCGATTTTTGCTGGTTTAGATACCATCCGTGATGTAATTGCTTTCCCTAAAAATAATTCAGGAAGAGATGTTATGATCGATAGTCCGAGTACAATTGATGAAAAACAATTAAAGGAATTAAAGATCAAAACAGATTTATAATCTACTTTGCTGAACTTGTTTCAGTACATTGAACAAACAAAAGCCCCGATTTCAAGAAAACCGGGGCTTTTGTTTTAATAAGTTTCACTATCTGGTGGAATGCCATAGTCGACAAACTTCTTTTCTTTCTTCTCTTTTTTCTTACTAAACCAACCTTTAACCGAATTAAATATGGCTGATAAATGTTCAGCATCTAAAGATTTACCTAATTTACCCGATGCCAGTCCCACCAAAGCCTTGGTAACAAAGCCAGAACTTCTGAAAATGGTTTTATTCATTAACATGGGCAGAATCAACGACATCGCTGTACTGCTGATATTTAACTTTTCGTCGGCTTTAAAAAAGTTACTAGGGGTAGCATATTTTTTAATCAGTGCGCCCAGTGTAAACTGTTTAAAATAAGCTTTGGTATCGCGCTTTAAATCGTCCTGCTTAAGCGTATACTGAACTTTAAGTTCATTCTTTCTCGCCAACAGATCTTCCAGATTCCGGATGTTATAATTTTTCATCGTCAGCCTCCTTATCTGCCAGTTTATCAAAATACCTTCTGATTGCTACGTTAATAATAGCCTTCTCAATGTATTTATCTTTGGTTAAATAAACAATAATTGCCAACACGATATAAATCAAAGAAACACAACCGAAGCCTCGCGTATAGCTCCCCAGCACATCAGAAAGGAAAAGGGCCAGCGTAACGCTACCGAATAAAAATGCAAGTATAAAACATACAATAACGGCAGTACTGGTTACGATATCAGCAAATAATTTGGATACCTTTTCTACGAGGTAAAGTCGTGTATATTCAATCCTTGCCTCTAAAAAGCCTTTTGCATCATCAACAAGGTCTTCAATACTTTTATCTTTATTTTCTTGCATAGTTTAGATGAGATTTAACCAGGCGCAAGCGCCCGGTTATATTTATGAATTAAGCGTGCTCTACATCATCACTATATTCTTCTTCAACACTTCTCAACTTTGTTTTGATTGAGCTTACTACTTTATCTTTTAAACTAGCCAAGTTGTTGATTTCATCGGCAGCTTTATCTTTAATAGAATCGCCCAAATCTTTTAGTGACTGGCTAAGTTTGTCACGTGTTTCCTCACCTTTATCAGGGGCAAATAATATACCTAAAGCGGCACCGGCAGCCAATCCTGCCAATAAGGCTACTACAACTTTTGAGTTATCGTTCATAATCAATGTATTTTAAGGGTTTAACAATTACATACAATATAAATTTACTATATTATTTTACTGTTAAGCTATTTTTATAACTCATTATGCTCATTATTTGTTTTAATTCTTTCCAATCTTTCTGAAGCCAGCGTACTGGTTTCGTAGATTTTAACAAGCAAAATAAAATAAGATAATAACAGTGGCCCAAAAACTAATCCCAGGATTCCAAATAATGGGATACCAATAATTACGCCAATTACAGTAATTATAGGGTGTATATTACCAACTTTTTTTGCGATAATAAATCTCAGTACATTATCAATGTTAATAATTACAACAAAGCCGAAGATTAGCATGGCCCAGCCTTCAAAATTATTTCCATTTGCAATTTGCAAAATAGCCGCAGGCACAAACACTACCGGTGGCCCTAAAATAGGAACAAAAGAAATAAATGTAGTAATTACCCCCCAAAAGAGCGGATCCTTATAACCCAATATAAAAAAAGACAAGCTCACTAAGGAGCCTTGAACCAAACAAATTAGCCCTTGACCCAGCACATTGGCATAGGTTGTATTCCGCATTTCATCGCCAAAGCGCAGCGCATTTTGCTCTCTAAAGGGTGCATATTTAATTAGTGAAAACTCAAATCGTTTACGCTCAATAAGCATAAAGTAGAGCAAAAAGTACATAACCAGCAAACTCAGCACAATGTTTACTGCACTTGAAATGAGTGAAGGGAAAAGCTGCGTTGCCCAATTACCTAACCTATTCATGCCCTCCTGAATCAGATCCTGATTAATTTTAACCGGGATAAGGTGCTGAAGTTTTACCAACAGATTTTTAAAGAAAATCTCATTATTTTTCAGCTCAGAAATCTTGCTGATGACCATACTGCTTAGGGCGTAGAAGGGTAAAACGATCAATACTAAACTGACCCCAATTAACAGAATAGCAACTACCCGTTTATTCCAACCCTTCTCTTCTGCCAGGTGAATATATACCGGGCGCAAAATGGTGTAAAGAACTAAGGTGCTTAAAATAGCCCCAAAAATAGCCTGAAGTGAATAAGCAATTAATATCCCAAGTGCAATGATGATGACCAGGTTAATGTTATTGCGTTGCTTATAAGAAAATACTGACATATCGAGCTGTTTGGTATTCTCTAAAAGATAAAAAAGCTGTGTTTTGTTTTAAACTTTTTTAAATGATTTACCAATTGCGGATCCAGTATTAAGACATAGCTTAACTCAGCATTAATTTTCCCTTCACTTAAGTCTTCTACTCTTCTAATTTGATTGCCTTAATTTTATTGTATAAAGTTTTGCGATCAATGTTTAGTATTTCAGCAGCTTTTGTTTTATTGAAGTTGACCTCCTTCAATACCCTTAATATCGTATCATACTCGGCTTCCTGAGCCGCATTTTTTAAATCTTTCGGTTTATCAGCCATTGCTGCTTTAGCTTGTTTAAGCAATATTTCGCTTTCGTAATCCTTGGTGTAGCGACTGGATAATTCTAATGGCAAGGCCTCTACCTCGATTTCATAACCATCAGTAAGGAGGGCTAGCCGGCGGACTGTATTTTTGAGTTCTCTCACATTTCCTGGCCAATGGTAATTGAGGAAGCACTTTTTTACATCTTCAGAAAAACCTTTAATATTTTTATTGAGTTCTTTATTCGCTACCCGTAAAAAACGTTCGGCAAAGACTAAAATATCCTGTTCTCTTTCTTTTAAAGATGGCACAGCGATAGAAAACTCATTGAAACGATGATATAAATCCTCCCTAAAGGTACCATTGGCTATATTTTCGATCAGATTTTCATTGGTAGCCACAATAATGCGAACATCCAGGTCAATTTCTTTAGTACTACCAATTCTTTTCAGCTTTCGTTCTTGTACTGCTCTTAGTAAGGTTGCTTGTATTTCGTAAGAAAGATTACCAATTTCATCCAGAAACAATGTTCCGCCATTTGCCTGTTCAAAATGTCCTATTTTAGTATACAGTGCCCCGGTAAAAGCACCCTTCTCATGCCCAAAGAACTCACTTGCAGCAAGCTCCTTAGTTAAAGAGCCGCAATCCATCGCAACAAATGGCTGATCTTTACGTAAACTATTCAAATGAATGGTTTTGGCTACATATTCTTTTCCGGTGCCGCTTTTACCGGTTAATATAATGCTGTAAGCTGTTGGTGCAATCAGTTGGATTTGTTTCAACAATTTTAGTGAGACTTCACTTTTACCGTCGATATAATCTCCATGATTAACGTATCCGGATGCTACCTGAGTAGCTGTTGTTTTGGTTTCTATTGTGCTGGTTTCATTCAAAGCCCTTTGCGTTTCCAGCGCTTTATTGATGGTATTTAAAATCTCATCCGGATAGAGCGGTTTGGTAATATAATCGTATGCACCTAGCTTAATCAGTTCGACAGCAAGCTTAATATCAGAATAGCCCGTGATAATAATTACACCTGTAGATGGATATTCTTCCTTAATCTTGATCAAAATTGCTCTTCCATCGGTATCATCCAGGCGATAATCGCACAGCACCAGGTCGAATCTTTCTGCTGCCATTAATTCAAATGCAGAGCCTCCGGTAATTACATTAGCCACTTCAAAACCATTTCTGGTAAGAAACCTTGACAGTAACAGACCGATGTTTACCTCATCATCTATAATTAGTATCTTTTTCTTCATCAGAATAAATTTAATATTCTAAAAATCTCTGAACCATGAGGGATGAAGCAATAGTGGAGAGTTTTATTTTAATTATGCATATATACTAAAATAACTCGGATTGGGAAATTTTTTCTACAGTTATTTATAAGCTACATAGAACTAATTATACAAACAAATTACTTTTTATTAAAAACCGGCTTTCTTTTGTCAACGAATGCTGCAACGCCTTCTTTAAAATCGGCAGTTTCGAAACATTTACCAAACGCTTCAATTTCAACTGAATACCCATCCTTTTCATTAAGCGCTGCATTAACAGATTTTATTGCTGCAGCAACCGCAAGCGGTGCCCGTTGCTTCACAAAACTTAAAATTTCAGTTGCTTTGTCAATCAAATCTGCCTGCGGAACAACGTAATTTACTAATCCAATCTTTTCGGCTTCTACTGCCGTAATCATATTGGCTGTTATAATCATTTCTATGGCCTTAGCCTTCCCAACCAATTGTGTTAAGCGCTGCGTACCGCCATAACCGGGGATTAGACCTAAAGTTACTTCTGGTAGCCCCATTTTCGCCTCATCGGCAGCTACCCTCATATGGCAGGCCATGGCCAATTCTAAACCACCGCCCAATGCAAAACCATTAACAGCTGCAATAAAGGGCTTAGCTGAATTTTCTATTGCATTAAATACATTATCCTGACCAGTTCTGGCCAGTTCTTCGCCCTGCTTGCCTGTATAATCTGAAAACTCTTTAATGTCTGCCCCTGCAACAAAAGCTTTTTCCCCTGCGCCAGTTAAAATCACGCCTGAAATCTCATCTGTTTGATTGGCGTATATAATAACAGCTGCAAGTTCTGCTAAAGTATCCTTGTTCAATGCGTTCAATGCCTTCTCCCTACTAATGGTAACATATAAAATGTTATCCTTAACTGTTGTGATTAGATTTTGATATCCCATAATTAAAAATTTCTGTTTGCTGAAACCCAGTCTTGAATATATTTAACAATACTTGCCATGGTTGTTCCCGGAGGGAAAAGCTCTCCAACGCCCAAATCAGCAAGTTTTTTTCGGTCTACTTCAGGTATGATGCCTCCTCCGGTAAGTAACACATCATCCATATCCTTTGCTTTCATTAATGCTATAATCTTGGGAAAAACAGTCATATGGGCCCCTGAAAGGATTGAAATGCCGATGGCATCTACATCTTCCTGAAGCGCAGTATTTACCACCATTTCCGGGGTTTGGCGCAAACCCGTATAAATCACTTCCATTCCTGCATCCCTTAAAGATGTTGCAATCACTTTCGCGCCCCTGTCGTGCCCATCAAGCCCAACTTTTGCTACTAAAACGCGTACCGGACGATTTAATACTTTGCTCATAATGAATATTAAGTTGATGTAAATGTATCGATTTTGAATATCAAATTAATCATTAACTAAAACAAGGAGAATTACGATCAATCTTTTTACCTTTGCATTCCTAATTTACAGGTTTTTATGAGTGAAGAGAAGTCATTGAACTTTATTGAAGAAATTGTTGAGAACGACTTAAATAGTGGCAAGTATGAAACTTTGGTTACGCGTTTCCCGCCTGAACCTAATGGTTACCTACACATTGGCCATGCTAAAGCAATATGCTTAAATTTCGGACTAACACAAAAATATGGTGGTTATACCAACCTCCGTTTTGATGATACCAATCCGGTAACGGAGAAAACGGAATATGTAAACAGCCAGCAAGAAGATATTAAATGGTTAGGTTTTAACTGGAAAAATGAACTATATGCATCGGATTATTTTGATGAATTATATGGTTTTGCAGTGAAACTAATTGAAAAAGGCTTGGCTTATGTTGATGAAAGCACGGCAGATGAAATTGCAGCTTTAAAAGGTACACCCACGGAACCTGGCCAGGATAGCCCTTATCGTAACCGTAGTATTGACGAGAATCTTGACCTTTTCACCAGAATGAAAAATGGTGAATTTGGCGATGGTGCTTATACTCTGCGTGCAAAAATTGATATGGCTAGCCCAAATATGTTAATGCGCGACCCTATCATCTATCGCATTAAACATGCAGAACACCACCGTACCGGCAACAAATGGTGCATTTACCCAATGTATGATTTCGCCCACGGACAAAGCGACAGTATCGAAAACATAACGCATTCCATCTGTACTTTAGAATATGTTTCTCACCGCGAACTTTACGATTGGCTGATTGAGAAACTGGAGATTTTCCCTTCTAAACAATATGAATTTGCCCGCCTGAATTTAACCAGTACGGTAATGAGCAAGCGTAAGTTGCTGCAGTTGGTTAACGAAAAATTAGTAAGCGGCTGGGATGACCCACGCATGCCTACAATCAGCGGTTTACGCAGACGAGGGTTTACGCCAAAAAGTATCCGTGAGTTTTGTGAGCGTATAGGTATTGCCAAACGCGAGAACTTAATTGAATTGAGTTTACTGGAGTTCTGTATCCGTGAAGATTTAAACAAATCTGCCAATCGAGTAATGGCTGTTTTAGATCCGATTAAACTGGTAATTACCAATTATCCTGCAGGACAAACAGAAGAACTTACTGGCGAGAATAATCCAGAGGCAGAGGATGGCGGTGGTACACGCATTATTCCGTTCAGTAACGAACTTTGGATTGAGCGTGAAGACTTTATGGAAGTTCCGGCTAAAAAATGGTTCCGTTTGGCTCCCGGAGCAATGGTTCGTTTAAAATTTGCCTACATCGTTAAATGCGAGGATTTTGTAAAGGATGAAAATGGCAATGTAACCGAAATTCATTGTACTTATATTCCAGAATCTAAAAGTGGAAGCGACACCAGTGGTGTTCATGTAAAAGGCACCATTCACTGGGTAAGCGCACAACATGCCAAGACAGCAGAAATCCGTTTATACGATAGGTTATTTACATCAGAAACGCCTGATGCAGAAGAAGGAGATTTTAAGGATTACTTAAATCCTGAAAGCTTAACCGTATTGCAAAAGGCTTACATTGAACCGGCTTTGGCTGATGCCGACCTGGATAGCCGTTATCAGTTCATCAGAAAAGGTTATTTCTGTTTAGATAAGGATTCTTCAGCTGATCAATTAGTTTTCAACCGAACCGTTACACTAAAAGATACGTTTAAGAAAGCATAATTTTAGACAATAAATAAAAAAAGCGACTAATGGTCGCTTTTTTTATGCTTTAAGTTTACTAATACTTTGTATACACATTATATAACACCAAAATATCTACTGGTGTTAGCTTTGGCGTTAAATCGCTTTGAATAAAATGGCGTTTAAAGGCCGTAATGGTTGCTCCCAAGTCGCTGGTATCATAGCCCATTAATTTCAGGGCATTGGTGGTATTGAAATCTGCAGGAGGGTTCTTCAATACATCATCATACCAAAATCCAAATCCTTTTTCAGCCAATTTCTTCCATGGGAAATTATTGGGATCTGGTTTGCGTTTAGGTGCTATATCTGAGTGCCCGATAAAATTTGCCGCCGGAATATTATAGTTTTTCTTGAGTGTGGCTAATAACTTCAGCAAACTGTTAATCTGTGCGTCCGGCCATGGGTCAGTAGTTCCGTTATTGTCTAACTCGATTCCTATGGAAGAAGAATTCAGGTCGGTATCTTTACCCCATTTGCTTACCCCCGCATGGTTGGAGCGTAAATAATCATTAACCATTTGCACAACCTTGCCATCTCGGCTGATTACATAATGTGCACTCGTCCCTGCTTTGGTAGAATGGAAAGTTTTAATGGTTTGCGCCAGGCTATCTTGTGCAGTATGGTGAATGATGACAAAATTAGGTTTGCGTATCCCGAAATTTACAGAACCAACCCAGGTTTGATTTGTTCCTTCTACAGGATCATATAACTGTCCTACAGGAGGAGTACTGGTTATAATTTTAGCAAAATCTTTAGTTTTCTGCTTATAGATCTTTTCTGTTGCCGCATATTTACTGCTTCCACAAGAAGACCATAAAAATACTGAAGAGATCAATAAGAGCGCAATAGATTTTGAAGAATGGGTTAACAACATGTTTTACTTTTAAAATAATGAAGTTACAAAGTTATAGGAAACTTCATCCTTTGCATCAAACTTTATACAATGGATTCAAATTTTACTAATTTAGCCCCGATATATATTAAGAATGAAGAATTTATACAAAGCATCTACAATTCTATCTGCGGTAGCACTTTCTGTTGCCCTTGTTTCAGGCTGTACCAACAACAATAAAACCGTAAACGAAAAAGGCGAAACGGTACAAAAAGACAGCCTAACCAATTATGTCGCACAGCGCTTATCTATTTACGAACGGGTAAAACTTACGACCAATATAAACAATCTCAGTGTTAACGACAGGAAGATTCTTCCTTTGCTCATTCAGGCAGCAGAAATTATGGATGAGCTATATTGGAAGCAAACTTATCCACAACGTGATAGTTTATTAGCAACCATAAAAGATGAAAAGACCCGTGATTTTGTAAACATTAACTATGGCCCATGGGATAGACTAAACAACGACAAGCCTTTTGTTGCCGGAGTAGGCATAAGACCGGAGGGTGCATCATTTTATCCATATGGAATAACAAAAGCTGAAATAGAAAAATCTGATCTTAAAGATAAATTTGGAGCATATTCATTTGTGAAGAAAGACAGTACCGGAAAACTAAGCACTGTACCTTATCATGTTCAATTTGCTGCCGAACTTCAAAAAGCCTCTTCACTTTTAAAACAAGCTGCACTTATTGCTGAAGATGCCGGACTAAAAAAATACCTGAATCTAAGGGCCGACGCACTGGTAACTGATAATTTCACGGCAAGTGATTATGCCTGGTTAGACATGAAATCTAACGGGTTAGACATCATTATTGGCCCGATAGAGAACTATGAAGATAAAATGTTTAATGCCCGCACCAGTTACGAAGCCTATGTTTTAATAAAAGATAAGGAGTGGAGTAAACGCTTAGCCAAGTATGTAAAAATGCTTCCTGAGCTACAGAAAAACCTGCCTGTTGCAGCTAAATATAAGGCAGAAACACCAGGTACAGATTCAGAACTGAATGCTTATGATGTTGTTTACTATGCGGGCGATTGCAATGCCGGGTCAAAAACCATAGCCGTTAACCTGCCTAATGATGAAAAGATTCAGCAGGAGAAAGGAACACGCCGCTCGCAATTAAAGAATGCGATGCAGGCTAAATTTGATAAAATATTAGTTCCAATTGCTAAAGAACTGATTGATGCTGAGCAACAGCAATACATCAAGTTTGATGCTTTTTTTGCCAATGTAATGTTTCATGAAGTAGCGCACGGCTTGGGAATTAAAAAAACAATTACAGGAAAAGGATTTGTTAGAGAGGCCCTTAAAGAGCAATACAGCTGGCTGGAAGAAGGCAAGGCCGATGTTTTAGGTTTATATATGGTTACAGGTTTATTAAAAAAAGGCGAACTTCAGGGTGATATTAAAGACTACTACACTACTTTCATGGCTGGTATTTTAAGATCTGTACGCTTTGGTGTATCAGAAGCTCATGGTAAGGCAAATATGCAATGCTTTAATTACTTCCAGGAAAAAGGTGCTTTTGAACGTACATCAAGTGGCACATATAAAGTTAATTTCGAGAAGTTTGCCACTGCCATGAATGATCTAAGTGCTTTCATCATTACTTTGCAAGGCAATGGAGATAAGCTTGCCGTAGAGAAGGCGCAAAAAGAAAAGGCACTAATTTCAGCAGCCCTACAAAAAGATCTGGACCGTTTAACCAAAAAGAACATCCCTGTGGATGTTGTGTTTGAACAAGGCGTTGATGTACTCGGCGTAAAATAACTGCATTAAACCATTTTTAAAGGCCGAATGTACTTAAAGGTATATTCGGCCTTTTTTTATTGCCGGCCTTTATTATGTTTCTTTAGGAACATATAACAGGAATAAAGACTATTGAACAAAACCTGTAACCTTTTCTAAAAACAATCGTCTTACTATTAACCGAGCAAAAAATCCGTTCGCGAAAAACTAAACTTTTAATTATGCAGGCCCTGAGCAGACGCATCTTACGTGCTGCCATAGCTCATTTTGCCTAATTTTTTAATCGTAATAACAAAACCAATGAAAACACTAGCCAAACTAACCATTATATTAATTGCTGCATTTGCCAGCACAAATCTATATGCTCAATCCTCCAACACAGGAAACATTACCGGTACGATTTTAGATGAACAAAAAAAACCTGCAGATTATGTAACCGTTGTACTTTTTAAACTTCCAGATTCTACTGTAGTTAAAACAGCATTCACAGATCAAAATGGTTTGTTCAACTTCAATATAAACACTAAGGGGAGTTACTTCTACAAAGCCAGCAACATGGGTTATAAAACCTTAAAAAGCCAGGTAATGCCTTTAACCAGTGAAAACGCTAAAATAGATTTTGGTACAGCCCAGCTAACGGCAACTACACAGATGCTTAAAGAAGTAACTGTTGCCACTACCAAGCCCCTATTTGAGCGCAAAATGGACCGTGTGGTGATGAATGTTTCCAACAGCTCAATTGCCACCGGATCTACGGCTTTAGAACTGCTTCAAAAAGCACCCGGCGTTACTGTTGATCAAAACGACAAAATTTCTATGCTGGGTAAACAAGGTGTGCTGATTCAATTGGATGGTAAACAAACCTACATGAGCAGTGCCGATGTGGCCAATCTTTTACGCAATATGCAGAGCTCTGATATTGAAAGCATCGAATTGATTACCAATCCCTCCTCTAAATATGATGCATCAGGAAATTCTGGAATCATCAATATCAAAACTAAAAAAAGTAAAAATGGCGGTACCAATGGCAGCATGACCCTGGCGGGTGGCTATGGAAAAAATTACCGGGCAAGTGGAGGGCTTAACCTTAACCACCGAACCGAGCACATTAACGTTTTTGGAAATTACAATTACTACAGCAACAAGAGAGATCAGTTTATTCTCATCGATAGAATCTCAAATGGTGCAATTAATAACACCTATTTTTCTCAATCGGGTGATAGCGAACGTAAAAACGCTGGCAACAACTTCAAAGCCGGGTTAGATATTTTCTTAAATAAAAAAAATACATTGGGTTTACTGGTTAATGGCTACTTTAACAATGGTAGCGAAGATTTCCTAAACAATACCCTGATTGGAAACTCTTTCATCAAAACCGATTCTTCTGTAGTGGCCAACAATGTGATAGACAACCGGTACAACAACCTATCGTATAACATGAATTACAAATCTGTATTGGATACTGCCGGACAGGAAATTTCAGCTGACCTCGATTACTCGAGATACCATGGAAATGATAAAGCCAATTACATTAATAAATACCTATATAGCAGTGGTGCAGCAATTAGACCAATCGCTTATACCAAGAACGAAACGCCATCGGTAATTGATATCAAAGCTTTTAAAATAGATTATACGTTGCCTTTGAAGAAGAAGATGAAATTTGAAGCTGGTTTAAAAAGCAGCTGGGTCAAAACCGATAATAATCTCAACGCGCAAGAACTGATTAATAATAACTGGCAAAATGATACCCGCAGAAGTAATCAGTTTATTTACGATGAAAATGTTAATGCCGCGTACGTTAACTTGAATAAAGAATTCAAAACCACCAGTATCCAATTGGGCTTAAGGGCTGAGCAAACCAATTCGAAAGGAAATTCGGTAACCACCGCTAAAGTAATTGAACGCGATTACATCGACTTTTTTCCGAGTATTTTCATCAATCAGTCGCTGGGAAAAAACCACGATCTTAATGTATCTTACAGCAGAAGGATAGATCGACCAAGCTATGATGCCTTAAACCCATTCCTTTATTTTCTTGATCAATACACTTATAATCAAGGTAATCCGTTCTTAAATCCGCAATACACCCATAACTTCGAAGCTACGTACATGTTGAAGAAGAAATATTCGGTTACGCTAAACTTTAGCCGGGTAAACGATATGATTACAGAGGTAATCCTTCCGGATAATGAGAAAAAAGCATTGTACCAAACAAATGAGAACATTGCTACGCAGTTCAGTTATTCGATGGTTTTAAGCGTACCTGTTAATTTTGCCAAATGGTGGCAAACCAATAATACCGCGAATATTTTTCATTTAGATTTCCAGGCACCTGATCTTGCCGGCCAGTCTTTAAACAACAAGAGCACTGCATTCCAGATTAAATCGCAACATAATTTCACCATTAAAACAGGCTTACTGGCCGAATTAATGGGCAGTTTCGAATCGCCGGTTACCTACGGAGTATTGAGAATTAAAACCCGTTATGGAATAGATGCAGGTATTAGTCAGACGGTGATGGACAAAAAAGGTAGTATTAAGCTATCGGTGAATGATATTTTCAATACGCAAGTGAATAAAATTAGCAGCGCCTACCCCGGACTTGATTATGCCCTATATCAAAAAAATGAAACTCGGATTGTTCGCTTGAGTTTTACATACCGATTTGGCAAAAACGAAATTAAACCTGCCAGAAGAAGAAGCACCGGAACGGAGTCTGAACAAAACAGGATGAAGAATTAGCATTGGTCTTATAGTCAATGGTCATTAGTTTAGTAGTGATTGGTCAGGTGCAGGCCACTCCATTAATTCACTCATTCAAAATTCAACAATTAAACTTTAACTTTAATAAACTCAAAGCCAATGCCTGCCGAAAAACTTGCTAAGCAAACCTCCAATTTAACAGCTAAAGCTTTTATGGAGAAACTTTGCAGCTACCAATCGGAAATTGAACTGGCCAAAATTCAACGGTATTTTAAAAGTGATAATGGCACTCCCGATGAATTTTTGGGCGTTAGCATGGGACAGGTTTTTGAAATCGCTAAAGCCTATATCGATCTTCCGATTGAGGAGATAGAAGTTCTGCTAAAAAACAAAATCCATGAAGCAAGAGTAGGTGCAGTGAGTATTATGGATTTTAAGGCAAGGAGTAAAAAAATAGTAGGTAGTGAACGGAAAGCCCTTTTCGAACTCTATTTGAATCAACATCAGCATATTAACAATTGGGATTTGGTAGACCGCGCTGCCCCTTATGTAATTGGTGCATATTTATGGGATAAGGACAGAGAAATCTTATACCAGCTTGCCCTTTCAGATAATATGTGGGAGCGCAGGACAGCCATTGTGAGCACCGCATTCTTTATCAAACACAAACAGATTGAAGATACATTTAAAATTGCCGAAATTTTGGTCAATGATTCTGAAGACCTGGTTCATAAAGCGGCCGGTGGCTGGATAAGGGAAGCAGGTAAAAAGAATAAAAACAGGTTGATCTCTTTTCTTGAAAAACATGCTGCAAACATGCCCAGAGTAATGCTTCGCTACTCCATAGAACATTTTGAACCTGCTGAAAAAAGCCATTATCTGGGATTGAAGAATGCTGTTAAATCCCTTAGAAGATAATATGATTTTTAGCTAAAATCAAGAATTAGCGGTTATATGATGGTTCGTGAGTCACGAACCATGGGTCACGAATCCAGGGGTAGTTAAACAAAAAAGGCCGATGTTGAACATCGGCCTTCATTTATTTATTTACTCAAATACATTGATTTGTCTTTGTAAAGCTTGCGGAAATATGGATCTTCCAAATCTTTAATGAAACGAATCGCTTCACCGGTAGATTTCATTTCCGGACCTAATTCTTTAGCAACCTCAGGGAATTTTTCATAAGAGAAAACAGGTTCTTTAATTGCATATCCCTTTAATTTACGTACGATGGTGAAATCCTTTAATTTCGCTACCCCTAACATAATTTTTGCGGCGATATTGATGTAAGGAACATCATAAGCTTTTGCGATAAAAGGTACCGTACGAGATGCTCTTGGATTCGCCTCAATTACATATACTTTCTCATCTTTCACAGCAAACTGAATATTCAACAATCCACTGATATTTAATGCTTTAGCTAATTTTTTAGAATAAAGCTCCATTTGATCAGTTACACTGGTACTTAAGCTGAATGGCGGCAATACTGCGCTTGAATCTCCTGAGTGAATACCTGCAGGCTCAATGTGCTCCATCATACCAATGATGTGAACATCTTCTCCATCGCAGATAGAATCAGACTCGGTTTCTTCTGCTCTATCTAAGAAGTGATCAATCAATACACGGTTACCCGGCAAGTCACCTAATAATTTAACTACAGCTTTCTCCAGGTCTTCATCATTGATTACAATGCTCATTCCCTGACCACCTAATACATAACTCGGACGAACCAATACCGGGTAACCTACCTGGTTGGCCACTACTAATGCCTCTTCGGCATTTTCAGCTACTCCGTAGCGAGGATAAGGGATATCCAGTTCTTTTAGTAAATCAGAGAAACGTCCACGATCTTCTGCAAGATCCATATTCTCAAACGAAGTTCCGATAATTTTGACACCTTTTTCGGTTAGCTGTTGTGCCATTTTCAAAGCGGTTTGCCCGCCTAACTGCACAATTACACCTTCTGGTTTTTCCAGGTCAATAATCTCGCGAACATGCTCCCAGAACACCGGCTCAAAGTATAATTTATCAGCCATGTTAAAGTCGGTAGAAACCGTTTCAGGGTTACAGTTGATCATGATTGCCTCAAATCCGGACTCTTTAGCGGCTAACAAACCGTGAACACAAGAGTAATCGAACTCGATACCTTGACCAATACGGTTAGGGCCTGAACCTAAAACGATTACTTTCTTTCTATCCGAAGGAATAGATTCGTTTTCTTCTTCAAATGTTGAATAGTAATAAGGTGTTTGTGCAGGGAATTCCGCAGCACAAGTGTCAACCATCTTATAAACACGGCGGATACCTAATTCTTTACGGCGCTCGTAAACCTCATCTTCTGTAACATTTCCCAGTAACCAGGAGATCTGAACATCAGAAAAACCTTTTTGTTTAAGGGTGAAGAAGAAATCGCGAGGAATATTCGTTAACGAGTAACGCTTCAATTCTACCTCAAGCGCAACAAGTTCCTGAATCTGATTTAAGAACCATTTATCGATGCGGGTAGCCTTACGGATTGATTCCAATGGAACACCCATTGTCATCGCATCTTTAATTAAAAACAGACGGTTCCAAGAGGCATGCTCTAAACCATCCATAATTTCATTGATATTTTTATTTTGTCTTCCGTCTGCCCCTAAACCTGCGCGGTTAATCTCTAAACTCTGACAAGCTTTTTGAAGAGCTTCAATGAAGGTACGTCCAATAGCCATTACCTCACCTACAGATTTCATCTGTAAACCAAGCTCTTTATTCGCTCCTTTAAATTTATCGAAGTTCCAACGTGGTACCTTAACAATTACATAATCTAAAGTAGGCTCAAAATAAGCAGAAGTTGTTTTAGTGATTTGATTTTCGATCTCATCAAGGTTATAACCGATTGCCAATTTAGCCGCAATTTTTGCAATTGGATAACCAGTTGCTTTACTTGCCAAAGCTGATGAACGCGATACACGTGGATTGATTTCAATTGCAATGATCTCATCATTCTCCGGATTTACCGAAAACTGAACATTACATCCTCCGGCGAAATTTCCGATGGCTCTCATCATTTTGATTGCCTGGTTACGCATTTCCTGGTAGCAACGATCAGAAAGGGTCATCGCAGGAGCAACAGTGATCGAGTCGCCGGTATGGATACCCATTGGATCAAAGTTTTCGATAGAACAGATGATGATTACGTTATCATTGCTATCTCTTAGAAGTTCTAATTCGTATTCTTTCCAGCCCAAAACTGCTTGCTCTACCAATACCTCATGGGTAGGAGAAGCCTCTAAACCACGTTTTAATGCTGCGTCGAATTCTTCCTTCTTGTGTACAAATCCGCCACCAGATCCACCAAGGGTATATGAAGGGCGAATAACCAATGGATAACCAATCTCTTGTGCAGCTTCTTTACCTTCTAAGAATGAGTTGGCAATTTTTGAGGTTGCTACACCTACGCCGATATCAACCATCAATTGACGGAAAGCCTCACGGTTTTCAGTTTTTTCGATCGCATCAACGTCTACCCCGATTACACGTACACCGTATTTTTCCCAAACACCACGCTCTTCAGCTTCTTTACACAAGTTTAATGCAGTCTGACCTCCCATAGTAGGCAATACCGCATCGATTTGTGGTAAATCGGCAGATGCTATGTGCTCTTGTAAAATTTCCTCAATAGAATCAACAGTTAATGGGCGAAGATAAACGTGATCGCCGATAACTTTATCCGTCATAATTGTTGCCGGATTAGAGTTGATGATTGATACGGCAATACCTTCTTCTTTCAAAGATAAGGCCGATTGGGAACCCGAGTAATCAAATTCACAGGCTTGACCAATAATGATTGGACCCGAACCGATAATTAATACTGAGCGTATAGAAGTGTCTTTAGGCATGATATAAAATCAATAAAATTAAGTTAAACGGTCTGTAAAGACTACAAAGCAACGAGATTTTGTGCTTTTTTAGGAGTAAAATCCCGACTGTTCTGTCGGGATGCAAAGATAGGCTTTTTAAGCGGTTTTTAAGATACTTTTTTTAAAATAAAAAAGAGGCTTAAAAAAGCCCCTTCAAATGGGTTTAAAACCATCTTTATTGCTGGAGTTTAATCTCTCCTAAATCAGTGGTTGCACTATCCTTAACTGCTACATTTTCTATCAACGTATCCTTATAAGGGGCATTGGCTCTTATCCAAACCGAATACACACCCTGTTTTAAATTGGCAAATGTAAATGCACCCTGACTAATCTGCGCTTTTAATGTATCTGTTCCTGATACAAGCGAAACACTAGCTGCAGCATCAACAGGGGTTATCCTCCCCATTATTCCACCTAAACGAATACTTTTAAAGGCTATTGACCCAAGTGCAACAATGATTAATAATGATAATATCATACCTAACTTTTTCATGGCTGATGTTTTTAATTTCAATCTGAAACGGGGGTTATTTTAATTTGCCTAACGTTTTAACGTAAAATAGACATATTCCGTACCGCCTCTAAATAATTTTATCTTATTGTCTTAAATAAATAACACAATTTATTACAATTAGTTTTGAATAATGAACAGCGAAACGTATCATTGTACTAGAATTACTACAAGGCTGTAATTTCGTTTGTATCTATTTTGTGATAATCGTTAAATTCTGTTAAAAAAATTTGAGAATATGCCCTCAGACGTCAGAATTAAGTCATGAAACGTTTTACTAATTATTATTGGCAGAAATGTTGTAATAACCAACACGTATTTGCGTTTTGTAAATACTTTAGACAATGATCTAAAGCTTCCTCCGCGGATTAGTTACCCGCCATGAGGATTTCTTCATAAATAGTTTGTTTGGTTTATTATCCGGTTGCAGGAGCCCTCCTCAACCGGATTTTTTCTTTTAGGATCTTATTTTTCTCTTACTTTTGAATAATTAGATATTCTTAATGGCTACTTTTTTTCAGTTTTTAATCGAGCAGTTCAAGCACACTACCGCATTAGAGTGGCTCGCAGTATTGGCTGGTTTTGCCTGTATCTATTTAGCTGCCAAAGAAAGTATATGGAATTGGCCTATCTCCATCATTGGTGTAACGGCTTATGGTTTGTTATTTTATCGGGAAGCCATGTATGGTGATATGGCCCTACAGTTGTATTTTCTGTCAACCGCATTTTATGGCTGGTATTTTTGGCTTACCAAAAGAGTTGAGCATCACAAACTTATCCAGAAGCTTAATCCTAAACAATGGGTTTGGATATTCATCAGCATCCCGCTGATTAGCCTGGCGCTGGGTTGGTTTATGGAAAAATACACCAATAGTACCGTACCTTATGCAGATGGATTTTGTACCGCTGTAAGCTCTGTAGCTCAACTGTTATTAACAAGGAAAATTTTAGAAAACTGGCTGTTATGGGTTTTTGTAAATATTTGCTACATCCCCCTATTTTTATATAAACACTTAAATTTAAGCGCCATATTATATTTTGTTTTAATTGGTATTGCTTATAAAGGATATTTAGATTGGAAAAAACTTATCGTGAACAAGTCAGTTAAAAAAATTGCCATCGTTGGCCCGGAAAGCACAGGGAAGTCAACCCTATCTCAATATCTTGCTAATCATTACCATGTTGCATGGGTACCAGAGTATGCCCGCTATTACTGCGAAGGCTTGAGGGGTCCCTATACCCTACAAGATGAAATCAATATGTTTTATGGGCAGGTTGCGCTTGAAGATGCAGTACTGGCCACCAGCAAAGACCATTTTATTGTTTGCGATACCACATTTATTACGGTTAAAATATGGAGTGACGCCATGCTGGGTGAAACACCAGAGGTTGTTTTGGATGCACTCCCCAAAAAACCTTATGACCTTTATCTTTTAATGGATATTGATTTGCCCTGGCAGGATGATCCATTACGTGATTTCCCCAACCAAAGAGAACATTTTATGGAGGTTTGGCACAAAGAGCTTCAGGCGCTAAACGCGAATTATACCGTAATTAATGGTTTGGGCGAAATGAGAATCCAAAATGCGATAGCGGCAATTGATGGCTTTCTGGGAGTGGGAAGATGAGAGTATCAGGAGGGTTAAAGAACAAAGAGTATGGAGCAAAGACCGGGTGCAGGCTGGGCATGAAGTTTAATCACTAGCTAATAAGTACGCTTTAAAGTATCAGGATGCTAATAGCAGGTAGCAGGAGCGAATAAGGAGCAAGGAACAAAGACCAGATGCAGGCTGGGCATAATGTCTAAATATTAACGACTATAAAATATCTCAGCGTTTTGGACTATTGACTGTAGACCCAAGACGGCCTTCTTAAAATCGTAATTTCCCAAAATATTACATACATTTGCGCCATCATTAGGGGTGCCTTGTTTAAAGAACACAAAAACAGGCTGAGATCATACCCATTTTGAAGGTAAAAAGTTAAAGGTTTAATCTTAGGGTAGCTCCCTAGCCATAAAACCTCAAATCATATACCTTTAAATGCACCTGATCCGGGTAATGCCGGCGTAGGGATTGGAGTTATGGAAGTTTAACAAAAATCGGGGAGTACCCCTATTTCCGATTGTTTAACGAAAAGCAAAAACAGTGAAAAAATTATTGTCTGCAGCATTTGCTGCAATGTTGCCCTTCTTTGTATTGGCACAAATAACCATTACCGGAAAAGTTACCGATAATCAGGGCGCGCTTACAGGGGCTAATGTAAGGGTTAAAGGCCGCAGTATCATGAGCCAAACCACTACTAACGGAACCTATACGCTGTCTAACCTGAATAATGGTACATACACCATTGTAGTGAGTTATGTTGGATATAAAACCACAGAAAAAACGGTAACGCTTAATCAAGATACAGAAATTAATTTCAGTCTTTCTGCGCAGAACTTCCTTCAGGATCAGGTAATTGTAAGGGCTACCAGGGCTAACGAAAAATCGGCTACTACTTATAAAAATGTAAGCAAAACCGAAATCGAGAAAAACAACTTCGGACAAGACCTGCCTTTTATATTGCAGAATACACCGGGCGTTGTTGTTAATTCTGATGCTGGTGCGGGTGTGGGTTATACTGGTATCCGCATTCGTGGAAGCGATAATAGCCGTATAAACGTGACGGTTAATGGCATTCCGATAAACGATAGTGAAAGCCAGGGTACCTTTTATGTAAACATGCCCGATTTTGCTTCTTCCGTAGATAATATTCAAATTCAACGTGGTGTAGGTACATCAACCAATGGTGCCGGCGCCTTTGGTGGAAGTTTAAATATTCAAACCACAGCAAGTGAAACTGAGCCTTATGCAGAAATTAACAACACTTATGGCAGCTTCGACACCTGGAAGAACACAGTAAAAGTTGGAACAGGACTAATCAACAACCGTTTCAGTTTTGACGGAAGATTATCAAGAATCAGCTCAGATGGTTATGTTGACCGTGGTGCATCCTTACTTAAATCGTTCTTTGTATCCGGAGCTTATCACGGAAATAAAGATTTATTGCGCCTGAATGTATTTTCCGGCGCTGAAAAAACTTATCAGTCCTGGAACGGTATTCCCGAATCCCGCTTAACCAATGATGTGGCTGGTATGAACGCTTATATAGAAAGAAACAGTTTGAGTCCGGCGGATGCCGAAAACCTGTTAAATTCTGGCAGAAGATACAACAGTTTTACTTACGATAACCAGACTGATAATTACTGGCAAGACCACTATCAATTGATTTATGCGCGTCAGCTTTCAGAAAAATTCACCTTTAATGGTGCGCTTCATTATACAAAAGGCGAAGGTTACTATGAAGAATATCGTGTAGATAACGATTTGAGTGCTTACGGTCTCAACCCTGTCGTAATTGGTGGAACAACTATTGAAAGTACCGATTTAATCCGCAGGAGATGGTTAGACAATGATTTTTATGGTGCAACCTATGCTTTTAATTACCAACCTAATCAAAAGTTAAATTTTACACTTGGCGGTGCATACAATGAGTATAAAGGTGCGCATTTCGGTCAGGTTATCTGGGCTCAGTATGCATCCAACGGAAGCGTTGATCGTCATTATTATGATAACGATGGTTTTAAAACTGATTTCAATATTTATGGGAAAGCAAATTATAGTCCAACAGAATCATTAAGCTTATTTGCAGATCTTCAATATCGCAGGGTTTATTATACAATTGATGGTACAGAAAACAAGTTAAACACTTTAGCCATTTTTGATAAGCTGAATTTCTTTAATCCTAAAGTAGGCGCTACCTATTTCATCAATGCAGAAAGTAACATTTATGGCTCATTTAGTGTAGCCAATAAAGAACCTAATCGTGATGATTATGCCGATGCAGCAGCCGGAGCTTTCCCTAAACGCGAACATTTAAAAGACATTGAACTGGGTTACCGTTTCAAAAACAGCCAATTTAATGTTGGAACAAATCTATATGGTATGTTCTACAAAGATCAGTTGGTTGTAACAGGCAAAATCAACGATGTGGGTGGTAACTTCCGCCAAAATGTAGATAAAAGTTACCGCCTGGGAATTGAACTTGATGGTTCTTACATTATAAATAAAGCATTTACACTTAATGCAAACGCAGCCTTTAGCCGCAATAAGATTAAAAATTTCACAGAATATTATGATGACTACGATAATGGCGGGCAAGTTGTAAATCAATATGCATTAACAGATATCTCTTATTCTCCAAATGCCGTAATTTTTGGAGAGCTGGCCTATAATCCTTTTAAAGGTTTTGCAATAGCTTTACAAAGCAAATATGTGAGCAAACAGTACCTGGATAATACCCAAAATAATGACCGAACAATAAATGGTTATTGGGTAAGCAATGCGCGATTGGGTTATGATTTCAGATTTTCAGGTGTTAAAAATATAAACCTGGGCTTATTAGTTAATAACCTTTTGGATAAACGTTACGAAAGTAATGGTTACACCTATGGCTATCAATATGGTGGAAGCAGGATAACCGAGAATTTTTTCTATCCTCAAGCGGGCACCAATTTCCTATTGAGCCTGAATGTAAAGTTTTAATTTTTTCGCCACGGAAACACACATAACAAAACGGGATCTTATCTCTATTTCCGTGGCTTCTGTGTTTCCGTGGCTATTATTCCGCACCGCGGAAACACAAATTTACCCGAAAGCTTTTCTCACTCATTTCTGTATCTCTTTTGCAACTTAAACCAGCATATCTTTGTTAAGTTTGCACTTACATGAAATACATAGAAAAGCTTCATTACATCACACATGATCTTCCCGGCATTAGCCATATTGAACAAGTTCAATGGGCTTGCGAAGCAGGCGCCAAATGGATTCAATACAGATGCTTAAGTAAAACAGATGATGAATTATTGGCCGAAGTTAATGCTATTGGAGAAATATGCGACGATTGGGGTACTACATTAATTGTAACTAACCATACACAGCTTCATGGCAAAGCCGATATCCAGGGGTTCCATATGGAAGACAGGAATGCCAATTTTGTTAGCCTGCGCAAACAACTGGGTGATGATGTTACGTTGGGTGGCTCTGCAACTGATTTGGCCGGAATTATACAATTGGCTAATGCGGGAGCAGATTATGTTGGTTTAGGCCCTTTTGATGTCACGACTGCTAAAATAAATGATTGTACGTTATTGGGAATTGAAGGATATCAAACGATCATGCCCCAACTCAAAAAATCTGGAATTAAAATTGCTGTTTTAGCCGTTGGAGGGGTAAAACTAGGTAACGTAGAAGACTTAATGCATACTGGCATTTATGGCGTAGCGGTTTCTGGTGCCATTTATAGTGCTGATGATTTTATTGAAGCTTATCAGGATTTTTACGATGCTGTAAAGCGATAATCTTATTTTACCTGCCCTTGATTATCCCCCATAATTTTTTGCCCCTATTTTTTTATCTTCGTCCTTATGTCTTCACATCACATTGTAAAAGAAAAACAAGAACCTGCATTATATATAGATGAGCTGGGTCATTTTAACGAAGAACTATTGGGCCAGCTTTTAGAATGGAGCCCAACACTTTTGGTAAATGGCGAAAACTACGATAAAATTCTTTCCTTAGGTTTAAAGGTTGATGTTTTAGTAAACGGAAGTACATCTGAAACCCAAGAAAATACGAAAGCAATTCAAGGCCCTGTTGATTCACTTATGGTAGCCATTAATTACCTTTTTGAGGAACGATATCCTGCCGTAAATGTGATCACTGATAAATTTGATCTGGAGAAGTTTGCTGGTTTTTCGGATAAAATAAATATGGTAGTCTTCACCGACAGGGCGAAATATTACACCATTAAATCGGGTTTCTCAGTCTGGAAACCTGCCGGAAGTGAATTTAATATCCTGGGAAATTCCTATCTGGAGGTAAGCAACCTGATGCAGAATGAAGACGGAATTTTTAATGTTGTAAACGATGGTTTTGTAGAATTTACCTTTTCTGGCCAACCTATATTTATTAGCGAGCCCATATGATAACCCTCAGAAAAGCCAAAGAAGAAGACATAGCGCTGATTCAAGCTATCGCCGCAGCAACCTGGCCCTCTACCTATCTGGAAATTATCGGTCAGCAACAAATAGATTACATGTTGGAAAACATGTACAATAGAGGTGAATTACTCCGCCAACTTATGGAGGGGCATATATTTTTAATCGCCGAACAAGGGGAAGAAGAATATGGATTTGCCGGATATTCTATTATCGACCATGAAAACAGGATTTTTAAACTCCATAAATTATATGTACTGCCAAGTGCACATGGAAAAGGAGTGGGTAAAATCTTAATCAATGAAGTTTTTAACCAGGTGAAAGATGCAGGCGCCAGTGCGTTGCAATTAAACGTGAATAAGCATAACAAAGCCAAAGATTTTTATCTGAAAGCTGGATTTAGCATTAAAGAATCAGTTGCATTAGATATTGGCGGAGGTTATATTATGGATGATTACGTAATGGAATATCAATTCTAGTTGTTCCTTACTCATAATAAAGCCCACATTTGGTATACAAATGTGGGCTTTACATTTTCGGGCAACATTACTTCTTTTCTAGTTTAGGGATGCGTGTAGGCGTATCTGTACCATCAACAATCGTAATGGCACTTTTTGCAATTGCCTTAATGGTTGATAAAATATTCTCTACATCCAGCGAACTATATTCGTCCTTTACGGAGTGATACAATTTATCAATATCAATTTTATCGGTACTGATGGTATGTGCCGGAACACCCAAAGCAGCCAGTGTGGCATTGTCACTTCGGTAGAATAAATTTTGCTCCGGATATGGATCGGGGTGGAAAGTAAATTCAGTTCCCTTTAAATTTTTTTGTAAAATTTTGCCGAAATCTGATCGTTCATATCCGGTAATAAATGCGGTATTTTTCCCAAATTTGGAGTCTTTTCCAATCATTTCGATATTAAACATGGCTACTACTTCTTCTGGGTTTAATTTTTCTGAAAAGTATTTAGCCCCGAAACCACCAATCTCTTCTGCTGTAAAAGCCACAAAAATGAGGGTACGCTGATTGTTCTTTAAAGCTTTATAATATTTTGCTAAAGCAATCATTGCAGTGGTTCCCGAAGCATCATCATCTGCCCCGTTTGCAATACTATCACCATCTACAGATTTAAGAAAGCCTAAGTGATCATAATGACCAGAGAAAACCACAATTTCTTTCGCTTTAGACTTACCTGGAATAACTCCGGCAACATTGAATAATGGCATTTTATCCACCTTATTGCTGATGGCTACTTCATAATTTGTTGCTGCAGGCGTTCCCAATATAAATACCTGAACGGCCGAAGGGCCAGATACGTCCTTTTCATCTATCGTAGCCGGACGATCGAAGTAACCTTTATAACGAGCAAACAAATCAGCAAATTTTGAATCTACCAATATCAACTGGTTTTGCTTACTTTCTACAAAAGCCCTCAATTGAGCAACAAAAGGTTTCTCAGGATCGAGCTTAGCTACCGTTGCAGTAGATTGATCAAATTTTATTGTTGCTGCATTTGCACCAGAGATCAATAAGTTTTCGGCAGGAATGTCTTTCCCATCAACTTTAACTGAAGTACTCAACCTGCTTATCTTGTATTTATAAAAAGTTTGTCGGAAAGTCTTTTCACCAGGCAGCGGTTGAAGTCCTATTTTTTTAAACTCAGATTCAATAAAAGTTGCCGCCTTATCAATTCCAGGTGTAAATGTTGCCCGGCCCTGCATGTCATCGGCACTTAATGTTTTGATCAGGTGATCTGTGTATTCCCTGGTAATTATTTTATCAATATTCTGGGCTTGTAACTGCGAGCAGGCAAAGCCTGCCATAGCCAAAAGAAAAAATTTCTTCATTATTTTGTAGGTTGATTTATGAATTGTCCAATATGCAAATTTAAATGCAGTTGTGGAACAAGCAAAGTAGGTTTTACTTTTCGATTAGCTATCCCAATCGTGGCGTTCAAGATCACGATAGGCTTTCCCTTTAATAATTTCTTTCCTTTTCGAAGATTCTGACTCAACCCGTGTTTCATGAATGTTGTCTGCTACCTCCAAATGAAAGTCCTTATCTTTCTTCGATTGATATATGGACACCTCATCCCCATCTGCTGTAGCAAAATCATAAGGCCCCCTTGCGCTCATCAACTTCACAAAAACAGGTAAACATTCAAAGAAAATAAAAAGTAAGCCAATAAACATAACCGCAAGGGCTGTATTATTATCTCTTGAACCATCAGCATTAAACTTTAGTTGTCCCAAAGCCCAGTTGCGGTCGGCAAAGCCAGCAATATTGGCTAAACTATCTAATTGCCTGGCTGTATAAAGCTTTTCTGTGAAAAGACCATCAAATTCTTTGCGCTTATCTATAAAAGATTCTGACTTATTAATATTGGCCTTTAGGCTATCCAATTCTGATTCACGTTGTTTAATTTCTGCTTCTTTCCGCTTAGCGTAAGGTCCATAGCCCATTACTCCAGAGGTTTCGGTTGTTTTATTACCAAAAATCTCGAAGTTTAGTTTTTGGCGATCGGATTTGATGCCTTTTTCGAGTGAGTCTCTGGTAGCCTTTTGTTGATTAAGTCGTCCAAATTCTACCTGATACTTCTTTTCAAAAGCTTTATTCAAGGTATCAATTTTAGAACGTTGGCCATTCAGGTAACTTACCTTTAAGCGTTCTTTAATTTCTTTATCGAAAATTTTCAATTCTATTGGTCTTGAAATTACAATACCAATCATAATGGCTAATAAAATTCGGGGGGTTGCCTGCAAAAGCTGCTTATTCGTTGTTGCGCTCTTATTAATACTCGAAACAATATAACGATCCATATTAAAAATCGCCGCTCCCCACAAGAAACCGAAAATAATCGCAAAAATAACGGCTAAATCATCACCCTTAAATACGAAATACATTGCATAACCACCAGATAAGGCCGCAAATAGCCCTGTAAAGAAAATTGTGGCGCCAATACCTGTATATTTATTCTGTTCGCTTGGGTACTTTTCTAAAGTAGGAATATGAGCGCCAGAGCAAAACCAAAAGAAACGGTTCAATTTGTCCATTTTATTCGTTTATCATTAAACGCCTAAGGATTAATTATGTTACAGATTTTTTGGCAAAAAGTTTACCCCGCTGTGTTTTAAGTAATCCCTCTTGATACCTGATACTCTTAATCTTTATACTTTTAAAGCATAATTAGCCGTTAGCATTTAGACACTATGCCCAACCTGCACCCAGTCCTTGCTCTTTGTTTATTGCTACTTGTTCATTAATCCCTTTTGCTACCTGATACTCTAATCTTGATATTTTGAAAGCCCTACTCCTTTGCAAGCGGCACTTCTACCCCTACTGGCCCACTAGGTTCACTTTCGTTCTTAAGTCTGTCTAAAGCCGTTACCAAATAACTATAGCGCTTTCCGCTTTCTGCAGAAGTATCAATAAATGAAACATAATCTTCAAAACTAATTTTAAGGATATTTTTCGGATCGAGTACTGAGATTTTCTCGCCCTCAGTAAAGCGATAAATGACGTAACCGGATGCTGTTTCCCCATCACTTGCTTTCAGAGGTTGTTGCCACTTCAAATGTACACCATCTTTTAAAGCATCTGCAGTTAAAGCCTGGGGTTGGTTAGGAGAAACATCATCTAACCAGGGCATCTGCGGAGGTAGGGACTGATATTGATAAAGGTCGTTTTTTAAACTATCTCCAACAGCCCTTGCCACGGTCATCATTGATTTGGATGAAAAAAATACACTCCCCTGAATGCGGTTGTTACTTCTCAGGTATCGGATTTGATTGGGTATTTCTGATGAATTTTTCCAGGCAGCCTCCGCTCTGGAATTTACCAGATATGCCGCCTGACCAATATACACATGCCTGCCATAATTGTTGTTACTCCACCAATCTACTAGAGTGCCATAAGGCGCAACCCGTCTGGTAAACGTAAAGTAAATTTGAGGGTTAATGTAATCTACCCAACCCTCTTTTACCCATTTGCGGCTATCGGCATATAGCTCGGCATAATTGGATAAACCACTGGTAGCAGAACCTTCCGGATCTTCATATTTATTACGCCAGATACCAAAAGGACTGATTCCGAACTTTACCCATTTTTTATAATGATGTATACTATCTGTGAGTGTTTTAATCAAAAGATCAACATTATTACGCCTCCAGTCTTTAATATCAGAGAAATTATTCGGGTTCTTATAGAAAGTATTACCATCGTCTATCCGTTGCCCTTCAATTGGATAGGGATAAAAATAATCATCGAAGTGAATGCCATCTACATCATATCCCTTAACTACATCTAAAATAACCTGAACGATATACGCCCTTACATCAGGGATTCCTGGATCAAACTGCTTCTTACCGCCATAGGTAAAAAACCAATCCGGATGTTTTCTATAAGCATGGTTTTCACTAAGCGATGCAGAACTGCCCATACTTGCCCGATATGGATTAAACCAGGCATGAAGCTCCATTCCTCTAAAATGAGCTTCTTTAATGGCGAAAGCCAACGGGTCGTAGCCCGGAGCCGGAGCTAAGCCCTGCCTCCCCATTAACCATTGGCTCCAGGGCTCTCTGGATTTAGCATAAAATGCATCAGCAGCAGGCCTAACCTGTAAAATAATTGCATTCATGCCCTGGCTTTTATGACGCTCTAATATCCCAATAAGTTCTTGTTTTTGCTGGTCTATAGAGAGACCTGGCCTTGATGGCCAATCAATATTGGTTACTGTTGCAACCCAAACCCCCCGAAACTCTCTTTTTGGTGCAATTTTTGATAAAGGTTGTGCATTTAAGATATACGGTAGAACAATTAAAGATAAAAGTGCGTATACGAAGTTTTTGAACATTATAATGTCTTGTTTTTTATTCAATTTGTGTGTTTGTGCTCAAGCAGTATTTAACCCCATGAACATTAGCAAGTAAACGATTTTTTTTAAAAACTCATATAAGTTTAATAAAAATTTTAATTTGCGCCCTATTTTAAAATTACTGTATAACCATTTACCTATGGAAATTCAAGATATATTAATTGGAGAAGATACAGCTTAAATAAAAAATGGAACCACAGAAGATTAACAAGGGTGATAGAAACAAAATTTATTTTTTAATTATTGTTATTGCTGCCCTTATTGGAACCAATGCCTACTTGTTTTTTAAAGACCGACAACAAAGCGAAAGATTTGTAACCGTTAGTACTGAGAAGGATAAATTACGCTTAGAGGTTGAAAAAATTGAAGTTGAGCTGGATAAAGTTAACGCACTTAACCTGGACCTTAACGACAAACTTGTTGAAGAGCAAAAGCTGGCAAGAGAAAAAATTGCTGAATTAAAGGTGGCTTTAGAAAAAGGACAGATCACTCAAGGAGAACTGGACAAAGCTAACGCCCAAATTAATGAGCTTAAAACTTTCGTTAAAAACTACAACGATCAAATTATCCAGTTGCAAAAGGATAATATTTTTCTAAAAAACAGCAGAGATAGCCTTGAAAATGCCATCAGAAATATGGGAAATAAGGCTTCAAATCTGGAAACTGAAAACACCGCTTTAAATGCTAAAGTAAAAACAGCAGCAGCTTTAAAAGTTCAGACAGCAGAAATAATTGCCTTCAGAACTAAATCCAGTGGCAAAAAGGTAGAGGTAACCCGATCCTCTACGGCAGAAAAATTAAGCGTACGCTTTAATATTGTTCCTAATGAGTTGGCTGAAAAAGGCCACCATAATATTTATTTACGTGTTTTTGATCCGGCAGGAAACCTCTTGGCTGAAGATAGTAACCGCTTCGAAGCCGATGGACAGGACATGCAATATAGTCACTCTATTTTCATCGATTACAACAACGATGATTCTACTTATACCATAGACTGGACTAACCCAAAGCCTTTCATTAAAGGCATTTATACCGTTATCTTATATACCGACGGCAGTACAATGGGTAAGGCTCAAATCGATTTGAGATAATTTCTTACTCAAAAAAACCTGCACTTGCCTTAAATTAAAGGAAAACTGAGGAAAAACGTAGTTCCGACTCCAGCTACCGAAGTAAAACTCACTGAGCCTCCTGCGTTTTCTGTAGCCTGCTTCACAAATGCCAAACCAAGGCCAGTTCCCGATGTTTTGGTTGTAAAATTAGGAACAAATATCTTATCATGAAAATCTGCTGGTATTCCCTTACCATTATCCTTTATCTCGACGTAAACATGGCTCCTGTCATTATATAATACGGCGTTGATACAGCAAAGCGCATCATCGTCTATGGCTTCGATGGCATTTTTAAACAGGTTATTAAACGTTCTCAAAAGCTGATCATGATCCGCCATTACCAGAGTATTGCCATCAGTTTTATCTGAGATGTTGATCTCTACATTAGAGGTACTTTTAAATACCTCCCGGGCTTGTGCAAGAATTGGTAACACAGAAAGTTTTTCCAGGTTGGTATCGGGCATGCGGGCAAAGTTTGAAAACTCTGATGCAATTTTAGAAAGACTTTCGATCTGCTCAATAAAGGATTTACTGAATTTATTAAACTTGTTTTCAAAGTTTGGGTCTTTCTCCTTCCACGATTTTTCTAACAACTGCACGCCTAATTTTAGTGGGGTTAAAGGGTTTTTAATTTCGTGTGCTACCTGTTTTGCCATCTCCCTCCAGGCGCTCTCCCTTTCCGATCGCGCCAATTTTCTTGCACTTTCCTCCAATGCGGCAATCATACTATTATATTCTTTAATTAACGAACCAATCTCATCATGCCTGCGCCACACAATCGGTTCATTCCTTTGCCCTATTTTAGTACGGCTAATGCTCTCCTGGATAAAAGTTAAAGGGTTAGTAATCTGATTAGCTAAAAACACAGCCAAAACTCCAATGGCTACAAAAACCAATGCATAAATATTAATCAGGTTACTTACAAAGAGTGCTATTTTATCTGTATACTCTTCTTCATTAGAATAATTTGGTAAACCTATATAAGCAATTGTCCTGTTTTGTGCATTCCGAATGGGCGCATATGCCGCTGCATAAGTTAAAGTACCTATTTTCTCGTCATTATTGATATACTCTGATCGATGCAGTTTATTAAGATAGGTATAAGCCAATGGCCCCATCTTTCTCCCAATAATTTTGAAATTATATAACTTTGGATAAGTAGTCATAATTAAATTTCCATTGATATCGTAGAGATTTAAATCAGCATTATTGATATCAGCAAAATTGTTAAAATCTGCAATCGCATTTTCATCGTTGGTAATAATGCCATGGCTAAAAATTTGCTTTTCAAAGTTCTGCTGTACTTTTCTTATTTTATCCTTTAAAAAGGTATCCTGCTGCCCCCTGTACTCATTGTTCATGTAATAATAGGTTACCCAGCCTACAATAATTAAAGTAGCAACTACTGACAGCACAATGGAAACCTGGATACGCGTTTTATATAATATTTTATTAGCATTGATCATTAGTGATCGGTTTATACTAAACCAACCTACCTTATCATCATCGAGGTTCTTAACCAACCACACCAAGCCAAAAAGAATCAGTGAAAAAATAATAAACACTAAAAAGAAGAAAGATAGTGCAGCAAGTCGTTCTACATAATCAACCTTTTCTTTACTGATCACCACCATTTTACTATCACTAGGCTTATAAATCAAATGGCTGTAGTCTACCTTTTCATCATTATAAATCACAAAATCATCCTTTTTACCTTTAAAAATGTTCCCCGTTAATGGATAGGTATAATTTCCGGATTGATTAAGCAAAACGTTATTACTGTATAAGGCGATAGAATATCCTCTAAAGTCCTCATCTTTCATCATTTTATGGTCGCCAAGTAAATCTGGAAGGCGATTGTTATAATTGTAGGGTTTTGAACGCAGTTCGATAACCAGCGTACCCAGCAAGCTTCCTTTATCAACCATTGGCACAATACCAAAATAATCCTGATAACCGAAGGTATTATTTACCTGATAAAAATAATTGGAACTATCAATTTTAACTGAACCAGACTGAACCAGGCTTTTATACTTATTAAGGGCCTGGGTTTCCTGCTTGTTTGTTGGTTCGCCCAGGGTATTATAGGTATAAATTTGATAATCGTATCTGCTGAGGTAGCCATCTAAATAATTTTTAATGTGATTTTTCAGTACCTGATAATTAGAACTCTCATCCTGACTAAAAAAACGAAGTAGAAATTCATCCCTCAACAATTGTTTTTCCAATGAACCAAGGGCCAGTACCGCATTTGGATCTTCAGAAGATTGAACCTTTCGGGCCATTGGCTCTCGCCAGCTTCTTTCTGTAATATCCTTATACTTGATATATTTTATAGAAGTATTAAAAGCTAAACAAAAAAACACGATTGCAAAAAGACCTATAGAAAATTTTTTGTTTTCTATATATGCTGCTCTCGTTACAATAAAGAAAACAAGTGCAAAAACAATAAAGAAAGCAGTAAAATCAGTACTCAGCTTATATATAAAAACGCTTAAAAAACCCAACAAAAAAATTGTCAGCCTTTCATTATTGTTAACATTCAGTTGTTTGGTTACTTCAGTTGAAATTACTATGATGAGGTAAATTTGAAACCAAACCAGACAAAGGATAACAATACTCACCCAGCTTGATCCGCTAAGTTTCAGAATATTGATGATATCAAAATTAATTTTTGAATTATAGATTAACCCGAAAAAGGCGTCGTCTGCCCACAGGGTAATCTGGCCAATAATTAACAGTAATGCGATATGGATAACAAGTCCGATCACTTTATTTTCCGTAACCCACACTGGAAATCGATACTGCGCTTTATGGTTGTAAATAAATAGCAGCAACCAGGTTACCGTAATAACATTTAGTAAGAAACCGCCAAGCGAAGGAAGCAAAAAGCTTTCAGCATATAATCTTGGATCAAACAAATCAACAGCAAACCGATTAGAAAACCACCCGTAATGCAAATCAGAATAGCGAAAAATAAAGAAGAATGCGAAGAGCAAAAAAGTAGCCCAGGCCAGATATCCGCGTCGGGCAATGTACGAACTCAATGAATTGAAAAACATGCAGATACAGAGCATACCTGCAACAAACATCCAGAGCTGTGTTCCTGAAGAAAAGTTCTCTACATAACCTGGTTTTACTTTTAACCCAAACAAAAATCTGTTATCCAGGCTTTTAATGGTATACACATCCTTATCTGTAAATGACGCTAAGGTTAGCGCCTTCGTTTTAGATAATTGCGGATCAATATCATTCTTAAAATACTGCGTTTCTTTAAATGGGTATTGAGACTGAATGAGAATGAGAAAAATAAAATCAAAATCACCTTGTTTACTCCGAATCACCTCATACCAGCCATTGGAAAAAAACAAAACAGAGGTTCCCATTTTTATAGCAGACGGATCTATATCGGTAACCCTGGTTGTACTCCAAAATTTGAGAATATTATTTTGATAGGTTAAAATGTTTATTCCACTTATTCTACGATACGTATCAAGAAAGTTAATGACACTGTTAGGCTGCAAATGGAAGTTCTTAGCCAACTCTACCTGATCCTTATCAGAAAGAAAATCACTGACAATTTTTTCTTTGGCTAATAAATTATCTTGAATTTCCTGCCCATCGTGCTCCAATAGCTGGCTCCTGGTGGTAAATCGACTTAAAGAAACTGAAGTTACCATTAAGCAGCAACCCAATATAAGTAAGAGGAACCTTATTTTTACACCAAAGCTCAATTTCATCGATTTTGATAAAGATATTAATTATTGATAAAAAACAACGCCATAAACAGCAATGTTCATGGCGTTGAAATTATTTTAGGTTAGATGGCTGATCAGACAACTGCTGCACTGCTGGTTTGCACTTCGCGGCTTACTTTTTTAACCAATCCCTGTAAAACATTACCTGGTCCTACTTCAACAAATTCAGTAGCGCCATCAGCTAACATGTGCTCTACTGTTTGAGTCCAACGTACAGCCCCGGTTAATTGTTTGATTAAATTTTCTTTAATTTGAGCTGGCTCTGTATATGGCTTTGCGTCTACGTTCTGATACACCGGACAGATAGGTGCAGCTATTGCAGTATTTTCTATTGCAGCCTGCAATTCAATTTTTGCCGGCTCCATTAATGGCGAGTGGAATGCACCACCAACGTTTAATTTTAATGCTCTTTTAGCACCTGCTTCCGTTAACCTCGCACAGGCTTCATCAATTCCTTCTATGCTTCCTGAAATAACCAATTGCCCCGGGCAGTTATAATTTGCCGGAACAACCACTGCATCGATAGTAGAACAAATTTGTTCTACAACCTCATCTGCCAGACCTAAAATTGCTGCCATGGTTGAAGGTTGCGCTTCACATGCTTTCTGCATCGCATTAGCGCGAGCAATGACCAATTTTAATCCATCTTCAAAGCTTAAAGCATTTGCAGCCACTAAAGCTGAAAACTCACCTAATGAATGACCCGCTACCATATCAGGCACAAAGCTATCGCCTAAGACTTTTGCTGTAATTACTGAATGTAAGAAAATTGCAGGTTGGGTTACATTTGTTTGCTTTAATTCTTCATCTGTTCCGGCAAACATGATATCACTAATGCGGAAACCAATGATTTCATTCGCTTTTTCAAAAAGTTCTTTCGCTAATGGGTTCTCATAAAGGTCTTTACCCATGCCTACAAATTGCGCTCCCTGTCCAGGAAAAATATATGCTCTCATTATAATTTGATTAGAGTATCAAGATAAAGAATTAACTTTTATATCCTTATCCTGATATTCAGTTTGGTTGTTATTAATCTAAACTTGCTGTAATCAGCCTTAAAAATTCAGCTCTTGTTTTATCATTACTCAAAAAGCTACCTGTAAACGCAGAAGTAGTGGTTACTGAATTTTGCTTTTGCACACCACGCATGGCCATACAAAGGTGACGGCATTCCATTACAACGGCTACCCCCTGCGGATTCAAAGTATTTTGGATACAATCTCTGATTTCGTTCGTTAAACGTTCCTGTACTTGTAATCGGCGCGCAAAAGCATCTACCACGCGTGGGATTTTACTTAAGCCTACAATATGACCGTTTGGAATATAAGCAATATGAGCCTTACCGAAAAAAGGCAGCATATGATGCTCACACATAGAATACACTTCTATATCCTTAACCACAACCATTTGGCTGTAATCTTCCTCGAACATTGCCCCTTTTAATATCTCATCCGGTTTTAAATCATATCCATGGGTGAGGTATTGCAAGGCTTTTGCCACACGTTCAGGTGTTTTCAACAAGCCCTCGCGCTCAGGGTTTTCGCCAAGTTGCCCTAATATATCTTTATAATGATCTGCTACAGCAGATATCTTCAAATCATTATAGCGGTCTATTTTCACATAACCGTCTATCGATTCTTCTCTTAAAACGTCTTTATTTTCCATTCAAATATAAGCTGTGTTTTGCGGACTGGATTAACCAAAATATTCAACATAATTATTTTCGGTTTCATAAATTTTAACCGAATGTAGTGTTGCGCCGCTTTCTGCAATTGGAGCTAGTAATTGATTCCAGATTTCGATAGCTAAATTTTCTGTTGAAGCCAGCTTACCTTTCATAAAATCAACATCAAGATTAAGGTTTCTATGATCTACTTTGTCAACTACATAAGTATTCATCACATCTTTTAACCATTTCAGGTCTACTAAGAACCCCGTTTCCGGATTTACTTCTCCCTTAACGGTAACATATAGCCAGTAGTTATGACCATGCCAGTTAGGATTTGCGCATTTACCATATACAGCAGTGTTCTGCTCCTCATCCCAATCGGTGCGAGATAACTTATGTGCTGCATTGAACGATGCTTTTCTCGTTATATAAATCATTATTATAAAATAAAATACAAATATAAGCATTCATGCGTAAGCACTCATTATTATTGTAGAAGATGTAAAATGGATGATGGTTTGAATATCAATAAATGCATTTCTGTACCTTTAAACCATGAAAACATTAATTGTTGCCGCAACCAAAGCCGAATTGAGCTTTTTTTACCAGCACTTTAATCTCAATGAGGGTGATTTTACCGAGAGTAAAAATTTCGATGTACTCATTACCGGTGTTGGCATGGTAGCTACCGCCTTTGCTCTTGGAAAACACCTTTCTACCCGGTATACATTGGTAATCAACCTCGGAATTGCAGGATGTTTTGATCGCACTATACCCTTAGGAAATTTGGTTAATGTTACGGAAGATACATTTGCCGAACTGGGGGCAGAAAATGGAGATGAATTTTTAACCATAAATGATCTTGGATTTGGTGAAAACAGTTATAAAGCAAAAAGCAAGCAAAAAACAGGTTTGTTAGAAGTTAAGGGCATAACGGTTAATCGTGTAAGCGGAAGCGAAAAAAGCATTAAAAATCTGGTTAAACGCCTCAACCCAACAACCGAAAGCATGGAGGGAGCGGCAGTTTTTTACGCTTGTAAGCAACAAAGCATAGAATGCCTCCAAATCAGGAGTATATCTAATTATGTAGAGCCCCGTAATAAGGATAACTGGAAAATGGGACTGGCCATCCAGAATTTAAACGATTGGGCCATCTCTTTTATAGGAGAAATGAACTGATTATGACGAAGTAATTTAACCGAGTTCCTATTTTTGATGCATGAAGCTTACATTAGGTTTTTCTCCTTGCCCCAACGATACCTTTATTTTTGATGCATTGATCCACCATAAGATCGATACTGAAGGACTGGAATTTGAAGTTGTTTTTGATGATGTAGAAACATTAAACCAAAAAGCGCTCAGGGCAGAGTTGGACATAACTAAACTGAGCTTCCACGCTTTTGCCTATGTAGCAAATCAATATGCACTTTCAGACGCAGGTAGCGCATTAGGATTTGGGGTAGGACCATTGCTGATTAGTAAAAAATACACCTCCAAAACACTGCAGGCAGCGCTTAAAAAAGAAAACCATAACCTTAAAATTGGTATTCCCGGAAAATATACTACAGCCAATTTCTTACTTGGCATAGCTTATCCTGAACTGCAAAACAAGCAGGAAATGGTATTTTCTGAAATCGAAAATGCCTTATTAAATGATGAAATTGACCTTGGATTAATTATTCATGAAAACCGTTTCACCTATCAGGATAAAGGGCTGACTAAAATTGTTGATCTGGGCGATTATTGGGAAAAGCAAACTGGCTGTGCCATCCCGCTTGGTGGGATTGTAATCAATAGAAAATTAGAGAGAGCTGTTCAACTTAAGATTAACCGCCTCATCCGCCAATCGGTAGAGTATGCCTTTGCGCATCCAAAATCTGGAATTGAATTTATAAAGGAACATGCACAAGCCATGGAAGAATCGGTAATGTATAAACACATTGAGCTGTATGTAAACCAATATAGCATTAATCTTGGTGCAGAAGGACGCAAAGCAATTGACACCCTATTTACATTGGCGCAGGAAAGAAACATCATCCCTGCGATTAAGGAAAACTTATACCTCTAATTAGCTTACTAAAAGCTTGTAGCCCTTTCCGTGTACGTTAATAATTTCTACACTTGGATCACCTTTAAGGTATTTGCGCAGTTTGCTTAAAAACACGTCCATGCTCCTTCCGTTAAAGTAATTGTCGTCGTGCCATATACTTAAAAGCGCCTCTTCTCTTGTAAGTACAGTATTTTTTTTCAGGCAAAGCAAACGTAAGAGCTCTGCTTCTTTAGTAGAAAGTTTTTGGGTTTCCTCCCCTGCTGAAATAATCTGCGTGGTGTAATCAAAAATATACTTCCCGATAGCAAATTGTGTTTCAGCCTCTTCTTCGTTCTGCGTACCGCGATTAGCCATGCGTTTAAACATAGCATTAATGCGTAACAATAGCTCTTCTATACGGAAAGGTTTCGTGATGTAGTCATCTCCGCCTAAATCATAAGCAGCAGATTTATCTTCAAGCATGGTCTTCGCTGTAGCAAAAATGATTGGGATATGGGAATTTACCTTCCTGATGTCTTTTCCTAGCGTAAATCCATCCTTTTTAGGCATCATAACATCCAGAATGCAAAGGTCAAAGTTCTGTTTATTAAAACTACGCAAGCCCTCATCGCCATCGGTACATAAGGTAACATCAAACTTACCCTTCAATTGCAAATAATCTTGAAGCAATAAGCCCAAATTTGGATCGTCCTCTACCAGAAGTATTTTTTTCATTTTTTTTATTTTGTTCACGTAAGCGGTATAACCGATACCTGAGATTTGATTCTGACTATGCATAAGGGTTTAATTTGCGATTAGTATTTTTTTAATAAACACTATATTACCCAAATTACCTCAGCCCACTCAATTGTATCGATAAAACCTAGTTTTTCACCGACAGGTATTCAAGTATTATAAAGGTAGCGATATTTCGAAGGTTGTACCTTTATCTTTTTCACTGCTAACTTTAATACTGCCGTTTAATTGTTTAATAATATCCTGTACGTAATTTAAGCCTAAACCAAAGCCTTTTACGTCATGTAAGTTTCCTGTTGGTACCCTGTAAAACTGATCAAAAATTCGCTTTGACTGATCTTTAGTCATTCCAATCCCTTTATCAGAAATTTCGATGATTAGCTGTTTATGCGTATTTCGGGTAGATATCGTAATTTCAGGAGTATCTGCACTATATTTATTGGCGTTATCTATCAGGTTGTAAAGCACATTGGAAAGGTGTAGCTCATCTCCAAATATAACGGCCTGTTCAGCTTCAGTATGAACATTGATTATAGCATTGCGTTTCTGAAGCTGTAAGCTCATGCTGTCCAGTACGATTAAAATCAAATCGTTCATATCCACTTCAGCATTCTCCATTTTCAGCTCATTTTTTTCGAGCCTGGCAATACTAAGCACCCGCTCGATGTGATTACCCAGCCGAACATTCTCATCGTATATGATCCCCGCCAATCGTTTTAACCGCGCTTTATCTTCTGTAACTTCCGGATCTTTTAAAGCTTCACTGGCAATCATAATGGTGGCCACCGGCGTTTTAAATTCATGCGTCATGTTGTTGATGAAATCCGTTTTCATTTCCGAGATCTTCTTTTGCTTCAGTATCGCGTAAAGTGTATAAGAAAAGATAAATACCAACACCAGTAATAAACCTACAGAAGAAGCCAGTGTAGCACCTAAATTGGTTAGTATTGCTGAGTTTTTATATGGAAACCTTACCATTAAAGTTCCCGGATCACGGAATATATCGTTATTAAAGATGGGTACTTTATATGTTTTGTCATCTTCAAATTTAGGTTGCCCGCTAGTTGCCATTAAATAAAGTACAGAGTCCTTTCGGGCAAGTTTCACCTGCATATCATATACCTGATCAATATTGTGGTTGAGAAACTCTCTTTTTAATAATCGTTCAAGATTACTTAAATCAACGCGTTTATAGATGGGGATATTTACTTCACGCATTTCCTTTTCCACATCCTGTAGCAAACTAGATCCATTGTATGGCCGGATACCTTTGTTTAAAGCATTCAATTGTTGATCAAACTTCAGCTTTGCCAGTTTATCCTCTCTTTTGAATTTCAAAACCAGTTCATCCGAAAGTTTAGGCAGTGCAATGAGTAACGGCTTACCGGTCATGGGATCTTCTCCCAAATACCTGATGGTATCTGGTAAAGTTCTCGCTGTTCTGAAATTAAAGGTTTTAACATCAGGAGAGCTCAATCTGGAGCGCATGCTGTATGCTTTAAGGTTAAAATCTCCATCTACCAGCGCATCCATCTGCACATCCAATAACGATTTTCCAATTCGTGCTGCTGGTGTTGATAGTGACTTAAAAGTATTTTCTGATAGAATCTGTGTTCTTCTATAAGATACACGAATTAAACTATCTTGCTGATTGAGGTAGTTTTCAATTTGCACCTGCTGCTCCCCTTTTCGGATTTCCTGCTCCTGTACAAATTGTTGCTTCAGATCTTTTATGTCCAGCTCACGCTGTCTAAGTTCCTGTTCATACTGCAACTTATTTTCGGCATCTCTTTTATTAATATGATCTGCAACATTTAAACGTTGGATTTTGTTAACGACAGTATTTAAAGTTTGGTTAACCTGTTCATCAAAAAGCTGTGATTTTAGACTATAAGCCTCCCTGATGTAATACAATTGCATTACAAACACGCCAAGGAGCGCTACTGTCATTAAAACAGTGATTAACCAAAAACTTCTTTTCTTCATGAATCAGATCTTCGTAGCTTAAACGAGTGAGATGAATGTAGCGCTACAAATTCAAAATTACTTATTTGAGCGCTGTTGAGCGGCTTTTTAACATATTTTAACACGTAAGGGTACTGAGAATGAAGGCTTAATGGTGTTTGTTTGCATTTGATTAATGACTGAAGCAAAACAGTTACCTGCCCTGGCTTGGAGTGATTGGTCATTCCAAGCCAAGCTGTTGAATAATGCTGCCATTAGAAACAAAAAATGCCGGGGCAGGTGCCTCGGCATTGGTTCAAAATTGTTTGCTTAAAAAAGATTCTTTATTTAGAAAGGCAAATCATCATCCTCGCCTGGTGCGCTGCTTACATCAACAGGAGCAGCATAAGCTGGTGCGCCAGGTGCTGCTGCATTTCCTGCAATAGCATTGATACGCCATATCACCAAACTATTGAAATATGAAGTTTTTCCTGATTTATCTGTCCAGGGACGGCCACGTAAATTAAAGAAAACCTCAACCTCATCACCCGCTTTAAATGTATCTAACAAAGCAGTTTTATCTTGTAAAGCCTCAAAACGAATATATTCTGGGTATGTTGGATTTTCTGCGTATTCTACTATTAAATCACGTTTTTTAAACGTTTCACTTACTTGCTGAGTTGCACCTACTTCGTGTACTTTTCCTTTAATTTCCATAACTTGTACTATAAACATCAAATCTCAATAATTTTATTGATAACTTCGCATACATTATGACGCAAGTTTTCCACAATAAAAGCAAGGTAATCATTACCTGCAATAAACGCCTTTCTCCATACCTTCAAGATGAAGTTAAAGCACTTGGCTATACAATAGAGCGAGCTTTTTCAACAGGGGTTGAACTCCATATCACCCTAACAGAATGCATCAGATTAAACTTAAATTTACGCTGTGCAAGCCAGATTTTGTATGCCATTAAAAGCTTTACTGCAAAAAATCCTGATGATCTCTATAATGAGATTAAAGCAATTGAATGGGAAGAGTTAATCGATTTTACAGGTTATTTCTCTGTAACTTCAAATGTGGATAATCCGCACATTACTACCCCGCTTTTTGCCAACCTTAAAGTAAAAGATGCTATTGTTGACCGAATGAAAGAGAAAAAAGGTTTAAGACCCAATTCCGGATCAGATGCCAACAAAGCAGTTATTCACCTGTACTGGAAAGATGCTGATGCTGATGTATTTATAGATACTTCCGGCGAAACATTGGCGAAGCACGGCTACCGCAAAATTCCGGGCAAAGCCCCTATGTTAGAGGCATTAGCTGCAAGTGTAATTTTGGCTACCCAATGGGATAAAAAATCGCCTTTCATTAACCCGATGTGTGGTTCAGGAACCTTGGCCATCGAAGCAGCACTAATTGCAACCAATAGAGCACCAGGCCTTTACCGCATGAATTATGGCTTTATGCACATCATCGGTTACGATGAACAGGTCTTTTTTGCTGAAAGGAGACTATTGAAAGATCAGGTAGTTAAAAATATCGATTTTAGAATTGTTGCTTCCGATATATCTGAAGATGCAGTTGAAGTAACCCGCAAAAATGCCAAAACTGCGGGTGTAGATACACTTATTGACTTTCACGTTTGTGATTTTGAACAAACTCCTGTTCCTGAAGGTGGAAAAGGTGCCGTAGTCTTCAATCCCGAGTACGGGGAACGTTTGGGCGTTCACAGCAAGCTAGAGCTTACATATAAGCGCATGGGCGATTACATGAAGCAGCAATGTAAAGGTTATTCGGGCTACATTTTTACCGGTAACCCTGATTTAGCTAAAAAAATAGGGCTTAAGGCCGCCAGGAAAATCGAATTCTATAACGGAAAATTAGATTGCCGTTTATTAGAATACGAGCTTTATGATGGTTCTAAAAGGGCTCCTTTAATTATAGAATAAGCACAACTTTATTAACGCGCTCCATAATATTTATCTTATTGCAATAACCTACCCCTTCTTTTACACAGGGTGATTCTTCCTATCCCCATAAGGTACTGTTACCATAGGCAATTACAAATTTAACCTATGAACCATTGAATAGCAGGTGGTATTTAATAAACAAGTAGAATACAGTAAACATTTGAGCAGTTTTAGTTGTTATAATGCTTAACATATAACTTAACGAAGTATATACAATCAATTAAAAAATTTAATAAATTGAAAACTCAATTGATTTGATCATCGTATATACCACCTTAAGTTGTTAAAATACCTAAAATTTGTATGGAAGATCTATTGACTTTAAAAACGAAGAACGTCGCCGGAAATATTAGAAAAATTAGAGAATACAGAGATTATACTCAAGATTATCTTGCAGCTAAGCTAAAGATTTCTCAAAATGCGTATAGTAAAATTGAATTGGGCTACAGCAAATTAACTGTTGACCGGTTATTTCAAATTGCGGCCATCCTAGAAGTAGAAGTTACTCATTTTTTAACAATGGATCATAATGATTTGATCAAAATTATTGTTGAAGATGAAACCAGACAGGCAAAAGCAGTATAGTATTTGCCTGTTGATATCATTTCTTTCCTCCTTTCTATTTTTCCAATACCTTTGAAAAAAATAGAATATGCAGGACATTATCATCTCTAAAACTATAGATTTTGTTAAGGAAACTTTAAAAAATGCAGAAGCTGGCCACGACTGGTTTCATATTGAACGTGTTTTTAAAACTGCCTTAAACATTAACTCCACAGAAAAAGCAAACCACCTGATAGTTGCACTGGCTGCACTATTACATGATATTGCTGATCCAAAGTTTAACGGTGGTGATGAAGAACTGGGACCAAAAGTAGCTGAGGATTTTTTACAATCTATCGCTGTAGATCAGCTTATTATTGAGCAGGTTAAACTAATCATCCAGCACATGTCATTTAAAAACAGCTTTGACAACGCAAAATTTACTTCCAAAGAGATGGAAGTAGTTCAGGATGCTGACCGCTTAGATGCCATTGGAGCTATTGGTATTGCCAGAGCCTTTACCTACGGCGGGTATAAGAACAGGGTTTTATACGATCCTGAAATTAAGCCACAAGAAAACTTAGATAAGGAAAGTTATAAAAATACTACAGCGCCTACCATCAATCACTTTTACGAAAAATTATTAAAACTAAAAGATATGATGAATACCGGGAGCGGTAGAGCAATTGCAGCAAAACGTCACCAATTTATGCTGCAATACTTAGATCAGTTTTATCACGAATGGGAAGGCAAATAAGCCATCCACTCCTTTTCAGAGTGTTATTCATCAAATCGCATTACTAATATTTTTAGTTTTTTAGCTATATTTGTTAGCTAACTGATTGATTATGTTTGACAGGATTCGTGAAAAGTTAAATATCCTTGCTGATGCAGCAAAGTGCGACGTTTCTTGTTCTTCGAGTGGAGGAACAAGAAAGAATGATAATAAAGGCTTAGGAAATTCTCATACTTCAGGAATTTGTCATACCTATACCGAAGATGGCCGCTGCGTTTCCCTTCTTAAAATCCTTTTGACCAATCATTGTATTTACGATTGTGCTTTTTGTGTCTCCAGAAAAAGTAATGACGTAAAACGTGCGGCTTTTACTGTAGATGAAGTTGTAGAGCTTACCATGAATTTCTATCGTAGAAATTATATCGAAGGTTTATTTCTCAGTTCCGGAATTTTTAAAAATGCAGATTTTACAATGGAGCGTCTGCTTTTAATCGTTAAAAAACTTCGTTTAGAACAGCGATATAATGGATATATTCATCTTAAAACTATTCCTGGTGCAAGTGATGAACTTATTAAAGAAGCGGGGTTATATGCCGACCGGATGAGTATTAACCTGGAGATGCCGACCGAAGCAGGCTTAAAACTCTTAGCACCGGAAAAAAGTCATGCCGATGTGATCAAACCCCTAGCTTTTGTTCAGCAAAATATTGTCCAGTTTGGAGAAGATAAAAAGTTGATTAAGCATGTTCCCAAATTTGTTCCAGCTGGCCAAAGCACGCAAATGGTAGTGGGCGCAACAGCCGAAAGTGATAAGGACATTATGTATACGGCAAATGCTTTTTATAAAAATTATTCGCTTAAACGGGTATATTATTCGGGATATATTCCCATTAGCAATGATAACCGAATGCCAATTTTAGGAACGCAACCACCATTGTTAAGGGAAAACAGGCTGTATCAAACTGACTGGCTCATGCGCTTTTACGGTTTTCAGGTACAGGAAATCCTCAATGATGAAAACCCCAACCTGGAAGTAGATATTGATCCGAAGTTGAGCTGGGCCATCCGGAATATGCAACATTTCCCAATAGATATTAATAAGGCCGACTATCAAATGATTTTACGGGTGCCGGGTATTGGCATCATGTCTGCGAAGAAAATTGTTCAGGCCAGGAAATTTGGCAAGCTTCGGATAGATCAATTGAAAAAGATCGGCATCGCCTATAACAGGGCCAAACATTTTATTACCTGTGCAGATAGCCCCTATCAACTGAAAGATTATCAAGGTACGCAGATCAAAGCCTTTATTTTAGCCGAAAGCCAAAGTAAATACCTTAAAACCGCACAAGATCAGTTATTGCTTTTTTAGTTTCCAACGGTATAATTAACTTAAAATGACCTACATTTTCGATGGCTCGCTTGCGGGTCTTTTGAGTAGCGTATTTGAATGGTTTGAGCGTAAACCAGGACAGGTGATATTAAAATCGACAGCTATTTTTCAGCCCGAAGCCTTTGCAGAAAGCCTGGAAATTACAACAGATACTTCAAAAGCAGATCGCATATGGCTGGGACTTCAAAAAAAGCTTCGTAAGGACTGGCTTCGTAAGTTTTATTGTAGCTACTTATCAGAGCTCCCGGAAGCATACAATCATCTTTTTCAATTTACCTGTTATATTTTCATGCAGCTACAGGGTGCGGAAGAAAATTATGGTAACGCTCACGTGATGGCCCTTTCGAAATATGCCAAGAGTGTAGAACGCGAGAAACACCGGATGGAAGCCTTTATCCGCTTTCAGGAAACTGCCGATGGAATATTTTACGCAAGTATCGATCCTGATTTTAATGTTTTGCCCCTAATATCCAATCATTTTAAAAACCGTTATGCAGATCAACAATGGATCATTTATGATGTGAAACGAAAATATGGCTTACACTATAACCTCAATACTGTTGAAGAAATTACCATTAATTTCAGCAAAGATACCCAACAACAAAAATTATCACCGGCTTTATCCGATGAAAAGGAGCAACTTTATGCTTTATTGTGGAAAGATTATTTTAAGAGTGCGAATATTGTTGCCCGTAAAAACACCAGATTACATGTACAGCATGTACCCAAAAGGTACTGGAAATATTTAACCGAAAAGCAGTTGAGTTAATACACGATTAACATAAAACTCCTAAATTGCAGCATGAAATTGAGTATCCTGGTCTTATTTACTGCCCTTGCCGTGGCCTCATCTATTGGTTTGGTTAACTTTTATTTTCAGCACAGTTTATATTATCTGGCCATTTCATTTGGTGTTTCTTTTTTAAGTAGCTTCCTTGTATTTTATTACCTGCTCGAAAAATACATTTACACCAAAATTAAACTGATCTATAAACTCATCCATAATCTTAAGCTAGGTAAAGACTTAAAAGATGCTTTGGGTGAATACGTAAGTGCAGATCCCATTAATGATGTGGAACAAGAAGTGAAAGAATGGGCAGGTGCAAAAAAGAAAGAAATAGATTTGCTTAAAAAACAGGAACAGTTTAGAAGAGAGTTTCTTTCCAATGTTTCTCATGAGTTTAAAACCCCCCTTTTTGCTATTCAGGGTTATATCGAAACTTTACAAGATTGTATTGAAGATGACCCGGAACAAGCCATTATTTTTTTAAAAAAAGCGGGGAATAACGTAGAGCGTTTAAGCTATCTAATTAATGATCTTGATGTAATTTCTAAACTGGAAACAGGAGAATCACCTATTGACTATCAAAAATTTGACTTTGTAGTACTGGCAAAAGAGGTGATGGACAACCTGGAAGACCGGGCTAAAGCTAAAAACATAACGCTTTTCTTCAAAGATAAATATACAGCTGTAACCATGGTTAAGGCCGACAGAGAGAAAATACGTCAGGTGTTAATTAATCTGATTGTTAACAGCATTAAATATGGTGTAGAAAATGGTGAAACAGCCATTAAGATTTTCGAACTTCACGATCAATTCTTAATTGAAGTAACCGATAATGGTATTGGAATAGAAGAAAAACATCTTTTACGCTTGTTCGAGCGTTTTTATCGTATTGATACGCACAGGGCCAGAGAAGTAGGAGGAACAGGTTTGGGCTTAGCCATTGTTAAACATATCCTGGAAGCCCATCAACAAACCATTTCTGTACGCAGCACACCAAATATTGGAACTACCTTCGCTTTTACCCTGCAAAAAGGTGGATAACCTCAGTTAACTGCAGGCTTAGTATTTTTCAATCATCAGCACAGGTTAAAGATCCAGATCCAAACACATAACCCGAATTTCAAGATTTCAAATTAACTCTCTTTTCTCGCTGAGAATATTGGCGCCGTTGTAGCAAACATACTCTTAACGCTCAAAGTGTTAAGATAATTAATAACTTAACATTAACTTAACATTGGCCTCGTAGCTTTGCAACATATTAAAAATTAACATGAACAATATTTTTAAGTTCTTTACCCCTCAAGACAGAAAGTTTCATCCTCTTTTTGAGCAAGCAGGAAGCAATGCTTTAAAAATTGCAGAGGCCCTATTAGAAATGGTTAGCACCGCTGATCCAGAAAGTAGAAAAACCATCTTTAAAGAGATTGAGCGTTTAGAGCATGTAGGAGATGACATTACGCACTCCATTTTTCTAGAATTGAGCAGGAACTTCATTACGCCTTTTGACAGGGAGGACATTCACCAATTGGCTACTGCCGTTGATGATGTTGCTGATTATATTTATGGAACTGCTAACCGTATGCAAATGTATAACATGCATACCATTAACGAACCTATTGTTAAGATAGCTGAGCTTTTGGTAGAAATGTGTACAGATATTGATAAAGCCATCAAAGAATTACGCAGTTTTAAAAATATCCGTGTAATCGCCGATGCTTGTATCCGCATTAACAGTGGAGAAAACCAGGCAGATTACGTATTTACTTTGGCGGTTGCCCGTCTTTTCGAATACGAAACGAATGCGATTGAATTAATTAAACAAAAAGAGGTTTTACAAACGATAGAAAAAGCTACAGACAAGTGCGAAGATGTTGCGAATGTACTGGAAACTATCCTTGTTAAAAACGCCTAATCTAAAATAAACATGGTAACTACCTTATTGGTTGTTGTAGTAATCTTAGCCATTGCTTTCGATTACATCAATGGTTTCCACGATGCGGCAAACTCTATCGCAACCATCGTTTCTACAAAAGTACTTACGCCTTTCCAAGCGGTGCTTTGGGCTGCCCTATTTAATTTTGCGGCTTATTTCTATTTTACAGATCACAAAGTGGCTAATACCGTGGCCAAAACTGTAATTGAGCAATACATTACGCTAGAGGTTATATTTGCCGGACTTGTTGCAGCTATTATCTGGAATTTGCTTACCTGGTGGTATGGCATTCCTTCCAGTTCATCACACACCTTAATCGGTGGTTTTGCCGGAGCGGGCATGACTCATGCCATGTTAACAGGTGCCAGTGCATTAGATGCTGTTAATATGGGTTACGTAATTAAGATTGTTTCTTTTATCGTACTTGCACCCGTAATTGGTATGGTTATATCAGTCACCATTACATTGATTATCATCAATATTTGTCGATATGCTAAACCAGCGACGGCCGAGAAATGGTTTAAACGCCTGCAGCTGCTTTCATCTGCAGCATTAAGTTTCTTCCATGGCGGTAATGATGCACAAAAAGTTATGGGTATTATTGCAACGGCTTTGATTGCTCAAAAAGTTATTCCTGATTTCGAAGCTATGCCTGCATGGGTGCCAATCGCCTGTTATTCGGCAATTTCATTGGGTACAATGAGCGGCGGCTGGAAAATTGTTAAAACCATGGGATCAAGAATCACTAAAGTAACCTCTCTTGAGGGCGTTGCTGCCGAAGGTGCCGGAGCGGTTACGTTAGGCATCACCGAACATTTTGGTATCCCTGTTTCAACTACACACACCATTACAGGTTCAATCGTAGGGGTAGGCGTTGTAAAAAGTGTTTCAGCAGTTCGTTGGGGGGTAACCATTAATTTAATCTGGGCATGGATTTTAACCATCCCGGTATCTGCAACATTAGCAGCGATTATTTACAGCTTGATTTATTATTTTAAATAAACAAAATCCTTTAATATACTCTAAAGGCTAAGACAAATTTGTTTTAGCCTTTTTTATTTGCAGCTGGGCGGCTTATTTGTACCACAGCGCACACCAAGCCTGGCTCATATTTTACCATATAGCTTTTTTTGGTTCAAAAAAAACACCTGCTTTTCTCCAAAGATTTGAGGGTAATTAATCACTTCGTAGTGAAGCTAAAGTATTTACATTTTAGCTCTCTTCATCTCTTTCGCAACCTCCTGAGACATCACATCTCCGCTGCTTTCGAGGTTCGCAATAATACTTTCTTTATTCTTAGCAGAATGATTTTGGCTGATCTTAAATACATGATCGAGATGAGTCACTTCAATTTCAAATCCGGTAATGGCTTTTAAATGCTTTTGAATATACATTTCATCCATTTTATGGAATGCAGCCGGACTATCTTTACCTTCATAATGATCAGTAATACCTTTAATCACCTGATACGTCTCTTCAGAGGAGAGTAATTTGATATTTCCTTTGGCCTGAACAGTTTTGTAGTTCCAGGTAGAAGCAACTGCTGGATCTTCATAAACAGATGCACTGATGTAAGCATGTGCACCGGTAAATATAGCCAAAACCTTAGGATTTCTTTCAAATGCGGCACAATGGTCTGTTCTAGTCATTACATGCCCAATTAACCTGATCTGCTCACCATCAAGAACAATTTCAACTGGAATTTGAGTGGCTACCGGATAATCGCCATCAAAGCCTACCAGCGTAACGAAATTATTCTGCTGCATGAAAGCTATAACTTCAGCTTGATTATCAACCTGATAATAAGGTAATTTATACATGTAAATGATTTAAGAACCGGAAATCCCGATTAATATAAAAGCTTCAATTATATGGAAGCCATTAGAACTTTATACTTAACTCTACCTCGTCTATTCCGTTTTTAGGCAATACCCAATCAGGTCCGTTCATAATTAACCGCTTCGCTTCTGCATCTGTCTTTTTATCAATGCTTTTAATTACTTTTACCTCGGCAGGTCTTCCATTTTTCTTCACTTTAAACCTTACAATAACGTACTGTATCGTACCTTTAGCATTGTACAGTTTATTGTTGTTTTCCAGGTATTGGTTATAATCAATTGTTGATACAGGAATAGGTTTAGTGGCTTCTTCAGCTGATTTACCATTTAGATTTTGATCTGCCCTAAGTACAATTTTAGGTGCCTCAATCCGCTCTTTCTTCCTGATGTTCGACCCGGTAATAATGGCAATCTCATTTAAAGATCGGTCCCCGCTTAAGGCCATCCTAATGGCATTTGGATCAGTTGAAACGATTTTATCATTGTATCCTTGTGCTTTAACTAATATTTCCTTGCGCTTATCTGCACTATCAAGCGGTAAGGCAAAGAAACCATTGGCGTCTGTAGCGGTAATATGCTTATCACTGGCTGTTTTAACTACTGCCCCGGAAATCGGTTTACCATCCTGAGCGATAACACTTCCAACATAAACTGGTTTATTACTGGCCAGACCAGGTGCTGCTGCTGCAATGGCCTGGACTTTTTCTAACTGAACAGCCGTTTTACTTTCCTGAGCAGAAAAAGTGTTTACTTTTTCCTCTTCTTTTGCCTTCACCTCTGTAGGGAAAGTCTTACTGTTTTTAGCCAAATCTCCTGTTTTGGCTTGCTTAATTGCTTTGTCTATAATGGCGTTGTGCTTTTGTGCACCATCAACAGGAACAGAATCTTTAACTGCAGGTGGAGTTGCAGCTACAGCAGCAGTGGTATCGAGGTTTACGATTACACCTGCATCTTTGCGCTTAGCAATATCATTTCTTCGGTTGGTTTCCCTCATAAAAAATAATATGCTCACGGCAATAAAAGCCACCGTGGCGGTGGCAGCAATGCTTAAACGCTGGGTAGTGATCCCCCACATTTTGCGTTTTAAAGGTTCATTCGCAATGCGGTGGTAAAGTTGGTTCTGTAAAATAGAAATGTGTTGCTTACGCTTAGGCGACTGGCGCAATCCTTCTAATGCTTCTGCTACAAAAGGATCTTCCAACTCCTGACGCTCTACCAAATGCATAGTTTTGGCATCAAGTTTACCATCTAGGTAATCTTCCAGCACGTCAATATCTAACCAATCCTTATTCACCACTATTTTTTTCTATACAAATCTTTAAATTCCGTTTACCATTTTGGATATAGCTTTTTACTTTAAGCATGTCATATCCAGTGATTTCAGCAACTTCTTTGTAGCATTTTTCCTGCAGATAGAATAAATCTACGCTTTTTCGCTGTTCTTCCGTCAAAGTTTCCATGCACTTTTCCATAATGGTAAGTTGCGTTTCTTTTGTGTTGTCGATATCTAGATGCACAAAATCAGTATTTTCCACAAAAGTGTCGTCTAAAGAAACGTTATTTTGTTTTGCCGATTTACGCAACGCCATGAGGCAATGATTTCGGGTAAGCACATGTAGCCAGCTTTTGAAGTTCAGCACTTCATGTGCTTTTAACTTGACAACCAATTCTTCAAAAATTTGCATTACAGCATCTTTACTCTGTTCTTCGTCTTTAAAATAATTGAAACAAACCCCGAAAACCAGGTGCATGTATTTATTATAAAGCGTACCCAAAGCATCCAAATCGCCAGTTTTCTTGTACTCGGCGATTAGATCGGCATCTTCATACTGGCGTTTGCCAGCTGTATTTTTTATGAACTTCAAAAAATTGGGTAGCTATCAAGATTTATCTTTCAAGTATAAAAAATATTTTCGACTATGGGTGATTTAAACTAAATTATTAGGGATTACTGACATTGAGAATTTTAACATTTGACGATGCTAAAAGCTTTATCTTTGTGAAAGACAAATAGCGAACCCATTTGTGGCAGTGGTTTTGCTATGTGATATTAAATTCGCATCAAATGAGACAACTAAACAGACTATTGACCTTGTTAACACTGATTTTCTTTTCACATCAGCAAGTACAGGCGCAAATTAAGTTAAGCGATATATTTAAAAAAGTTACTGACAGGCAAAGTAGTTCTGCTACAAGTGCCGGCGCGCCAACCACATCAGAAATTGGCTTAGGTATAAAAGAGGCTTTACAATTAGGCGTTTCGGCTGGTGCAGACAGACTATCAGTTAAAGATGGTTTTTTGGGTAACTTAGCGGTCAAAATCCTTATGCCTCCTGAAGCCCAAAAGGTAGAAAAGACACTTCGTGGACTTGGCCTGAATTCACTTTGCGATAATGTAATTACGAGTTTAAACCGTGCAGCTGAAGATGCAGCAAAAGAAGCTAAACCTATTTTTATTTCAGCGATAAAACAGATGACGCTTACAGATGCGACTAACATCCTTTTAGGTAAAAGTGATGCTGCCACAGAATACTTTAAAAGGGTTACTTCTGCACAACTCACTGAGAAATTTAGTCCGATAGTAACAACCAGTTTAAGCAAGGTTAATGCGACCAAATATTATTCTGATTTGACTACACAGTATAATCGACTGCCCCTGGTTAAGCCTGTTAATACTAATCTTACGGCCTATGTAACGCAAAAGGCTATTGACGGATTATTTTTAGAAGTAGCCAAAGAAGAGCTGAAAATCAGAGGTAACTTGAATGCAAGAAGCTCTACACTTTTACAGAAAGTTTTCGGTTATGCCGATAAAAAGAAGATTTAAGTTTACAGAATATCATAAAATGTTAAAGATTCAGGTTTCGAAAGGGCCTGAATCTTTTTGTTTAAAAACAATCCGTAAAATTGTAAGATGAATTTGACCTTTAAATCCCTCAAATATTTTATTCCCTGTTTAGGTTTAATTGCTGCCTGTAATGGCAATAAAACTGAAGATGGTTCGGTATCTACCGCACTTTTAGATACTGTTGCATTAAGCAAGAAAGCCATAGCTTTGGCTTATCAGGATGGGCAAAAAATTGTTGCTACCAGCATTGATACGTTAAAACAGATTTCATTTGGTGGGGCTACCGATCCGGCAATATCACCTGATGGAAATAAGCTTGCCTATACTTTAGCAGATTCTACAGGTGGACGCAGCATCTGGATAGCAGATATGGAGAACAAAAGTCAGGGTAAACTTCAGGTTAACAGTAACAATTACTATCAGGCAGTTTGGTCGCCAAGTGGTTCAAATTTGGCTTTTAGCATCTTCACCTCAAAGAAGTTATGGAAAATTGGTGTCATTAAAACTGATAACACGGGATACCAATTGATTGATAGTGCATCTAACATTGGTGTTTATTCACCAACCTGGAAAAACGAAACCGAGCTATTAGGTCATGACCTGACTAATCTTTATACCTTTAATATTAAGGGTAAAATTATCGACACCAAGCTTATTGCTGGGCTAATTGGGAAAGATTTCCTTTTGGCCAGCAGCAATCGTTTCTTTTATACCCGGGATGGCAAGAAATTAATTTTCAATGTTGGCAATGCGGATGTACTTGATGGATTAACAGGGCCTAGTGAAGCTGTTTATGTATTGGATGTGGACAGTAAAAAAGTAAATCGTATCTCGCCAAAAGGCATAAATGTTCCCTATTTGTTTGTTACGGCAGATGATCGCATTTTTTACAGTGGGGCTGAAAAACCTTTCACACAAAGTAAAATATATGTTTCTGATCTAGACGGAAATATTAAAACAATTGTAGAGAAAGGAACTAATCCTACCGGTACACTGAAATAACTTCAGGTTCAATATATAAAGGCCCCTACAGTTTGGCGATTGATGTTAAAACTATAGGGGCTTTTATTTGGATTAAATTGCGGTATATACATCTATTTAAAAAAAATGAGCAAAATTTAAAGTAATATTGATTTTCATTCGTCTACTGGTTTATCAAATAACAAATAGTGCCAAAAAACGAACCTCAAAATATCATTTCTGCAGTTGCTGATTACAGTAAGCGCTTATTTAGTTTCATCCGGGGGCGGGTGAATACCGATGAAGATGCTGAAGATATTTTACAGGATGTATGGTACCAATTAAGCAATCAGCCCGAAACTAACGCTATTGAACAGGTAGGGAGCTGGTTATATCGGGTTGCCCGGAATAAGATTACAGATCGATACCGCAAGCAAAAAGACCAGCTTCTCGAAGATTTAAGTTTTGAAGATGAGGACGGCGAAATTAGTTTCAAAGAAATTTTATTAGCCGAAGCTTATAGTCCCGAAGAAGAAGGTCTGAAGAAATTATTTTGGGACCAGTTATTTTCGGCCTTAGAGGAACTACCTGAAAATCAACGCTATGTTTTCATTCAAAATGAACTTGAAGAGCGTACTTTTCAGGATATTGCGAATGAAACAGGTGAAAATATTAAAACACTAATATCAAGAAAGGGTTATGCGGTGAAACATCTGCGCAACCGTTTACAACATTTATATCAAGAATTTATTAACTATTAAATTGCTGTTATGAGGCGTGGAAATTTTAGTCGAGGTAAAAAACTTCTTTTTTTTATCCCAGGAGCAATTTTGATTGCTACAGCTTTGGGTTATATGATTAAATTTTTATGGAATTCTATTTTGCCGGAAGTGGTTTTTTGTAAACCCATTAATTTCTGGCAAGCCTTGGGATTACTGGTATTATGCCGATTACTTTTTGGAAGTTTCGGCCGAGGAGGTGGGCCGGGTAAATTTGGACCACGGGGAGCGGATATGCGGGGAAAATGGCGGCACATGAGCACAGAAGAGCGTGATCGGTTCCGAGAGGAATATAAAAACCGATGCCGTGATTGGAGAAGAAGAAGAGATGAATAACAGAGAGCCAGCGATAAAATGCTGGCTTTTTTGCTTAGAAGAACAGTCCAATAATATGATGCTACTAACGTAGTATTCAGAATATAGATAAAAGGCAATTAGCCTTAGCTTGCTCAAAAACATTTCCTGATATTCACTAATTAAGGTTTATCCTTGAAATCCTGATTTGCAGCAAACACTTGTATGCCTCCTCTCTTTTAAATAAAATTCTTTAAAGTAAAAATTCGGGTTGTGCGTCTACCTTAAAAAACAAGATAGAACATGATCAAAATATTAAGAGCTATAGGATTTGGAGTAGTACTGGGTACTACCCTGTTCTTCATACCGTTTGTATTCAAATTTATCCTTCTCGCCCTATTTATTGGCCTTATCTTTAAGATGTATTTTAAAGCCAAACGCAGGCATTTCATACACTACCATTATCAGAACTTTGGTGCTAGCCACGAACCCATTATTCCTATCGATAATCAATGGTATCATCCAAATATACAAGGCAATGGAAGCGTAAATCAAATTAACATCAACTGAAATCATGAGAGCATTTAGAATCATATTGGCCTTAGTCGCCACAGCAGGAACATTTTACAGTTTAAATTTATTAGCGATAGCGCGAGGGTATCCTGATCGGTTAGATTTTAGCAACCATCATTACCCGAAAGAGCAGTGCCAGGAGCATTGGAAAAAAAACGGAATTAACCATCATTATAATAAACCAATGGACAGTAGTAAAACAATGGTTGATTCCATAGGTCGAACAGCCATATAATCCACATCGTCATGTCAAACGTACTATTTTTGAGCAACCCATCCCTGCAGCATGTTAATTCTGAATTGAATTTAGCTTCAACATTAATTAACCAGGGTGAAAAAATTACCTTTTTCAGTTCGATAAAATTCAAAAAATCCATCTCTTATCTGGGCGCAAAATTTAAACGTTACAGAACGGGCCTGAATGTATTTAACAACCTTTCAGAAAAGACCGATTATCCAAATAACGGCCTCATTAGCGCCTTATTAGAGCCTATGAAGTTTATCGATGATATTTTGGAACAGATAAAAGATTTGACATTCGATTATGTTATTTTTTCAGCAACTTTTCCATTTGCCAATGTAATTGCTCAAAAATTAGATATTCCCACCATAGTTAATCGGGTTGAGGAACCTGTTGCGACTCTTATACCCGATACCATAGAACTCAATGTAGCTGCGCTTAATGAAGCTGTTACAAATTATTAATCAAAGAATAAATTATTAAAAATCAAAATTATGTATAACGAATATAGATGCCATAGAGGCAGAATGAATTATGGTGATTGTAAACCGAGAGGCGAAAGATTTGGCCGGCATTTCAAACATCATCAGCAACTTTTTGAGACCCGATTCAGAAAAGTACCGGTGAATATTGAAGAAACAGATCAAAACTTTATCCTTCATATTTATGCACCAGATTTAGCAAGAGAGCATTTAAAAGTGATTACCAAAGATGATGTATTAACGGTTTCCTATACACCTGAAGAGCACCCGGAAGACGCTGAAAGGTTTAACAGGAGAGAATACAGCAATGGAGCTTTTGAAAGAGCCTTTGGCTTAAATGGGAAAGTTCTTATTGATCAGATTACCGCAAATTACGCTGATGGTATTTTAAAAGTAAGCCTTCCTAAAAATCCCGAAACGAACACCCCTGCGAAAAACATCGCTGTGGATTAAGTTTCGTCCATCATAATGCCCAGGCCTCGACATTGTCGGGGCTTTTTTCTACCCTAAATTTTCTGTTTGAAGAGGTGGACATTAGTTGGGAGTTCTGAGTCAAAAGTCTAGAGTCCTCAGTCATGAGTTCTGAGTCTTGAGTCAAGAGCTGAAAGGTCAAAGTCTTCAACATTGTGCCTTTGGTCCTTGTAAACCCCTATAAAACACGAAAACCCCTCAGTGTTAACTGAAGGGTTCCGTTTAAGATCTGGCACCGACCTACTCTCCCACGTGTTACCGCAGTACCATCGGCTCTGGCGGGCTTAACTTCTCTGTTCGGAATGGGAAGAGGTGGACACCGCCGATATAGGCAC